>Ga0075428_100000148_pt1 | contig 63504 bp, 44 predicted proteins | sample RhiMetdeltSRZDD2_FD_75291 | JGI IMG/M metagenome (GOLD analysis project Ga0075428, IMG submission 75291) | Populus rhizosphere microbial communities from Tennessee, USA - Rhizosphere MetaG P. deltoides SRZDD2 | ecosystem: Host-associated > Plants > Roots > Rhizosphere > Soil | place: USA... | reverse complement strand
ATTTGATGCTTCCCCACGTCGACGATTGGAGGGCAGTCGTGGCGAGGGGGGTCCACCACAGCCCATCCGTGCGCGCGGCGAACAGTTTGTCCCCTGCGACCTCGAGTCCATAGAGATAGACGCCGAGGAACTCGTCGATGAGTTGCCAGGTGGCGCCGCGGTCGCCGCTCCGGTACAGCCGGTGGTTGTTCAAATCGAAGTCGACGCCGGCGAAGAGCACAGAGCCGCTGCTCGCGAGGAGGACCGAGGTTCCGCGCGACAATCCGTCGCCCGCGAAGGTCCACGATTGGGCGCCGTCTTCGCTGCGGTACACGCGGTTCGTCGTGCCCACCAGGAGGTCGCCCGCGCTCACGACGAGATCGGTCGACAGCAAGCCTGGTGCGATGGGCGGCAAGATGGCGACTTCCAGCCACAGGGTCGCTCCGGCCGGGAAGCGATAGACGAAGCCGTTGGCCCCTGCAGCCGCGACGAGCGTCGTGCCGTGAAGCACGAGATCATTCACGCCTCCGGCCGTGTCCACTGGGTAGCCGGCATTGAACGATGTCCATTGTGTCGTCGTTGCGAGGTCGAGGGCGAAGATGCCGGCTCCGCTCGTTCCCGCGTACAGCTTCCCGTCGCTCTCCACCATCTCGATGATGTGCGTGGCTCCGAGCCCGGCGAGACCGGTGTTGACCGGCTGCCAGTTCACCCCGGCGTCGATGCTGCGATACACGCCGTGACCATAGGTCCCGGCCCAGAGGGCTCCGCCCGTCGGAACGACTGACTCGACTCCAGCCGCGGCGGGGTTGACGGAAGCCGTCGCCGTCCATGTCGTACCCTCGTCGGCGCCGATGTAGACGACATCGCTCGAGCCGGCGTAGAGCGTGGTTCCGTGACGCTGGATAGAGTACACGTCCGCCGCGGGCACGGCCTCGACTCGAGTCCATGTGAGGCCGAGGCTGGGTCGTGGCAATACGAAGAGCGTCACCCAGAGCACGGCGACAAACCGCCGCATCGATCCTCCGATTTCTCTCTGTGGTAGCCGTCCTGCAACTCACTCACACCCGCAACCTCGGCTGCCGGCATAGAGTGTCGAAGACGAACTACATCCGGGCTGCGGCGGCCAACTCCAATCGCTTCGCACCAGTTTACTTGAGCCCCAGGAGACGAGTCATCCCCCGAGTACCGCACGAGCTCACTCTAGCACCACCAACGCTGTCTCTGTCGCTGCGCTCGGAGCGGACCCATTGATCCGCGAATCGATCCTAACAAACGTGTGCGGCGACCACCGGTGGACTTACGCGGAGATGAATCGCCTAATTGGAGCACCACGTGATCGTTGACCTAGGGTTGAATCAAGCTGTCAACGTCGTGGACGAAATGTGTCACGTTGGTCGACAGCTGTGGCCGCGCCCCGGAAGAGAACTCCATGAATTTGGCCACACTTTGGCCTGGCACGAAGTTTCCATCAGTCGATGGAGCAAGTTCTTGCACCGCTGCGTGCGCGACTGGTGCAACGATCGTTTCGTATCACCTGAAGAGAGGTCGAGGATGAGGTCGCTGCTCTGGCTCAAAACCGAAGGAACGACTTCCACCAGCGAGGCGGCTCCACATTCTCCTTTGGAGGCCAAGGGTTCCTGGCCACTGTGTTCCGATCGAGGACCGTCAATCGGAATCCACTGGCGCACGGCTCCACGTTTTCCAGCGCGGGAGATCGCAGATTCCAGATCGAGGAGCGTCAATCGGAATCCACTGGCGCACGGCTCCACGTTTTCCAGCGCGGAAGGTCGCAGATTCCAGGTCCGGGACCGTCAATCGGAATCCACTGACGCACTGCTCCACGTTTTCCAGCGCGGGAGGTCGCAGATTCGAGGTTGAGGAGCGTCAATCGTGATCCACAGGCTACCCGTTTTCCAGCGCGGAAGGTCGCAGATTCCTCCAGGTCGAGGAGCGTCAATGGTGATCCACTGGCCACCGCTCCACGTTTTCCGGCGGATCCGGCAGACAGCTGGCAGTCCAGATCCGTGATGCCGAGGGAGGAGACAAGGGGCCATTCAGCGACGAAAGTGAGACAAAGGGCATCGTTCGGTAGCTCACCCGGTGCGTGGCGCTGTGGCACGAGTGCGCCTCCACGCTCGTCGTTTTGACGGCAAGCACATTGACCGCGGAACGCCGCCACGCCCATGGGCCGAGCTCACTCCTCGCCGAGCTCATTCTTGACCACGACGCCGCCCTTCATCACCCAGCGCACGCGCTGCAGCTCGGTGATGTCCTCGGTCGGGTCACCAGTGGTGGCGATGAGGTCGGCGAACTGACCGCGCGCGACGCCGCCGACCTTGTCGGTCCAGCCCATGAGCTCGGCGGCCGAGGTCGTCGCGGTCTGAATCGCTTGCATCGGCGTCATGCCCTCTTCGACGTAGATGGCGAGCTCGCGCGCCTGCGTGCCATGCTCGAAGACGCCGGCATCACTGCCGAAGGCGATGCGCACGCCGCGCTCGCGTGCGGTGCGGAAGGCTCGGCGCATGCGATGGCGCACCGCCTCGGCCTTCGCCAGGCTCTCGTCGCGGATGTGCAGCGGGTTGCCTTCGGCCAGAATCGGTTCGATGACGTAGAGCGTCGGGACGTACCAGGTGCCGTTCTTCTTCAGGAGGTTCGCGGCCTCGTCGTCCATGTAGGTGCCATGCTCGATCGAGCGCGCGCCGGCGAGGCTCGCCCACATCATGCCTTCCTTGCCGTGGCAGTGCGCGGCGACGAAACGGCCGAGGCGTTTGGCTTCGTCGCAGGCGGCGCGCAGCTCGTCTTGCGTGTAGGTCGTGTGGCGCGGGTCGTCACCGGCGGAAAGGACGCCGCCGGTCGCCAGGATCTTGATGAGGTCTGCGCCCTGTTGGATATCGAAGCGCACCTTCTTGCGCACCTCGTCCGGGCCGTCGGCGACGCCCGTGGCGAGATCCGAACACCAGTGGTAGTCGAGGAGGTTGCGATCGTCGCCGTGACCCCCGGTCATCGACAGCGGCCATGTAGAAACCTGCAGGCGCGGCCCCCAGATTTCGCCGGCGGCGATGGCGTCGCGCAACGCCACATCCACTCCCTCGCTGCCGCCGACGTCGCGACAGCTGGTGAAGCCGGCGAGAAGCGTCTGGCGGCAGTTCTCGACCCCCGTGATCGCGACTCGGGCCGCGGACGTCTTGAGCTGCTCGAGCGGCGGGATGCCGACGCGGGTGCCGAGGTGTGTGTGTACGTCGATGAGACCGGGGAGCAAGGTCACGTCTCCCAGGTCGAGTACCGAGACGCCGGCCGGAGGGTGCGATTCGACCGCTGCGATCGTGTCGTTGGCGATGGTCACCCAGACCGGACTGCGGACGCGGCCGAGGCGCGGATCGACGAGACGTGCGGCGTGGATGGCGAAGTCGGCTGCAGCGGCTGGAACCGGGAGCGAAGCGGCGCAGAGCGTGATCAGGGCCAGGATTGCGGCCCGGTGCAGACATCGAGGTTGAGGATGTTTTCGCCCCAGGCGCTGCATGTCGCGGCAGCCCAGTCCTGCGTTGACAGAGCTGGCGGGGCATGATAGTTTGACACGGTTTTTCGGCACTCTGGAGGTCATGGGTCCTTGCCTCATCACAAGCAGTTCGTGAAGACTTTGCGGCGCGATGCCAAGCGGCGATTGGTGAATCGCTCGAAGCGTGCGCGACTCCGTCATGCCTTGCGCGAGTTTCGCGCCCTGCAAGACGCGAGCGCGGCGCGCACGGCGTTTCCCCAGATCGAAGCGATCATCGACAAGAGCGCCAAGACGCGCCTGATTCACCCTCGTACCGCCTCGCGGCTCAAGTCGCGTTTGGCCGTGAGCATGCAGCGCTTGCGCGCCGCCTGAGCCTCAGCTTCCCCGCACGGTTTCGCGCACGGCCCGGGCCAGCTCGGCCCGCGGCACCGTGCGCACGTTGCCGGTCTTGCGGTCGCGGATCTCGAGCTTGTCCTCGCGCAAGCCGCGCTCCCCGAGCGTCACCCGCACGGGGATGCCGATCAGGTCGGCGTCCTTGAACTTGGCGCCCGGCGACAGATCGCGGTCGTCGAGCAGCACCTCGAGGCCGTCGGCGCGCAAGGTCTCGTAGAGATCGGCTGCCAGCTGCTGCGTCTCCGCGTGCGTGCTCTGCACCGGCAGCACCAGGACATCGAAAGGCGCGAGCGCCGGCGGCCAGACGATGCCGGCCGCATCGTTGTGCTGCTCGATAGCGGCCGCCACCGTGCGGGTGACACCGAAGCCATAGCAGCCCATGACATAGGGACGTTCCTTGCCGGTTTCGTCGAGGAACGTGGCGCTCATTTTCTCGCTGTACTTGGTGCCGAGCTTGAAGATGTGGCCGACCTCGATGCCGCGCGACGATTGCAAGCTGCCGTCGCAGCGCGGGCAGGCATCGCCGGCGCGCGCGAGCACGAGATCGCCCCATCGCTCCACCGTGAAGTCGCGCCCGACCAAGACGCCACGCAAGTGAGCATCGGACCGGTTGGCGCCCGTCACCCAGCTCGTCGATTGCTGCAAGCTGTGGTCGGCCCAAATCGGCGTTCCGCTCGGCAATCCCACCGGGCCGGCGAAGCCAACGGCGGCGCCCGTCAATGCTTCGACCTCGGCATCCTCGAGCAGGCGCAAGAGCGGCGTGCCGGCGAGCCGCGCCAGCTTGGCTTCGTTGAGATCGCGCGATCCGGGCAGGAGCACGGCGACATCGCGGTCTGCGATCTTGAACAAGAGAGTCTTGGCCAGTTCCGCCGGCTGCACGCCGAGGAATGCCGAAACCTCGGCCACTGTTTTCTTCCCCGGTGTCGACACTTGCTGCGGCGCATCGCCGGCTGGCGCCGTGGGCCTTGCGGGCAGGCGCAGCTCGGCGCGCTCGGCGTTGGCGGCATAGCCGCACGCATCGCACGACAGGATCTCCGACTCGCCGTTCGTGGCCAAGACCATGAACTCGTGGCTCTCGGCGCCGCCGATGACGCCGGTATCGGCCTCGACGACGCGGAACTCGAGCCCACAGCGCTCGAGGATGCGTGTGTAGGCGTCACGCATGTCGCGGTAGGTTTGATCCAGCGAGGCATCGTCGGCATGGAAGCTGTACGCATCTTTCATGGTGAACTCGCGCGCGCGCATGACGCCGAAACGCGGCCGGATCTCGTCGCGAAATTTCACCTGGATCTGGTAGAGGTTCTGCGGCAGCTGCCGGTAGCTGCGCAAGGTCTGACGCGCCAAGGTGGTGATGACTTCTTCGTGCGTCGGACCGAGGGCGAAGTCGCGGTCGTGGCGATCGTGCATGCGCATGAGCTCGCGCCCGAAGGCCTGCCAGCGCCCGCTCTCCTGCCACAGCTCGGCCGGCTGCAACACCGGCATGACCACTTCCTGGCCGCCGGCGCGATTCATCTCTTCGCGCACGATGGCCGTGGCCCTGGCGATGCAGCGCCATCCGAGCGGCAGATAGGAGAACACGCCGGCGGCGAGCTTGCGCATCATGCCGGCGCGCAACATCAGCTGGTGGCTGATGATCTCGGCTTCCGCCGGGGTTTCGCGAAACGTGGGCAAAAACGACTTCGACCAACGCATGTGCACTCCAACGGTTGCATCGCCGGAGCGCGCAGCTTAAAGCAAGCACGGCGGCGTCGCAACCACACGTGCGGATTGGGGGCGCTTACGGATTGGGGCAGTTTACGGATTGGGGCTGTTTTGCGGATCCGGGCAGTCTTGCGGATTCGGGCAGTCTTGCGGATTCGGGCAGTCTTTGCGCCGATGACGCCGAATCATGTGCACGCGGGGCTCGGCGCGCAGGTCAGAAATTCCACCCGATGAAGAAGCGTTGGAAGGCGAGATCGGTGGCGCGATACAGGCCCTTGCCACCGAAATCGGTGGTGCGGCCGATGTCCCATCGGGCGATGAAGCCGACGCCGAGCCCGAGCTCGACACCAGCGCCGTAGCTGCCGTACCAGCCCGGCGTGAACGGATCGCCGACGTAGGCGCCATCGAGGAACAGCGCGCCGCGGAAGCCGCCGAACTCGAGCGCGTTCAGGAACGGCAGCCCGAGCAGCAAGCGATCCAGCAGCGGGAAGCGCACCTCTTCGTTGAGCAGCAGGATCCGCCGCGAGTACAAGGATCGGCGCTCGTAGCCGCGCAGGTCGAAGGGACCGCCGAGGAAGAAGAGCTGCGCGTCGCCGCCCCAGTTGGCGCGGGCGATCAGGCGCGAGGCGAAGACGCTGCGCCCCGGCAAACGGAAGTACTTGCGATAGTCGAGCTGCGCCGAGGTGACGCCGCGGTTGCCGCCCGTGGTGTCGAACGTGTGGCCGAGGGTGACGTTGTAGCGCGTGCCATCGATGGGGCCGACATAGGACCACAAGGTGTTGTCGTGGACGAAGGAAAGGAAGTTGGTGGCGAGCACGGTTTCGGCACCGACGCCCAGCAGCTGCGCGACATCGTCGTCGAGCTGCGCAAAGCGCACGACGAAGTTGTTCTCCAAGCGCTCGAAGCGCGACAGCGGATAGCTCACACCGAGCAAGCCGCCCACGCGGCGCTCGAAGCGATACATATCGAGGTTCGGATCGTAGACACGCGTCAAATGGAAGGCGCCGAGCGTGTAGTTGAGCCGCTGCGTCAGGTTCGTGTACGAGACGCCCACATTGAGGTGGCGGAAGAAGTTGTCGAAGCCCTCGGACGAGGTGGCGAATAGCAATCCGACGCGATGGTTGCCGAGCACGTCGGTGAAGCCGATCTGGGCGCCGGCGGCGCTGTAGAAGTCGGGATCGAACGCCACGCCACCCTGGACGAAGTCGAGGGCGAAGTCGGTGTCGTAGTCGCGCTTGGGGAAGGTGCGGCCTTCGTCGTCCTGCAACCACTCGCTCGACTGCGGCGTCGCTCGCGCCGGCGGCAGTGGCGAGGCCGCCGCCACCAGGGCCGGCGGCGGCGTCTCGGTGGGGACTTGCCGCAGCGGCTCGAGGTCGAAGCGGTAGATGTTGAATGCCAGGTTGCTGAACGAGGTGGCGACGAAGCCGCGATCATCCGGCGTCCAGCGCGGTGTGAACAGACCGCCGAGGGTGGAGGTGAGCTGGGACAAGGTGCCATCCTCGAGGTCATAACGATAGATGTTGTTCGCGCCGTCCTGGTCGCTGCTCCAGAGCAGCGAGGTGTCGCCCGGACCCCACGCCGGCGCGGCATCGTCGTGCGCGCCGTGGGAGAGCTGCGTCACCACGCCGCTCACCAGATCGAGCACGAAGACGTGGTAGATGCCGTTACGTTCGGGCGCGGAGCGATCGCTGCTCCAGGCCACGCGTTTGCCATCCCGGCTCCAGTCGGGGTCGCGATCGTGAGCGGCGTCGAAGGTCAGGCGTTCCATGCTGCCCGTCTCGACGTCGACGCGATACAGGTCGCTCCAGCCGCTGCGGTCCAAGCCGACCAGGATGACCTCGCTGCCGTCCGGCGACCAGCTCGGGCTCTGCACCGTGATCAGCGAGGCGAAGTTGTGCTTCGCCAACCGGTGGCCGGTGTCGACGTCGAGGACGAAGAGGGCGTCCGACTCCCCCGACTTGGCGGTGAACGCCACCTTGCGCTCGAACACGTCGGGGCCACTCGAGAAAGCGGGGATCGATTCGTAGGTGCGGTCGCGTCCGCCGACGGCGAGCCGCCGCGTTTCGTGCTCGTCGGCGGCGAGCGCATGTGCATAGACCAGATCGACATTGCCCGAGGCCGACGAAACATAGACGAAGTCGAAGCCGTCGGCGCAGCTCGTGTCCGCCACCACCGCCGGCCGGGCGTTGATGGCGCGCTTCTCGACCAATGCCTTGCCATGCTGATCCGGCCATTCGGCGGTCATCACCGCCGGATAGAAGCGCCGCTTGAGGTACCGTGTCCAGTCGCGGTTGAGATCGGCGACCGAAAGACCCAGGGTGTAGCGCAGCACGGTCTCGAAATCGTCGGACACCCACCAGTCTTCCAGCAGCCGGATCAAAGCGACGTCGCCGAACCGCGTGCCGATGTATCGCACCAGCGATTCGCCTTCCTTGTACATCAGGAACGTGCCTTGGATGCGCCACAGGTTGGCGATGTCGACCAAGTTGTCGTTGACGATGAAGTCGCGCATGAACATCTGCGCTTCCGTGCCCGCCTCGGGCGTGGCGATGTACTCGGCCAGACCCTCGCTGAACCACAAGGGTGGCGGCCCATAGTTGTAGCGGTGTTTGGTGGTCATCACGAGCGCCAGCTTGTCGTTCATGTAAGCGTGCACCAGCTCGTGACGGATGACCTCGCGCAGCTGCGTCCACGATCCCGTGTGCGGGATGGCGACGCGGCCGCGCAACAGCTCGGTGAAGCCCCCGACGTACTCCGAGATCATCAAGTCGATGACGTTGGTCTGCTTGAAATCGTGATGCGAGGCGTAGAGGATGAATGGAATCTTCTGCTTGAATTCGTGATGGAAGGTGCTGTCGTACTCGCACGTCACCCGCTCGGCGTAGGCGGCGACGTACTCGGCCAGCTCTTGCTCACCCTCGTAGTAGTAGATGTCCAGGTGTGGGGTGGAGATGACGTTCCAGTCCTTCTCCGAGTAGATGACCTTGTTCTGGCCGAAGAGGTACTGGGCCTCTGCGGGCGCAATGCCCGCGAGAACTAGCGCCGTGGCCGCGACCAGTCGATTGTGCCAGCTACTCTGCATCTCCAATCACGTCCAGCATCGAATATAACCCCGGAGGATGGTCTTGCACGAATCGAACCGCCTTGGGAACGCCGCTGACGAATGCAGCGCGCGAGAGGGCTCGATGCCGAATCTCCACGACCTCGTCGGGCCCTGCGAGGAGCAACGTGTGCTCGCCGGGAATCCCCCCACCACGCACGCTGTGCACGCCGACCTCGAGCGGCTTGCGTCGTGCATCCACACCGGATCGGCCATGGACGACATCGACGGGCGCATTGCCCCAGAAGGCTTCGAGCAGCATGATGGCGGTGCCGCTTGGGGCGTCGCGTTTGGCAGAATGGTGCGTTTCCAATATTTCCAAGTCGAAGCCCTCATCGATCATAACCCGCAATTTTGTAATTGCTTGCATCATTCTATGAATGCCAAGGCTGAAGTTGCGGGCGAGCACCACCGGGACGCTGGTTGCTGCGAGCTCGATTCGGCGCATCTCGTCGGCGGACTGTCCCGTCGTGCCGATGACGAGCCGAGCGCGCCGCGACTGCACCGCGTCCAGCAAGACTTGCGTGGCCGCCGGATGCGAAAAATCCACCACGATTCCCCCCGGCCGGAGCGCCTGCACGAGATCGCGCGCCAGCGGGAATGGCCCGTCCGCGAGTGCGAGGTTCCGGTCCTCGACGACATCGCATCCGACGAGGTCCGTGAAGCCGCATCTGCGGAGCTCGGAAGCGACCAAGCGTCCCATTCGTCCGGCCGCACCGTTCACCACGAGGTCCGCGCTCACGCTTCCACCTCGTGCCGCCACGTCGCAGCGTTCAGGAGAGCTTCGAGCTCGCCCCGGGCCTTGGCAGAGGCAGGGACGAGCGGCAGCCGCGTCTCCGCCCGGGCCGTTCCAGTGAGCTCGAGCCAGGCCTTGATGGGTGCCGGGTTGGTTTCGATGAACGCGGCTTTGAAGAACGGCAGCAGGCGGAAATGCCACATGCGAGCGTCTTCCAGGTTGCCGGCGTGAAAGGCGTCGACCAAGTGGCGGGTGGCCCGGGGCAGCAGGTTGGACACCACCGAGATCACCCCTTCGGCGCCGACCGCCATCATCGGCAAGGTGAGCGAATCGTCGCCCGAGAGGACGGTGAGGTCGCAGCGCGCCCGGATGTCGCTCACCTGATCGAGCGAGCCGCTGGCTTCCTTGACCGCGGCGTAGCGCCCGAGCTCGGCGACTCGGGCCACGGTTTCCGGCAGCACGTTGACCCCGGTCCTTCCCGGTACGTTGTAGAGAATCAAGGGCAAGGTCGTCGCATTTGCAACCGCGGCGAAGTGGCGGAACAGGCCTTCCTGGGTGGGTTTGTTGTAGTACGGGGCCACGATCATGGCGCCCGCGGCCCCGAGCTCTTGCGCTTCCTGCGTGAGCTCGATGCTGGTGCGCGTGTCGTTGGTGCCCGTCCCGATCCAGGCCTGAGTCTGGCTGCCGCGGCAGAGCTCGATACCGAGGGCCGAGACACGCCGGCGTTCGTCACGCGTCAACGTGGCGGCTTCCCCCGTCGAGCCGCACAGCACGACGCCGCTCACGCCCGCTCGGATCTGCAGCTGCAGCAATCGCCGCAGCGCCGTTTCGTCCACTGCGCCATCGCGGAATGGGGTCACCAGCGCGGTCAAGACTCCTCGCAGCATCCGATCCCCTCCTCGTGTGACTCGCGATCGTCTTTGCCTTTCGGCGCATTCATTGCGGCGTCTCGATATCGATCGAGCGCGGCCGGATTTCGGCTGCCGGAGCCACTTCCAGGATGCCGCCGACCCACAAGGGCTCCCACTCGCGGTGCAAGCTGTCGGGGGCGATGTAGGTGCCCGGCAGCGTGTCGCCCGAGGCGTCGATGAACGCGATCAGTCGATGACGTCCGGGCCGCGCACGAAGACTGTAATCCCCGCGGGGCGAAGCGTACACAGCCGGCGTTTCCAAGCTGCCGCGCGCCGCGCGCGGCAGCCCAGTCGAACCGAGCGCGGCATACGCCGATTCCCACACCCCGACCGGGGCGATGGGCAGGGCATCCGCTGCGATCGAATCCGGGTGTGCCCGAGGTTCCGCCGCACGCAACGAATCCACTTCCCTCAGGGCGTCGAGGCTGTCCGGGAGAATCGAGTCGGCGGCACTGGGCGCGAGCGAGTCGCCACCTGCCGAGGCGAGATCGACCGGGTGCAACCACACCGCGATCCGCCCCGTGACCGATGTGCGATTGAATGCGACGCCGCGGATCGTTCCGGGCTCTTTCGGATCGACCAGATTCCATTCCAGGCCGCGCCTCACCTCGCCGTCCCCGAGCTGCAACGTCTCCGGGTACACCGACGCGAGCTCGTCGTCATCCACGTCCAAGCTCTTGTTGCGGTCGATGAATGCGCGCAGGATGAACGGTTTGCCGCTCGGGAGCGCGAGCAGTCGAAACAGTCCTTCGGCATCGGCGGCAGCGACGACCGGACGCAGGCGAATGCCGGGTGCGCGCACCGCGAGTGAATCGAGCGAGTCCGAGCCCGCCACCAGCGGCTCGAAGCGGACAGCTGCTTGTGGCTCTGGCTTGCCCTTGGCGCGCACGCGACCGAACACCGCACCACCGCGCAAGGAGTCGCCGGTGGCGAACACCAGCCAGATTTCGCTCGCCAGCTCGTTGCCACGTCCGGCTGCGTCCTCGATACCTTCGCCGAGGACGACGGCAAAAGTCGTGTCGGGGGGCAGCGAGTCGCGATAGCGAATCTCGACGCGCGTGCCACGGGCGCGTACTTCGGGACGAGGCTGTGACGGATAGGTGCGCACGGCGCCGCTCGCGGGTGCGGCGTTCAGTGCTTCGTCGAATCGCAGCTCCAAAATGGGCATGCGTCCGACGCCGCGGCTCGAATCCGCCGGCAGGCTCGAGACGAGCTGGGGCGGTGTTTGATCGGCGGGCCCGCCTTCGAGCGGCCGCACGTGGGCGCAGCCGGCGTGCTGGGCCAGCGCTACGAGCGCCGTGAAACCGAGAACGCGGCGCGTCGACGCCCCCATACGCAGGCCTCACAGGATGTAACGGCGCAAGTCCTCGTCGCGGAGCACCGGCTCGAGACGCCGGCGCACGAAGGCGGCGTCGACATGAATCGTCGCCTCTCCCGATTCGGGGAGATCGAACAGCACGTCGTCGAGGAGCGTGGTCATCACCGTGTGCAGCCTGCGGGCGCCGATGTTCTCGCTCTGCTCGTTCACTTGCGTCGCGATGTGCGCGATCTCCGCGATCGCGTCCGGGGTGAACTCGAGGCGGCCTTGCTCGGCTTCGATGAGTGCGGCGTATTGACGCACGAGCGAGTTGCGTGGCTCGGTCAGGATGCGGACGAAGTCGGCCTCGCCAAGCGAGGAGAGCTCGACGCGAATCGGGAAACGGCCCTGGAGCTCGGGGATGAGATCGCTGGGCTTGGTGGCGTGAAAGGCTCCGGCGGCGATGAACAGAATGTGATCGGTGCGCACCACGCCGTGTTTGGTGCTGACGTTCGACCCCTCGACGATCGGCAGCAGATCCCGCTGCACGCCCTGGCGCGACACGTCCGGACCGTGCGCTTCGCCACGGCCGGCGATCTTGTCGATCTCGTCGAGGAAGACGATGCCCGCGGTCTCGACGCGATGCACGGCTTCGCGCCGCACCTTCTCCATGTCCACCAGCTTGTCCACTTCCTCGGCATGCAGCAGCGGCCGCGCTTCGCGCACCGGCAGCTCGCTCCGCCTTCGCCGGCCGGGAAAGAGACTGCCGAGCGATTCGCTCATGTTGACGCCCATCTCTTCGCTGCCCGAGCCGGAGAAGATCTCGAACATCGGCAGCGCGCGCTGCGGCACATCGACGCTGACATGGCGCTCCTCCAATTCGCCGGCGCGCAGCAGATCGCGCAGCTTGTCGCGCGTCCGCGCGTGACGCTCGCGTGCCTCCGGGTCCGCGGGCGCAGCGGGTGCCGCCGGCAGTAGCAGATCGAGCAGTCGCTGTTCGACACGCGACGCGGCCTGGTCCTCGACCTTGCGCCCCCATTCGGCCTTGACCTCGGCCAGCCCCACCTCGGTCAAGTCGCGCACCATGGACTCCACGTCGCGCCCGACATATCCCACTTCGGTAAACTTGGTGGCCTCGACTTTGACGAAGGGCGCGCGGGCGAGCTTCGCCAACCGGCGCGCGATCTCGGTCTTGCCGACGCCGGTGGGGCCGATGAGGATGATGTTGTTGGGCAGGATCTCGCTCCGCAGCGCTTCCGGCGCACGCAGCCGGCGCCAGCGGTTGCGCAGCGCGATGGCCACGGCGCGCTTTGCCGCCGCCTGGCCGACGATGTACTGGTCGAGCTCGGCGGTGATCTGTCGCGGTGTGAGCGCCGAGGCGGCATCGATGCGTACGAAGTCGGTGGAGCTCATCTATGTACCCGCGAGCGTCAAGATGGTGGTTTCGCGGTTGGTGTAGACGCAGATGCCGGCGGCGATGTCCAGCGCTTGCCGCACCACTCGTTCGGCGTCGAACTCGGTGTGCTGCACCAGAGCGCGCGCCGCGGCCAAGGCGTAGGGGCCGCCGGAGCCGATGGCGACGATGCCATCGTCGGGCTCGATGACGTCGCCGTTGCCCGAGATGACGAAGCTCTGCTCCGCGTCCATGACAATCATGAGCGCGTCCAGCCGACGCAGGACGCGGTCGCTCCGCCAGTCCCTGGCCACCTCGACCGCGGCGCGGGCGAGACGGCCGCCGTGCTCGTCGAGTTTTTTCTCGATGCGTTCGAACAGGGTGAACCCATCCGCCGCGGCGCCGGCGAAACCGGCGAGCACTGCCCCGCCGCGCAAGGAGCGCACCTTGCGCGCATTCGCCTTCATCACCGTGGCGCCGTGTGTCACTTGACCGTCGCCGCCGAGCGCACTCGAGCCGCGCACGCGGACGCCGAGAATCGTCGTGGAACGGATCAGCATCGGACTCCTAGGCGCGCGGATGGGCGCGATCGTAGGCGCGCCGAGCGCGCTCGATGGAGACGTGCGTGTACACCTGTGTCGTCGCCAAGCGGCTGTGACCGAGAAGCTCCTGCACGGCGCGGAGATCGGCGCCCGCGTTCAGCATGTGGGTGGCGAAGCTATGGCGCAGCACGTGCGGGCTCGCCTTCGAGGCGGAAGCGGCACGCTGGATGGCCGCACGAACCAAGCGCTGCACCGTGCGCCGCGACAACCTTCCCTCGCCGCGTCCGACGAACAGCGGGATGCGGTCGTCCTTCGCATTCGCCCTGGGCACAGCGGTCGCGTCGAGGTAGGCGCAGACGGCGCGGCGGACCTGGCCGAGGAGCGGCAGGACACGCTCCTTGTCGCCCTTGCCGACGACGCGAATGCACTCAGAGTGCGGGTCGACGTCGTCCCGGTCGAGCTCGACGAGCTCGGACAGCCGCATGCCGGTGCCATAGAAGAGCTCGAGAATGGCGCGATCACGCCGGCCCTCGGCGGTGCGCGTGTCGGGAACGTCGAGCAGTCGCAACGCCGCCGCCTCGTCCAGATGGCGCGGCAACGTGCGCGCGCGACGCGGCGCCCGCAAGCCGAGCGTTGGATCGGCCGTGAGTGCTCCCGTGTCCACCCAGTAGCGGAAGCAGCGGCGCAACGCCGCCAGCTGCCGCGCCACCGTGCGCGGGCTGCGTCCGGCGCGCGTGAGAACGGCTAGATGCGCGCGCACCTGGTCGCGTCCGACCGCCGCCGGTTCCAAACCACAGGTGGTGAAGAAAGCGCGCACGTCGCGCGCATAGGCTTCGAGCGTGCGCGGCGCGCAGTTGGCCGCGCGCAGGTGCAGCTCGAACCGCCCGAGCCACGCGGCCAGCGAGGTGTCGGCGCGCTGTGGCCTCGCGGTCAATCCACGAACTCTTCTTTGCACGCCGGGCACTTCTTGAAGATCCCCTTCGATTTGGTGTTCTTCTCCACCAGATCGCCGACACCGCAAGCGCTGCACTTCTCGCCGGTGGGCTTGTCCCAGGCGGCGAAGTCGCAGGCCGGGTAGCGGCTGCAGCCATAGAAGATGCGGCCGCGGGCGCTGCGTTTCTGTGCCATGTGGCCGCCGCACCCGCGCGGGCAGGCGATGCCGATGGAGAGCGGCTCGGTGTACTTGCAGGTCGGATAGTTCGGGCAGGCGCCGAATTCGCCGTAGCGCCCGCGTTTCTTGATCATCTCGCTACCGCATTGCGGGCAGGGTTTGCCGAGCTTGACGACCTCGCTCTCACCCTCCAACGATTTGGTGTTGCGGCACTTCGGATAGTTGGGGCACGCCAGGAACGGGCCGTTGCGTCCCCACTTCTTCATCATCGTCGCGCCGCACTTGTCGCAGATGATCTCGCTGCCGTGATCGAGCAGGCCCTTGAGCGCCGCGGGGTCGCTCTTGAGTGCTTCCAGAACTTTGGAAAACGGCGAGTAGAAATCACCGACCACCTTGCGCCAGTTGTCCTCGCCGGTTTCGACCTTGTCGAGCTCGGTTTCCATCCGCGCGGTGAAATCCACCTCGAAGATGGAAGGAAACGCCTTCTCCAGCGCCTCCCACACTTCCATGCCGAGGGCCGTCGGCGTGAAGCGTCCGCCTTCCTTGAGCACGTACTCGCGCTCGCGGATGGTGCTGACAATGGTGGCGTAGGTGCTGGGTCGCCCGATGCCGCGTTCCTCCAGCTCCTTGATCAACGTCGCCTCGGTGTAACGCGGCGGCGGTTCGGTGAAGTGCTGCTTGGGCACGATCTCGCGCAAGGACAGCGCCTGGCCGACGGCGAGCGCCGGAAGCACGCCCTCGCTGTCTTCCTTCTCGCGCACGTCGGGGTAGATGCGCATGAAGCCGTCGAACTGCAGCTCCGAGCCGGTGGCGCGGAAGATGGCATCCCCGGCCTCGATGTCGGCGGTGGTGGTGCGATAGACGGCGCTCGACATGAGGGACGCCAGATAACGCCGCCACACCAGGTCGTAGAGCGCCATCTGGTCGGGAGTCAAATGGCGCTTCAACTGCTCGGGGGTCCTTTCCGCCGCGGTGGGGCGGATGGCCTCGTGCGCGTCCTGCACGCTCTTGCCCTGCTTGAACGTGCGCTGTGTGGTGGCGAGATAGTCTTCGCCCAATTGCGACCGCACGTACGCGATGCCCTCGCCGCGCGCCTGATCGGAAAGACGCGTCGAGTCGGTGCGCATGTAGGTGATGAGGCCGACCGGGCCTTCGCTGCCGAGTTCGACGCCCTCGTACAGTTGCTGGGCCAGCATCATGGTCTTCTTGGCCGAGAAGCGCAGGCGCCGCGCCGCGTCCTGCTGCAACGTGCTGGTGATGAAGGGCGGATACGGATTGCGGCGCTTCTCCTTGACCTCGACGTTTGCGACCTTGAACTTGGCGCGCTGAAGCGCCACGAGCACGGCATCGGCCTGCTCCTGCGACTTGAGGTCGGCCTTGTCGCCCTTCCAGCTGCGCAGCCGGGCTTCGAAATCACGCGCCCCCGCCTCGGCGGTGTGCAGCAAGGCCGTGATCGACCAGAACTCCTGCGGCACGAAAGCGCGGATCTCGCGCTCGCGCTCGCAGATCAGGCGCAGCGCCACCGATTGCACCCGGCCGGCGGAGAGTCCGTAGTAGAACACCTGCCACAGCACTGGGCTAACCAAGTAGCCGACCAAGCGATCGAGGATACGGCGGGCCTGCTGCGCGTCGACCTTGTGCTGGTCGACATCGCTCGGGTTGGCGATGGCTTCCTGGATGGCGCGCTGGGTGATCTCGTTGAAGATGATGCGCTTGACGTGGGGCTGCGCGCCGCCGAGAAAGTTCTGCAAATGCCAGGCGATGGCCTCACCCTCGCGATCGAGATCGGTGGCCAGGAAGATGTGCTCCACCTTCTTGCTCGCCGACTTGAGCTCTTGCAGCACCTTGGTCTTGCCCTTGATGGTCACGTACTTGGGCTCGAAGCCGTTGTCGACGTCGACGCCGAGCTCGCTCTTCGGCAGGTCGATGACGTGTCCGACGGACGCACGCACGTCGTAATCGCCACCGAGGTACTTCTTGATCGTGCGCGCCTTGGCCGGCGACTCGACGATGACCAGAGACTTGCTCACAGCGCTTCCATTTCGCTCGAGGATCGGTTCATGCTCCGTGACAGAACTTGAACTTCTTGCCGCTGCCGCACGGGCACGGATCGTTGCGTCCCACTTTCGGGCCGGCATGACGCACCGGCGTTTGCCCGCCCGGGGGCGACCCCGGGCCGACGGGCCCGACGCCCGGCGGCAGGCCACCTCCTCCCGGCAGACGCGGCACGGGGGGCGGCGCCACGGCCGTGCCACGCGCCGCCGCCGTCGCCAGCGACTGGGCGGCGGTGTGGATCGACGACAGCGCTTCCGTCGGGGCGCGCTGCATCTCCGGGGGACGCACGGAGACCTGGGCGTGGCATAGGAGATTCAAGGTCTGCCTGTCAACGTCTTTGAGCAGTTCTTCGAACATGCCGAAGGCTTCGGACTTGTATTCGAGCAGCGGATCCTTCTGCCCGTAGGCGCGCAACGACACGCCGGAGCGCAAGTGATCGAGCTCGCGCAAATGATCCATCCATTTCTCGTCGATGGCGCGCAAGTACGACCAGCGTTCGAGCTGGCGCATGATGTCCGCACCCAGGATCTGCTCGCGGTCATCGAGCGCCCGTTCGCCTTGTTGGCGCAAGTGGTCGGCGGCGGCCTCCTCGCCCATGTCGCGCAAACCCTCGATGTCGAAGGGACGGAGGAATACGCTCTGCAGCTCGTACTGCAGCGGCTCGAGCGGTCCTTCGGGTGGCCAGTCTTGCGCCCCGAGCTTGTCCTCGATCTGGTTGCCGACGAAGGATCCCACCATGGTGCGCACCTCGGTATGCAAATCGGTGCCGCGCAGCACGTCGAGCCGGTTGGCGTAGATGACCTCGCGTTGCTTGTTCATCACGTCGTCGTACTTGAGCAGGTGCTGGCGGGCGTCGAAGTTGTGGAACTCGACGCGTTTCTGCGCGCGCTGGATCGCGCGCGTCACCATCGGATGCGTGATGACTTCGCCCTCTTGCACGCCCAGGCGTTCCATGATGGTGGCGATGCGCTCGGGGCTGAACAAGCGCATGAGGTCGTCTTCGAGCGACATGAAGAAGCGCGACGATCCCGGATCGCCCTGGCGGCCGGAACGCCCGCGCAGCTGCCGGTCGATGCGCCGCGATTCGTGGCGCTCGGTGCCGACGATTTGCAGCCCGCAGGGTTCTTCGATCTCCCCTTCGGCCACCTTGTAGTTGGCCTTGGGGGACCCGCCCTTGCCGCGGCCGAACGGACAGGCCGGGCAACGCTGGCCACTGTAGTTCGGGTCGCGATCGCACAGGATGACGCCCGCGCCGAGCTTGATGTCGGTGCCACGGCCCGCCATGTTGGTGGCGATGGTGACCGCGCCCTTCTGCCCGGCGAGTGAGACGATTTCGGCCTCGCGCTGGTGGTGGCGCGCATTGAGCACTTCGTGCGTGATGTTGCGGCGCTTGAGCAGGCGCGACAGCGTCTCGGAGACTTCCACCGACACCGTGCCGACCAGCACCGGCATCCCGCGTTCGTGGTGGTGCACGATCTCGTCGATGACGGCGTTGTACTTCTCGCGCCGCGTCTTGTAGATCTGATCGTCGAAATCCACCCGTCGCACCGGCTGGTGCGTCGGGATCACCATGACGTCCAAGTTGTAGATCTTCTTCAGCTCTTCGGCTTCGGTCTCGGCGGTGCCGGTCATGCCGCTCAGCTTCTCGAACATGCGGAAGAGGTTCTGCAGCGTGATCGTCGCCATCGTCTGCGTTTCGCGTTCGACGCGCACGTTCTCCTTGGCCTCGAGCGCCTGGTGCAATCCGTCCGAGAATCGTCGCCCCGGCATGAGCCGTCCGGTGTACTCGTCGACGATGAGGACCTTGCCCTCCTGCACGACGTACTCCACGTCCTTCTCGAACAGCGAGTAGGCCTTCAGCAGCTGGCTGATGTCGTGCAAGCTGTCGCTGGCGCTCGCGTAGTCGCGGTGCAACACATCGAGCGCCGTGATCTTGTCGGGCTTGGACAGGCTTGCGTCGTCGTCGATGCGCTGCACGGCGACGCTCAGGTCCGGCAAAAAGAGCGGCAGATTCACCAGCTTTGCCAGCTCCTCGCGGCCCTTCTCGGTGAGATCGGCCACGTGGCTCTTCTCGTCGAGGGCGAAGAAGAGGTCCTCGTCGGCGGTGTGCAGCAGCTTGTCGCGCATGAGCTCGCCCTCGATGCGCTGCACCAGCTTCTGCAGTCCTCCTTCCCGGCTCATCAGCTTCATGTATTGCTTGTGTTTCGGCGCCCCGCGCTTGACTTGCAAGAGCTTGAAGCCGAGATCGCGTTCGCCGTCGCCGTCGAGCTGCTCGAGGCCCGGCTCGAGGTCGGCTTCGGCGCTCTGGAGGATTTCGCTCACCAGACGGTTCTGCTGCCGTACCAGCTGCTCGATGCCCGGCCGGAGCGACATGAAGTTGGCGCTCTGATGCGATTCCGGCGCTGGGCCGGCGATGATGAGCGGAGTGCGCGCTTCGTCGACCAACACCGAGTCGACTTCGTCGACGATGGCGTAGGCGAACTGCTTGCCGGGCACCTGCGTGGCGTCGTCGCGGTGCACACGGTCCTCGATGCGCGTGGCCATGTTGTCGCGCAGGTAGTCGAAGCCCATCTCGTTGTTGGTCACGTAGGTGATGTCGCAGCGATAGGCCGCAAAGCGATCCTGCGGCCGCATGGCGTTCTGGATGATGCCGACCGTGAGCCCGAGGAACTCGTAGATCCTTCCCATCCACTCGCCGTCGCGGCGCGCCAGGTAGTCGTTCACCGTGACGAGGAAGGCGCCATGTCCGGCGAGCGCGTTCAGATAGAGAGGCATGGTCGCGACCAGGGTCTTGCCCTCGCCGGTCGCCATCTCGGCGATCATGCCCTCGTGCAGCGCGATGCCGCCGGTGACCTGGACGTCGTACGGCACCATGTTCCAGTCGGTCGGCCGGCCGACAACGGGCCAGCTCTGGCCCACGTGGCGCCGGCAGGCCTCCTTGACGGCAGCGAACGCCTCCGGCAGCAGGTCCTCCAGGGTGGCGCCAGCGGCCAGTCGCTCCCGGAACTCGATGGTCTTGCCGCGCAGCGCCTCGTCGCTCAGGCCGCGATACTCCTCGGCCCAGCGGTTGACCTCGCGGACGATCGGTTCCATCCGGCGGAAGTCACGTTCCGACTTGCTCTTGAAGACTTTTCGCAAGGTTTTCGACAGCACGTCCTACTCCTCGAGGCGCCGCTCGCTGCGCCAGGCAAACCGGCCCAAGGATAAGGCGGACCCGCAGGATCGGACAACGCCGGGGGTCCAGACATGGACCGGCGGCGCAGGATAGGGCTTCGAGACGGGGATGGAAAGCCGAGCGGTCGCAAGTGGCTCCAGGCCCCGGAGACTTTCCCCGGGGCCTGGGCCCGGTTGGCTCAGCGCAGAGCGCTCAGACAGTAGAACGTGCCGTCGTTCGAGCCGAAATACACCTTGCCGTCGTGAACGAGCGGCGAGGAATAGATGGGCGCGCGCGACGCTTGTTTCGCCAGCACGGTGCCGGACTCGCCATCGAAGGCATAGGTGTGACGATCGTAGGATGTGACGTACACCTTGCCGTCCTCCACCCATGGGGTCGAGCGGATGGCACCGCCGGTCTTGAAGCGCCAGGCGACACTGCCATCTTCACGGCTCAGCGCGTACACGTAGCGATCGACGCTGCCGATGTACAGGCGATCGTCGTCGCAGGCGACACCCGACTCCAGGGCGCCGCCGAGATCGACGCGCCAAGCCAGCTCGCCGTTCTTGGCTTTCAGCGCATGGACCTGGCCGTCTTGACCCGCGAGCACCACGAGATCGTCGACCTGCGCCGGATTGGAAATGACGCGTGAACCGAGCGCGATGCTCCACGTCGTCTTGCCGGTCTTCTGTTCGAGCGCCAGCAAGGTGCCGTCGCCTGTCGTCACCAGCACTTGCTTGCCGACGGCGATGGCACGCGCACGCAGCTGACCGCCGATGTGCTGCTTCCAGACCAGATGGCCTGACTTCTGCTCGAGCGCGACAACGTCCCCGGCGTAGGTCTGATAGAAGACGAGGCCCTTGCCGAGCGCTGGCGAGGCGACGATGCGTGCACCGAGGTCATGCGCCCACAGCTCGGCGCCATCGAGGCAACGCAAGGCGAAAGCCCGCCCGGCGTAGTTGCCACAATAGAGTCGGGTTCCATCCACTTCCGGCGTGGCGCCAATCCCGGCGCCCGAGTCGTAGTCCCACAGCGGCTCGCCGCTTTGGCGCACGGCGTAGAGACTGCCATCACGGCAGCCATAGACGACGTTGCCCTGCGCCAGTCGCGGTGACGAAGTGATCCAGTCGCGGTAGTTCTTCTTCCACAGGAGTTGCAACGACTCCTCGGTGGGCTCGCCGGAGGCAAGCTGCGTGTCGGGCTTGTCCTCTTCGCGGCGCTCGGGATCCTCCGCCACATCCGCAGACACGCGGTCAGGCTGTCGCGTCTCCAAGCTCGAGTCGACGCTCTCGCCGAAGAAGGCGTCGGCGTTGGCGTGTTCATCGGTCCCCATGGCGCGCCACCGCGACATGCCGAACAGGGCGGTCACGAACACGACGGCGACCAGCGCGATGGCGACATAGGACATGCGCACGCGGTCCTTGCCGGCGGTTTCCGGCGCCTCCGGCCAGCTGCTCGCAGGCGCTTCGACCGTTTCCACCTCGACGGACGGTTCCTTGTGCAGGACGATGCGTGCCGTTTCCGCGGCTCCGGCCGCTTCTGGCAGCGCGGATCCTGCCGTGGGATGGTCGAGCCACACGACGACGCGGTCTTCGTCCTCGAAGAACACACGCACGAGCTCGAGGCGCGCCGCCGATCGCGACAGGCTGCCTTCCTCACCGTGCAACGGCAGGCTCTTGACGCGCACGCGCAAGGTCGATTGCAACGGCTGTGCCGGTCCCCCGATGCTGAACTGTGGCGTCATGGCGGAGGAATACAGCAGGTACAGCCCGCGGCCGCGACAGAGAACGATGGCGCAGTCGAAACCGCGGATTTGCTCGGGATCGAGCGCCGTCGCGGCGGCGTCGAGGGCGCGGACGAAATCTTCGAGGCGCGCTCCGGACGGCGTGCGCAGATCGACGTAGTCGCGGGTCAGGGCATGGAACACCGGTTCCAAGGCAGCCTTCGCTGCCCGATCATGCCAGGCCACGAGCACGGCGAGACGCGTGTCGTCCTGCTCGCTGCCGGGAGCCAGGAAAGAGAACAGCTGATTCGGATGACCCTCGGGAGTTTCGAGCCGCAGTCGATACGGATTGCGCACGCACACCACCCCACTTCCAACACATCCACACGGTGCGCTCCCAGCGAGCACACGCACGACACGAGAAGTCGCATTGAACGGGAGTCGCGCGGACATCGCAAGTGCTTTGTGCCGAGTCCTGTAGTGGCATGGAGCGAACCCGACCCGCAAATCGGCGTGCAGCGTGTTCACGCCGGAGAATGCAGCGCGAGATCAGGAATCGGTGTGCGGAATTCCGTGCGCGACACCGTAGGTGATGTGGGTGGATTCGGGGTGTGGGGTGCCGGCTACCCGATGTGCGAGGTCAGGGTTGCGCGCTCAGTGCTTGCTGCCGGGGTGCTTCGATTTGTTCCAGTACCGTGCGCACGATCTCGTGGCCGGGATGTCTGTTCTCGATCCAGCGCAGGTGGCGCGTGGCTTCGTCATGGCGGCCGCGATGGAACAGCGCCAATCCGAGGTTGAGGCGGGCCTCGGCGTAGTCGGGGTTGAGCGCCACCGCGCGCTCGAATTCCTCCACCGCATCGTCGAGCATGGCCTCGTTGTCGTAGGCGATGCCGAGCAAGTTGTGCAGATCGGGATACGAGGGCGAGGAGACGATCAGCGCCTTGAGCTCGACGATGGCGCGGGCATTCTCGCCGATGCGCATCGCGCGCCGCGCGGCTTCGATGCCTGCGGCGACCGCCGCGCTCGGTGCGGCGGGGATCGACGCGGTGAGCTCCTGGAGCTGCTCGCGGACGCGATCGGGGTCGGCATTCGCCGCGCCCGCCAAACGCTCGCCCCACTGGCGCCGCGATTGCGACGGCGCGTATTGCGCCGCCTCCTGCAACTGGCGCAAGGCCAGATCCGCTTCGCCAGCGTGCGCCAGCAGTCGCGCCAGGCCGAGCCTGGCGTCGAAGTAACGCGGGTTGAGAGCAATAGCGCGTTCATAGGCCAAGCGTGCGGCTTGTGGGCGATCGATATGTTCATAGAGCTGGGCGAGCAGGACCTGGACATCGGCGAAGGTTGGACGCAAGGTCGCGGCGCGTTCGAAGCAACGCAGTGCGGCGTGCAAGTCACCGGCGTCGCGACACTGCTTTCCCCACTGGATGTAGGCTTCGCCGGCATAGGAACGCAGATCGTCGGCCGGATCTTCGGCCAACAGGGCCTCGAGCAGTGTGGCGGCGCTCTGGAACTCGCCGCGATTCATCGCTCCAAGGGCTCGCCGCAGCGGGCTACGCGGCAAGAAGTGGAACAGATCGCGCAGGAACATGGGACTCCCTCACACGCACGCCAACAGCACCAGCGCCGTGACCAAGGGCACGCTCAAGTTGTCGTCCACCGGCAGCGGCAGCGCCTCGACCACGGTTGCCGCGAGCACGGCGACGGCCAGCGCGAGCGGATTCTCCCCCAGACACAGCCAGCCGACCGCCATCCCGGAGAGGAAGAAGGCGGCGCTGCCCTCGAGGCTCTTGCGCCCGATGCGCGTCCGGCCGAACCGCCGACCGACGAGTGCCGCGGCCGCGTCGCCCACGATCGGCACCGCCAACGCCGTCGCCGCCATGCTCGCCGACAATCCCCAGGCGAGAACACAAGCGGAGAAGGTCAAGTAGTGCGCGCTGGTCAATCGCGCCCGTTCCGTCGCGCGCAACGAACCGTGAATCCTGCGGTGCAACCAACGACGCATGGGCGCCCAGCGCAGCCGCAACACATCCACCGTCAAGAAGAACAGGAATGCAAAGACGAGGCCACGCATGCGCCACGGTGCGTCGGCCCACAGGATCCAGACGGGAAGCAACAGGGTCGAAAGATGCAGAGCCTTGCGCCAGGCTTCGTGATGCAGCGGGCGGTCATCGTTCACGGCGCGCTCGCCGCCGTGCGCAGGTCGAGCGGCGGGCCGTGTTTCCGCACGCGCAGATACGTCCGCGACGAATACGTCGGGACCGCGTCGACGCGCAGGCGAAGCGCCCCCTCGGTCGCCGGCAGCCGGAAAGTCACGGGTGTCGATACCGGCCCCGCGGCCTGCCAACGCGATCTCTGCACCACGATGACGGTGCGGTCCTCGGCGTCCACGAGCTCCAGCTGGACCCTAGCGTACTCGGTCAAGAAGTAACGCACGACGCCGCTCCACGCCCCATCTTTGCCGCGCACGAGATCGACGAGCGACGGGGTGAAGACATCGGTGCCGGTCCACAGATACTGCGCCCCCGCGCGCTCGGCGACGAAGATCTGCCCGAAGCGCCGATACAGTCCGATGCCACGGGGCTCGTCGAACATGAACTCGTCCGTCCCTGGTTTGCCGATCGAAAGCAAGGTGCGCAGCTTGCGGTCGAACTTGTGCAAACGGCCGGAGCCGTCGCTGCAATAGACGTTCGCATGGTAGTCGATCGCCACGTAGGCGAACTCGCGCGCTTGCGGTCCGAGCTCGCGCACGCGGCGGATGGCGAGAACGCGCCCGTCGGGCGCGAGCTGCACCAAACGCGCGCGGCCGGAGTCGACCACGGCGACGAAATCCTCGCCGAAGAAATTGAAATCGGCGCTGGCCCGGATCGCCGCGATGGCGCTCGGCTGCTGCAGCAGGGGCTTGCCCTCCTCCGCCGGCGCCAGCACCCGCAGCACTTTGCCCTGCAGGTCGAGGATCAGGATGCGATGTTGGTTCGGATCACAAACATACAGCTCGCCGGCTTCGAGGGCGACGCCGGTCGGCTGCAGCAGCCGCTTGCCTTCGTGGCTCGGCTGCAGGAAGCGCACGTGTTGCAAGTGATCGTCGGCGTAGCGCAGCACGTGCAAGCGATCGTTGCCGGTGTCGGCGACGACGACATTGCCTTCCCGATCGGCGGCGATGCCCGTCGGCGCGCGGAACTCGCCGATGCCTTTGCCGGCACTGCCATAGAACGAGATGGCGCTGAGCGAGGTGTTGTAGATGATCTGATTCTGGCCCGAATTGACCCCGAGGACGGTGAGCTCGTCATCGTCCTTCGACGTCGTCGAGTCGTCCTCGGCCCGCATCTTCACCGCGGCCAAGCCCTGTGGGTCGTCGAACTTGGCGCGAAAGCCGGCGCGCACGGTGAGATGCACCTGGGTCACGCGGTGCATGCCGTAACAGTGACCCCAGGGCGGATAGACGAGAGTCGTCGCGGGCGGTGGTGGCGCCGCCGGAAGCGCGGCCGGCACGAGCGACGCCACGAGCAGCGCGACCGTGCGTCGCCGCGAGCGCTCACGGCAGGCCATAGACACGGCGGTAGATCGCGGCTCCGCCGAGGACACGATCCATGTAGTTGCGCGTTTCCAAATACTCCGCCAGATCGAGATACAACTCGGGGGGCTCTGCGGCACGCAACCGGCGCCGCCACTTCTCGGCTGGTTCGCTGCCCGCATTGTACGCGGCCAGCGCTTGCGGCAACCAATCCTGCGCCCGCTGCATCTCTTCGGCGAAGAGCGAGCAGCCAAGCTCGATGTTGACGGCCGGATCGTAGAGCTCGTCGAGTCCGGTGATGGGGTTCCCCTGTTGCCTAGCCAGGCGATTGCCGACCGCCGGCATGAGCTGCATGAGCCCGCGTGCCCCGACGCGCGAGTCGGCGCGCGGGTCGAACGCGCTTTCCTGCCGGATCAGCCCGAGAATGACCGCGTGCGACAGTCCATGCCGCGTGCTCGCCGCCTCGATCGAGACGGAGAGCGGCGCCGGATAGCGCAGCACCTCGATGGCGTCGGCGAACTTCGCTTCGGGGAGCAGCAGGCTGAGCATGAACGAGAGCCGCACCAGCCGGTCGTGCGCACCCCGGGAATAGTTCGCGGCCAGCAGCTCGAGCAGCGCTCCGGCATCGACGGCGTAGTGTTGTTCCAGTCGTCGCGTTTCCCATTGCGCTTCCGTTGCCAGTCCGTAGTCGAGGCAGAAGCGCCAGAGTGCCGTCGCGACGGTGAAATCGCTCGGTGGCGCCGGACAGCCTTGCCGCCGCAGGGTGGCAATGGCCTCGGTGTAGCGCGCGTGATTCTGCGCCGCCATGGCGTAGCCGGTAGCGACGGGTGGTCTTTCGCCAGCGGAAGTGCGCAACGGTGTCGCGCCCGAGTCGGCGCCGAAGGCCTCCGGGCCCGTGGCGTTGCCGGCCAGAACGGCGTAGTACGAATCGTCATGATCTCGCTGTAGGCGCAGACGCAGGGCGTGGGCTTCTTCGCTGCTGCCGCGACGCTCCGCAATCCAAGCGCGCCAGTAAATCGAGCGCGGGAGGAGCGCCGAGCTCGGATGCTCCGACTCGAGCGCGGTGAAGCGCTGCAAGGCGAGGCTGAAATCTCCGGCGCGCAACGCACACAGCGCCTCGCGAAACGCCGCGTCATCGGTGAGCGGGCTCTGCGGGAAATCCCGTTGCACCGCGGCGAAAGTGGCGGCGGCGCGCTCGAAATCCCCGATGATCTCGTAGCGCCAACCCACTTCGTACAAGGCGTCGTCGGCATTCGGGTCCGTGGGAAAACGCTGCGCCAACTCACCGTAGTTGGCGATGATCCCGGTCTCGTCACCGAGGGAGCGGACGGCGCGACCGCGCACGCGCAAGTACTCCGGCTCCGACCGCGTGCCGCGGATGCGGGACTCTTGGGCTTCGAGCAACGACAGGCAATTGGCCGTGCGTCCTTGGCGGCGGAAACTTTCCGCCATGGTGACCCACATCTCCGCTTCGGCGTCGCGATCCAGTCCCGCCCGATCCACGCTTGCCTGCAGCCGCCGGCGCGCATCCTCGGGGCGCTGGGTGCGGTCTTCGTAGCGTGCGAGCACCAGGATCTCGTCCGGGATCGGATTCCACTCACCACGTGTGATCGCTGTCTGCAGCGTGACGAAAGCGGATTCGGCCGGCGCGGGCCTCGCGGCCAGCAGCTCGAGCAGCCAGCGCTGGGCTTGCATGGCCTCGCCACCCCGCCAAGCGCTGCGCGCCACCTGCAGCAGGAGCAGCCCGGTGCGATCATCGAGCTTCGCATCCTCCCCCATGCGGGGCGCGAGGCTGCGCAAGCGCGTCATGTCGCCGAGGGCGAGACTGGCTTGACCCTCGATGACGCGCAATCGCCGTTGGATCTCGGTCGGCAACGGCGTGGCCGCCGCCGCGGTGGCCGCGTTGCGCGCTTCGTCCCAGCGCCCGAGCCGTCGCAAGGCTTCGGCGCGCTCGGCTTGGGCGAAACCGCTGAGCCCGCTGGGAGTGGCGCCTGCATCGAGGTACGCGAGCGCCGCCGAAGGTTGATCGAGTCGCAGCGCCACCACCGCGTGCAAAAGGGTGCGGACGGCGGGATCGAGCGCCTGGCCTCGGCGCTGCAATGTGTCCCATGCCGCAGCGTATTGGCGACGCCGCAACAGCAAGCGCACGCTGCGTTGCAACGAGCTCTCCGACACCGGCGCGTGACCGAGACTGTCCGCCGAGGTGCGCAAGCGCTCCCATGCGAGATCGAACTCGCCTTGCGCCTCGAGGACGCTCACCCAATCGATTGCCGGCGACAGCGGATCGGCCGCGAGCGCGGAGGCGAAGAGAATCAGGCTGCATGCGCTCACCAAGACACGACTGCGTCGGACAGGCATCGAATCACCCCGATCGTTCGCTCGCCTCTGCAACGGCTTGGTTCAGCGCAGCACCAGGAGCTTCGTCGTCGTCGTCGCCGTCCCCCACTCCAGGCGGGCCCAGTATACCCCGGACGCGACCGCACGACCCGCACGATCCGTACCATCCCAGGTGAAACGCGCGCTCTGTGCGGGCACGGCCGCATGTTCGAGGTCTTGGACGATTCGGCCGCGCAGATCGAAGATCTTGAGGCGCGTCGGGCGTGCGGCCTGGGTGCGTGAGGATTCGACGCGAAATGCCAGACGTGTCGGGAAACGCACCGGGTTGGGTTCCGCTACCAGCCGGATGTCGCTCGCGAGCGGTTCCACCAGCGGCAAGCGCACCTCGACGCGCGCGATCTCCCATCCCGTGCCGGCGAGCGAATCGTTGCTGGCGAAGCGGAAGCGCACGCGTGCGCTGCCGCTGCGTGCGCCAAGGTCGAATGCATCCCAGCGCCGCGGCGACCTGCCGGCGAATACACCGGCGCCCGCAAGCTGCGGCACGCTCTCCGGCAACAATCGGCGCGGATAGCCTTCACGTGGCTCGAGCGCCTCCCAACCGCCGCCTGCGAGCGAGATCTCCACGCGGCCGCCGTCCTCTGCCCAGCCGGCGTCGAGATCCGCAGTCGCGTAGGCATGCAGGAGATACAGCTCGCTCCCGGAACGGAGATTGAAGGGCGGCGAGACGAGAGCAACATCGGCGGCGTTCGGATACCGCGCTGCGCGTGCGTTGCGGAACACCTGGCCCAAGTCGCCGGGGCTGTCCTGCAACTCCCAGGTCGCATCTCCCGCCAGGAGCTCGACTTGCCAGGGAGCGTTGGGATCGTCGCAATCGCGCGTGAACGCCGACTGCACCGGCTGCAAGCAAGCGAGAAAACCGCTCTCTGCACCGATGCCGATGTGGCAGACGAGCTCCTGTTCCGCTCCGCTTGCGTCGCGGGCAGTGCCGCGCAATATCAATGTGGCCGGATCGCCGAGGAGAGCTGCAGGCTGCAGCCGGAAGGTGGCCGCTGCACGTGCGTCCTTGGCGAGCGTCGGGAATGTCGCGCTCGCGGTTTCCCAGACGACCGACGCTTCTGGCTCGGCCCGCCACACGAGGTCGACACCGGTCGCGTCGAGCCCGAGGTTCTCGATCTCGAGCGCGAGCTCGACGATCTCGCCGGCTTCTACAATGCCGTCACCGTCGCCGTTTGTTTCGCGCACGCTCTGGCTCGCCAAGCGCAGCAGCGCGCGGTTCTCAACCTGCAAGTCGAAATGCATCGTGCCCGTCGGCGATGAAATATTCGCGATCGCGATCTCGGTGTCGCTTCCGTCCACCGCCCGCGTGTTCGGTTGCGTGGTCGCGTCGAGCCGGCAACACTGGCTGCCGCTGCCTGGCCAGGCATCGCCAGCATCGCCGGGGTTGGCATAGCCGCCGAGGTCGTCCCGGCCGTCCGCTTGCAGCAGGCGCACGCGCGCGCCGCTCCCCCCATCGTTCGTCGCCCGTGTCAGATCGACGTGGTAGACCAGCATTCCGCCGCCAGGAAGCCGCGCGTCGAGGCCGGTCGGACGTCGGTTCTCGATCACGAAGTACTGCAAACCAAACAGGCCGTGCGACCACACGCGGTAGATCGTCGGCGGGACGCCGGCGCTGGACGCGACCAGTGCGAGTCCGGTTGCGTTCGTGCGTGGCACGATCGGGTCGACGAATTCGAGTTCGATCTTGCTCGGCGCATCGAGATCGGCAGGTTGTTCTCCGTCACCCAACCAGGATCCCGAGCCCATCAAGCTCCAATCCCCCAATCCCCCCGGTCCCTGGCGCGATTGCGCATTGCGATCGTAGAGATCCGCCAGGCCCAAGAGATGACCGAACTCGTGCGAGCGCACGCCGAGCGGTGAGGTCGCGCCCACCAAGGCATAGCGCCACACCGACACGCCATCGTCGGTCTCGACGCTGTGCTCGGTGAACCAGCAGTGCGAGAGCAGATCCTCGGCGTCGCCGCTGGTTTCAGCGGTACCGCCCGCGTGCACGACGACGAGGGCGTCGACGAAGCCGTCGTCGTCGCCGCTCGCGGCGATGCCATCCGGTCCGTCGTTGTCGAAACGGGAGAAGTCGACCTGCGAGTCGGCGGCGCGCACCGCATCCTCGACCAGAGCGCGTGCATTGCGGGGGTAGGCGCCACCGATGCCGCGCCGGCCGTCGGCGTAGAAGTCGAACGGCCGCGGCATCTGCAGCCATGCGCTGGTTTCCCCCTGAACCTGGTAACGACCGAAGGAACTGCGCGCGTAGTAGTCCTGCAGGCTCGGACCGGCGCCGAAGAAGAGGCTGTGAACCGCCGCACTGGAGAGCCCGGGGAGGCGCGGGCCCGCGCTCCACTCGACCGGGAGTACTGGGATGGGCGTGGGCAGGCGCCCCCGGCGCGGGGCGGGTGAATCGAGGCCGGCGCGGAGCGCCGCGCCGAGATCGGCCGCGAAGGCATCCCCGGGCGACGACTTGGCGACGAGACGCGGGTGCAGCGGAGCGGCCGCAACCGGGAGTCCGGCCAGGGTCACGACGGCGCAGAGCGACAAGAAGAGTGGACGCATGGCCTCCCGGGAGGGGCGCGTGGTGCTTCCCCCACCCATTCTAGAAAGAAGGGGTGCAGCCCGGGGAGAAGTCAACCGCCCTCAGTGCCGGAAATGCCGCCGATGCGTGAGCAGCATGCACAGGCCGAGCCGGTCGGCCATGGCGATGACGTCCGCATCGCGCTTCGAACCACCCGGCTGCACGATCACCTTGATCCCGGCCTCTCCCAGGCGCTCGACGCCGTCGGGGAATGGGAAGAAGGCGTCCGAGGCCGCGACGCTGTCGCGCAAATCGTGACCGGCGGCGCGGGCTTTGCGCACGGCGAGCTCGCAGCTGTCGACGCGGCTCATCTGGCCGGCGCCGATGCCGAGCGTGCGCCGTCCGCGCCCGATGACGATGGCGTTGGAGCGCACATGCTTGGCCACACCCTGGAGGAAGGCCGCGTCTTCGCGCTCGCTCGCGCTCGGTTGCGCACGGGTCACGACCTCGAGCTGTGACAAGTCCTCGAGACCCTCGTCGCGATCCTGCACCAACAGGGCGCCATGCAGCGCGCGCGTCGTCTGCCCCTCCTCGCTCCATTTCTGCCGCGGCACCTCCAGCACACGCAGGCGCTTCTTGGCGTGCAGGATCGTGAGCGCCACGGGACTGTACGACGGTGCGGCGATGGCCTCGAAAAAATGCGCCGCCACGGCCTCGGCCGCTTGCGCGTCGACACTGGTGCCGAAGGCGACGATACCACCGTAGGCGGACACCGGATCCGACGCCAGAGCTGCGGCGAACGCTTCAGCGGGCGTTGCCGCTTGTGCGGCACCGCAGGGGTTGTTGTGCTTGATGATCGCGGCGGCCGGTCGATCGCCGAGATCGAAGACGAGATCGAGCGCGGCATCGACATCGACGAAGTTGTTGAACGACAGCGCATCCCCCGAGTGTTGGCGCAATGCACCGAGTCCCCACGGCGGTTGTTCGAACCAAACCTGCGCCGTTTGATGCGGATTCTCGCCGTAGCGCAGCTCGGGACCGATGGAGTAGCGATGGCCGAGCAACGCCGGCGCCGCCGGCTCTCCCTCGCGCGCGATGAAACGCTCGGCGATGACGCGGTCGTAGTCGGCGACGCGGGCGAAGGCGCGCGCAGCCATGGCGCGGCGGAAGCCGAGGTCCAAGCGCGCCTGCTCGTATGCGGCACGAAAGTCGCCGTAGTCCTCGGGCGCGGACAAGACGACGACGCTGGCCGAGTTCTTGGCGGCAGCGCGAACCAAGGTCGGTCCCCCGATGTCGATGGCCTCGACCGGGATCTCGCCCGTCCCTGACTTGTCGAAGGCGTAGAAGTTGACCACGACCAGGTCGATCGGCATCCAGCCGTGGCGTTCGAGATCCTGCCGGTGCGCCGACTTGCTCTTGTCCGCCAGCACGCCTGCGAGAATTCCCGGGTGCAGCGTCTTCACGCGACCGTCGAGGAGCTCGGGCAGATGTGTCAGCTCTTCCACCGCGGTGGTTTCGATCCCGGCCGCTTGCAGGTGCTGCGCGGTGCCGCCCGAAGCGAACAGTTGCACATCCCCCGCAACCAACGTGCGCGCCAGATCCACGAGACCGGTCTTGTCGGTCACGGACAGCACGGCGCGTCGAATGTGGAACGGTTGCATCACACCATCCCTGCCGGCAGCTCGGCCATTGCATGGGGAAACAGGCGCCGCAGGGCCTGGACATAGCGCTCCTGTGTGCGACGGACAATGGCTTCGGGCAGGCGCGGCGGCGGCGGCGAGTGATCCCAGCCGCTCGCGTCCAGCCAATCGCGCAGGAACTGCTTGTCGAAGCTCTGCTGTGCACGCCCGACGGCGTAGTCCTCGGCCGGCCAGAAGCGCGACGAATCCGGCGACAGCACCTCGTCGATGAGAATCAATTTGCCGTCGACGAAGCCGAATTCGAACTTGGTGTCGGCGAGGAGGATGCCGCGTTCGCTGGCATGCGCCGCAGCGCGGGCGTAAATGGCGAGCGACGCGCGCTCGATCGCGGCCGCCGTGTTGCCGCCGACCAGCGCTTCCAATTCGCCGCAGTCGATGTTGCGGTCGTGACCCGTGTCGGATTTGGTCGAAGGAGTGAACAAGGGCGTGTCGAACCGCTGCGACTCGCGCAGGCCCTGTGGGAGCGCGATGCCGCAGATCTTGCCGCTCTTCTGGTAGTCACGCCAGCCGCTGCCCGAAATGTAGCCGCGGACGATGCACTCCGCATCCACGCGCCGCGCCTTCCGCACCAGCATGCTTCTCCCCGCGAGCGCCGGGAAGTTGCAGAAGGGTTTCGGCAACTCGTCGATGTCGGACGCGAGCAGATGGTTGTCGGTCGTGTCGTGCAGCAAACCGAACCATTCGAGGCTCATTTGTGTCAGCAGCACGCCCTTGCCAGGGATCGGATCGTCGAACACGACGTCGTAGGCGGAGATGCGATCGGTGGCCACCAGCAGCAATCGATCGCCGAGGTCGAAGAGATCGCGCACCTTGCCGCAGGAAGTCGGTTGCAGGCCGAGATCGCGCGTGGTCATCAGGGGCTCGAGCATTCATGCCTCCAAGTTGGAACCGTGGCCGCTCGGGCTCGGCTCGTGCACCGACGCGCGCCGGCCGCGCACCTGCAGCCGACCGTCCGCCCACAGACGGACGGCGCGTGCGTAGATCTGATGTTCTTGTTCGAGGATGCGTGCGGCGAGCGACGCTTCATCGTCGTCCTCACGCACGGGCACGCAGGCTTGGGCGACGATGGGGCCGCTGTCGACACCGGCGTCGATGAAGTGCACCGTGCAGCCGCTCACCTTGACCCCATGCTCGAGCGCCTGCCGCGGCGCCGCGAGACCCGGGAAACTCGGCAACAACGATGGATGAATGTTGAGGACGGCGTTTGGGAACGCAGTCAGCAAAGGTCGGCCGACGATGCGCATGAAGCCGGCCAGACAGACGAGATCGACGCGTTGCTCCTGGAGCGCGCGGACGATTTCGCTCTCGACCGCTTCCGGCAAGCGTGCCCGGCGCGTGCCCGGATCAATGCATCGTGCCGGGACGCCGAGGCGCCGGGCAACCTGCAATACCGGTGCATCGGCGCGGTCGCAAACGAGCACCGCCAAGCGCGCGCCGAGACTGCCCGCTTCCTGAGCGCGCCACAACGCTTCGAAGTTCGAACCGCGGCCGGATGCGAGGACGCCGACCCGGACCTCGCGCTTCACGAGGCCTCCCATCCACACCGTTGGGGAAAAACGTACGCCGCCGTGCGACGGCCGCCGCATTTTAGAATCGGCTCGTCCCGGGCGTCAATCGGGCGCGGCCGGCGCGGTTTCGGCTGCGAACGACAGCGGCACGGGTCGCATCGCCGGCCGTTCCATCCATAGAGTCGTGCCGCGCACGTCCAGTCGAATGGCTCCGCCCTGATCCGTTCGCAGCAGCGGAACCTGGCGCGCAGCGAAAGCGGCGAGGGTTTCGGCACCAGGATGGCCATAGCGATTGCGTTCACCGACGCTCACGAGTGCGATCTCGGCATCGATCGCATCGAGAAGCTCCGGCGTCGAGCTGGTGCGGCTGCCGTGATGTCCCGCCTTGAGCACGAGGAATCCCGCCGCCAACTCACCCCAGATGTCGGACGACGCTGCGATCATCGCTGTTTCGCCGTCCTCTTCGAGATCTCCCATGGCGAGGACCTCCGGCATGCCACCCCCATGTGCCCACAACACCAAGGACTGGCCGTTGGCACCGCTCGCGAGCATGTCCGTGTCGGGTGGCCAGAGCACGCGTGCGGCGTAATCATCCGCCAAGCGCAGCTCTGCGCCGGCACGCAACGAGCACACGGGCGTGCCCTGCGCGCGCGCGGCAGCGTAGGTGGGGTCCGTCGCCGAGATCGCCGCCACGTACAGCGTGTCCACCGCGATGCCACGCAGCACGCTCGCCGCACCGCCACAATGATCGAAGTGTGGATGCGTGAGCACGAGACCGCGCAGCCGCCGGATGCCGCGCCGGCGCAGGTGTGGCAGCACCACTTGCTCGCCACGATCGATGGGCCGCGAATCACCGGCATCGATGAGCCAAGCACTCGATCCGCGCGAGAGCAGCAGCGCGTCACCTTGGCCCACGTCCAGGACCTCGAGACGCCAGACGGGAGGCTTGGGATGCAACGACAGGATGGCGAGGGCTGCGGAAGCGACGACCATGACACCGAGACTCGCCATGCAAGCGCGCAGCCGGCGGCACCCAGCGGCCTTGCCGGCGGCGAGTGCCGCTGCACACACCAACCCCGAGAGGAAGCTCGTCGCCGGCCGCGTCGGCACGAACCAGCGCGGGTCGCCGGTCGCGCACACCACCTTTCCCAATGCATTCGCGGCGTAGAGGAGCGCACCGGCGGTGAGCCAGAGCGGACGCGCCCAGCTTTCCGACAGGAGTGCGAGCGGCGTGCCGGCGAGACCGATGACCAACGCAGTGTTCGCGAGCGGCACGAGCGCGAGATCGGCGAGAGGTGCGGCGCGTGAGAAGTAGCCGAAGCGCGCGAAGACCAACGGCAACGTCGCCAACTGCGCCGCGAGCCCGAGGCCGACGCTCGTGAGCACGAAGGCAGCGATGCGCCCCCACACACGATCGTGCCGCATCCGTCTGCCGAGCGCCTGCAATGGGCCCGACCAGAGCACGATTCCGAGCGTCGAGGCACACGAGAGCTGGAATCCCAAATCGTGACGCAGCGACGGCGCACCCGCGACCAGTGTTGCTCCGGCGAGGCCGAGCGCGCCGAGTCCACGGATGGGCCGGCCCAGATGCACTGCCAGTGCGGCCCAGATCGCCATGACGCTGGCTCGGAGCACCGAGGGCGCGAGACCACCGAGTGCGGCGTAAATGCAGACGCCGAGGCTGAGCGCGATCAGGCCGAGCCGCCGGCGCGGCGTCCCCACGATGGCGAGCAGCGCCGTCACCACCAAGCTCACGTGCATGCCGCTGATGGCGAGCACGTGCGCCATTCCCAAGCCGCGCCAGGTTTCTTGCACGGCGGGATCGATGCGGTCGTCGATGCCGAGGACCAGCGCGGCGAGGATCTCGCGCTCGGGCGTCGACAAGGTCGATTCGATGCGCTGCAGGATGACCATACGCAGCGGCTCGATACAGTCGCGCCGCCAGGCCGACCCGCCCGTGCCAGGAATCGGTCTCACCTCGAGCGCATCGAACACGGCACCGGCTGCGTGCGCCGCCAGCACGTCGCGCTCATCGAAAGCATGGAAGTTCCGTGGCGCGCGTCCGGGCCGGAAAGTGCCGCGCACCAGGCAGCGCTCACCATATGCGGGCAGCGAACCGCGGGCGCGCAGCAAGACACGGTTTCGCCATGGCTGCATGGGCGCGATCGAGTCGGTGCGCGCCTGATCCACTTGGAACCATGCTGCTTCACCGCGAGATCGGGCTTCCGGACGGGATGCGATCCAGCCTTCGACCTCGACGATTCCCGGAGGCAGCGCAGGACTTCGATCGCCGTCGTGCGCGTGCAATGCTCCGAGAACGGCGGCGCCCGCGAGCGCCGGGATCCATCCCGGAATCAGACGCACGCTGCCGCGGCGCCACTCGATCGATGCCAAGCCGCAAGGAATCACGACGAGCGCGACGGCACGGGGTCCGAATGGCGATTGCAGATACAGACCGGCGAAGTAGGCGATGACCAGTCGCAGCCACATCGGCAGGAGAGGTTGCGGGGATGTGCTGTGGAGGATGCAAGCGAACGGGGGGCGGCGCTCGGCTCAGCGGAAGACGACGCGGTTCTTCCCTGCTTCCTTCGCCGCGTAGAGCGCCCCGTCGGCATGACGGAACAGGCCTGTGGCGGTGCGGGCATCATCGGGATAAATGGCGCCGCCGACGCTCACGGTCACACCGATTGGCGCTCTGGCGCCGTCCACATCGAAACGGCGTGCCTCGACGACGGCGCGCAGGCGCTCCGCGGTGCGCCGAGCTTCTTCCTCCTCGGCGCCAGGCAAGAGCAGGACGAACTCTTCGCCACCGTAGCGAAACAATAGGTCGATTTTGCGCATCCGCTCGTGCATTTCCTGCGCCAGACCGCTCAACACCTGGTCGCCAGCCCGATGCCCATGCCGATCGTTGATCGCTTTGAAGTCGTCGATATCCATGACCAGGAGGGCGAACTTGCGGTTGGTGCGATGCGCGCGCTCCATTTCCAGCGCCAGCTGCCGGTCGTAGAAGCCTCGGTTGTAGACACCGGTGAGCGGATCGACCGCAACGAGGGACTCCAAGGTCTGCTGATTCTGGATGGCGAGCTCGACCAGCCGGGCCATGGCGCCGAGAAGGGGCGCGGCATTGCGTGTCGCCTGCTTCTGGCCCTCCGGCCAGGTGATCTCGAGCAGCCCCCAAGGCGCACCACCGACGACGAGAGACACCACGGCGGCCAAATCGCCCCGATCGGGATCCAAGCCCTGCGGCGCTGTCGTGGCGAATTGCGGCGTACCGCGCTCGAGGGCGGCCTGGAAGTGCGGGGTGCGATCGAGATCCTGCTGGGTCAGTCGCCGCAGCGAGCCGTTGCCGAGCTCCGCGGTTGCCACACTCTCGAGGTGCAGGATGCGGGCTCGTGCGCCCGGCAGCAGAGCCTCGATCTGCTCGAGCAGGCCTCGAAGCCTGTCGGCCAGGCTCGTCAGGCGAGTCTCGATACCCGCCAGCCCCAGCAGACCCTCGAGCCGAGTCAGCGTTTCGCCCTCGACCCGGGTCGGAAGGATCGCATCGTGCAGCGGTGCGCTCGGCTGCGGGATGGTGGCGGAGGGTGTGGACTGTCCACCCGTTTCGTCTCCGGCACGCAAAAGATCCTCGAGTCCCAGGGTCTCGGGCTCGCGCGGCTCGCGGGCCAGGGAGTCGGATGCTTCCTCGTCCTGCCGTGAAAGGCCGATTTTCGCCTGAGGTCTTGCAACGAGTGGTTGGGGTGCAGGCGATGCTTGCGCTAGAGTCGCCTGGGTCGGGCGCGAAGCTTGCTGCTCCGTCCGCGCGGGCCACAGGAGGTGAATCCTGTCGCCAGTGGAGGTGGACCGATAGGTCCGCCACGATGCGCGCCGAGGCAGAGTCTCCGTGTAGAGCCCCATGGCCACGAGCTCCTGCAGCGCGGCATCGCAGGCGGCCTGAATGAGGGGACGATCACGTCGGCTGATCGCGAGTTCGAGCGAGGCATTGCTCGCCGCGGTCAAGAGGTGATGGGGCAAGAGCCGCTCGGCTAGGAACGTGGGATCGCGTCGACGCAGAATCGCCTTCGGTGGGGTCCTCGCAGGCATCTCTCTCCCCTGGCGAGCAGCGGCGGTCGTGACGGAGCTGGGTAGTGTGGAGGTGCCGACCGTCCATGTCCACCATCGCCCGAAGTCATAGTAGCAACTCGGTCTGGCAAAGCCAATTACGTGCCGTAGACGAGCAGACACAAGGAGAGAGCATGCGCTGGCAAGCCCTGAGAAACCCGTCCCAGTCGAGCAACTGGATGCTGGGCTTGCTTTTGACCCTGGGGATCACAGGGGCACTCCCAGGCTGCGGCGCGCCCGTGCGTGAAGCGAAGCTTCCGGCACCCGCGGCGCCAGAGGATTCTCCCGGCGTGAACGGCGTGGCCGAAACTCTTCTCCCCGAATCCAATAGTGCCGCCGACATCGACGTGCTCTACCCCGAGCTGCGCGCACTGGATGCGAGCTATCGCGCCACCTTGCAAGCCATCCGCGACGACGATCTGCCCGGGGCGGAGGAAGCCCTGAACCAGTTGGATTCGGATCTGCGCGCGGCCCAGCGCGACATCGGTCCGCCCGGGTCGCTCTACGTCGAGAGCATGAGTGGGCGCGTCGAGCGTTTGCGCGGTCTGGTGCACGAGCTGCGTGAGTTCCAAGAGGAGCTCGGGCGCATCGAGATGCCGAAAGACGACGAAGCTGCACCCCAGGACGACAGTGTCGCGGTGGCCGAGCTCAAAGTTCAGGCCGAGAGAAAGTCCCCGAGCGGGCCGCGCCACGATCTCGATCTCGTGGAACATCCGCTGATCGATAAATGGGTGCGCTATTTCACCGGCGATGGGCGTCACTACATGGAGCTCTGGCTGTCGCGGCAGCCGTTGTACGAAGACTTCATCTACTCGGTTCTCGACGAATACGACGTCCCGCGCGATCTGCTGTACCTGGCGATGATCGAATCGGGCCTGTCGATGAAGGCGAGGTCGTACGCCAATGCCGTCGGTCCATGGCAGTTCATCTCCAGCACCGGGCGTCTCTACGACTTGAAGATCGATTGGTGGGTCGACGAGCGGCGCGATCTGGAGAAATCCACCCGCGCGGCGGCGCACCATCTTTCCGATCTGTACGAATCGCTGGATTCTTGGCCATTAGCGCTCGCGGCCTACAACTGCGGCGTTCGCCGCGTCGATCGCGCCGTTCGCCGGCATCGCAGCCGCGACTTCTGGAAGTTGACGAGCTTGCCGCGGCAAACGGAAAACTACGTGCCCAAGTTCATGGCGGCGCTGCGCATCGGACACGACCCGGAGGCCTACGGTTTCAAAATCCCCGACGTCGATCCGCTGCGCTACGACACCATCCAGGTCGAGGACGCCACCGATCTGCACCTGGTCGCCAAGCTGGCGGACACGTCGCTCGAATCCCTGGCCGACCTCAACCCGCATCTCAAGCGCTGGTCGACCCCACCCGGAGAGTCGTATCGCATCAAGGTGCCTCGTGGCTCCGGCGACTCGGTCACCATCAAGCTCGCCGCCGTCCCCGAGAGCGAACGGGTGCGCTGGCGCCGGCACAAGGTGTCCCGCGGCGAAACGCTGGCGGCCATCGCGCGTGACTACGGCACGAGCGCCGAGGCCATTCGTCAGGCCAACAACATGCGCGGCCAGACGATCCACCCCGGCAATCACTTGCTGATCCCCGTGGTCGGCGGTGATCCAGGTGCGCTGGCGCAAGAGTCGATCGCGCAAGCCGCCAAAGCGAACACCGACGATCAGAGCGTCTACGTGGTGCGCCGCGGCGACACCCTCGGCCGCATCGCCAAGCGGCACGGCACGAGCGTGAGCCGGCTCATGGAATGGAACGGCAAGCGCTCGACGCGCATCCACGTTGGCGAACGGCTGACGATGCACGGCGGAGCCGTGGAAGCCGCCGCCGACGATAGCCAGCGGCACATCACCTACGTGGTGCAGCGTGGCGACACGCTGACGATCATCTCCGCCCGCCATCGCGTCAGCGTTGGTCAGCTGATGAACTGGAACCGCAAGCGCTCGACACGGATTCACGTCGGCGAGCGGTTGCGCATCTATGTGCCGGGTTGAGCCGCTCTGTCAGCGCACCGGATGATGCGAGCGCTCGGTGCGTAGCGCGGTGCCGTCGGCCAGGTGGCGCTGGGCGAAGTCGTCCGGCCCGGCGAGCATGTCCACCAGGCAATTCGTCCCCACGACCTGATGCGCGGGAATGCGCGCGTCCTTCCCCACCACCGTGATGCCGTAGCGCAGCACCTCGGGTTGCTCGAGGTTGGCCCGGCCATCGCCAGCGACGCCGATCTGCGCCCGCGAGCCGATCTTGACCCGCTTGTCCACGATGCAGCGTGTTACCAGCGCCCCGCGCCGGACGACGCAGTCGTCCATGAGCACCGAGTGCTCGACGCGCGCGCCTTCCTCGACCACGACTCCGGGGCCGAGGACGGAGCCGACCACCTCGCCGGAGATCTGGCAGCCGTCGGTGATCATCGAGTCGCGCACACGCGCGCTGCTCTCGACACAAGTGGGCGGCCGGTTGTGCTCGGTGGTGAGCACGTGCCACTGGCCGTCGAAGAGATTGAGGCGCGGCTCGTTACCCAGCAGATCCATGCTGGCATTGTGATAGCTATGCACGGAGCCGATGTCGAGCCAGTAGCCGCCATAGCGGTAGGTCATGACATTGCCGCGCGACAGCATCGCGGGGATGACGTCTTTGCCGAAGTCGAGGTTTGGGTGGTCGCGCTGCAGCTCTTGCAGGATGCGGATGAGCGGCTCGCGCTTGAACACGTAGACGCCCATGGAAGCGAGATTGCTCTGCGCTTGAACCGGCTTCTCCTCGAACTCGATCACGCGGCCGCTGTCGTCGGTGACGACGATGCCGAAGTGCCGCGTCTCCTCCCAGGGAACCTCGACGGCGCAGAGCGTGAGATCGCTGCCGCGCTCACGGTGCGCGCGCAGCAGCCATTCATAGTTCATCTTGTACACATGGTCGCCGGACAGGATGAGCGCGTCTTCGGCCTGCGAATGTTGCAGGACATCCAGGTTCTGCACCAGAGCATCGGCAGTGCCGCCGTACCAGGACGAGCCGTCGAAGCTCTGCTGCGGGTGCAGGAAGGCGACGCCGCCCCACTTGCGATCGAGGTCCCAGGGTTTGCCGGCACCGACGTGCTCGACCAAGGAGCGCGGGCGGTATTGCGTCAGCATGTAGATGTGGAAGAAGCCGGAGTAGACGCAGTTCGTGAGCGCGAAATCGATGATGCGGTATTTGCCCGCGAACGGCACCGCCGGCTTGGCGCGATGCTCGGACAGCACCGACAGCCGGCTTCCCTGCCCGCCGACGAGGATGAAGACGTCGGTGTCGCTCATGCGCCGACCCCGCTCAAGTCGCCGATTCCCTGACGCACCGCGTCTTCGCTCAGCATCGAGTCCAGCATCGTCGGTCGCCGGCATTCGAAGCCGGGGGGAATGCGGGTTTCCTTGCCGATGACGGTCAAGCCTTCGTGCGTGTGCACCAGGACCTCGCTGTCGGCCAGACGGCCGAGGACCGCTTCGCTCGCATCCTCCTGGCCGAGAACGGCGCCATCGCCGATGACGACGCGCTTGTCGAGAATGCAGCGCGTGACGCGCGCGTGGCGGTAGACACTCGCCTCCGAGAACAAGATCGAATCGCGCACCACCGCTCCCTCCCCCACCAGCACGCCCGGGAACAGGATGCTGCGCTCGACGTGGCCGAAGATGCGGCAGCCGTTGGCGACGACGCTGTTGGCGACGCTGGCGGTGGCCCCGAACTTCGCCGGCGGTCGCTCCTCGCTGCGCGTGTAGATCGGCCGCCGGCGGTCCATGAGATACGCCGACGACGCCGGCAGCAGGCTGCGGCTCGTATTGTAGAAGGTGTCGAGCTCGCCGACGTCCTCCCAGAAGCCCTCGAAGATGTGCGCGGCGACGTCCCCGTCGCGGACGGCGGGGATCAGCATATCGAGCACGAGGTCGTAATGACCGCTGGGCACGACCTCGTGCAGCCGGCGCACGAGGTACTGGGTCTCGAACAAGTAGATGCCGAGACTGGCGAGACGCAGGTCGGTGGTCTCGGGCTTCTCCTCGAATCGCGTCACGCGGGTGCCGTCCACGCTCACCATGCCGAAGCGCGCGCTGTCGGTGGCGTCGACGGGCTTGACCGCGATGGTGACGCGCGAGCGGTTCCGCCGGTGCTGCCGGATCATCTCGCCGTAGTTCATGCGGTAGACCTGGTCGCCGGAAAGGACCAGGGTCATCTCGGTGTCCCGCGCCAAGAGCATGTCGAGGTTCCGATGCAGCGCGTCCGCCGTTCCCCGGTACCAAAGCGAGTCGGTGCGACCGGTGTACGGCAGCAGGATGCAGATGCCACCATCGCGGCGATCCAGGTCCCAGGCGCGCCCGAGGCCGATGTGCTCCTGCAGCGAGCGCGGGGCGTACTGCGCCGCGACGTAGACGTTGTGGACGCGCGAGTTGACACAGTTGGAGAGGGTGAAGTCGATGATGCGATAGCGGCCACCGAAGGGCACGGCCGCCTTGGCCCGGTGTTTGGTGATGACACCGAGCCGATCTCCTCGGCCCCCGGCGAGAACGAATGCCTGAACGCTCGACACGCGCTGACCCCTCCGTCCGCCAACGCGGGCAAACCGGTGTGGCACGACGAGGAACCCTAGAAGTTGGACGCCAGGGGTGTCAAACGCGAAACCACGCGCCCTTCAGGGTCCGACATAGCGCAGCGACAAGCGCTGTGAGACACCGAGATCGTTGCGCGGGTCAGGAATGACGCCGTAATCGAAGCGCACCGGGCCGGCGGCGAGGCCGGCGCCTGCCTGGAAAGACTCTTCCTGCAGCCCGAAGCGCAGCGCCAAACGATTCTGCATGTTGAATTCCAGACCCCAGTTGAGGTTGACCGAAGTCGACCCGCTCCAGAACTGGTCGGCGGCGCGTCGATCGTCGAAGTGCATCGCCATGTCGGCCGAGAAGAGGAACGCACCGCGCAGCGCCTGCGAATCGAGGGAGTAGGCGAGGCCGAGGGTCGGAACCGGGACGATGGTCTCCTTGCGCCCAGTGCTCCAGGACAAGTACGTCCCGGTCAAGTCGTGCACCGCGAGGCCGACATCGAGCTTGCGCCACACGCCGCGGCGCAGCACGCCGAAATCGACGCCGACGCCGAAGCTCGAGAAGTCCCCTACCGACTGGGTGATGAACTTGAGCGAGCCGCCGAGCTGCCAGCTCGACACGGGCTGCGCATAGCTCAAGAAGATGGCGTATTCGGCGTCGTTCTCGAAGCGGATCTTGTCCATGTCTTGGACTTCATCGAAGGCGAAGGTATCGCCCGGGAAATCGATGATGCCGTTGCCGTTGGTGTCGGTCCACAGGCTGGAGTCCGGAAAAGAGATCTCGTCGATCCCGAGCCGGATGACGCCGAAGCCGATCCGCCCGTTCCGCTGCCGCACCTGATAGATGCCGCCCAAGAACGAGTAGTCGAGGAGGTTTTCGAAGCGGAACTCGTGACTCAGCAGCAGCTCGTGCCGATCGGTGCTGGCGAGTCCGGCCGGGTTCCAGTAGATGCCGCTCGCATCGTCGGAGATGGCGGTGAAGGCGCCACCCATGCCCAGCGCTCGGGCTCCCGCTCCGCCTTCGAGGAAGGCTCCGGAGTACTTGTCGCCCTGCGCCGGTGCGGCCAGCAGGAGTCCGACACCGATGCCCCAGAGCAGCTTCGCCTTGCGCACGTGGTGCAGCCTCCAGGGATCTTGGGTGTTTGGACCGATGAGAATACGGGCAGGCCTCGACATTATAAATAAGGCCGCTTGCAAACCACAAGCCGGGGTTGTCGTTGCCTGCGGAGGCTTCCCCCGGCGGGTGCGACCCCATCGCTCCTGCCCGAGGCGCGACGCTCCTCGCCCGCGCCTCTCAAGGTGCACGGCCCCGGTTCCGTGCGCAAGCAATCCCGCTCAGGTCAGGTTGTATTCCTTGAGTTTGCGGTACAGCGTGCGTTCGCCGACTCCAAGGATTTGCGCCGCCGCCTTGCGATTGCCACCGGCGGCTTCGAGGGCCGCGCGAATCTGGCGGACTTCCCCCTCGCGCAGGCTTTGGGGCGGCGCCGGAGCCTCCGGCTCGAGCACGACCGCGCTCGGGCCGCCATCCCGGCGGCGCAGCAGGCGCAGGACTTCTTGCAGATCGCGCCGTAGCGCGAGCAACGATTGCAGCAGGATCTCGCGCTCGGCCTGTTCGCTCGAACGGTGCATGGGCACGGGCATGGTCGCCGCCTCTTCCGGCTGGCGAATCTCCGGCGGCAGATCGCCTTCCTCGATCTGCGAGCCACGCGCCAACACGGCCATGCGAAACACGACATTGCGCAGCTCGCGCACGTTGCCGGGCCACGCATAGTTCTGCAACGCGCGCAGCGCGCCGTCCGTGAGCGACTGCACCGTGGTCTCGTATTGACGCGCCGATTCGGCGAGGAAATGGCTGACCAGCTCGTGCAGATCCTCCCGTCTTTCGGCCAGACTCGGCACCTCGATGAGAACGACCTTGAGACGATAGTACAGATCCTCGCGAAACGTGCCGCGGCGCACCGCGTCTTCCAAGCGCCGGTTGGTGGCAGCGATGATGCGTACGTCGACGCGCCGGCTCTGCGTGCTCCCCACGGGCGTGATCTCGCCGCTTTCGAGCGCGCGCAACAGACGCACCTGCATGCCGGCGGACATTTCGCCGACCTCGTCGAGGAACAAGGTGCCGCCGTCGGCGTGCTCGAAGACCCCGACCTTGCGCGTCGCCGCGCCGGTGAATGCGCCTTTCTCGTGACCGAACAGCTCGCTCTCGAGCACGGTCTCCGCGAGGGCGCCGACATTGAGCGCGACGAAGGCGTGCTCGCGCCGCCGGCTCACCATGTACAAGGCGCGCGCCACCAGTTCCTTGCCGGCGCCGCTCGGCCCCGTGACCAGCACCGGAATGTCCGTCGGACCGATCTGCAGGATCGTCTCGACGACCTCTTGGACGCGCCGGCTCCGTCCGAGGATGCCGGCCTGGCGCTGGAGTGCGAGGCGCGTCGAGCGCCGCCGGAGCTCGAGGTGGATTTCGATCTTGGGTGCACCGCGGTCGATCAGATCGACGCCGAGAACCTGGAGCTCGGCGCGCACTGTGGCGCTCACTAGCGGGCTGAGCAAGACGATCTCGAGCCCGGGCCGTGTGCGTCGCAAGCGGTGCACGAAGCGGCCGAGCTGCGGTTCGACATCGCGCTCGACCAGCAAGAGGGCCACGTCGGGATCGGCTTCGACCGCACGCAAGGCATCCGCGGCGCTCGTCACCGAGCGAATGTCGGCAGGCCAGTCCGCGGGACGCGGTTCAAAGAGCGACGCGAAGGTCGCGGGAGCGGCGAACACGAGGAGATGTGCGGCCATGCGCTCCGAAGTTCCTTGCCCAAAGATCGTCGCGACCAGGAACCCGAGCTTAGCACCGTCGGTCCCGCCGTCAACTGCTTGGACTCAGGCCAGGATTTTCGCGTGCGGTCCGACCAGCGCGGGGGCGATGGCAGGATCTGGGCTCGAATGAGTGAACGACAATCGGCGTGGAGCCGTGGCCAGGGGGGGCACGCGGACGTCGATGGCATCCGCCAGATCCAAGTGCGAGAGCGCAATGAAATCGAAGTACAAGGGGGCTGCCAGCTGCAGCACGCGCTGTCGCGTTTCCTCGCTGTGCACGAAAGACAAGCACAGGTGCAACACGGTGCGCGGATGGCGCAGAAAGGGATGCTGGAGGATCGCGTGCAGGGCCGCGTGTCTGCCAAGCAGGCAGGGGGTATCGAAGAGCAAGGCATCGAGCGGCGCGGCGCCGGCGAGCACGGTGTCCAGCGCAGCGCGATCCTCGGCAAACTCGATACGCACGCCGACCGCCGCCGCGAGCCCCGCGAGCGCATGGCGCCGCGCCGGCTCGGGGGTGAGCAACGCCACGACGCGCACACGCAGGCCGCGGCGCACGAGCGCTTGCGCGACGCTCATCAACAGGGTCGTCTTGCCGGCACCGGTCGGTCCCGCGAACAGATGCGGGCCGCGCACCTCGCGCCAATTCCGCACCGGCCATGGCTCGAGCGGGACGCCGTGCAGCGCGCCATGGGGCTGCTGCGTGCGCGCGCGCCCGAGCCATCGCAGGCGCGACCGGGAAGGCGGCAGGACGAGACGCGCGCCGACGGGCTCGCTCTCACCGGGCGCGCTCCCGAGCAGCCACCCGGCTTCGAGCGCGGTCGATGGAGGCGGTGAACCCGCAAATGGATCCGGACGCGGCGAGCTGACGAAAGGATCCGGACGCGGTGCGCCGGCGAAGGGATCAGGCCGCGAACGCTCGGGCCTCGGCTCGATGGGCACCTCGGTCCAGCCCGTCACGCTCAGCCTCCCGTCGTCGACGCCGCCTCGAGCACCGACTCGACGTCGATTCCCTGAGCGCGGTACTCGTTCAGCTTGTTGCGCAAGGTACGGACACTGATGCCGAGCCGGCGCGCCGCCTCCGTGCGGTTGGCGCGCGTCGTCTGCAAGGTGCGCAGGATGAGGTCGCGCTCCATGCCGCAGAGCGTCGTTTCGGCCGCTTGCGCCCGCGGCGTGTCGATCTCGAGGTCGAGGCAGAAATCGCGCAGCTCGAGCGTGTCACCGCCGCGCTTGAGAACCACAGCGCGTTCGCAGACATTCTGCAGTTGGCGCACGTTGCCAGCCCAGGCGCGCTGCAGCAAGGCGTCGAGCGCTTCGGGTGTGAGGAGCAAGGGGCTGCGGCGATTCTCCTCGCAGAAGCGATCGATGAAATGCCGCACCAGGAACGGGATGTCCTCACGACGCTGGCGCAGCGGCGGGATCTCGATCGGCACCACGTTCAGGCGATAGAAGAGATCTTCGCGGAAGAGCCCCTTCGCCACCAGGTCCGCCATGTTGCGGTTCGTCGTCGCCAGCAAGCGCACGTCGAGGCGGATGATCTCGTTTCCACCGACCCGCTCGTACTCGCGCTCCTGCAACACACGCAGCAGCTTCGATTGAAAAGCGAGCGATGTTTCGGAGATCTCGTCGAGGAGAATGGTGCCGCCGTTGGCGTGGAAGAACTTGCCTTCCTGACGGCGCATGGCGCCGGTGAAGGCGCCCTTTTCGTGGCCGAACAGCTCGCTTTCCTGCAGCTCCTTCGGAATCGCCGGACAGTTGACGCGAACGAAGGCGCGATGCGCGCGCGGACTGCGTGCGTGCAGCTCGGCGGCCACCAGCTCCTTGCCGACACCGGAGGGGCCGCTGATGAAGACGGTGCAGCGCGACGGGGCCACCTGATCGAGCAGCTCGTACAAGAGCCTCAGGTTGTCGGGAGCGCCGCGGAGCACGTCGGACCCGGGCCTCGGGCGCTGAGTTGCGACCGCAGGGGCGCGACCCCGACCGGATGCGTCGACGAGAGCGGAGACGACGGCGGGCACCAGGCTCGCGGCCGCTGGTGCGCTCTTGCCGAGCCGCGACTCGATGCGGCGGAAGAGATCCTCGACGTTGAACGGTTTGGTGACGTAATCGAGCGCGCCGGCGTGGAAAGCCTGGACGGCTTCCGGAACCGAGCCGAAGGCAGTGATGAGGACCACGGCCGGTGGACGCGGATCGCTCGGCAACTGCTGCAACAACTCGAGGCCCGAGAGTCCGGGCATGCGCATGTCCGCAATGACCAGATCGTAGCGGTGCCGTTGCAGCTCCCCGAGAGCTTCCTGCGCATCGGCGGCGGCGCGCGCGTCGTGGCCGCGATCGCGCGCCCAAGTCGCCAGCAACTCCCGGATCGAGGCATGATCGTCGACCACGAGCAGTCGCCAAGCGCGATCGGCGGACCGTTCGGAGGATCGGGACATCGTGGACACGCTGACTCCCGAGCACGGGAAAATCGGCTTTGCGTCGTGCTGCAGAATCGCGAACGGCAACTCACATGCCACGCAAACCAAGGCATCCCCCACCCACGGCGGGAATCGGTGGCAGCGAGTACGGCGCGCCAGACAACTGCGGCAAGCGGTCGAGAACTGGACGTTCTTGCTTTCGTCGGCTTGGGATCGTGTGCTCCCGGGGGTCTGGACACGCGTATCCAAGACGCAACGTACGGAGCGGCAGGCAGGCCCCGGGTCCCGCGAACGGGACCCGGGGCGGGCACGAAGCAGCAGCTTTGCAGGAGTAGGGGGCTGTTGTCGCAAGGTATGCGGCAAGCAGTCCCCCGGGGGGAACCTTCTAGAGGTCGACGCGGGCCGCCGCCTCCGCCACTTGGACGGGGCCGGCCTGCGCGCCCTCGAAACCCTTGAGCTTTTCGCGCAAAGTCTGGCGTGAGATGCCGAGGAGTTTGGCTGCTTGCGACTTGTTGCCGTTCGTTGCCTCGAGCGTTCGGGTGATGAAGAAGTACTCCATCACGCGCAGGCTCGTGGGCTTGAAGCTCTCGTCGAGCACCGAGGCGCTCTGACGCACCACTTGCGTGTTCGGCGTCACCAGCTCCACCGGCAGATGATGCGGCAGGATCTCGTCCTCCGCTTCCAGCAGCATGGCGCGCTCGATGACGTTCTTGAGCTCACGGACGTTGCCGTGCCAGCTGTAGCTCTGCAGGATGTTGGTCACCTCCGGGCCGAGCTTGTGCACGTGCTTGTTGAGCTCCTGGTTGTAGTGCTCGATGAAATGGTTGGCGATGAGCGGGACGTCGCCGAGACGCTCGCGCAACGGCGGCAGCTCGATCGGGATCACCTTCAAGCGGTAGTAGAGGTCCTTGCGGAAAGCCCCTTCCTCCACCGCCTGTTCCAGGTTCCGGTTCGTGGCCGCCACGATGCGCGTTCGCACCCCGAGGTCCTCGACGCCGCCGACACGCCGAAAGGTCTTGTTCTCGATGACGCGCAGCAGCCGTGTCTGCAACGTCAGCCCCATCTCGCCGATTTCGTCCAAGAACAGCGTGCCGCCCTCGGCCACCTCGACCAAGCCGCGCTTGCGCGTCTTGGCGTCGGTGAAGGCGCCCTTCTCGTGCCCGAAGAGCTCGCTTTCGAGCAGGGGCTCCGGCAGAGCGCCGCAGTTGATCTCGACGAACGGGCCGTCGCAGTGCGAGGCCTCGTGAATGGCGCGTGAGACCAGCTCCTTGCCCGTGCCGCTCTCGCCGGTGATGAGCACGGTCGTGGCCTTGCTCTGCCCGATCTTGCGCACGACACGGAACACGTCCTGCATGGCCGTGCTCTTGCCGATGAACCCGCTTTCGCCGTCGCCATTGTGGCGATCGAGACTGCGCAGCTGGCTGCGCAGACGCGCCGTGGTCAGCGCATGCTCGATCGTCACCTTCATTTTTTCGATCATGAACGGCTTGGTGACGAAGTCGTAACTGCCGAGCTTCATCGCCTCCACGGCCTTGTCGACCTCGCCGTAAGCGGTCATCACGATCACGGGGACCTCGGAGTTTTCCTTGCGCATGCGGCGCAACACTTCGAGGCCGTCGATCCCCGGCAGGCGCATGTCGAGCAGTACGCAATCCGGCGACTTGTCGGCGAACAGCTGCAGCCCCTCTTCGCCCGAGGCGGCTTCGAGAATTTCGAAGCCGTGGGACCGCAGCCCTTCGCCGAGGGACCAACGGATCGTTTTTTCGTCATCGATGATCAGGATCGTCATCCGCATCCGCTGGCGTCCTCCCGTGTGCGCGCTCGCGATGTCGTCGTCTCGTAGGCGGCGACGAACCGGCGCGGGATCTCGACCACGAAGATCGTTTCCTCGTCGTCGCGTTCGACATGGATCACGCCGTGATGCTCTTCGACGATCTTTTGGCTCACGGCGAGGCCAAGACCGGTGCCCTCTGGCTTGGTGGTGAAGAACGGATCGAAGAGCTTGTGACGGACGTCCTCGGGCACCCCGGGCCCGCGATCGCACACCTCGATGCGGCAGTATCCGGCGGTGGCGGCGCGCTGCGGCACCAGCGGCTGCTCCACGGCGCGTAACTGCAATCGCACGCGGCCGGCTGGCGGCGATGCGTCGATGGCGTTCATGACCAGGTTGAGCACCACCTGCAGGATCTGGCCTTCGTCGACCTCGCACACCGGATCGTCGAGGTGAGACTCGACCGCGAGCACGACCTGGCGCTGGCTGGCGCGCTCTGCGGCCAGCTCCACCGCGCGGTTGCAGATTTCCAGCAGCGACACCTGGCGCGGCTGCGGCGGCGCTGGCCGTGCGAAGCTCAGGATGTTGCCGACAATGGAATCGAGGCGGTCCATTTCCTCGAACATCACGTCGACGTAGCGCTCGGCGCCTGGCTTGAGATACGGCCGCAGATTGGAAAGGGTGAGCGAAATGCCCTGCAGCGGGTTGCGCACCTCGTGCGCGATCGCGGCGGAAAGTTCACCCAGGGAGCGCAGGCGATCGGCACGCCGCAGCTGCTCTTCGAGCAGATGGTGTTCGCTCCGATCCTCGAATGCCACCAGCAGCAACGGCTGCGAGTCGCTGGGGTTGACGATGCGGCTGGTGCGCACGCTCACCGGCACGCGCCGTCCATCCTGCCGATGCAAGAGGCCTTCGAAGCTGCCGCGCCCTTGCGGCAGCCCGAGAATGCTGGCGAGAGCGCCGGCTCCGGCGGCACCGATCTGGAACAGAGCATCCAGGAGCAGCGCTGGCAGGGTCTCCTGCGTTTCACGCAGGCCCAAGGTGCGGCGCGCCAGGCGATTGGCGAAGTGGATCTCGCCCTGCTCGTTCGCCGTCAGCACACCGCTCTCGATGCTCTCGAGCACAACCTCGTTGAAGTTCTTCAGATCCACCAAGCGCGATAGGTGCACCGCATTCGCCACTTCCTCGGTGAGCAGCGTCTGGATGGTCTGGAGGAAGAACAGCTGGGCGGCGAAGCTCGGTCCCTGCCAAGCCTCTTTGTCCAAGATGAGGAAACCGAGCGGCGTGCGGCGGTAGAGAAGCGGCAGCACGGTGAAACGCCATTGCCCGGTGTGGCCGCTGCAGACCACTCCCTGCTCGCGCCGGTAGCACTCGAGAGCGTGGATCTCGCCACTCGGCTGGTGCGAGGCGAATGCGGCCAGGAGACTCTGGCTGCAGGCGGCTACGTCCGCATCGGGAATCGAGAGCACGCGCCGCGGTGCCAGCACAGAAGCTTCGCGGCTATAGAGGAGGATGCCGGCGCCGCGGACCTCGAGGTAGTCGCACAAGGTGACGAGGAAATAATCGAGCGCCTCGGTCCAATTGCGCGACTCGCTGATGGCGCGGCCGATCTGATACAGCGTCGTCAGCTGCGAGACACGACGGCGGATCTCGTCGCGCGAGGCATCGAGGAACTGCGCCGCCGGTGCCGCTTGCGGGCGTTGGTCTGCCGGCGCCTCGCTCGCGCCAGGCCGCGGCCCGGCCGCTGCCCGATGCGCCTCGGCACCCTTGCGGGTCCCGGGCTCCGCCGACGCGAGAACAATCCGGCCTTGCGCGGACACTTCCCAGCCCCTCCTCGTCACCACCACGCCGGCTGATCTATCACAGCGACAGAAAATCTTGCAATGAAAAGTCTCATCATCTCTTCTAAGAACGATTCCATACATCTGCGGCGCGCCGACGAGACGCTCGGAACGTCGCAATTCCTGCAATGACAAGTGGGTTGGCGCGACACTCGAAGCGAGGACGCAGACAATCCGGCACATGTGTGTGTGCGCGCAGCGACTGCGACGAGAAGCGCGATTACTCTTCGGGCGGGTGGGGTTTCTTCAGACGCAGGTGGCTCAGGTCAGGGTCTTCGACCTTGCTGGCGTCGACGTTGGCTTCGCGAATCGTGTCGTAGACCTCGAGGCGATGCACGGGGATGTCGCGTGGAGCTTTGATGCCGATCTGAACCTGCTCGCCGCGAATGTCGACGACCACGATCTCGATGTCGTCACCGATCATGATCCGTTGATTGACCTTGCGACTGAGCACAAGCACGGGCTCCCTCCATCGCCCCATCATACGCGACGAGTTCGGAGGGCGCAACGCGTTTCCCGACCGACGGATGCGCCGAGAGTCGAAAGTCGATCCACAGGCGCTCAGCGGATCGCTCGCGGTTCCTCGGGCGTGAGGATGCAGTTCTCCTCGCTCAGCCAACGCGTGCCCACGGCCCAGGTCTCGAGGTCCCGCAGCGCGTCGATCCAGCCGGCATCGAGCAGGCGCTCGCGCAGCTGCCGCAGCGCTGACTCAGGCTGCGAGCTCGCGGCCAACATGGCGGTCGCGTGCTGGCGCAGCGCCGCATGGTCACCGCATTCGGCCTCGGCGAGGCAAAGGTTACGCAGCAGATTCCCCTCTCCCGGTGCCAAGCGCACGGCGCGAGCGAAGGCCGCATGCGCCGCTTTCCACAGGCCGCGGCGCTCCAACACACACCCGAGGTTGTTCCACGCTTCGGCGTCTTCGGGACGCTGGCGGCAGGCTTGCTGCAAGCTTCTTTCTGCTTCCCCCATCTGTCCCTGCAGGAGCGCGACCACACCGAGCTCGCGCAGCGCCGTCGGGTGCCCGGGATGGCGGTCGAGCAACGTCTGCAGATAGGCGCGCGATTCACCGAACTCGTGCCGCTTACGATGCCAAACCGCGCGCTGGTGCACTGCCAAATCGAGCTCGGGCGCCTGGTCCAGCGCGGCCTCCAGCAGCTCCCCCGCCTCGGCCCATGCCTCCGGGCGCTCGCCACGCAACAGAGCGCGCGCCAGGTGGGCGGCGATCTCGGGATGCCCGTGCAGTTCCTGCCAGGCGAGGCGCAACGAGCTGGTGGCACCCTCGACGAGCCCGATGGCGAATTGCGCCACACCGGTCTGCAGGTGCAGGGCCGGGCTCGCCGCACCGCCGCGGGCAGCGGCACGCAGGTAGGGCAACGCGGCGTGAAAACGACGCTGTTGATTGAGCAGTGCGCCGAGGCGGCCGGCGGCCGCGGCATCGGCGTTCTCGAGCCATTCCTGCAATGCCAAGCGCAAGCGCAAGCGCTCACGCTGTTCGCGCCGTTCCGTGGTCTGCGCTTCACGGTGGTGTTGCACCACGGCGGCGACAGGCGCCACGAGCGGCACCGGCACGCCATCCGCCGTGCACAGGCTTTCGCACACGCGCCCATGCCAGCGCAACCCACGCAGTGGACGCAGCAATCGCGGCTGCATTTCGGGCACGTAGCCGTGTAGGTTCGCGTCCCATTCGCCCGTCGGCGCGGCTCCTTGGTACCCGAGAGCCTCGACATCGCTCGTGTAGCTGCGGATCTCGACGTGCAAGGCCGATGTCGACGCGCTGGCCTGGTGCAGCAGGGCACGCAACCGGGTGCGATCGGCGTCGGCGAAGCGCTCGTCTGCGTCCATGACCAGCACCCAGTCGCCGGCGAGCTGCGCGAATGCGGCATTCCGCACCGCAGCGAAATCGTCGCTCCAGGGCAACGCGATGCAGGCGGCGCCGAGTGCCTGCGCACGCGCCATCGTGGCATCGCGCGAACCGGTGTCGAACACGGTGATGTCGTCAGCGCAGCCGCGCAGGCTGCCGATGCACTCGGCGAGGTTGTGTTCCTCGTCCCGTGCCAGGATCAGAGCATGGATACGCACGTGAACTCCGCGACTCAGAGGTTGGTCTGCACGTAGTGGCCGAGCCGCTCGCGGAAATCGGGCGTCGTGTCCATGAAGAAGCAGGCCACCTCGTAGAGATCGACGTCGTCCTGGGGTTCCTCGGGCTCGATGCGCACGACCACTCCGCGCACATCCAGGACTTCGCGCCGGCTCTTGCCACGTTCGCCGGGAAGCTGGATGCGCAGCCCCAGCATGGTGAGCGGGGCGATGTAGCGCTGACTTTGGAAATAGACGCCGTTGGCGCTGATGTTGATCGTGTTGACCGAGCTCGTGGTGCCCTCGTCCACGATGAGCTCGATCTGCATGCGTGCGGTCACGCGTTGCTCACGCCGCGTGTCCTTTGCCAGCTTGGGTTGCCCCATTCCCGACCTCCTCGTCGCACGGCCTGTCTCCAGGGCGCGCGGTGCCTGTGCGTGTCCCCTGCGTCGGGACATCGGCAAGAGGCATGCCGTGAGCGTGGAGCGGTGCGGAAGCGGTGTGGAGGCGAGGAGGGCGGGGCTAGTCCGCCAGACAGAGGTCGATCTGGCGCCGGTCTGGATCGACACGAACCAGGCGCACGTGCACGGGTTGGCCGAAGCGGAAAATGCGTCGGGAAACGCTGGAGCGCAAAACTGTGCGTTGCGGGTCGGTCGTGAAGTCCTCGCCGCCCAGCTGCGACACATGGACCAGACCTTCGGCATTCCAGGCCGGAAGGTCGACGTAGAATCCATACGTGGTGATCGAGCTCACGAAGCCCTCGGTTTCGTCCCCGACCCGATCGGCGAGGAACTCGCACAGCTTGAGCTTGAACGAGGCGCGCTCGGCCTCGGCGGCGCGTACCTCGCGCGCCGAGGTGTGGCGTCCGAGCTGCATCAGCGCGTTGCCGCGGCGGCCGGCATCGGCTGCTGACCCGCGCTCGCGCCCGGCGAGCAACTGCTGCACCAGCCGGTGGTTGTACAGATCCGGATAGCGGCGGATGGGCGAGGTGAAGTGCGTGTACTTGGCGAAGCAGAGCCCGAAATGGGACTTCTGCCGGCCGTCGTAGCGCGCCTTCTGCAGCGAGCGCAGGATCTTGAACATGAGATAGCGCCGCTCGGGCCGATGTTCGATGGCGCGCAGCAACGTCTGGTAGTCGCGATTCGTCGCCGGGTTCTCCGGCGCCCACACAATGCCGAGCTTCTTCAGGAACAATCGCAGCTCCTCGCTGCTCTGGAACTCGGGGACGTCGTGCGCACGCCAGAGCAGCGGCAACCCGGCGCCGACCAGAGCGCGCGCGACCACCTGATTCGCCTGCAGCATGAACTCCTCGATCACGGTGTACGACTCGAGATCGAGCCGGCGTGTGATGTCGACGACGCGGCCGGTGGCGTCGTGGTGTACCCGGTATTCGACGCTGTCGATGCCGAGGGACCCGTGGGCGAAACGCTGCGTGCGCAGCGCCCGCGCCAGGTGGCGCATATCGAGCAAGGCCTGTCGCACCGGTCGGCGCAACGCTTCCCACCCCTCGAGCCCCGGCCACGGGGCTTCGCCGCTCTGGTCGCGGTCGAATGTCGCCAGGTGCGATGGATCGGGCTCGCCCTCTTTGAGCAACGCTTCCGCCGCTTCGTACGACAGCTTGACGCGCGACACGAGCATGCCGCGCGCGATCCGCGAGCTCTGCAGGGCTCCGCTGTGGTCGTAGCGCATCAACGCCGACTGCACCAGGCGCGCCACGCCCGGCCGCAGCGAGCACACGTGGTTCGACAAGACCTCAGGCAGCATGGGGATGACGCGGTCGGCGAGGTAGACGCTGGTGGCGCGATTCTCCGCTTCCACGTCGGCGAGGCTTTCCGGCTCGACGTAGTGAGCGACATCCGCGATGTGAACACCGAGTTCGAAGCCGCCGTCCTCGAGACGCACGATCGAAACGGCGTCGTCGTGGTCCTTGGCGTCGAACGGATCGATGGTGAAGGCGAGCAGATGGCGGAAATCCTCGCGACCCTCGAGCTCCGATGCAGCGGGCGGGCGCACGGCGTCGACGCTGGCTTGGATTGCGGCGTCGAACTGTCCGGGTAGGTCGAACTCGGCCACCAAGGCCAGGGTGCGAACGCCAGGCGTATCCACCGGGCCCAAGACGGTGTCGAGCGTGCCATGGAGCGCACCGTCCGGTTCGTGCCCGCTGATGCGGACCAAGGCCTTGTGCCCCGCTTGTGCGGGATTCGGCAACATGGGTCCGGTGATGCGGATGTCACGAGCGATGCGCTCTTCATCGGGGACGAGGAACCAGGCGGAACGCTCCTGCACCAGGGTCCCGGCCAAGCGCTGCCGGCCGCGCTGCACGATGTCCACGACGACTGCTTCGAGCCGGCCGCGAAAGCGGCGCAAGCGCGCTCGGACGATGTCCCCGTGCACGGCGTCGCGCATCTTCTCGGCCCGGATGCGTACGTCCGGTGCGTCCTCGCGCAGCAGGAAGGCGAAACCGCGCCGCGTGCCCTGGAGGCGACCGATGACATCCTGCGCCTCTGCCATGCCGCCACGACTGCGCGGTGTGCGCTGCAGCTTGCCCTCGGCGCGCAGGCGACGCACCAGCGCTTTGAGGGCGCGCAGCTCGCGCCGGGGTACTTGCAGGGCTTGGACGAGATCGCGGAGGCGAACCGGGCCGGCGGTACGCGCGCAATAATCGAGAATCTCCTGCTCGGAGATCAAGCGACGCGCTCCTTGCAGGCTGTCCGACGCCGTGGCGCGAGCGGGCTGCCGTCTTGGACGGGCCCGCCCGGCCGCGGGTCAGCGAATCTTCTTCTTGTGTCGGTTGGCGCGGCGACGCTTCTTGCGTTTGTGCGTCGCGATCTTCTTGCGTTTGCGCTTCTTCCCACTGGGCACGGCTTCACCGCCTCTCACCTTGTTTATTTCGCGTGCCGTCCGCGGCGGATTTCGCGGGCCCCAAAGGGTGGGTTCAGGCAGGAATCGAGGCGCTGTCGCTGTTGACCTTGTCCTTGAGCTCGTTGGATGCCTTGAAGTAAGGCACCAGCTTCGAGGGCACGTCGACGGCGCTGCCTGTGCGCGGGTTGCGCGCCCGGCGGGAGCGTCGTTGCTTGACCTTGAAGCTGCCGAAACCGCGCAGCTCCACCTTGTCGCCTTCGCTCAGCGCCTTGCTGATGTTCTCCAAGATGCCGTTGACGACGACGTTCGTGTCCTTCTTGCTGAGACCGGTGGAAAGGGCGATGGTCTCGACGAGATCGGCCTTGGTCATTGACCGCTCACCTCGCAGCGTGGCTCGGTCGGTTGAGCTGCCGCGCCCACGACGGAATCCTTCCGAACGCAGCATTGGCCACTGTTACCAGACCCCCTAGGCGCTGTCAACCCCTTGTGGATTCTTGGATTGCCGCGCTCGAGGCCCCGGGGTCTCGGATCCCGCCAGGTGCACGGCATCGACGACTCCGACAACCACCGTGCGCACCGGACCGCGCGGGTTCTCGAGGATCTGGCTCGCGCTCGCGCCTTCGTCGAGCACGAGCACCCAGTCACCGACGCCGGCATCGACGACGTCCACAGCCATGGTGGTCGACCCGCGTGGCTTGCCTTCCATGTCGCATGGCTGCACCAGCAGCAAGCGCCGGGCGGCGAGCGCCGGATGCTTGATCGTGGCAACGAGGGTGCCGACAACACGTGCGATCTGCATGGACGTCCTCAGGGCGAATCGAGTGCGGGCGGCGGTGTGGGAGTCGCGGTGATTCCCGGGATCGCTTCCGCCGCCAGTGCTTCGAGCGTCACGTGGTCGACGATGCCCATGATGGTGCGGTCGCTCGGATTGCGCGCGTCGGCGAGCGCATTCGCCGCTTCGCGCCCCTTGACGTAGAAGACCCACGTGTCGCGACTCGCGCTGGCGAGATCGATGGCGGCGAACACGGGTCCGTCTGCCTCGCGGGCGTAGGTATACGGCTGCACCAGCAGGATCCGCTGGCCGCTGTGCGCCGAGTTCTTGATCGTCGCGACGACGGTCCCCACCACTTGACCGAGGTACATGTGCCTCCACCAAGACGCTGCGCCGGCGCTCCGGCGCGGTTCAGACTCCCGGGTCCGTGACCGGTGGTGCCGCCTCACGCAGCAAGCGCGCGGCGAAATCGGGGTGCGGATTCGGCACCACGCGCACGGCAACCAGCCGTCCGGCGGCCGCGGCCGCGCTCTCTGCCGCACTCACTGCCGCCTGCACGTCGACCAATTCTCCCGTCAACGTCAGCATGGACTTGCCGCCGATGCCGCGCGCCAGGTGCAGCTGTAGGAGCTGAATGTTCGCCGCTTTCGCGGCACGGTCGGCGCTCAGGATGCCCGTGGCGACGCTCGCCGTCTCGACCAGCCCGAGCGCGGCGATGGCTTGCACTTGGGCTTGGTTACGGATGGCGGGAAACACCTGCGGGTGCACGAAAGGGATGATCAACCAGTCGAGGACGTGTTCGGCGGCGGCAGCCTTGCCTGCCTGCACGCTCGAATCCACCGCCGAAGGGTCGCCGTGCACGAGTACGACGTACTTCCCCGGCGTCACCATGAAGGTGTCGATGAACTGCACCGAGGCCGCCTTGACCATGACGTCGGCCGTGTCCATGCCCCAAGCGATCGATTGCAGCTCCAACAACCCGATGGCCTCGACCATGCGCAGTTCTCCGTTCCTCTCCCCGGCCTCACACGATGCGGAAGTGGTCCACGAGCGTGCAGCGCCGATAGCGCGAGAAGTGGCGCGCGTTGGTCAACCCCTCGCCCGTCGGGCTCGCGATCGTGAAGCTGGTCGGACCTTCCCCGCCGAGACCGAGCCCCGCGAACGAGGGGCCGTTCTTGACGAAGATCGAGGTGTTGATGCGTCGAGCCATCTCCGAGAGCTTGTCGATGTTGCGCGACCACATGGAGGCGGTGTGACCGAAGCCGTGCTCGACTTGCACCGCGAGATCGATCGCGGCATCGACATCGCGCACCGGCACCACCGGGTAGATCGGCATCAATTGCTCCGTCCACACGAGGGGGTCGTCGGGCTCGGCCTTGAAGATGGCGAGACGCACGTCGTCGCTGGCGCGAACGCCGATCCGTGCGAGCAGCACACTGGCGTTCTTGCCGATCAGGTCGCGGTTGACGATGCCGTGCTTGCCGGGGCCGCGGTCCTCCACCAGCACATGCTTGCGCAGCTCGGCGGCCTGTGCCGGGGTCAACAGGTAGCACCCGGCGCGCACCATGGCGTCGAGCAAGGCATCGACGACCTTGGCGACGCAGAGCGTCTCCTTCTCCGATGTGCAGATGACGTTGTTATCGAGCGAAGCCCCGGCCACCGTCTCGCGCGCCGCCTTTTCGATGTCGGCGGTCTCGTCGACGACGGCGGGAGGATTGCCCGGTCCGGCGGCGATGACCTTCTTGCCGCTCTTGAACGCCGCTTGCACGACGCCTGTGCCGCCGGTGACGACGAGCAAGCGCACGCCTGGATGCTGCATCACCTGTTGTGCGGTCTCGATGCTCGGTTCGGCGCAAGAGGCGAGCAGATTGGGCGGCCCGCCGGCCTGCACCACGGCGGTGTTGAACAACTCCAAGGTGCGTTTAGTGACGCGTTTGGCGCCTGGGTGCGCATTGAACACCACGGCGTTGCCGGCTGCGATCATGCCGATGCCGTTGTTGATCACCGTCTCCGACGGGTTGGTGGACGGCGTGATGGCTGCCACGACGCCATAGGGTGCGGGCTCGGTGATCATCAGGCCGTGATCGCCGGAGGCGGCCTCCGGTCGCAGGATCTCGGGCCCGGGCGTCTTGTTGATGACGAGGAGGTTCTTCTTCACCTTGTCGGCGGCGCGACCGAAGCCGGTCTCTTCGACCGCGAGACGGGAGATCTCCTCCACGTTCTTGCGCATCGTCTGGCGCACCGACTCGACGATCGCCGCGCGCTGCGCGAGCGAGATCTTCTGGAAGGCGCGGTACGCCTCCTGCGCTGCGGCATGGGCAGCCTCGACGGTGGCGAAGGTGCCGGCGGGCATGCCGCCGCTCGTGGCAGTGGTTTCGAGATAAGGGGCGAACTTGCGGGCGCGCGGCGTCTCGGTGTCGTAGCGTTTCCAGCCGCCGCTGCGTTGCTCGTGCAGCTTCTGCAACACATCGCTCGAAATGGCGTCGATGTGCTCCTGGTCCACGCTCCGCCTCCGAGATCGATTGCTGCAGCTCTGCGCGACGTCAGCGCGCTGGGCTCTCGCGCCGCGACTTGTCGTAGGTGATGCGGCCGCCGACCTCGATCGTGTCGACGATGGCCATGATGCAGGCGTCGACTGGTCGGTCCTGTGTGACGTCGGTCATGCGTGCCGAGCTGCCGGCGACGTGCAGAACGACATCCCCGACACCGGCGCCGACGGTGTCGACGGCGATGGCCGTGCCGCCCTGGGGTCGCAGCTCGGCATCGAGGTTCTGCACCACGAGGAACTTGAGCCCCGTCATCTTGGGGTCTTTGCGGGTGGAGACCAGCGTGCCGACGATCTCGCCGAGTTGCACCTGGGCTCCTTACTTCTTGCGCGACACCGTCGCCTCGCCGCCGATGGGCAGCTGCTCGTCGAGCTGCGGGTGCGGTCTGGGAATGACATGCACCGACACGAGCTCGCCGACCTTGTTGGCGGCGTTGGCGCCGGCCTCGACCGCAGCCTTGACGGCGGCGACGTCGCCGCGCACCACGGCGGTGACAAAGCCGCCGCCCGTCTTCTCGTAGTTCACGAGCCGCACGTTGGCAGCCTTCACCATCGCGTCGGTCGCCTCGACGAGCGCGACGAAGCCGCGTGTCTCGATCAACCCTAGGGCCTCGGGACCGTTCATAAGTTCCTTCCCTCTCTGTCGCTTGCGCTCCGCGGATCGAGCCTTGCTGGAATGGAACGGCGCTTGTCGCCAAGCGCGACGGAAGTTAACAGAGCTTCTTCGGGGGTGTCAACGAAACGTGGAGGCGATGAGGCGTGTCTTTGGCGTGGCTCGAGCGAACGTCAGGCCGGAAAACGCGGCGGCGCGCTGTGGGCCCTTCACAGCGCGCAGGCGGGCTTGGAGCGGGGGCTTAGGCGGAATCTGGGGTTCCCAAGACAGGGCACTGAAGCCGCGTCGAATGTTCGAAAAAAATCGCCACCGAATTTGCCGGGTGCCGGACCGATGACGCGCAATCATCCTTAACTGCCGGATCGACCTGACAATCCCGGACAATCCAGGAAGCGATTTTGACTGGTGATTAACAAGTGCGATGCCACCCGCGCGCAGCGGAGGTGATTGCGCCGCGGAACGGAATGCAAAGCGTTGCCGATCAGCGGGTTGGCGAGAGCGCGCGGCTCGAGCCCGGGGCCGTGGCACGCTTCGGTCGTGGCGTCGTGATGTCTTCGACGGGCCGAATGGCCCCGAGTGTCGACGGCTGCTGCGCACTTCGACGCAGCGAGCGACGGTCGAGCGTCCCATCGCGTGCTCGCGAGGTCGCGTGTTCCTCGCCGCGGTGGAAGCGTGCCGCCCGCGGTCAGGTCACATGGGGCGGTCGCGGTTGGCGAAGGCGCGCCGGAAGGCGACCTCATAGGCCGGTGTGAGCACGACGCCGCGGCGCGACATCACGACGCGCGCCGTGTGCAGCGCGCGCTCGATCGCGTAGCGCTCGATGCCCGAGGGGCCGCACCAGCCGAAGGGAGGCACGAACTTGGGTGGGAAGCCGTAGGCGGCGATTTGGCTCGCCAGCCCGACGACGGTGCCGGTGTTGAACTGTGTGTTGATGGCGGTCTTGACGTGATCGGCGGCGACGAGGCCGATGAACAGGAGCCCGGTATCCACCAGCTCGCCCGCTTCCCACATCTTCACGCTGCCGTAGTTGTTCTTGAGGTCGCTGTTGTTGGTGTCGGCGCCGAAGTTCACCCATTCGGCGACGTAGGCGTGACCGAGGAAGCCTTCGTGCTGCTTGTTGCTCCAACCCTGGAGGATGCTGCCCTCCACCTCGCCGCCGAGCTTGCACACCGGGCCGAGGCTCGTGTTGCCTTGGATCTTCGTCCCCGCCTTGAGCAGGCAACGTGGGCCGACGTACGCGGGCCCGCGCACGACGACGTGCGGCTGGATGTCGGTGCCGGCGGAGATCGTGATCGGGCCCGACTCGGCGTCGAGGATGACGCCGGGCCGCAGTCGCGTGTCGGCTTCGACGCGGATGGCGCTTGGTTCGAGCCAGTGCACGCCGGGATCGACGCGCGCACCGGGGTCGATTCCCGCGCCCGGCCCTTGCGCGAAGTCGTCGATCAATGCGTCGGCATTCTTCTCCACTAGCTGCCACACGTGATCGAGCAATATCGAGCCATCGCGGTTCCAATCTCGACGCACATCGAGGTCGTGAAGCGGAAGCTGTCCGATCTGGCGCGCCAAGCGTTGGCGGAATGTTTCGGCCTCGGCCTTCTCGACATCGACTGGTTGGAGCGTCGCGCGCAGCACTTGCGCCAACTTGGTGGCGGTGGCCGGCAGGCAGCGCGCAAAGACGAGTGTCTCGCCCAGGCAAGCAGCGAACTCACCCTTTGTCGCTTCGAACGACCGCTCGACATCCTGCCCGAGCGCCAGCAGACGCCCATTGATGAACACGGCCTCGCCGGGCTTGAACGTCTCGGCGGGAGCGAGCTCCGGCATTCCCGTCTCCGGGCCATGTGTTTCGGCGAGCAAGGGAGCGAGCTCGAAGCGCGGCAAGAGAACGAGGCGCTCCGGCCGGATGGCGGCCACGAACCTCTCGAGCAAGGTGCGCGCACCACAGCGCAGGTCGAAGACACCGCGCACCGCAGTCACGATGGAGAAGGCACGTTGCCCGGGATCCTCGAAGACCACGAGCGTGCGCACGAGATCCTCCCCGGACGACATCGACCTGCCGCAGCGATCTACGCGCGGCTCGCGATTCTAGAAAGAAGAAAGGGTGGTGGAGCTGACGGGAGTTGAACCCGTGACCTCTTGCATGCCATGCAAGCGCTCTCCCAACTGAGCTACAGCCCCACATCCAGCGGAGAAATGACCGCCGCGGCTGTGCGGAGGCACCGCGACCGCATCGACCCTAGCCGCCGGATGTGACGAGGTCAAGTGCCGGCTCGAGCCGCAGGACCTCATCAGGAATCGCTGCACGCCCACCCTGGGCCGCGTATGCATGTTGACGCTGAATCACCGCTTCCGTAGCCTCGCAGGCTCCAGTTGCTGTCGCTCGGGCCTTCCCAGTCGACGAGGACTAGCGCACGGCGATCCGGATGCGCATGCGGTCCGTTTTCGGATGCCGGCTGCATGATGCCACAAGGGCCATGGAGTCACGTTGCCTCGTGCCCAAAGGACTTCGAAGGAGAGCAGAATGAAGCATAGACAAATCGCGTTCATCGTCGGACTCATCGCCTGTCTGCATGCGCCCGCGATGGCGCAGCAGCCGGGCCTCGATCGGACGCAGCTCCCGATTCGCGAACCGCAGTATGCGCCGATCACCGAAATGGATGCGCGAAAGGCAACGGCACCCCCGCGATTCGCGGTGAAGGCGCCTGCGGGGGCACCGAACGTGGTCATCGTGCTCATCGACGACATCGGATTCGGCCATGCGAGCGCCTTCGGTGGTCCGATCCAGATGCCGACGTTGGAAGAGCTGGCGAAGGGAGGGCTGCGTTACAACCGCTTTCACACCACCGCACTCTGCTCCCCCACACGCACCGCGCTGCTCACCGGACGCAATCACCATGTGAACAACGCCGGCGCCATCATGGAGCTCGCGACGGGGTTCCCGGGCAACACCGGGGTGCGGCCGAACAGCGTCGCGCCGGTGGCGGAAACGCTGCGCCTCAATGGCTACAGCACCGCGGCGTTCGGCAAGTACCACGAGACGGCGCCGTGGGAGGTTTCGGTCTCGGGCCCGTACGACCGCTGGCCGACGCACTCCGGCTTCGACAAGTTCTACGGCTTCATCGGCGGGGAAGCCAACCAGTGGGCGCCTGCGATCTACGACGGCACGGTTCGTGTCGAGCACGCGCAGGAGCCGAATTACCATTTCACCACCGACATGACCAACCAAGCGATCGCCTGGATGCGTTTCCAACAGGCGATGACACCCGACCGTCCGTTCTTCGTCTACTTCGCCACCGGCGCCACGCATGCGCCGCACCATGTGCCGGCGGAGTTCAGCCAGCGCTATCGCGGTAAGTTCGACACGGGGTGGGACAAACTGCGCGAACAGACGCTCGCACGGCAGATCAAGCTCGGCGTGGTGCCGAAGGGCACGAAACTCACGGCGCGCCCGGCGGAGATCCCGGCGTGGGATTCGCTCTCGCCCGAGCGCAAGAAGCTCTTTGCTCGCCAGATGGAGGTCTTCGCCGGCTTCGGCGAACACACCGACCACGAGATCGGCCGCCTGGTGCAAGCAATTCAGGACTTGGGTGAGATGGAGAACACGCTCGTCTTCTACATCGTGGGTGACAACGGCTCGAGCGCGGAAGGCGGCCCGGACGGTTCCTACAACGAGATTCTGGCGCTGAACGGGATCGTGAGCGACCTCTCCTCGCAGATGCAGTGGATCGACCAGTGGGGCGGGCCCATGACCTTCCCGCACTTCTCCGTCGGCTGGGCACATGCAGGCAACACGCCGTTCCAGTGGACGAAGCAGGTGGCCTCGCATTTCGGCGGCACCCGCAATCCGATGGTGGTGCATTGGCCCAAGAAGATCCGCGCGAAGAACCAGGTGCGCTCGCAGTTCCATCACGTCATCGACATCGCGCCCACGATCCTCGAAGCGGCGGG
>Ga0075428_100000146_pt1 | contig 63972 bp, 56 predicted proteins | sample RhiMetdeltSRZDD2_FD_75291 | JGI IMG/M metagenome (GOLD analysis project Ga0075428, IMG submission 75291) | Populus rhizosphere microbial communities from Tennessee, USA - Rhizosphere MetaG P. deltoides SRZDD2 | ecosystem: Host-associated > Plants > Roots > Rhizosphere > Soil | place: USA... | reverse complement strand
CGGGTGGGCTGGGCGGCGATGAACAGCTTGAGCGGGCGCGACATCTCGCGCGCGATGACGACCTTCTGCTGGTTGCCGCCGGACAGCGAGCCCGCCGGCTGCTCGGCCGACTGGGTGCGGATGTCGAACTCGTCGACCCGGCCGCCGGCCGACTCCACGATCGCCTTGGGGTTGAGCGAGAACCTGCCGCCGAACGGCTGGGAGCGATACAGATCCAGCACCAGGTTCTCCGCGATGGAGAACTCCTTGACCAGGCCGTCGACGCTGCGATCCTCGGGTACGTAGCCCACGCCCGCCTTGAGTACGTCGCGCGTGTCCCAGCCGGTGACGTCCTGCCCGAGGAGGCTGACCTTGCCCGCCTGCGCCTCGCGCAGGCCCATGATCGCCTCGACCAGCTCACTCTGGCCGTTGCCCTGCACACCGGCGATGCCGAGCACCTCGCCCGAGCGCACCTCGAGATCGACCCCGTCGACCGCGCGGTGCAGCCGGTCGTCGGCCACGATCAGCTGCTCGACCTGGAGGACCAGCTCACCGGGCGGGGTGTCCTTCTTGGGCACCTCGAGCACCACGCTGCGGCCCACCATCATCTCGGCCAGCTCCGACTCGGGCGCCGTCGGCTCGGCGGTGCCGACCACCTTGCCGCGGCGGATCACGGTGATGCGGTCGGCGACCGCCTTGACCTCGCGCAGCTTGTGGGTGATGAACACGATCGACTTGCCCGCCCCCTTGAGGCCGCGCATCACCATCAGCAGCTCATCGGTCTCCTGCGGGGTGAGCACCGCGGTCGGCTCGTCGAGGATGAGCAGGTCCACTTCGCGGGTGAGCGCCTTGACGATCTCCACCCGCTGCTGGATGCCGATGGGCAGGTCCTCGATCACCGCGTCCGGGTCGACCGGCAGCCCGTACTGCTCGGAGACCTCGCGCACCAGCCTGACGGCGGCGGCGTGGTCGAGGAAACCGCCCTTGGCGGGCTCGTGGCCGAGCATCACGTTCTCGGCGACGGAAAAGACGGGGACCAGCATGAAATGCTGGTGGACCATGCCGATGCCGGCGGCGATGGCGTCGTTCGGCCCCCTGATCTTGATGGCCTTGTCGTCCGCCAGGATCTGGCCCTTGTCCGGCTGAAGCAGCCCGTACAACACGTTCATGAGGGTCGACTTGCCCGCGCCGTTCTCCCCGAGCAGGGCGTGGATCTCGCCCGGCTCCACGGTCAGGCTGATGTCGTCGTTCGCGACGAGGTCACCGAAGCGTTTGGTGATACCGCGCAGTTCGAGTTTCAGCGCTGCCTCCTCATCCGGAAGTCCCTAACGTCCGCCCATTGTGGAGGAACGAAGGGCCGCCGCGAAACCGGACGTCCGGTTTCGGCGGCGGCCTGTTCGCTATCACGGCCTACCAGGTGATGATCTCACCGTGGCAGGTCACGCGGGGTCACTTCGGCTGGGCCGGTGAGGTGACCTTGATCTTTCCGCTGATGATGTCGGTCTTGAGCTGGTTGATCTCGGCCTTGAGACCAGCGTCGATCTTACTGTCGAACTCGTGGTACGGGGCGAGCGAGACGCCGTTGTTGGCGAGGGTCCCGAGGAACCCGCCGGTGAGCAGGGTGTCCGGGGCGCCGGCCGACTTGAGGGTCGCCTCCTTCACGCCGTCCTTGGAGTTCTTGACGACGGTGCTGAGCATGACCGAGCAGTACTTGGTCGTCTCGCAGCCGTCGGCGTCGACCCAGATCACCGAGAACTTGCCGGCGGCGGCCGAGTCGGCGGTGCCCAGGCCCGCGCCACCCGCGACCGGCATGATCACGTCGGCGCCCTGCGAGGCGAGCTGGTCGGACTGCTGCTTGCCCAGGTCCTGCTTGACGAAGTCGTCGGTGAACAGGCCCTGCTGGGTGTCCTTGTTCCAGCCGAGCACCTGGACGTTCTTCCCCTTGGTGGTGTTGTAGTGCTTGACACCGTCGGCGAAGCCGTCCATGAAGATCGTCACCGGCGGGATCTTCATGCCGCCGTAGACACCGACTTTGCCGGTCTTGGAGTAGCCCGCGGCCAGGTAGCCGGCGAGGAACGCCGCCTGCTGGGTCTCGAACTGGATGCCGTAGATATTCGACAAGCCCTGGCTGTCAGCGTCGACGATGGCGAACTGGGTCTTCGGGTTGGCGGTGGCGACCTTCTTAGTGTCACCGGCCATCAGACCGCCCACCGCTTGGACATACTTGCAGCCCTTGGCGACAGAGTTGCTCAGGTTCGGGTTGTAGTCGGACAGCGCGTTCGAGGCGGTAAAGCTCGTCGCGATGTTCGGGTTCTGCTTCTTGGCTTCCTCGAGACCCGCCCATGACGACGCGTTGAACGAGTGGTCGTCGATGCCGCCGGTGTCGGTCACCATGCAGGCCTTGAACGTGCCCGCGCTCTGCCCTCCGGACGGAGTCTCCGGCGGCTTGCTACACGCAGCCACGGCGACAGCGAGGCCGCCGGCGAGGCTCAGTGCGATGATCTTCATCCCACGCGAACTGCGCAAGATGGTCTCCTCTCCCATTTTGGGGTTGCCCATGTGGACTCATTGTGCTGGCAGCCTACGGTCCTGGCGGCCGATTGACCGATAATCATGAAGCTTTGTTCAACGGTCGTTATCCGCATGTGACTGTTGCGTGCGATGGCCGACTTAGTCACGATATCAACACTCACCGTAACGGCCCTATGCTTCACGACCATGGAGACACTACGACTGATCCTCCGATACGCACACCTGATCGCCTTCGCGATGCTTCTGGGCGGGGCGATCATGCAGTACCTGACCGGGCTGCTGCGGATCAACCAGGCGATGTGGGGTGGATCGATCGGCATGCTGGTCACAGGCGTCCTGCTGGCGGCGCCTTTCGACCGTGACCCACCCCTGGACTATGCGAAGATCACCGTCAAGGCCGTGATCGCCGTTCTGATCTTCGTCGCCGTCTTCGTGGTCAGGAAAAAGGAGACGGTCGGGAAGGGCCACTTCCTCGGAATCGTCGGCATGACCCTGCTCAACGCCGCGATAGCGGTCTTTTGGCGGTAAAGCGGCGGCCGGGCATCGGCGCGACGTTGCCGGTGCCGCGGCCACGGGTTGATCAGCGCCCGGGGTGCGCAACGGTGCGCATTGTGGTGCACGGCACCCATCGATCAGCGTCACCTCTGGCGACGCTGGGCGCCATGAATCGCAGACACCTCCGCCACGCCCGGGCCATCCCCGTCCTGGGCGTCGCCATTCTCCTGGTCGGGATCGCCGTATCCCCGGCCACCGCCACGGACCCGCAAGCGGTGCAGGCCACCCTGACCGCCACCCCCGCCCCGACCGCCACCACCCCGGTCCCGGTGAAAGAGGAGATCCCGGGAGGCGCACCCAACGAGCGGCCGCCCGGTGGTTTCGCCACCTGGGACGAGCTGATCGCGGCACAGAACAAGCTCAACGGCGCCGCGGACTACATCCTCTCGGCGGATTCGTCCGACTCGGCGGGTTACGCCAGCACCGTGGTCGCACCTGAGAGCGGCCAGGTTCTCATGTACTGGCAGGGTGCGGTTCCGGCCGACGTGCAGGCGCGGGCCGCTCAAACCGGAGTTCCGGTGAGATTCCTGGCCGCTCGGTACAGCGCGGACGAGCTGGCTAGCGAGAACACCCGGCTCGGGGCGGACCCGCGGGTGTTCACCACCGGCCCCAATGTGGACGGTTCAGGCATCACGGTCACCGTCGGCAACGAAGCTGACGCCGCGGCGATCCGCGCCGAGGCGCGGGTGGCGGCGACCGTAAGCGTAGGCCCTAAGCCGCAACTGCTGTTCGACCGCCAGAACGACATCACCCCCTACTGGGGCGGTGCCCGCTGGGACAACCTCTCGCTCGGGTTCTACTGCTCCACCGGGTTCGCTGTGGACTTTTTCGGTCAGCGGAAGATGCTCACCGCCGGTCATTGCGGCAACAATGGCAACGTCGCCCGGATCGGGGCTCCCGGCCAACCCAACACAACGCTCAGTCTCGATGTCAACCCGCGCGACACGCTGATGATCGACCGGCCGCCGCTGCGCAACTTCGACGGGCGAATCTACAGCGGTGGCATTTACAGCTCGGCCAGCCGCGACGTCGTGTTCAACAGCCCGGCGATCGACTATGTCGGGAACTGGATCTGCACCGGTGGCGCCAGGACCGGTGAGCACTGCAACGCCCAGGTTACCTTGGTCGACACCACCGTGCTCGGGATCACGCCGCTGACATACGCGGTCGCGGGCGTGAACACCTGCATCGCGGCGCCTGGTGACAGTGGAGGCCCCACCTTCTCCTTCGCCTCCACCCTGTTCAATGTGCGTGGCCGGGGCACGATCACGGCCGGCGTCCTCAACACAGCGTGCCTGGCGGACTCGGGCTCACGCGTGCCCCCACCCATCATCACCACGGGTTCTCGAGTGGTCTGGTACGCACCGCTACAACGGCCGTTCTTCAGCCCGAACATCGGGTCGCTCCAGTTCTACGGAGCCACCATCTTGTAGACAGGTCCACAAGTAGATAGACACGTAGCGCAATGGCCGGGAGCCCCAGACTCCCGGCCATTGCGCTGCCCGGTGGAGCCGGAGGCTACGCATCGAGGTTGCGACAAGGTTGTGGCGAGGTTGCAGAAAACGATCAGCTTCGATATCAAGACATCTGCGTGGAAGGTCGCGAAGAGCGGGTCGAAGTCACGATCCTCGATGTCGCGAAAGCCGCGGCCGACGAGGTAGGCCAGCCCGGCGGAGATGGCGAAGGTCAGCAGCAGGCAGCTCCAACGCCGAGATCGGCCGCCGGCTGCACATGAGCGAGACCACCATCAAGACCTATGTGAGCCGCATCCTGAGCAAACTGCATTGCTCCAACCGGGTTCAGGCGGCTTTAATGGTCCGCGACGCTGGAGGATGATCATGGTTGAGATCAAACCCTTGTCGCCGGACGACTGGCGGCTGACCCGGCAGCTGCGGCTCGACGCGCTTCTCGATGCCCCATATGCCTTTGGGGGTACCTATGAGGCCACTGCCCAGCGCACGGAGGAGCAATGGCGGGTCTGGCCGGGCGGTGGCCAGGTCTTCGCCGCATTCCTCGACCGGCGTCCGGTGGGACTGGTGTGCGGGGTGCCGTCGGAGGATCCACGCATCGACCACCTCATCTCGATGTGGGTAGAGCAGGAGGCCCGCGGCCTCGGCGCGGCACCCGCGCTCATCGACGCGGTCGCCGGATGGGCACGCAGTCGCGGCCGCGACCTCCTCGAGCTGGATGTGTACGAGTCCAACCAGCCCGCCCACCAGGCTTATCTGAAGGCCGGTTTCACCGTTATCGGTCCATGCCCGGACCACCCGGGCGCCCTCACTATGCACCTCCCCCTACGCCCCGGGGCGTAGATGTGGTCAAGCCGTGCGGGCGCACCGCCAGATGGAGAGGCCGGGTGCCTCGAACAGTGGCTTGAGGTTGGGCAGCGCGGGTATCGGGGCTGAGCCGGTGCGGGCGGCCGAGACGACGACCGACTCCGATCCGGTTTCGCGGATGAAGGCGAGGCTGTCGGCGTCGCCGTGGATCCAGCGCAAACCGCCGTGGCGCAAGGCTTTCTCCGATGTCCGCAGGCCGAACAACGCACGGTAGGACGAGAACACCTCGTCGTCGATGTCGCCGGGACGGTTCCACGGCATCGGTGTGCGCGAGGCCTCGCCGTTGTGGCCGGTGAGGCCGAACTCGCTGCCCGCGAAGAGCATCGGGGTGCCGGGCATGGTCGCCTGCAACCCGGCCGCGACGATCTGGCGGCGGGCGCTGCCGGTGACGGTGCGGATGCGGGCGGCGTCGTGCGAGTCGAGCAGCTGCCACGAGTGGATGTAGCTCCGCCACGACATGTGCGAGGCGAACTCGCGGATGGTGGCCATGACGGATTGGCCCGGGCGTGAGGGTACGTTGCCGGGCCAGCCGAGGAAGTCCCCCAGCGCCAGCTCGTCCGAGCGCAGCCAGGTCCAGATCGGACGGAGGAAGCCACCGTAGTTCATAGTGCCGTGCCAGCCGTCGCGGTCCAGATCCCCGGCGGCGTAATGGTTGTGCTCGGCCACGAGGGCGGTGCCGGACGGGAGGGCGCGGCGCAGCTCGCGCGCCACCTCGTGGGCGCGATCCTCGTCGCGGAAGCGGCCGGTCATGTTGGCGCAGTCGACCCGCCACCCGTCGAAGAACTCGAGCCAGCGCCGCATCACGGCGACCAGACGTTCCCGGACGAGCGGGCTACCCCAGTTCAGTTTGGGCAGACTCGTTACGCCGCACCAGGATTCGTAGCCACCGTCGGGCAGGAAGTAGAACATCTCCGGGTCGTTGGCGAACCACTCGTGCGAGGAGCCGACGTGGTTGGTGGTGATGTCCCCGATCAGGCGCATTCCCCTGGTGTGCAAGGCATCCGAGAGGCGCTTGAGCGCCACGTCGCCGCCGAGCAACGGGTCCACCGAGTCGAAGGTGGAGGCGTCGTATCGGTGGTTGGAACGGGAGGCGAAGACGGGTGTCAGGTAGACGGTGTTGGCGCCCAGCGACTGGATGTGGTCGAGCCGGGCCGTGACGCCGTCGAGGTCGCCGCCGTAGAGCTGTTCCGAGACACCGGGTCCGGAGCCGATGACCGGATCGGTGTCCCAGGAGGCCGGGATCGCCCACTCGGGCGGGGATTTGCGCGAGGTGGAGGCGAACCGGTCCGGGAAGATCTCATAGACGATCGCGTCGCGCATCCACGGCGGCGGAGCCTCGTGGGTCACGAGCTTGAAGTCGTTGATGTCCGTGACCTCGCGCTCGTGCAGGCCGGTGGCGTTGAGCCAGCGGGAGCCGAAAAGGAAGCGGTAAGGCGTGACCGGGTTATGCGCGGGAAGCTTGGCGGTCAGCCAGGTGTCGGTGGCGCCATACCCGCCGATCGGGCCGGTGCGGGAAGGATCGGGTGTCAACGGAAGGAAACGCGGCTCCCCGTCGATGACGGTCCTGACATAGGCGTTTTCGAATACGAAGCCGGCGGGGACGCGTACCCACAAAAGATGTTCTGCGACATAAAGCTGGGAACCGTCGTGGTGTGGCTGGTCGAGCATGACTCCCTTTATCCCTTGACCGCGCCCATGGTGAGCCCGGAGACGATGTAACGCTGCAACCACAGGAAGATTCCGACGGTCGGAACCGCGGTGATGAGCGTGCCGACAGCGAACATGCCGAAGTTGGCGTCACGGCCGTCCGGTCCCAGCATGCCGAACATCCCGACCGCGAGGGTCTTCGACCCGTCGTCGCGCAGGAAGATGTTGGCCATCAGGAACTCGTTCATGGTGCTGATGAAAGCGAGCAGCGTGGTCACCGCTAGCACCGGGGTGACCAGGGGCACGATGATGCGCCAGAAGATCTGGGCGTGGCTGGCGCCATCGACCACCGCCGACTCGTCGATCTCCTTCGGCACGGTGTCGAGAAAACCTTTCATAAGGTACGTGTTCACGCCCAGCGCGCCGCCGAGATAGAGAAGCATCAGCCCCCAGGGCGTGTCGAAACCGATCGCCGGATACAGCTCCGTGATCTTCGTGAACATGATGAAGATGGTGACGATCGCCAGGAACTGGGGGAACATCTGGATCACGAGAACCGCGAGCAGGGCAGGCCGGCGTCCCTGGAAACGCATGCGGCTGAAGGAGTACGCCGCGGACAGTCCGATCAGGACACTCAACGCCGACGCCAGTCCGGCGATGAGCACCGAGTTGAACAACCACTTTTTGAAGTCGTGGTGCGGGTCGGAGAAGAGCTTAGTGACGTTGCCGAAGCTCGCCCCGGTCGGCCACAGCTCGGAGGAGTTGAGCGTGCCCAAGGGATTGAGCGCCGCGGAGACCACGTAGAGGATCGGGAAGACGGCGAAGACGGTGACCGCGATGAGAACCGCGTGGCGCCAAAGGTTCTTCGTTCTCATGAGTAGATCTCCTCCTGCGCCTTGGTCCGCCGGAAGGCGATCGCCGAGATCGTCGCCACGATGGCGAAGATGAATGTCGAGAGCGCCGCGGCGAAGCCGAACTGGCCCGATCCGCCCTCGAAGGCCAGACGGTAGGTGTAGGTGATGAGCAGGTCGGTCTGGCCGACGAGGTTGTTGTCCACCGGGTAGGGGCCGCCGTTGGTCACGAAGCGGACGATGTTGAAGTTGTTGAAGTTGTAGCCGAACGACGCGATGAGAAGGGGCGAGAGGGGCACCAGGAGCAGGGGCAGGGTGACGCGACTGAAGTTCTGCCATGCGGTCGCGCCGTCGATGCGCGACGCCTCCCCGAGCTCGCGCGGGATCGCTTGCAGGGCACCGGTTGTCACCAGGAACATGTAGGGGAACCCGAGCCACAGGTTGACCAGCAGGAGACCGAAGCGGGCGCCTGTCGGTGATCCCAGCCAGCTTATGTGGGTACCAAGCAATCTGTTCAAAAGCCCGAAGTCGGCATTGAACATGTCTCGCCACACCAGCAGCATCGCGAACGCCGGCATGGCGTAGGGCAGGACCAGCAGGATGCGATAGATCCGCGTGCCGCGCAACCGGCTGTCGTGCAGGGTCATCGCCACCAACGCCCCGAGGGCGAAGGTCAGCAGCACCGACAGCCCGGCGAAGGCGAAGTTCCACACGAACACCGTGGCGAAGTGGCCGGAGATGTTGGGATCGGTGACGACGCGGGTGAAGTTGGCGAAGCCCACGTTGACCTGCCAGCCCTGGATGAGGTTTGCCCCCTTGGCGTTGACGAAGTAGCCCTTGTCCTCACTCGCCACCCACTTCTCGCCGGACACCTTGTCGGTGACGCAGTCGCAGGCGGGGTCGTACTTGCGGTTGGCCTCGAACTCGATGGCCCGGCTCAGCCCGCTGGACTTGATGGCGCCGCGGTTGGTCGGCACCGCGAGCGCTTGTACCTCGGCGTCGCGCTCGCCCGCTCTTATCGGCCGGTAGCCCGGGGCTTCGAGCACCTTGCCGGTGAGGCTGACCTCGGCACCGTCCAGATCGGACAGACCCTCGGCCGTACCCACCTTGACGCGCTTGGTGTCGCGGTCCACGAGGAGGAAGACGACGCTGCCGTTGCCGTCCTCGGCGACGGTGAGAGCGTAGTCGGGCGCGCCCGGGATCTCGACCAGCGACTCGCGCTCGATCGCCCGGGCAGCCTCCAATTTGGAGCCGCGATGGCCGTCACCGAAGTTGGTGAAGGCCACCGTGAACGTGTAGAGCACCGGGAAGATCTGGAAGACCAGCAGGAAGATGGTCCCCGGGACGAGATACTTCGCCGGCACGTGCCGCTTGGTGAGGTAGAGGTAGGTCAGGCCGGCGGCGGCCAGCGCCAGGGTGGTCAGGGCCACCCAGGCGCCGGTCCTGACCAGGGGAGGCACGGCGTAGAGCAGCGCAGCCGCCGCCACGCCGAGCACCAGCACCCGTGTAATCACGAATCCCGATCTCATCGCCGATCAACCTCCATCACCGTCGCGCTTCATGATCGTGCTTCATGATCGGGCAATTTGCCTGGCAATAGACGCCTTGGCAGGAGTTCCGGTGGGTTATTGCCAGGCAAGTTTCGGGATCTTACTTCTTGACGGCGGCGAGGATCGCCTTCTGGGCGGCGTCAGCGACCGCGGCCGGGTCCTGGCCCTGGACCACCGCCACCTCGGCGTTGCCGAACGGGCCCCAGATCGCGGACATCTCGGGGATGGCCGGCATCGGGAAGCCGTCCTTGCCCGCGGCGAGGAACTTCTCCAGGTCCGGGTCGGTCGTCTTGACCAGGGCGATCGCCGAGGTCAGTGCCGGCGGCCGGGGCTCGGCGTCGTAGAGCGCCTTGGCCACCTGCGGGTTGGTCACGTAGTTGGCGACGAACTCCTGCGCCAGCGCCTTGCTCTTGGCCTTCGAGGCGACGTAGAACGCCTGCACGCCAAGGAACGGCGTGGCCTTCTTGCCACCGGCGAAGCCGGGCAACGCGGTGACGTCGTACTTGACGCCGGCCGTCTTCGCGTCCTTGATCGCCCACGGGCCGGAGACGAGGAAGGCACACTTCTTGGCGGTGAAGGTGGAGATGGAGTTCTCCGATCCGATCGAGGTCTTGAGCGCCCCGAGGCCCTTCTCACCGAGGTCCTTGAGCTTGCCGAAGGCCTTGACCGAGTCGGCCGAGCCCACGGTCACGTTCTTCGGGTCCGGGTCGCCGGAGGCGGTGGTGCCGAACAGCGAGCCGCCGGCCGAGGCGAAGAAGGGATAGATGTGGTACGCGTCCCCCTGCGCGCCGATCTGAAGGCACATGATCTCGCTGACCTTGCCGGCGGCCTTGAGGTCCTGGCCGGTCTTGACCATGTCTTCGATCGTCGCGGGCGCGGTCGGGACCAGCTCGGCGTTGCGGATCAGTGCAAGGTTTTCCATCGCGTACGGCGCGCCGTAGATCTGGCCGTTGAAGGTGACCGCCTTGAGGGCGTTCGCCTCGAACGACGACTTCTGCGCCGCGGTCAGGTTGACCGGGTCGATCGCTCCATTCTGGACCATGTTGCCGATCCAGTCGTGGGCGCCCACGACCACGTCCGGGCCGCTGCCCTGCTGCGAGGCGGTGACGAAGTTCTGCTGGAGATCCTGCGCCACCTCCTTGATGGTTACGGTGACCCCGTTCTCCTTGCCGAACTGGTCGGCGAAGGGCTTGAGCGCGGCCGTCCGCTTGGGGTCGGCCCAGATCTCCAGTTTCCCGTTGCCCTTGTCCTTTTGCGGTGTCGCTTCGGGGGTCTTGCCGCCGCAGGCCGCTGCGCCGAGCAGCATGCCGAACACGGCGACCAACCCCGCAACGCGGGTGGCGCGCATGGGTACTCCTATGGTGGTGAAAGTCAGATTGGAAGTGCTGCCGGGACCGTAGCAAGGCATTTCAGTTTTTGGAAGAGTTTGCAATTTCCGGATCACAAAACTTCGCCGATTTCGGTTAACATGCCGCCATGCGCGCACGACTGTCGGACATCGCCCAGCAGGCGGAAGTCAGCGAGGCCACGGTTTCCCGGGTGCTCAACGACCGCCCCGGCGTATCTGCCGATACGCGTCAGGCGGTTTTGACCGCCCTTGACGTATTGGGGTACGAAAGGCCCGCCCGTTTGCGCAAGCGGAGCGCGGGCCTCGTCGGCCTGGTCGTGCCGGAGCTGGACAACCCGATCTTCCCGGCGTTCGCGCAGATCATCGAGTCCAACCTGGCCCAGCAGGGCTTCACTCCGGTGCTGTGCACCCAGACCGCCGGCGGTGTCACCGAGGACGAGTACGTCGAGATGCTGCTCGACCGCCAGGTGTCCGGCATCGTCTTCGTGTCGGGCCTGCACGCCGACTCGACGAGCGACCTGGAGCGCTACCGCAAGCTCGTTGCCCGGCCGCTGCCGATCGTTCTGATCAACGGCTACAGCGCGGGCATCGAGGCGCCCTTCATCTCTTGCGACGACCGGGTCGCCGGCGAGCTGGCCGTCACCCACCTCGCCGCGCTGGGGCACCGGCGGATCGGGCTGATCACCGGGCCGGAGCGGTTCTTTCCGGTGCAGCGCAAGATCGAGGGGTACCGCGCCGGCATGAAACGCGTCCTCGGCCTGCCCGACCGCGAGATCGACGATCTGATCTCGCTGTCGCTATTCGGTGTCGAGGGCGGGGCGGCGGCCGCCTCCCGCCTGCTCGACCTGGGCGTCACCGGGTTCGTGTGCGGGTCGGACCTCATGGCGCTGGGCGCGATCCGGGCGGCCCGGCAGCGCGGGCTGCAGGTGCCCGACGACATCTCGATCGTGGGCTACGACGACTCGCCCCTGATCGCCTTCACCGACCCGCCCCTGACCACCCTGCGGCAACCGGTGCAGCCGATGGCGGTGGCCGCGGTGCGGGCGCTCGTCGATGAGATCAAGGGCCATCCGGCCCCCCACTCGGAGTACATCTTCCGCCCGGAGCTCGTCGTCCGGGGTTCGACGGCGCCGCCGGCTCGCTGAAAGTTTCAGCAAACATCAGCTTGACTCTTGCATCCCTTGCAGGGATTCTTCCTAGCATGAACGACTGGTGGCGTGACGCCGTTATTTACCAGGTGTACCCCCGCAGCTTCGCCGACGGGAACGGCGACGGCACCGGCGACCTGACCGGCCTGACCGGCAAGCTGGGGTACCTCAAAGAGCTTGGCGTGGACGCCATCTGGCTTAGCCCCTTCTACACCTCGCCATTGGCCGACGGCGGCTACGACGTGGCCGACTACCGCGACGTCGATCCGCGCTTCGGCACTCTCGCCGACTTCGACGAGATGATCGCTCGGGCGCACGAGTTAGGGATAAAGGTCATCGTCGATGTGGTCCCTAACCACTCGTCGAGTGCCCATCCGTGGTTCCAGGAGGCGCTCGAAGGCCGTAACCGCGAGCGGTACATCTTCCGGGACAGGCCCAACGACTGGGAGTCGGTGTTCGGCGGATCCGCCTGGACCCAGGTCGCCGACGGGCAGTGGTACCTGCACCTGTTCGATCCCACCCAGCCCGACCTCAACTGGGAGAACCCCGAGGTTCGCGCGGAGTTCCTCGACATCCTGCGGTTCTGGCTCGAGCGTGGCGTCGACGGCTTCCGTGTCGACGTCGCCCACGGCATGATCAAGGCCGACGGCTTCCCCGACGTCGGCCCGCGGGAGGGGTGTCAGGTCGAACTCCTTGAGCAGGAACGGCTTCCTTACTTCGACCAGGACCGGGTGCACGAGATCTACCGCGAGTGGCGGCCGCTGCTCGACGAGTACGACGCCATGGCCGTCGCCGAGGCGTGGGTCGAGTCGCCGCAACGGCTCGCCCGGTACATCGGGCCCGACGAGCTGCACCAGGCGTTCAACTTCGACTTCATGATGGCCGACTTCGACGCCAAGTCGTTCCGGGTCATCATTGACAAGTCGCTCGCCGAGGCCGAACTCGTCGGCGCGCCAACGACTTGGGTGCTGTCCAATCACGACAAATACCGGCACGTCACCCGCTACGGCTCCCTGGCCCGGGCGAAGGCCGCGACCCTGCTGATGCTGGCGCTGCCCGGATCCGCCTATGTCTACAACGGTGAGGAACTCGGGCTGGACGAGGTGCTGGACCTGCCGCCGGAGCTTCGGGAAGACCCGGCCTTCCTTCGTACCGGACACAGCCGCGACGGCTGCCGCGTGCCGCTGCCCTGGAGCACCGGCGCTTGGCCCAACCCGTGGCTCCCCCAACCCGAGCGCTGGCACGCCATCACCGCCGAGATCCAGGAGAGCGACCCGGACTCCACGCTGAACTTCTATCGCGCGGCGATCCGCCTGCGGCGCGGCTTCGGCGGCGGCATCCTCTGGCTCGACGCGCCCGACGGCGTGCTGTTCTTCCGCCGTGGCGACCGCCAGGTGGTCGTCAACATCTCCGAGCACCCGGTTCCGTTGAGCGGCAATGTCCTCATCGCCAGCGGCCCGCTCACCGCCGGCGGCGAGCTGCCGCCCGACACCGCGGCCTGGCTCGGCTGACCTCACGATCGTTGTTCCTCTCGTGGTGCGAAACCGGCTTCGGAGCACTGTGAGAGGGACAAGGATCAAGGCGAGCCCGCAAAGATACGTAATTCGGCGAATGGCCCGGACCCCTTGGGCGGCTGATGCTCGAAGCATGGCACGAATCAAACGCGGAGACGTACAAGCGGTATTCGAGGCGTTCGGCGGAGGCGGTGGGGCGATCCTGCGCCACCGGGACGCCAGCCCGGGCTCGCCGGCGGACTTCCTGGGCAGCCACGGCGCGATAAGACCCTTCGCGCGCTGGGACGGCCGGCAGTTCGACGCGGCCGATTGGCATGTCATCCTCATCGCCGACATCGAGGGTGGCGACTCCACCTTCACCAAGCACGACGCAGAGAAGATCATGGATACCTTGGAGGTACGCTTCGACCTGGACGGCGCGCCGCTGGAGACCTCGCGCACGGCGGTGAAACGCTTCCTGCGCCCCGAGTTGTTCGATCTCGAGGAGGCCTACTACTTCCAGGAGGGCAGGCTCATCGCGCCTTTCGAGCTGGCCGCGGGCGAACACGAGCTGCACTGCGTCGTGACGGCCGAGGCGGAGGTCGTCTTCGAGAACACGATCCATTTCCTCATCGAATAGGCAGCTTCTGCCACGCGACCCCGTCGGCCGAGGTGGCGATCCAACCGAACCGGAAAAGGTCAAGCGCCACATAGCCATCGCTGGTCTGGCGGAAGCCGCCGAGCATCGGCATGCTGCCGGCCGCGGGCGACCAGGTATTGCCCTGATCCTTGCTGACCTGCCAAAGGCTTTTGGCGTCGGCCAGGATGACCCGGCCGTCGGGAAGCACCACGGGTTCGCCGAGGATGGACAGACCGCCGCCGCCGGAGACTATTCGCATTCCGAGGGCGTTTCCTTGGTACCCCCGGAGAATGTCCTTGCCTCGCAAGGTAAACGCGAAGACCTCGTTGCCGGTGAGGGTCGCGGTGACCCCGTCGCCCTCGCCCAACTCCATGAACTCCCACTCGACACCGTCGGAACTGTGCGCCAGCACGGGTTTGCCGTCCCGGCGCCCGCCGGTCCACCACAGTCCGTCCGCCGTGCGGCGCGGCGCGGTCCAGGTGGTCTGGAGGCCCTGCGGCCACGGGCCACCCCACGGCCCGCCCGCGCGCGGCGTGTAACCGTCGAGGATCATCCAGGTCTGGCCGCCGTCGCTGGAGCGGGCAAAGACCCCCTCGTCGGTGCCCAGCACGTCCTGACCGTCCACTTTGTACTCCACGATGGTGCCCGGTAGGTCCGGCACCGTGCCGTACTCGGGCACGCTGCGCAGCACCAGGCCGGAACCGAAGTACATCAGCACCGACGGCGACGGGCTCGCGGCCGGCTGGACCGGCGGCTGGATCCGCAACGGCTGCAAGGCGATCCCCGAGAGGGCAAGGCCGACAAGGGCCGCGGCCGCCTGCGCCACCCGCCGCCTGGTCTTGATCGCACCGGCCCGACGCTCCACTTGCGACAGTGGGGGCGCCTCGACGTCGTCCAGCAGGCCCTTGAGCGCCTCACGGCCCCGGGACAGGCGGGACTTCACCGTTCCCACAGGCACCTCCAGGATCGCGGCCACCTCGTCGACCGGGAGATCGGCGAGGTAGTGCAGGACAATCACCTCACGATAAGCGCGCGGGATGGTGGCGAGCGCCTCGCGCAGGTCGGTCCGATCGGGTTCGGGCGCGTCCTCGAGGAACCGGGTCACCGGCCGCTCGCGCAACAGGATCCGGTCAAGCAGCTGCTTGCGCCGCCAGCGTCGCTTGACGATGTTCACCGCGACCGTGCGCAGCCAAGCCTCGGGGGCCTCGATGTCCGACAGGTGCCCGCGCCGGGCCAGCGCCCGGGCAAACGCCTCCTGCACCGCGTCCTGAGCCTCGCTCAGATCCGTGGTGAAGGCGTAGACCTGCGCCACCAGCCGTCGGTAGCTGGCGTGATAGAGGTCTGTCATCTCATCGCGCACGTCTGGGTGAGTCCTGGCCCGTATTGGTGGTTCCGGAGAAGGTGCGAGAATAGCCGACATGTCTGACGTCAAGCGGCCTCGTGTGCTTTCGGGGATCCAGCCCACCGCCGATTCATACCACCTCGGCAATTTCCTCGGGGCGGTGCGCAACTGGGTGACCCTGCAGGAGACGCACGACACCTTCTACTGCGTTGTCGACCTGCACGCCATCACGGCCGGGCATGAACCCAAGCTGCTTCGGGAGCGCACCCGGATCAGCGTCGCGCAGCTGCTGGCCGTCGGCGTCGACCCGGCCCGCAGCACGCTGTTCGTGCAGTCGCAGGTGCCCGAGCATGCGCAGCTGTGCTGGGTTATGGGGTGCATCACCGGGTTCGGCGAGGCCAGCCGGATGACCCAGTTCAAGGACAAGTCGGCCAAGCAGGGCGCCGACCGGGCGAGCGTCGGACTGTTCACCTACCCCATCCTGCAGGTGGCCGACATCCTGCTGTACCACGCCGACGAGGTGCCGGTCGGCGAGGACCAGCGGCAGCACATCGAGCTGACCCGCGACCTCGCCCAGCGCTTCAACACCCTCTACGGCGAGACTTTCACGGTGCCGCGGCCGCACATCATCAGAGATACCGGTAAGATCGTCGATCTGCAGGATCCGACCATCAAGATGTCCAAGTCGGCGTCGTCACCCAACGGGCTGATCGAGCTGCTGGAGGATCCGGCCAAGGCAGCCAAGAAGATCAAGTCGGCGGTCACCGACACCGGTCGCGAGATCATCTTCGACCCCGACAACAAGCCGGGCGTCAGCAACCTGCTCACCATCTACTCGGTGCTGTCCGGACGTGACATCGACGAATTGGTCAACGCTTATGAGGGCAAGGGCTACGGGGACCTGAAGAAGGACCTCGCCGAGGTGGTGGTCGGATTCATCACCCCGATTCGCGAACGAACCCATGGGTACCTCGACGACCCGGCGCAACTGGACAAACTGCTGGCCATTGGTGCCGAAAAGGCTCGTAGCGTGGCCGCACCCACGCTGGCTACGGTTTACGACCGCATAGGCTTCCTCAAACCGGCACACTGAGACACTGGGAGACGCAAGTGCAGCGGACGGTCGGCGTCGCCATTGGCATCCCGCAACCCTGGGGCGCCGAGCTCGACGCCCACCGCGCCTGGACGGGCGATCCAGCTGCGCCGATGGTTCCGGCGCACGTCACGCTGCTGGGCCCTACCGTCCTGCCGGCCTCGCCGACGCTCGACAGCCAGATCGATCGCCATCTGCTGATGATCGCGCGGCGGTGTGCGCCGTTCGCCATGCACCTGCGCGGCACGGGCACGTTCCGCCCGATCAGCCCGGTGGTCTTCGTCGCGCTCGCGGCCGGGATCGCCGAGTGCGAACGGCTTGCCATATCGGTCAACACCGGCCCGCTGGCACGCGAGCTGGCCTACCCGTACCACCCGCACGTCACCGTGGCGCACGCGGTGCCGGAGCCGGCCATGGACGAGGTCTTCGACCGGCTCGCCGGATACACGGCCGTGTTCACCGTCGCCCACTTCACCCGCTACGAGCACAGCGGTGACGGCCACTGGAAACCGATCCGCGACTACCCCCTAGCCGGAGGTTAGACGCGCCGAGATGCGGGCGAAGCCGGCGCGGATCTCGTCCGGGGTGGGCTCCTCCGCGACCGCATGGCCGTCGTCCTCCTCGTCGTCGACCTCATCGTCGAACTCGAACTCCAGGTCGGTGTCGAGCGAGTCGTCGACCTCCTCGATCGCGTCGAGGGCGGTGCGCTGCGCCTTCTCGATCTCCTCCCGGATCTCGGGCAGGGAGGTGGCCGGCAGCAGCGGCTCGACCACCGCCATCAGGTCGGCGTCGGCGATCAGGTGCTGCGCGATGGCCATCGCGTGCGGCCTCTCGTAGGGCCCGCAAACCACTGGCTCCCAGTCCTCGTCCTCGTCGAGCGGTCCAAACGTGATGATCCACGGGAGATCGTGCTGCGGCGCGTCCGCCGCCAGGTCAAGAGTCACCAAAGCGCCCATCGGACCATCATCCACAGTTCCTGTTGCTACGCCCGGATGTCGTCCAGCGTGTCGTACTCTCGCGGCTTGCCCCAGGCCAGGTCGAAGACGCGCCCGTTCTGCGCGGTCGCCGCCCAGGATGCCGCCCAGATGACGATCTGGTTGAAGGCGTAGAGGTAAACCAGCAGGCCAACCGAGGTGGCGACGATGGCGTAGGCCGGACTGTGCTCGGTGCGCATCGTGATGAAGTAGCGTCCGACCAGGTTGAGCAGGGTCAGCCCGACCGAGATCACCAGTATCGAGGGCAGCAACCGCCGCCAGCTCATGTGCATGCGCGGGAGCACCGTCATCAGGCCGACGGCTATCACCAGGTTGATGGTGAAGGCGAGCAGCTGCACCCCGGCCTTGAACCAGAGGGTGCCCGTCTGCTGGTGAGAGATCAACTGGAACAGCTGCTCGAGGCCGTCGGCGATGCCCAACGAGATCGCCATCATCAAGGAAAAGACGATGAGGGTACCGAGATCGACCAACCGCAGGATGAGAAAGTTGCCCGGATGCTGGTCGAGCCGCCACACCGCCCGCAGCGAGGAACGCCACGCGTCGACCCACCCGATGCCGGCGATTACCAGGCTGATCAGACCGATCGTCTGGATATTGTCCGCCTGCTCCTTGAGCGCCCCGGTGTTGAGAGTGGTGAAGTACTGCGCCAGGAACGTGTCCAGGTCGAGGACGAGTACCGAGTTGCTGGAGAACACCTTGATGGTGACCGCGTAGGCGACCAGGCCCAGCGCGAACACCGCGAAGAAGCCGTAGTAGGCGATGGCCGCGCTCAGCCGCCCCCCGAGCACCTCGTTGTAGCGCTCCTTGGCCCGCCAGAAGTGGTCGAACAGCGGGGAGCGGCGGCGCATCCGGGCGACAATCGCCTGGTAGCGGGCCGAGAATCGCGCGTTGAAACGCTGGACGCCTCTGAACACCACGGCAACATTATGGTCTTGCGTCCAAACGGGAGAAGAATCAGAGTCTATGCATGACGCTGCTGTCCGACCTTGCCACCGCCGTTTCGAACGGCTCGATCGAGGTGGTTGACCTCACCGCGCCGTTGTCGGATCGGACCCCAATCCTCACCCTTCCCGAGCAATTCGGGCAGACCTGGCCCTTCGCCCTCACCGAGATCAGCCGGTACGACGAGCGCGGGCCCGCCTGGTACTGGAACAACATCACCACGGGAGAGCACACCGGCACGCACTTCGACGCGCCGATCCACTGGGTCACCGGTGGGGCGGACGCCGTCGACGTCTCGCAGGTGCCGCCGAGCCGCCTGCTCGCCCCGGCCGCCGTGCTCGACTTCTCCGCCGAGGCGGCCAAGGATCCGGACTTCCTGCTCGAGGTGGAGCACATAAAGACTTGGGAGGAGCAGCACGGCCCGCTGCCCGCCGGCGGCTGGCTGCTCTACCGGACCGGTTGGGACGCAAGGTCTTCCGACGCCGCCGAGTACATCAACGAGGGACGCTCCCCGGGTATCTCGGTGAGCTGCGCCAAGTGGCTCGCCGAGGAGGCGCCGGTGCAGGGCGTCGGGGTGGAGACCGTCGGCACCGACGCCGGGGCCGCGCACTCCTTCGACCCGCCCTTCCCTTGCCACAGCTTCCTTCTGGGCAACGACAAGTACGGCCTGACCCAGCTGCGCAACCTGAACCTGTTGCCGCCCACGGGCTCGGTCGTGCTCGCGGCGCCGCTGCCGATCGTCGGCGGCTCGGGCAGCCCGACGCGAGTGCTGGCTCTGGTGGAGCGCTGAATGCAACTCGCGGAGGCGGTAGGCCTCATGCTTGCGGGAGCCGGTGCCGACCACGTCTTCGGGCTGGTCGGCAGCGGCAACTTCCACGTCACCAACGCTCTCATCGCTTGCGGCGCAAGGTTTGTGCCCGCGGCGCACGAGGGCGGCGCGGCCACGATGGCCGACGCGTTCGCCCGGGTCAGCGGGCGGCGCTGCGTGCTCTCGGTGCACCAGGGCCCGGGCGTCACCAACGCGCTCACCGGGATCACCGAGGCGGCCAAGAGCCGCACCCCGATCGTCGTACTCGCGCCGGAGGCGCCCAACGCGCGGTCCAACTTCTACCTTGACCTCGCGGCGCTGGCCGACGCGGTCGGCGCGTCCTATGTGCGGGTGCGGGATGTGGAGGACGTGGCGCGGGCGCTCGCACTCGACGGCACCGTCGTGTTAGGACTCCCGCTGGACGCGCAGGGCCTTCCGGCCGAACCGATCCCGATCGACGAGGTCTCCAACGGACAGTCCGATGTGGACGTCGAGGAGCTGGTCGAGGCGCTCGAGCGGGCCGAGCGGCCGGTGTTCATCGCCGGGCGCGGCGCGGTGCGGGCCAGGGACGAGCTGATTGCCCTGGCCGACCGGTGCGGCGCGCTGCTGGCGACCTCGGCGGCGGCCAAGGGACTGTTCGAGGGTGACCCGAGAAACCTTGACGTGTCAGGGGGTTTCGCGTCGCCCCGGACGGCGGAGCTGGTCCGCGCGGCGGATCTCGTGGTCGCCTGGGGAAGCACGCTGAACATGTGGACGACCCGGCACGGCCGCCTGATCGGTCCACACGCGACGGTCATCCAGGTGGATCGCGATCCGGAGGCCCTGGGCGTCAACCGGGCGATCGACGTCGGCGTGGTCGGTGACGTGGCCGCGGTGGCGACCGCGGCGGCCGCAATCATCCTCGGGGGGAGGCCCCCGGCCCAGACCGGTGGCTCGACACGATGGCGTGACGTGTCCTATGTGGAGGAAGGTGTTCCCGGGACGATCGACCCGCGCACGCTCAGCATCGCCCTGGACGACCTGCTGCCACGGGAACGCACGCTCGCCGTCGACTCCGGGAATTTCATGGGGTACCCCTCGATGTTCATGTCGGTCCCCGATGTCCACGGTTTCGTCTTCACCCAGGCCTTCCAGTCCGTCGGTCTCGGCTTGGCCAGCGCTGTCGGCGCCGCGCTGGCCAGACCCGACCGGCTCACCGTGGCGGCGCTCGGCGACGGCGGCTTCCAGATGTCGGTCGCCGAGCTGACCACCGTCGTACGCCTGGGCATCCCGATGGTCGTGGTCGTCTACAACGACGCCGCTTTCGGCGCCGAGGTCCACCACTTCGGGCCCGATGGGTACCCGCTGGAGACCGTCACCTTCCCCGACAGTGACCTCGCCGCCGTGGCGCGGGGCTTCGGCTGCGACGCCGTGACCGTGCGGGCCCTGGCCGACCTCGAGCCGGTGCGCAAGTGGCTTGACAGCTCAAGGGAACGGGCGCTGGTCATCGACGCCAAGGTGGGCGGCGACCGCGGATCCTGGTGGCTCGAAGAGGCTTTCCGCGGTCATTAGCTCATACAGCGACCACACGCGCCCCTTCGGAGGGCATGGCCACGAACGACACCGGTGGGGCAAACCCTTTGTCACTAAAGGCTTTTAACACATTATTCCGTACCGCGGACACCTTGCGCGCGTCGATGAGCGCCAGCACGCACCCGCCGAAGCCGCCGCCGGTCATCCGGGCGCCGTAGGCACCCGCCGCGAGCGCGGCGTCCACAGCGGTGTCGAGCTCCGGCACCGTCACCTCGAAGTCGTGGCGCAGCGAGGCGTGCGAGGCGGTCATCAGCGGGCCGATCTCCCGCACCTGCCCGCCCTTGAGCAGCTCCACGGTGTCGAGCACGCGCTGGTTCTCGGTGATGACGTGCCGGGCCCTGTTCTCCAGGTGCTCGGGCAGCTTGCCGAGGTCGGCCAGGGTCGCGTCGCGCAACGCTGGGACACCGAGGAGCCGGGCCGCCTCCTCCACGGCCCGGCGGCGCTCGGCATACTCGCCGTCGACGTGCGCGTGCGGGGCGCGGGTGTCGGTGACCAGGATCGCCAGGCCCAGGCCGGTCAGATCGAACGGGATATGTTCCAGCGCAAGGGATCGGCAGTCAAGGAAGAGCGCGTGCCCCTCGCGGCACAGCGTGGCGGCCGACTGGTCGAGGATGCCGCACGGCATGCCGACGTAATCGTTCTCCGCCCGCTGCGCGAGCACGGGCCGTTGCGCCACCGGCAGATCGAGCCCGCCCAGCTCGACCAGTGCGGTCAGCACCGCGCACTCGAGCGCCGCGCTCGAGGAAAGACCGGCGCCGATGGGAACATCCGACTCGATGTCGAGTGTCGCGCTGGGAACGTCGAATCCCGCGTCCCTGAGCGCCCACACAACGCCGGCCACGTAGGCGGCCCAGCCGGCCTGCTTGACCGACAGGTCAAAGTGGACGGTCTCGCCCCGCGACGTCACCGTCCAGCCGTTGGTCTCGCTCGCCTCCGCCCGGACAATGGTCTTTTGCGGAAGCGCGAACGGAAGCACGAACCCGTCGGCATAATCGGTGTGCTCCCCGATCAGGTTCACCCGGCCCGGGGCGGCCGCCGTGATCACGCCTGACCCCGCATGAAAGTCCAAGCGTCGGCGACGATTTCGTGCAGGCCCGGCTTCTGCGGCACCCACCCGAGCTCCTCGCGCGCCTTGGCCGAGGAGGCGTAAAGCCGGGCGGGGTCACCGGGCCGTCTGGGTGCCACCTCCATCGGGATCGGATGGCCGGTGACCTCGCGGACCGCCTCGACGACCTCCTTGTTGGAGAAACCGTTTCCGTTGCCGAGATTGAAGATTCTATGGGTACCCAAGGAAAGCCCTTCAAGCGCAAGCAGATGTGCCCTGGCCAAATCCGCCACGTGGATATAGTCCCGGATGCACGTGCGGTCCGGCGTCGGGTAGTCGTCGCCGAACAGCGGCAGCTTCTCCCGCCGGCCCGCCGCCACCTCCATCGCGATCGGGATGAGATGCGTCTCGGGATCGTGCCGCTCACCCAGCATCTGTCCATTCTGGAGGATGAGCGCCCCGGCGACATTGAAGTAGCGCAGGCTGACCGCCGCGAGATCGTGCGCGTGCGCCTCGGAGGAGATCGCCATGTCGACCGCGAGTTTCGTGGCGCCGTACGTGTTTACCGGCTTGGTCACCGCGGCCTCGGTCAGCGGCAACTCGCTCGGGTCGCCATAGGTCGCGGCCGTCGACGAGAAGATCAGCTTGCCCACCCCGACCTCGCGCATCGCGTCGAGCAGCCTCAACGACGTCACCAGGTTGTTCTCCCAGTGCCACTCCGGATGCGCCATCGACTCGCGCGCCGCGATCAGGCCCGCGAAGTGCAGCACCGCGTCATACTCGGCGGTGAGCACCTGGCCAACATCCTGTACCTTGAGGCGCACGAACTCCGCCTCGGCCGGCACCTGCGTGGCGTCGTTACGCGATAGATCGTCGATGACCGTGACCGTGTGGCCCGCGTCGAGGAGGAGGCGAGTCACCACGCTGCCCACATAACCGGCACCGCCGGTGACCAGAAGCTTCATGGTCAGAAGCCTAGCTTCCCCCAAGTTCGCACACAACCAAACATTCTTCAACGGTCCGGTGGCGCGCATGCCGGTTCACTCAATGGTTCTGGATTCTCTAATAGTTCTTGAAGGAGAGGAGGAGCCATGACATCGTCGGCGCCGCAGCCGCAGCACTACGCCAAACCCATCATCCTGCCCGAATCCCTTTCCTCCCTTCGCGGTCCGTCGACCGGCATGGTGCGGCTTCCCCGGCACCTCAAATGGTCCGGCAGTAACCGCTACGACCTCGACCAACCAGGGCGATCATCGATCTTTACCGGACAGTGATCAACGAGGCGATGAGCCCGGCGGACCTCGCGACCTTCCTCAACGAGGAGATCCTGCTCGATCTGTGGGGCACGATTTGGCTCCCGCCACGGATCAGGGCCGCCTGGGAGCAACGCTTCCCGGAGCTGGCCCGGCTGCGTGAGACCGGCAAAGCGGCCTGAAGCCCGATGGAGCCTCGCCACCAGCGGATCGCCGAGATCGCACTCGCGGCCGGTGAGCCTTACGGCTTCGCCCTCGCCGGCGGATACGCGGTCCGAGCCCACGGCAACCCAGCCGCCGACTGTGTCGGGGTCATTAACGACGCGGACGAGTTCGCCCTCTGGCTCTCGCCGTATGTGCTCGAGAATACGATCCGCGTCCTTTGCGATCATGCGGATTGGTCCAAGGAGGATGCGGAAGCATACGCCAAGATTCTCATGCGGCTGGCGGAGCACAGCGGCGGCGGGACGCTGGTGCCGCCACGAACAGTGCATGACTGCCAAGACTTCGAGGACAATCTCGTGCTTGACCTCGCAGTGGAGACGGGTGCCTTCCTTATCGTCTCGGAAGACTCCGATCTTACTTCCATGTCGCCGTGGCGGGGCACACCGATCCTTCGCCCTCGAGAATTCGCGGCGCGCGTGGACGCCATGCGGCGGCATAAGCGTCGGCGCTGATCGTTAGCGGTTAACTGCGGCGAAGGGCGCTAGACATTACAAACGCGCCTCCTTGTGGTTCATGATCCGATTTATGGGGCATTATTTTCCGGTGGCACTGCCGAGACCGCGGGACGGTCAGCCTTCCTCCCCCCGACAACAACAACAGCAGCAGCAGCGCACGCCCGGGCGCATGGCCAAGGCCTTGGCCCCCGTCATCGTCAGGGCGGCGGACGGCTTGAGCCGCTGGACGACGCGGGTGCTGGGGGTGGAGGCGACCGTGGGGCGGGAGCGGATCACCGAGAAGGAGTTGCGGCAGCTGATCGCGGTGAACACGGCGCTCGACCCGGATGAACGGCACATCATCGGCAAGGCATTGGCCCGGGCGGCGGCGATGGTGCGCGAGGTGATGGTGCCCCGCACGGAGGTGTGCTTCCTGGAGCTGGGCATGTCGGTGCGGCAGGCGAACGAGTACGCCCGGCGCAACCGCCACACCAGGTTTCCGGTGACCGACGGCAGCGACGACGACGTGGTGGGCTTCGTGCACCTGCGGGACCTGTTGTGGGAGCAGGATCCGGAGCGCGGCATCGGCGATCTGACGCGGGTCATCAAGCGCCTGCCGGGCAGCAAGCCGGTGCTGGCGGCGCTGTCCGAGATGCGCCGCGAGCGACATACCATCGCGGTCGTCGTCGACGAGTACGGCGGCACAGCCGGCGTGGTGACGCTGGAGGATCTCATCGAAGAGCTGGTAGGTGAGATCCACGACGAGTATGACGAGACCCCGGCCCCGGCACTCGTCCAGGGGGCACCGTCCGAAGTGGACGGCATCCTCAACCTGTCGGATTTCGCCGACCGCACGGGTCTTTCCCTTCCCGACGGTCCTTATGAGACAGTCGCCGGATTCATTATGAGCTCGCTGGGCCGCCTGCCCGTCGTGGGCGACACCGTCAACGTCGAGACCCACACGCTCACCGTGACCAAAGTGGATGGTCGCAGGGTGGCCAGGATTCGTTTGACGCCAACCGAATGAGGGCACTCGTCCCGATTTTCGCTCTGACCCAGACGGTCGGCTACGGCGTCCTCTTCTACGCCTTCGGGGTCTTCAACGGTCCCATCGCCCGCGACCTGAACACCAGCGTCACCACGGTGTCGGGAGCCCTCACCGCCAGCGTGCTCGCCACTGCGGCCGCGGCCTATCCGATCGGGCGGCGGCTCGACCGCCTCGACGGCGGTGGGCGCTACATCATGGCCGGCGGCTCGGTGGCCGCCACGGCCGCGGTCCTTGCCCTGTCCCAGATCCGGACCGTCTGGCAGCTCTACGCCGTAATGGTCGTGATTGGACTGACGAGCGCGGCCGTGCTCTATGAGGCGGCCTTCGCCATCGTCGTCAAAAACATCAATCCGCCCAAGCGGTCTCGAGCAATCCTGATCATCACCATCGTGGCGGGCTTCGCCAGCACGATCTTCATGCCGCTGGCCGGCCTGCTCGAGGAACGCTGGGGCTGGCGCGGGGCGCTGGTGGTGCTGGCGGCGATCCACGGCGCCTTGACGATTTTTCCCCACTTTTCCTTGGTACCAAGGAAAACTGATTCGATAGAAGAGGCTTCCGGGCCCATGCTGCCGCTCGGAACCGCCCTGCGCGACCGGGTCTTCTGGTTGCTGGCCACAGGTTTCACCGCCTCGGCCGCGGCCGGCGCCGCCGTGGCCGTGCACCTGGTCGGCTATCTGCTGGGAATGGGTCACTCCACCGCGGTCGCGGCCTCCATCACCGGCCTGCTCGGCGCCATGTCGGTCACGGGACGCGTGCTCACCACCCGCCTGTCCACGCGCTTTTCCACCGCGAGCATCGCGACCGTCATCTTCTTCGCCCAGGGCGCGGCCGTGCTCCTGCTGCCGCTGGTCGCCCGCAGCGTCGCCGGCGCCACCGCCTGCGTGCTCGTCTTCGGCCTCGGCTTCGGCATCGCCAGTATCGCCAGGCCTTCCATCCTCGCGGATCGTTACGGCGCAACGGCTTTCGGCTCGATCTCGGGCACGCTGACGGTCCCGGTCGCCCTCGCCCGCGCCGCCGCGCCCCTGGCTGTCGCCGCGCTGACAATTACCAGCCTTCCGCTTTTTACCTCCATCAATACCCTGCTCGCGGCGGCCTGCCTGGGCGCGGCCGCCGCCACCGCCGCAAGACCCGCCTGATTGATCAATAGATGCTCGTATACTCTGCGCGCATGTCGTCGAGTGAGCAGAGCAACACCTACCTCGAGAAGGTCGTCGCCCAGCAGGCCGCCCTCGAAGAGGACCTGCGACCCGCCGCCGCCAAGGCCCCCTTGCCCGCCCAGCGACGCGCGCGGGGGTTCGATGGCTTCGCGCCCTCCCCACCCGAGCCGTCCGCCGGCGGGCAGGCCGTGGACGTGCGGGTGTCGGGCTTCGGCCGGTGGAAGACGGTTATCGTGCCGCCCAACGCTTTCGTCGTGCACACCCGGCGCGGCCGGGCCAAGCCGATGCACATCGGACTGGGGATATCGTTCCGGTTCAACCCGGCCACGGACTCCTATCTGGTCGTCCCCGGGACGATGCAGACCATACTGCTCAACGCCTACTGCATCTGCCGCGAGCTTCAGGGCGTCGTGGTCCAGGCCTACGTGCAGTGGATCGTCGAGGACATCGAGACCGCTTACCGCCGCTTGGATTTCGGGCACCGCAGTGACCCGATGCGCCTGGTCAACCTGCAGCTCAGGGAGCAGGCAGAGGCGGCGGTGAAGGACAAGGTGGCCACGATGAGCGTGCTCGAGGTGCTCAGCGACAAGCAGCCCATCATCGAGGAGCTGACCGCGCGGCTGCGCGCCGTAGCCGAGGAGAGCCTCGGCCTGCGTATCGTCACGGTACAGATCAAGGAGGCGGTGGTCTCCTCCACCCGGGTCTGGGAGAACCTGCAAAAGCCTTACCGCGCTGAGAAAAACCAGGAGGCGCGCCTGGCCGAGTTGGCCGCCGAGGAGGTCATCGCGGTCCGGCAGGCGCAGAACGAGGCCCTCGCCTTCGACCGCCGGGCCCAGGAGGAGTTGCGCCGCGGCGAGCGGGAGCAGGAGGACGCCCGCAAGCTGGGCACCCAGCGCGACGAGACACGCGGGCACACGTTGCGCCTCGAGTCCGAGCGGCACGCGCAGGAGGTCGAGATCGCCCGGCTGCGCCTGGAGATGGAGCACACCCTGGAGCAGCTGAAGCTCGACTACCAGCTCGCCTCGATGACGGCGCGCGCCGAGAACGAGAACTCCATCAAGTTGATGGAGATCGAGCGCTCCCGGATGCGACAGGAGATCAACAACGGGCAGTCGCCCGAGGCGATCCAGGCCCGGCTCATCGCCGGCTTGCCCGACATCGTCTCGCGCCTGCCCAAGCCGGCGGAGTTGCGCACGGTCAACCTTTCCGGCGCCGACTCCGGTACCCTCGCAGGAATCATCGCCGAAATGACCGCCGCGCTCACCGCCCTGCGCTCGTTGAGAAGCAGCTAGCCATGGTGGAACGAGGCCGCCGCGGTGACCCGAACCTCGCCACGGTCGCGCGCCTGGCGGGAGTCAGCGTGCCCACGGTCTCCAAGGTGATCAATGGCCGATCGGGCGTGTCCCCGACCACCCGCCGCCGGGTCGAGGCGATCCTGCACGAGCAGGGCTACCGCCGGCCGCAGTCGGTCGGCCCGGTGCCCATTCTCGAGGTGGCGTTCCGCGCCCTGGAGAGCCACCTCGCGGTGGAGATCCTGCGCGGGGTGGAGCAGGTCGCCCGGGAGCACGAGCTGGCCGTGGCCTTCACCGAGATCGACGGTCGTCACGGCGCCGGGCGGACCTGGGTGGACCAGATCCTGGCCCGTCGGCCCACCGGGCTGATCGCCGTCTACTTCGAGTCCGACCCCCGGCAGCAGGCCCGGCTGGCCACCAGCTCGATCCCGGTGGTGGCGCTCGACCCCACCGGGGAGCCGTTGCACGACACGCCTTCCGTGGGCGCCACCAACTGGAGCGGCGGCCTGACCGCCACCCGCCACCTGCTCGGGTTGGGCCACCGCCGCCTGGCCATGGTCACCGGGCCGGCCGATTTCCTTTGCGCCCGAGCGCGTTTGGACGGGTTCCGGGCCGCGCTCGACGAGGCGGGCCTGCCGTTCGAGCCGGAACTGGTGCGCCCCGGGCGGTTCCGCTTCGAGGACGGGGTCGAGCAGGGACTGGAACTTCTACACATGAAGAAGCGCCCCACCGCGGTCTTCGCCGCCAACGACATGCAGGCCCTCGGCGTCTTCGCCGCCGCGTACAAGCTCGGGCTGCGGGTCCCGGATGACCTGAGCGTCATCGGGTTCGACGATGTCGAGTTCGGACAGTGGGCGACCCCGCCATTGACCACCATCCGCCAGCCGCTGGCCGAGATGGGCGCCACCGCCGCCCGGCTCGTGGTCCAGCTCGCCGGCGGCCAGCAACCCACGCATACCCGCGTTGAGCTGGCCACGACGCTGGTGGAGCGGTCGAGCACCGCCCCACCAGCCACCCGCTAAGCGATCTGACAGGGTTGGCCGTTGAGCGTGAACGACGCCGGCCGCCCGGTGTTGCCGGTGTGGTTCGCGTTGAAGCCCATCCCGGTCGACTGCCCCGGGTTGATGAGGTTGTTGTAGCTCAGGTTGCGCGCGGTCACCGCCCCGCTGGTCGGGGTGATGGTGGCGTTCCAGCTCGACGTGATCACCTGCCCGGCCGGCAGCGTGAACGCCAGCGCCCAGCCGTTGATCGGCGCGGAGCCGGTGTTGGTGATGGTGACGTTCGCGGTCAAGCCGGTGTTCCAAGGATTGATCTGGTACGTGATCCGGCAACCGTCCGGTGGCTGCTGCGACTGCGACGGTGAGGGCGAGACCGAAGGCGAGGGCGAGGGCGGCCGCGAGACCGAAGGCGACGGCGACACGGGTGTGGTCAGCCCGAAAAACTGGAGCGCCATCAGGGCCTGGCCGCTCAGGGGCAGCGAGTGCCCCACACCCTGGATGCTGATCGCCTCGACCGGTGCCATCGTGCCGGTGCCGCCGTAGCGGGTCCGGTTCCAGCCCGGCCGCGGCTGGTCACTGAAGGCGGCCGTCTGGCTCACCCCGAGCACGTTGGTCCACTGCTTGATCGACTCCTGGAAGTTGGGGAAGCGCAGGGTCGTGTCCTCGGTACCGTGCCAGATCTGCATGCGCGGCCGGGCCCCGCTGAAGCCAGGGAAGGCAGCACGCGCCAAGTCCCCCCACTGCTGGGGTGTGCGGATAATGGTGCCGTTGGCGCACGCGCTGTTCCACATCGAACCGTCGGTCGTCGCGAAGCAGCTGTGCGGTACCCCCATAAAAGCCGCACCGGCCTTGAAAACATCCGGATAGTCCCCGAGCAGCACGTTGGTCATCATCGCCCCCGAGGACGCGCCGGTGACATAGACCCGGTTGGGGTCACCGTTGCGGTTCTGCAGCACCCAGCGCACCATCGACACGATGCCGACCGGGTCGCTGCCGCCGTCGTGCCGCAGGGCCTGGGGCGACGAGACGTCGAAGCAGCTGCCGCTGCGGGTGGCGGAGGGATAGACGAGGATGAAACCGTACTGGTTGGCCAGGTTGGCGAACTCGGTGCCGGAGAAGAAGGCTGGGCCGGATCCGGTGCAGTAGTGCACGGCCACGACCACGGCCGGCCGCGGTGCGACGTTGTCTGGAACATACAGGTGCATGCGCAGGTTGCTGGGGTTGGTGCCGAAACCCGTTACCTCGACCAGCGAGGCGGCTCTAGCGGGGTGGGCGGCCACCAGGCCGGCGACGGTCAGCGTCACGGCGGCGAGCCCTCCCAACAACGCTTTGACAGGTGCGTTCATCTAGTCTCCTGGAGCGTTCGCGGACATCGAAATATCGACCGATGCTGCTGCCTAAGCACCGGGTCGGTCGGCTAACGGCTCCGAAACGTTTCTAAGTATCTATCGAAAGCTTTCCGATGGCTAGACCGCAAAGGCGGGCGGCTCATGATCCCTTGATTCCGCATTTTCAGGGAAAATGTGGCCTCCCAACGACTTGAGACCGCATTTCCGGGGAAAATGCTAGATCCGCAGCGACGATCGTCGCCGCTCACCACGCCAGGATCACAGCGATCTGGACAATCAGACGGCCTCAACGATCATGCCCGCAGCCACCGTGCGGTTGGTGTTCTCATCGATGATGATGAACCCTCCCGTGGTGCGGTTGCGCCTGTACTCGTCGGCGAGCAGCGGCACGGTGGTGCGCAGCCGGATCCGCCCGATCTCGTTGAGCGTCAACGACTGCGCCTGCTCGTCGCGGTGCAGGGAGTTGACGTCGAGGCGGTAGTGCAACTGCCGCACGATCGCCCGCGCGTTGCGCGTGGTGTGCTTGACGGCATACTTGCCACCCACGGTCAGCGGCTTGGACTCGTCCATCCAGCAGACCAGCGCCTCCACGTCCTGCGCCACCGAGGGCGCGTTGTTGGGCCGGCAGATCATGTCGCCGCGGGAGATGTCGATCTCGTCCTCGAGCCGGATCGTCACCGACATCGGCGGGAACGCCTCGGCCACCGGGCCGTCGGCCGTCTCGATCGCGCTGATCCGGGTGGTGAAGCCGCTGGGCAGCACCATCACCTCGTCGCCGGGTTTGAGCACGCCCGAGGCGACCTGCCCGGCGTAGCCCCGGTAGTCGGTCACGACCGTCGACTGTGGACGGACGACGAACTGGACCGGGAAGCGTACGTCGACCAGGTTGCGGTCGGAGGCGATGTGCACGTGCTCGAGGTGATGAAGCAGGGACGGACCCTGGTACCAAGGCATGTTGGTGGATCTGGTGACGATGTTGTCGCCGTGCAGCGCGCTGATCGGGACGATCGCCAGGTCGGTGATGTCGAGCTTGGCGGCGAACGCCGTGAACTCCTCGACGATCCGCTCATACACCTCCTGCGACCAGTCCACGAGGTCCATCTTGTTGACGCACAGCACCAGATGTGGCACACGCAGCAACGAGCACAGGAAGGCGTGGCGGCGCGACTGCTCGACGATCCCTTTGCGCGCGTCCACCAACACCAACGCCAGATCGGCCGTCGACGCGCCCGTCACCATGTTCCGGGTGTACTGGATGTGCCCGGGAGTGTCGGCGATGATGAACTTCCGGCGGGGGGTGGAGAAGTAGCGGTAGGCCACATCGATGGTGATGCCCTGCTCGCGCTCGGCCCGCAAACCGTCGGTCAGCAGCGCGAGGTTGGTGTATTCATCTCCCCTTGCCGCGCTGACCGCCTCCACCGCCTCCAGCTGATCTATAAACAATGACTTGGTATCGAAAAGGAGCCGACCGATCAACGTGGACTTGCCGTCGTCGACGCTTCCCGCCGTGGCGAACCTGAGCAGATCGGTCATCAGAAGTACCCTTCCCGCTTGCGATCCTCCATCGCCGCCTCGCTGACCTTGTCGTCGCCGCGGGTGGCGCCGCGTTCGGTGATCCGGGTCGCCGCGACCTCCTCGATCACCTTCTCCACGGTGTCGGCATCGGAGCTGATCGCCGCTGTACAACTGGCGTCGCCCACCGTCCGGTAGCGCACGCGTTGCTTGCTGACGACCTCGCCACTTCGAGCCTGGATGAACTCGTTGACGGCGTAGAGCATGCCGTCCCGCGAGACCACTTCCCGGTCGTGGGCGAAGTAGATGCTCGGCAGCGGGATGTCGTCGCGGGCGATGTAATGCCAGATGTCGAGCTCGGTCCAGTTGGACAGGGGGAAGACCCGGATCGACTCACCCGGATGGTGCCGTCCGTTGTAGAGCGCCCAAAGCTCGGGCCGCTGGTTCTTGGGGTCCCACTGGCCGAACTCGTCGCGGAAGCTGAACACCCGCTCCTTGGCCCGCGCCTTCTCCTCGTCGCGGCGCGCCCCGCCGAACAGGGCGTCGAAGCGGTACTTCTCCACGGCGTCGAGCAGGACCGGGGTCTGGATCCGGTTGCGCGAGCCGCCCGCCGGCTCCTGCACTGAACCTCGGCGGATCGCCTCGTCAACACTTGCAATGATCAGCTGCACGCCGAGCTGCTCCACCCGCTCATCGCGGTAGGCCAGCACTTCGGGGAAGTTGTGCCCGGTGTCCACGTGCATGACCGGGAAGGGGACCCGGGCCGGGTGGAACGCCTTCTCCGCCAGGCGGAGCATGACGATCGAGTCCTTGCCGCCGCTGAACAGCAGCACCGGCCGTTCGAACTCGGCGACCACCTCACGCATCACGAAGATGCTCTCGGCTTCGAGAGCATCGAGGTGCGAGACGCGGTACGCCGCCGGTGAACTCATATCAGACCTTCCCGAGTCATTTACTAGGGAATTAACCTACCCGGGCGCGATCGGTCTATCAACGAATGTGTGACAGGGCCGACAGCAGCCGCGCCGCCAGGTCCGCCCGGCACACCATCAGGTCGGGCAGGCTCGGATCCGACCGGTTGTAGACCAGCGGTCCGCCGTCGAGGCGGCTGGCGTGCAGGCCGGCGCCGAGCGCGACCGCCACCGGCGCCGCCGAGTCCCACTCGCTCTGCCCGCCGTCATGGATGTACGCGTCCACCTCACCGGTGATGACCGCGGCTATCTTCGCGCCCGCCGATCCCATCGGGACAAGGACAGCATTCTCCCGCTCCGCGAGCGCGTCGAGAAACGACGGCGGGCGGGTACGGCTGGCCGCGATCCGGATCGGACCGCCCGCCGCCACGTCCGGGTGCAGCGGCGGATAGGAGGGCGGCGGATCGGTGGACAGCAGCCGGTGCGCGGCCGGCAGCGCGACCCCGCCGGCCACCAGGGAATCGGTCTTCCGGCTCCACAGCGCGACGTGCACCGCCCAGTCCGACCGCCCCGGCTCGCCGAACTCGCGGGTGCCGTCGAGGGGATCGACGATCCACACGCGCTCGCTGGTCAGCCGGGCGGGGTCGTCGCGTACCCCCTCTTCGGAGAGGACCGCGTCCCCGGACCGCCACCTCTCCAGCTCCTCGACGAGCATCTCGTGCGCTCGCTTGTCGCCGGCCGCCCGCAGCGCGGCGGGATCAGTGAAGCCCATGTCCTCGCGCAGCTGCTGCAGCATCCGGCCGGTGTGGTCGGCCAGCCACGCGGCGAAGGCACCATCAGAGGCGGGCGGCATCAATGCGCTCCGGACCAGTTCTCGACATACCGCAAATCCAACCGCACCGTTTCCTCCCAGGGAAGGTCCGATTCCTCCAGGGAAGGTCCGAGCGACCGGGAACCTGCCACAAGTCGGTCATACCGGGTTTAACGGCGTGACGGCGGACGTGATCCGGGTCAGGCGGTGTGATAGACCTGCTGGGCGACGGCGAGCCCTTTGGTGACAACGGTCTCCACCGCGTCGGCCGCCCGGTCCACGAGAAAGTCCAGCTCCTTGCGCTCGACCGAGGAGAAGTCGGTCAGGACGTAGTCGGCCGGATCCTGCCGCCCCGGCGGGCGCCCGATCCCGAAGCGCACCCGGATGTAGTCCTTTGTGGACAGTGACGGGCTGATCGAACGCAGCCCGTTGTGGCCGCCCTCGCCGCCGCCCACCTTCAACCGCACCTGGCCGAACGGGATGTCAAGCTCGTCGTGCACCACGACGAGCTGCTCCGGCGGCACCTTGTAGAAGCGGCACAGCCCGGCCACCGGCCCGCCCGAAAGGTTCATGTAGGTCAACGGTTTCGCCAGCACCAGCGCGGGCGCGTCAAAGCCAACACCCAGCCGGCCCTCGGCCACCTCGGCCACGGCCTGCTTGTGCCGCCCGAACCGGGCGCCGATCCGCTTCGCCAGCAGATCGACCACCATGAACCCCGCGTTGTGCCGGTTGCCGGCGTACTTCGGCCCGGGGTTGCCCAACCCCACAACCAACCACGGCTGTGTCATCGGCACCCCCTCCGGGCTTCTCGCGGCGTTGAAGCGGTGCCACAGCCTGCCTGTGGCACCGCTCTCACAAAACGTTGTCCTACTGGGACTTCTCCGCCTCGGCGGCCTGGCCGCCCGCGGCGGCCTCGCCACCCTCGACGGCGCCCTCCTCGACCTCGGCGACCTCGACGGCCGGGCCCTCAAGCTCCTCGGCGGTCGGGGCGTGGCTGACCACCACGATGACCGTCTCCGGGTCGGACGCCAGCGTGGCACCCTTGGGCAGCTTGACGTCGGCCGCGGTCACCCGCGAGCCCACGTCCAGGCCCTCGATCGAGGCCTCGAGGTGCTCGGGCAGGTGCAGCGCCTCGGCGGTGATGGAGATGGTGTCGTGCTCGGTGACCACGAGCGTGCCGCGCACGGCATCGCCCACGATGTGCACCGGCACGTCGACGGTGACCTGCTCGCCGTGGCGGACGATGATCAGATCGACGTGCTTGTAGGTGTCCTTGAGGGCGTCACGCTGGATCGCCTTGGGCAGCGCCAGCGTCTGGTGCCCGTCGGAGACGGTGATGTCGAATACGGTGGTCATGCCACCGTGCCGGATCGCGGCGGCGAACTCCTTGGCCGGCAACGCGATGTGGCGCGGCTGCTCGCCATGACCGTAAAGAACGGCCGGCACCATGCCCGCCTTGCGGGTGCGCCGCGCGAAACCCTTGCCGAAGCCGGTGCGCGGCTCTGCGGTGATCTTCACACCTGTTGGCATGTCCTTGAACTCCTGGCTCATTGTTATGGGCGGCCGACACACAGAGCCAGAGCTCCCGCGTCGATAACGGTGCTTGCGCACCCTCGCCGTGGCTAGACCAAATTTACCAGGGGTTCAGCTCAATCCCCCGAAGAGGGTCGTCACTGACCCGTCGTCGAAGACCTCCCGGATCGCGCGGGCCAGAAGTGGAGCGATCGACAGCACGGTCAGCTTGTCGAACTGCTTCTCCGGCGGCAGCGGCAGGGTGTTGGTGACCACCACCTCGCGGATACGGCTGTTTTTCAGCCGTTCGGTGGCCGGGTCCGAGTGCACCGCGTGGGTCGTTGCCACGATCACATCCGCCGCGCCCGAGTCGAAGAGGATATCGGAGGCTTTGCATATGGTACCCGCGGTGTCGATCATGTCATCGACAATGATGCATGTGCGTCCGGCCACCTCGCCGATCACGCGGTTCGCCACTACCTGGTTCGGCTGGTTGATGTCCCGGGTCTTGTGGATGAACGCCAGCGGGCAGCCACCCAGCCTGTCCGCCCAGCGCTCCGCCACGCGCACCCGCCCCGAGTCCGGCGCCACCATGGTCAGCGGGCGGTCACCGTACTGCCCGTGGACGTATCCGGCCAGGATGTCCATGGCGAAAAGGTGATCCACCGGCCCATCGAAGAATCCCTGAATCTGCGCTGTGTGCAGGTCCACCGTGAGGATCCGGTTCGCCCCCGCCGTCTTGAGCAGATCGGCGACGAGCCGCGCCGAGATCGGCTCCCGCCCCCGGTGCTTCTTGTCCTGCCGCGCATACGGGTAGAACGGCAACACAACCGTGATCCGCTTGGCCGACCCCCGCTTCGCCGCATCGACCATCAGCAGCGTCTCCATGAACCACTTGTTCACCGGCTGCGTCATCGACTGGATGATGAAGGCGTCGGAACCACGCACCGACTCGGTATACCGGACAAAAGTCTCACCACCGGCGAAGTCGTACGCGGTCGTCGGCGTCACGTCAACGCCCAAAACCTGCCCGATCTCCTCGGCCAGATCCGGGAACGCCCGGCCCGAGAAGAGCATCAGGCTCTTTCTATTCTCCGCGACGATGCTGCCCATCGGTCCGCCCTCTCACGCGATGGTCTGCGGTCACCTGCTCTCAAGCCCATCCTTGCGTGGGGATGGCTCACGCGCCAACACCCGACCCCGGGGCGCCTTGATGAAGGCCGCCGTCGAGCGCTACCTTCATTGCATGTCCCAAGAGGAGAGTGTGGAACCGCCGGTGATCCAGCGGCGCATCCTGCTGCTCCTCGCCGCCGGGTTCACCATATCGACGATCGCGAAACTCGTCTTCATGAGCGAGCGGGCCGTCTACGAACACATCGCCGCGCTCAAGACCGCCACCGGCGCCAAGAACCAGTTCTCCCTCGGCGCCGAGGCCGCCAAGCGCGGCTGGCTGTAAGCGCCGGCCTACTCTTTCTCTTTCTCGGCTTCCTCGCGGCCACGCCTGGCCGCCTCGGCCGCCTGGGCCGCGGCCGACCCCGGGCGCGAACGCGTCACCCAGCCGTCGATGTTGCGCTGATGCGAACGAGCCACGCCAAGCGCCCCCGGCGGCACATCCTTGGTGATCACCGAACCCGCGGCGGTGTAAGCGCCGTCACCCACCTCGACCGGCGCCACAAACGTCGTCGCCGAACTCGTCCGCACATGGTCGCCGATGGTCGTGCGGCTCTTGGTCGCCCCGCTGTAGTTGGCGAAGATGTTGCCCGCACCGATATTCGTGTGGTCACCGATCGTGCCATCGCCCACATAGGACAGATGTGGCACCTTGGTCCCCTCGCCCAGCGACGAGTTCTTCACCTCCACGAAGGTGCCCACCTTCGCCGAGCGGCCCACCACCGTGCCCGGGCGCAAATACGCATACGGCCCAACACTTGCCGACGGCCCGACCTCCGCGCCCACCGCGTGCGCCTTCACCACGAACGCGTCCTCACCCACCACGGTGTCAAGCAGCGTCACCTCGGGCCCGATCGTCGCGCTCTCGCCGACCCGCGTCGCCCCACGCAGCTGAACATTTGAATCGATGACAGCGTCCCGCTCGACCTCCACCGTCACGTCGATCCACGCCGTCGCCGGATCCAGGATCGTCACCCCGGCCCGCATCAGCTCGAGATTCACCCGATCCCGCAGCAGCGCCCGCAGGCCGGCCAGCTCCGCCCGGTCGTTGCAGCCCATCGTCTCCGTCACATCCGGGGCCACATGCACGGCGATCGGCGCGCCCTCGGCCTTGAGCAAGGCGAAGACGTCGGTCAGGTACTCCTCGCCCTGCTCGTTGTGCGTCGTCAAATGCCCCAACGCATCCGCCAGCGCGTCCGCCTGGAACGCGTAGATCCCCGCGTTGATCTCATGGATCGCCAGCTGCTCCGGCGTCGCGTCCCGCGCCTCCACGATGCACTCGAACTCGCCCTGCTCGTTGCGCACGATCCGGCCCAGCCCGTTCGGCTCCACCAGCTCCGCCGCCAGCACGGTCGCCGCCGCCCCGCTGCTTTCGTGCGTCTCCACGAACGACCGCAGCGTCTCGGGGCGCAGCAACGGCACATCACCGTTGAGCACCACGACGGTGCCCTTGATACCCGCCGGAAGCGCCACCCGCACCGCGTGGCCGGTGCCCTTCTGCTCGGCCTGCAGCACCGTCTTCACCGACGGCGCGATCTCGCTCAGGTGAGTGATCACTTGGTCGGCTCGGTGGCCGACCACCACGATGGTCTGGTCCGAGGAGAGGTCAGCGGAAGCGTGCAGCACGTGGCCCACAAGGGAACGACCCATGAGCTGATGCAGCACCTTGGGTAGATCCGATTTCATGCGCTTGCCCTCGCCAGCCGCGAGCACGATTACCGTTCGAGACACCAAGAAAAGACCCATCAGCGATACGGACAATTCGTCGTAGCTCGGGCGCCAGGACTCGAACCTGAAATCTAGGCACCAAAGGCCCATGTGTTGCCAATTACACCACGCCCGACTACTTGCCTAAAACGGATAAGTTGCCCGCTCAGGCCATCAAACAAGAGGCTAGCTTAGCCTCGAACTGGATCGCATGAACAGTCGTCAACCAGCCCCCATCATGATGCCCTCCATCCGCCGGTACAGGCCGCTCGCCCGAGGCACGACGATCACGAGACAACTGTGATAATCGTCGCGGGTGTAGCGGCCGCCGGGCGAGGATTCGTGGCGTTAGAGCGTCGCCGCTGTCAGCGATCCGACCGGCAGACCGGCCTGCTCCTCCCACCATCGCTGTGCTCCCTCCACATCCGCGGACTCGTGATGCTTACCCATACGTCAGCTCCTCACGCGGATAACCCATCTGTTCGACAAAGCGGAGAAACAGCCGGACAAGACCGGCGTCCGAGTTGGTGAACTTCACCCTGCCAGTCGTTCGCGATCTATGGAACGGAGCATCGTTGCCGCTTCAACTGAATGGCTTTGCTCCGTTTTCCCTCCCCGTGCGTGGTCTGGACATTAGTTTTCGGGTGTGACTTCGGCCGGTGACGGGAAAGTCGAGGCTGGTTAACGTTGTTCGGCTACGGTCTCGTAGGTTACGGTAGCGTAGGCGCAATGCCCAAGATCGAGAAACAGTCCAATCCTTCAGCAGTGAGGTGCCATGGCCACCAAGACTCTTGAATCCACGGTCGACACCGCGGCGCCGGAGCCGGGGGTTAAGCCGCTGACCGAGGGAAAGCAGAGCCCTGGCATTCTGATCGGGCTCTGGTCTTTCGTCGTGCTACCGTTCCTCGCCCTCTTCGCCGCCATCCCCGTCGCTTGGGGTGGCTGGCTGGGCTGGACCGACGTCGCGATCTTCATCCCGCTCTACATGATGTCCGGCATGGGGATCACGGTGGGCTTCCATCGTTACCTGACTCACAGCTCGTTCAAGGCGACGCGGTGGCTGCGCGTGACCCTGGCGGTGGCCGGTTGCTTCGCCATCCAGGGCAGCCCGACGCAGTGGGTGGCCGACCACCGTCGCCACCACCAGTATTCGGACCTGGAGGGTGACCCGCACTCGCCCTGGCGGTTCGGTGAGTCGTTCTGGGGTCTGACCAAGGGCCTCTTCCACGCCCACATGGGCTGGCTGTTCGCCCGCGACCTGTCCAACCGGGCGCGTTTCGCTCCTGACCTGATGGCGGACAAGGACATCCAGAAGGTTGACCGGCTGTTCCCCTGGCTGGTGCTGATGTCGGTGGCCTCTCCCGCGCTCGTGGGCGGTCTGGTGACGATGTCGTGGAAGGGCGCGCTGACCGCGTTCTTCTGGGCGGGTCTGGTCCGCATCGGCCTGCTGCACCACGTGACCTGGGCGATCAACTCGGTTTGCCATGTGTTCGGCGAGCGCCCGTTCGAGATGCGTGAGGGCGACCGTGCCTCGAACTTCTGGCCGCTGGCGATCCTGTCGTTCGGGGAGAGCTGGCACAACCTGCACCACGCCGACCCGACGAGCGCCCGCCACGGCGTGCTCAAGGGGCAGATCGACTCTTCGGCCCGGCTGATCTGGATCTTTGAGAAGCTGGGCTGGGTAAGCAACGTCCGGTGGCCCAAGCCCGAACGGATCAAGTCCAAACTGGTTTCGTGACGCAGGACGGCACACCCGAGGTCAAACGGGCCCGCGTGAGAATGAGCTTCTCCCAGCGACGGGAGCAGCTCATCTCCGTGGGCCGTCAGCTTTTCGCGGAGAGGGGCTTCGACGCGACCTCGATCGAGGAGATCGCCGCCCGCGCCAAGGTGTCCAAGCCGGTGGTGTACGAGCACTTCGGCGGCAAGGAGGGCATCTATGCGGTGGTGGTCGACCGCGAGGTGAACTCGCTGCTGGTGCGGATCACGAGCGCGCTGACCGCTGGACATCCACGGGAGCTGCTGGAGCAGGCGGCGCTGGCGTTGCTGGACTACATCGAGCAGGAGACGAACGGTTTCCGGGTGCTGGTGCGCGAGTCACCGGTGATGTCGGCCAGCGGCAATTTTTCCTCGGTGCTCAACGACGTTGCCCACCAGGTGGAGCACGTCCTGGGTCTGCAGTTCAAGTCGCGGGGCTACGACCCGAAGCTGGCCGAGCTGTACTCGCAGGCGCTGGTGGGCATGGTGGCGTTGACCGGCCGGTGGTGGCTGGAGGTGCGCAAGCCACGGAAGGAGACCGTGGCCGCGCACTTGGTGAATCTGGCCTGGAATGGGTTGTCGCACCTGGACACCAAGCCGATGCTGGTGACCCGGAAGGACAAGTGAGCCCTACGAAGCCGCGTCCTCCTGGGGATGCTTCACGTCGGAATGCCTCACGTCGGGGTGGGCCGACAGGTGGTGGGCGGGGGTGGTGAGGGTGGCGGCGGCCGCGCGCCCGCTGTGGCGGAAGGCGTCCTCGGCTTGCTCCTCCTCGGCGGTGCCGCTTTTGCCGTAGAGCCCGGCGAGGACGAGCAGGGTGCCGATGAGGAATGAGACGATGCACGTCGCGACCTGGAAGTTGAAGATGTTGGCGTCGGTCTGCAGCAGTACCAGCATCACCAGCCCGGACAACCAGAAGACGCCACCGCCGAACAGGTTGAGGTAGTGCGCGAGGTTGCCGCCGATGAACGCCCCGAGCGGGACTATCGCCCCGACCACGATGGACAGCAGGGAGAAGGCGAGGTTGGTGCGCAGCCCGAGCGCTGCCACATCGGCCCGGTCGAACAGCGGATCGCCCAAGGTCTGGGCCAAGCCGACGATGCCGAAGACGATCAGGAAGATGCCGGCCAGGGCGGCGAGGAACCGGTAGAACCCGGAGAGCCGATGGTTGATCGGTAGGTGCATTGTTTCAGTTTCGCAGATTCATCCTGCCTGTTCCGCGAGGATCAACCATTCCTCCTCGAGCGCTGCCCGCTCGGCCGACAGGTCTTTGAGGGCGGCGTCGAGCTCGGCGACCTTGGTGAAGTCGGTGGCGTGCTCGGCCAGCTGGCTATGCAGCTTCTGCTCCCGCTGGGTGAGCTTGTCCAGGGCCCGTTCCACCCGGGCGAGGTCCTTCTTGGCCTGGCGCGAGTCGATCTTCGAGACGCGGGCGGGGGGAGCCGGAGCCTCCGAAGGCCGCAGCGAGGCCAGGTACTCGTCCACCCCGCCCGGCAGGTGGCGCAGCTTGCCGTCGCCGAACAGGGCGTACACCTGGTCGCAGGCGCGCTCCACCAGGTACCGGTCGTGTGAGGCGACGATCATCGTGCCGGGCCAGGTGTCGAGCAGATCCTCCAGCGAGGACAGCGTATCCGTGTCAAGGTCGTTGGTGGGCTCGTCGAGGATGAGGACGTTGGGTTCGGTGGCCAGCAGCCGCAACATTTGCAGCCGCCGCCGTTCGCCGCCGGACAGGTCGGCGACGGGTGTCCAAACGCGACGGTCGGTGAACCCGAACACCTCGGCGAGCTGGGCCGCCGACAGTTCCCGGTCGCCCAGGCGAACCCGCCGGGCCACCTGCTCCACGGCCTCGAGCAGCCGCAGCTCATCCGGCAGCTCGGCCAGCTCCTGGGAGAGGAACGCGACGCGGACCGTCTTCCCCACGCTGAAGCCCTCCCGCGGCGGCCCGGCGAGCAGGCGCAGCAGCGTCGTCTTGCCGGCGCCGTTGGCCCCCAGGACGGCGAACCGGTCGCCCGGCCCGACGAGCCAGGTGACCCGGTCGAGAATCTGCTTGGGCCCGGCGAACAGCGAGACGTCCTCGAGCTCGAAGACCTGCCGCCCCAGCCGGGCCGTGGCGAGCTTGGCCAGCGTCACCTGGTCACGCGGCGGCGGCACGTCGGCGATGAGCGCGTTGGCCGCGTCGATGCGGAACTTCGGCTTGGAGGTGCGGGCCGGCGGGCCGCGGCGCAGCCAGGCGATCTCCTTGCGCAGCAGGTTCTGCCGGCGGGCCTCCTGGACCTCAGCCATGCGAGCACGTTCCGCGCGGGTCAGGGTCCAGGCGGCGAAGCCGCCCTCGTAGGAGCGGACCTGCTGGTCGGCGACCTCCAAGATGTGGTCGCACACCGCGTCGAGAAACCACCGGTCGTGCGTGACCACGGCCAGGGCGCCTCGCCAAGACTTGTTGAGCCACTCCGCGAGCCAGTTGACCCCGGCGATGTCGAGATGGTTGGTCGGCTCATCGAGGATCAGCAACTCCGCCGGGCGTACCAGCAAAGCAGCCAGAGCCACCCGGCGGCGCTCTCCCCCCGACATCGGCCCCACCTGCTCATCCAGGCTGTCATTCTGGGCCGCGAGCCGGCTCGCCTCGGTCCCGCCGGAGCCCTTCATGCCCAGGCCATCGAGCACCTCGCGGATTCCGGCCGAGCCGGCCCACTCGTGCTCGGCGTCGAAAGCCGTTGGTAGCCAAGCGTTTCCGAGCACGACGTCGCGGACGGTCAGGGTGGGCTCCCACGACAGGGTCTGCGGCAACACGGCCACGCGCATGTCGCGGCGGTGGGTCACGCGGCCCGAGTCCGGCTCCTCCTCCTTGGCCAGCAGCCGCAGCAGGGTGGACTTGCCGGCGCCGTTGAGGCCGACGACGCCCACCCGGTCGGTGTCCTGAAGGCCCAGGGAGACGTCGGTGAGCAGCGGGCCGGTGGGACCGTAACCCTTGCTGACCCGGTCGAGGTTGACGATGTTCGCCATTACGCGACACGCGCTCCAGGCACGGGACCGATCGCGATCTGGGCCGCCCGGCATACGCCGGCCTCGGCCAGGCCGGCCGCCATCTCGTCGGCATGTTTCTCGTCGCTGGCGAGGAAGACGCAGGTCGGGCCGCTGCCGGAGACGAAGGCGGCGTGGGCGCCGGCGTCGCGGCCCGCCTCGAGCGTCGACTCCAGCTCCGGCCTGAGCGACAGGGCGGCGGCCTGCAGATCGTTGCCGATCGCGGCGCCCAGCACCGCCGGGTCACGCTGGCGCAGTGCGGCCAGAAGCGGATCGGTGCTGCCGATCGGCCCGGGCGCCTTGCCCGCCTCGCGCAGGCGGTCAAGCTCGCGGTAAACCTCCGGGGTGGACAGGCCGCCGCTGGAGAACGCCACGACCCAGTGCCACTTCGAGGGGCGGGCCAGCACCGGGCTGACCGTCTCGCCCCGGCCCGTGCCCAGGGCGGTGCCGCCGAACAGCAGGAACGGCACGTCCGAGCCCAGGTCGGCGGCGACGGTGGCCAAATCCGCGCGGCTGTACCCGGTACCCCATAAAGAATCGCAAGCCACCAATGTCGCCGCGGCGTCGGCCGATCCCCCGGCCAGACCGGCCGCGAGCGGGATCTGTTTTCGCAGGTGCAGGCGCACCCTGGGCTCGACCTTGGCCGCCGTGGCCAGCGCACGGGCGGCGCGAATGACGAGGTTGCCCTCGTCGAGGTCGAGCTCGCCGACGCCCTCGCCCTGCATGGTCAGGGTCACGGAGTCGCCGGCGCGGGCGGTCACCTCGTCATAGAGGGAGATCGCGTGGTAGACGGTGTGGAGTTCGTGGTACCCGTCCGGGCGCACCGGACCCACCCCGAGATGAAGATTGATCTTGGCGGGCACCTTGACCCGGACAGGACCGGGCGCCAGCTGGCCGTCCTTGTCGAGTGCCCACGCCTCAGTCACCGGTAAAGACTATCCGCCGCCGCGAGTTCCGCATACGCAGCCACGTCGAGCTGTTCACCGCGGACGCCGGGATCGATGCCCGCCGTTCTGAGCAGCCGCTCAGCCTCGGCCGGGCTGCCCGCCCACCCGGCGAGCGCCGCGCGCAACGTCTTGCGGCGCTGGGCGAAGGCGGCGTCGACCACCTCGAAGACCTTCTCGCGCGGCACGTCGGAGCGCGGCGGTCGGCGGCGGCTGAAGGAGACGAGCCCGGAGTCGACGTTGGGTACGGGCCAGAACACGGCTGGCGGCACGCGGCCCGCCCGGCGGGAGTCGGCATACCAGGCCAGCTTGACCGAGGGCACGCCGTAGACGCGGCTGCCCGGGCGGGCGGTGAGCCGGTCGGCAACCTCCTTCTGCACCATGATCAGGCCGTGCTCGATGCCCGGGAACGCGGCCAGCAGGTGCAGCACCACCGGCACCGCGACGTTGTAGGGCAGGTTGGCCACGAGCGCGGTCGGCGGCGGGTCCAGCGCGGTGACGGTCATGGCGTCGGCGAGATGGACGGAGAGGTTGCTCGCCCCACCGGTCGTCGAAGGCAGGGCCGCCGCGAGCACCGGGTCGATCTCGATGGCGTGGACATGCCTGGCCACGGGCAGCAGGCCGAGCGTGAGCGAGCCCAACCCCGGCCCGACCTCCACGACCACGTCGTTCTCCTTGAGAGACGCGGCGGCGACGATGCGGCGGATGGTGTTGGGGTCGTGCAGGAAGTTCTGCCCGCGCTTCTTGGCCGGCGTGATATCGAGCTTGCGCGCCAGCGCCCGGATCTCCGCCGGGCCAAGCAGTTTCACTTCCAGGCCTTCACTTCCACGGTCCGAACAGGCGCTCGCCGTTGGCCGAGAGTGCCTCGCACATCTCTTGCAGCGCAACGCCTTTGATCTCGGCCAGGGCCTTGACCGTCACCGGGATGAGGTAGCTTGCGTTGGGGCGGCCACGATACGGCATCGGGGTCAGGTAGGGCGCATCGGTCTCGACGAGGATCCGGTGCAGCGGTGTGTTTTTCGCGGCCTCGCGCAGGTGCGGCGCGTTCTTGAAGGTGACCGTGCCGGCGAAGGAGAGAGTAAAACCTCTTTTTGTACATTGCTCGGCGAACTCGGGGTCGCCGGAGAAGCAGTGCATCACTACGTCGCCCGGCACGCCCTCGTCGTCGATCACCCGCAGGATGTCGGCGTGGGCGTCCCGATCGTGCACTACCAACGGTTTTCCGGTCCGCTTGGCGATGGCGATGTGCTCGCGGAAGCTGCGCTCCTGTGGCTTCAAGCCTTCGCCCGACGTGCGGTAGAAATCCAGGCCGGTCTCGCCGATGGCGCGCACCCGCTCGTGCTCGGCCATGGCTCTGATCAGGTCCAGACTTTCGTCCAGATTGGACACCCGTGGCGCGTCGTTGGGGTGAAGCGCGACGGTGGCCACGACCGCGTCATGCTCCTGCGCGAGGCTGATCGCCCACCGCGACGACGCCACATCCACCCCGATCTGCACCAGCCGGTCGACGCCCACCTTCGCCGCCGCCTCGATCTGCTCGGCCGGACCCCAGCCCGGGCGGGCGACGATGTCGATGTGGGTGTGGCTGTCCATCACCGGATGCGGCAGCGGAGCCGGCATCGCGGGAAGCCCATCAGGTATCACATCCCACATGATCCCACGCTCTGTTGTTCAAGGAGAGTTCACTTCGGCGGAATGACGTGCCGATAGCGTTACGTTCCGTGAGCGCCATCACCATCGACGGGGTGTCCTATCCGGCCGAGCCGGTGGCGGACGGCGCGGCATATGAACTTTTCAGCGAGGTGCCCGCGCCCGGTTTTCTGCGCCTGGCCCACCCAGGCCGCTTCGCCTATCACCGGTTCGTGCCCTCCCTCGTGATATCGGATGCCAACGGCGAGACCGTGCTGCGCGCACCGGTGTGCCGCGGCATGAGCTGGGAGTCGCTGCACCGGCTCAGCCAGATCCCGCCCCGCGACGCCGCCTCCGCGGAGCTGATCGGCGCGGTCCGCGCCACCGCGACGATCCGCCGGGGCACCAGGATGGTGAAGCCACTGAGCGCCTCGGGCGTGAACGCGGTACTCAAAGGCCAACTACCGCATGGGTTTTGCTACCGCCATTGGGACGTCGCCCACCTGCGCACCCCATTGGAGTTGTCCATCTTGACCGGGGAGCCCGGCGGGGAAGTGGCCTACCTGTTGCGCTGGCGGGCGATTGATGCGGAAGATTATTTTGTACCCAGTGGGCCCGCCACGGCCGGCCTGGTGGCGATGCCCTCCCACGACCGGGTCGGGGCGCCCGTGCTCGGAACGGGTTTCGTGCCCAGCGCCGGCGAGCTGATCCCCGAATGGGCGACGTCTGATTTCGCGGACCTGCCGATGCCCGCCAACGCCTGCCTGCTGGCGTTCGCCCCGGACGGCACCGAGGTGGTGCTCTACACCTACCAGCCGGAGCAGCGCGGATGGGTACGCATGGTCGGGCCGCAGTGGCGGCACCTGCTCGCGCCGGTGCGCGAGATCAGCCCCGAGCAGGAGTACCTGCCGCTGACGATGACCAGGACCAGCCGCCTGGTGGGCACGTTCCGGGGCGAGGAGTACGACGCGGTGGCCGATCCGCCCGACGAGTTCCGGGTGCTGGCGATGACGCGGGCGGCCCGGTATCCGGTCGAGACGCTGGCGCGGCGCACGCGGTACGCGACATGGCGCGGAGGGCTTTGCACGGTGCTGGCGGTCGAGGCCGGCTGGGCCCGGCTGCGGTTGTGCCGGCCGGACCCGGTGAACGTCGCGACGATGGGCGCGCAGTGCTATGAGCGCGGGGTTTATGAGGCTTGGGCCCCTCTGCCGGAGCTGACCGAGGGGCGCGACGTCAGCGTCAGCTACCAGTTGTGATCCTCGCCAGCTCATCGTCCACAATGGACGGATCGAGCTTGCGGAAAACCGGCGTCGGCGGGTCAATCTTGGCCCCGACGGTGATCGGTGTGGACTCCCAGCGGGTGCCCTGGGTGTAGTCGCCGGTCAGGATCGGATAGCCGGGGCCACCGTCCAGATCGGACACTTCCCGGATCTCGGGCATCGGGGCGTGCACACCCGTACCCCCCAGAAGTTCAAAAATCTTTTGAGACGCGTGCGGCAGGAACGGGGTCAAAATCGTGTTGAGATCGTTGATGGCCTGCAACACCGTGTTCAGGATCGTCCCCAGCCGCTGCGGATCATCCTTGATCTTCCAGGGGGCCTGGTCACTAAGGTACTTGTTGGCGTCGGCGACCGCGCGCATCGCCTCGGTGATCGCCGCCTTCTGCCGGTGCCGCTCGAGCAAGTCGCCGGCCGTGCGGAAGGTGTCCTTGACCGTCGCGAGCAGAGCCTTGTCCTCGTCGGTGAGCGGGCCGGCCGCCGGGATCTGCCCGAAGTTCTTGGCGGTCAGGGCGAGCGAGCGGTTGACCAGGTTGCCCCAGCCGGCCACCAGCTCGTCGTTGTTGCGCCGCAAGAACTCCGACCAGGTGAAGTCGGTGTCGGTCGACTCCGGGCCGGCCACGGCGATGTAGAAGCGGAGGGCGTCGGGTCCATAGCGCTCAAGGAAGTCGCGGACATAGACCACCACCCGGCGCGACGAGGAGAACTTGCGGCCCTCGACGGTCAGGTACTCGCTGGAGACCACCTCCGTGGGCAGCGCGAGCGTGCCGTACTCACCCGGGTCGCGGTTGTAGGCCAGAAGCTCTGCCGGCCAGATCTGCGAGTGGAAGGTGATGTTGTCCTTGCCCATGAAGTAGTAGGACTTGGCCGCCCCGTCCCACCAGGCGTGCCAGTCACGGTCGAACCGCCGCCCCCACTCGATCGAGGCCGACAGATACCCGATGACCGCGTCGAACCAGACGTAGAGCCGCTTGGTGGGGTTGTCCTCCCAGCCCGGCAGCGGCACCGGGATGCCCCAGTCGATGTCGCGGGTCATGGCGCGCGGGCGGATGTCGTCGAGCAGGTTGAGCGAGAACTTGAGCACGTTGGGCCGCCAACCCTCGCGCGCGCGCAGCCACTCGCCCAGCTCGTCGGCGAGCTTGGGCAGGTCGAGGAAGAAGTGCTGGGTCTCGACGAACTCCGGGGTCTCGCCGTTGATCCGGGACCTGGGGTTGATCAGATCCTGCGGGTCGAGCTGGTTGCCGCAGTTGTCGCACTGGTCGCCGCGGGCGCTGGTGTAGCCGCAGATGGGGCAGGTGCCCTCGATGAAGCGGTCGGGCAGGGTGCGGCCGGTCGAGGGGGACACAGCCCCTTGGGTGGTCTGCTCGATCATGTACCCATTTCGGTGCACGACCCGGAAGAGCTCCTGAGCCACCCCGTAGTGGTTGCGGGTCGTGGTGCGGGTGAACAGGTCATAGCTCAGCCCCAGCGCCGCGAGATCCTCGACGATCACGCGGTTGTAGCGGTCGGCCAGCTCCTTGGGCGTAACCCCCTCCTTCTCGGCCTCGACGAGGATCGGCGTGCCATGCTCGTCGGTGCCGCTGATCATGAGCACGTCGTGGCCGGCCATTCGCATGTAGCGGGAGAAGACGTCGGAGGGCACCCCGAAACCTGACACATGGCCGATGTGGCGCGGGCCGTTGGCGTAAGGCCAGGCAACCGCGGAGAGAACGTGACTCATAGCCAATCAGCCTAGTGAGTGCCTTTTCGGCGTGCCCACTGGGTTAAATACTATCAATTAGGATGAACACGCCAATTGTATGAGATAACAACCTGGGCAGATGAGCCCAGCAGCGCTCAAGCTCCGCTCGAGGAGTCCCACAGCCTCCCCGCCCAGGAGATCTCCCAAGACCTGTGGTCGACCACCGCACTGCGGCACGCGGCCACCCGGGTTTGTCGGAAACAATTCCGCCTAATTTGATTCTCGCTCTGGGCGCGCCATAAGGTTGGCGTCCATGCCGGACAGTGATCTGGCGATCGGCCAAAAACCCCGCATCGCTTCGGTGAATGAGCTGACCTTTTCCGAATGCATGGAACAGCTGCAGGAGGCTTATGTCGCCGGCGTCGCCGCGACCAACGGTTGCCTCTACAACCCGCTTATGCGGGATGCTTACGGCTTTGATGCTCTGATAGTGCAGAAACGGCCATCACAGTTTCAAGAGCTCTCTTTGTATGTCCAGCTCAAATGCACAACCGTGGTGAAGCCGGATACGAATAGCGAATTCTTCAGCTTCAGACTGAAGAAGCGCGAGTACTTCGAGCGGCTCGCGGTTCGCCGCACTCCGCCCAAGGCCATCTTGCTGGTCATGGCAACAAGCCCCGACCAGGCAACGTGGACCTCCGGGGACCACGACTCGCTGTCCATACTTCACGCTTGTTACTGGGTGAGTCTGGAAGGGCTGCCGGTGCCGGACTCCGGGCAGCCGACGGTGCGTGTGCCGATTAAGAATCGGTTCGATGCTCCCGCGTTAGAATCCATCCTTCAGACTCTGGATCAAGGTGGTGATCTCCGAGATGGTCTCGCATGAAAACGGAGGAGCAGCCGCCGCCGATCCCGTCGACCCAGGTTTGTTCGTTGCCGCGCTAGAGGCCACAGGCTGGCGTCTAGTGGGCGGAAGAGAAGGAGTCTATAGCCGGCTCGCGCCACCCGGCGAAGGCTCAGAACGCTACTCCAACGTTATCGTGCCGCTGGACCACAACGCGCCCGATTTCGCCGACCAGATGTCCACCGCGGTCAAAGCCGCCCAGCTCGCGCACGGCTCGGGCTGGTCGCTGGTGCAGGCGGCGCTCGCCAGGGTCCCCTCCGACCAATTCCGATTCGCCAAGGAAACAGCGGCACCGCCGGGATATATCAGATGGTCGGATGGCGAAAAGATGTTCGGGCAGGCGAAGTCGATACTTGTGGCGGGGGCTAAGTCGCACGTGGACAAGGCGCCATATTTCGCCAATCGCCTGGGCCAATACGCGAAGCGATTCCTCGACACAGCCCTAATGGGCCAGACAAAAGTGGGCAGCTACATCGTCACCGCACTCATCCCGACGTCTGAAACCATCTCCCTGACCTCGGCCAGAGTTGAAGGTCTGGAGGTGCGCGACGCGGCCGGCAACGCCAGGACCGGAGACGTTTCCGAGTCAATCGCCAAGTCGATCGAGGCGACCGTCGAGGCGCTCGCCCACTTTCACCGGCGCAACAGCTACACAGCCTTCGAAGAGTCCGTCGGCCGGGGAGTGTCGTATGAGATGCTCCACTCGCTGGCCGGACTGGCTGAGCACTCGGATGGCGCCTCGGTGAGCGTCGAGTTCGATCCGTCGCCTGGGCGGCCACTTCCCTCCACGACCTTCGAGTTCCGGCCGACCGACGCGCGCGTGCTTCGGACCGCGGGCGACCGCCTTCTCGAGGATTTCCCGGAGCGCACGATCGCGGTCATCGGGAGGGTCCACTTGCTGCGCCGCGACGCTGGCGCGGAGCCCATTATCGGCGTCGAATGGACGAGCCCGCGTGGTCGCCGGCGACTGCGGGCACGGCTGCGTGATCAGGCCGACTACGAGACCGCGGTGCAGGCACATCTGGGCGGGAGTTCGGTGGAGATCACCGGTTCGCTGGTCCGCACCGGGCGCCAGCAGTACATGCTCGACAACGCGCGGTTGGATGAGGTCATAGACATCGAGGCCGGATCGCCGGATGATCTTCCTGAGGACTTCCTTTTCTAGCCGCCGAGGGTGAGTTGGTAGATGTCGCGCTTGGGGAGGTTGTGGGCCTCGGCGACGGTCGCGGCGGCGTCCCGCTTGGACATCCCGGAAGCCACCAACTCCGAAATTTCAGCCTTCAGGGTGTCGTCGTCGGGTCGGGTGGCGGAAGCTCCCTCCACCACGAGGGTGATCTCACCGCGGAACTCCGAGGCCGACGCGAGGGTGCCTAAGGTGCCGCGCCGTACTTCCTCATAGGTTTTCGTCAGCTCGCGGCACAGGGCGGCCCGCCGCTCGGGACCGAAGGCGGAGACCATGTCCGCCAAGGTTTCCGGGGCCCGATGTGGGGCCTCGAAGAAGACGAGCGTTCGCTGCTCCGATGCGAGCTCGGCCAGCCGCGCCCGGCGCGAGCCCGGCCGGCGCGGCAGGAAGCCCTCGAAGCAGAACCGGTCGCTGGGCAGCCCGGACAATGCCAGCGCCGTCGTCACCGCACTCGGACCCGGTACACAGGAGATTGGAAGACCCGCGTCCAAAGCCGCCACTACCAGCCGGTACCCGGGATCGCTCACGCTGGGCATGCCGCCGTCGGTCACGAGTGCCACCGTCGAGCCCTCGAGCATCGCGCTGACCAGCCCCGGCGTGCGCTCGGCCTCGTTGCCGTCGAAGTACGAGACGATCTTCCCCGACACCACTATGTCCAGCTCACGAGCGAGCCGCAGGAGCCTGCGCGTGTCCTCAGCGGCGACGATCGAGGCGGTTGCGAGCACGGCCCGCAGGCGGGGCGAGGCGTCCAGGGGGTTGCCCAGCGGGGCACCGCACAGCGTAAGCCCACCCGACATCGATATGTCCCTTCGCGCAAGGCAAGTTTTCACACCCAGGTTCGCAGAATACGATCCATGCCGTGACCCAGACGTCGCTTGCGCCCACATCCGCGCCCAGCCCCGCCGGCTCGAGCCTGCTCGACCCGATCCGGCGCCGACTGGAGCCCATCGAGGATCGCCTTGATCCCTATGCCTGGGCGGCGACGATAGTCGTGACGTTCCTGGCCGCGGTGGTCCGGCTCGTCAATCTCGGGTACCCCAACCAGGAGATCTTCGACGAAGTCTATTACGCCAACGACGCCAACGACATGCTCTCCCGCGGGATCGAGTGGGATGAGAAGACGGGCGGGCCGGGTTACGTCGTCCACCCGCCCCTGGGCAAGTGGATGATCGCCATCGGGATCAAGCTGGCGCACTATGACGCGTTCGGCTGGCGCCTGTCCGCCGCGATCGTCGGCGTCATCTCCGTCCTGATGATCACTCGGATCGCCCGCCGCATGTTCGGCTCCACCGTGCTGGGCTGCGCCGCCGGTCTGCTCATGGCCTTCGACGGCATGCACTTCGTGCTCTCCCGCAGCGCGCTGCTCGACATCTTCCTGTTCTTCTTCATCCTTGCCGCCTTCGGCACGCTGCTGCTCGACCGCGATCAGCGCCGGCGCCGCTGGGCGCGCTTCATCGAGGACGGCGGCGATCCTTCCGCCAAGGGCCGGCCGAGCCGGCCGCCGTTCGCGGTGCCGTGGTGGCGCCTGGCCACCGCGGTTTTGCTCGGCTGCGCCACCGGCGTCAAGTGGAGCGCGCTGTTCATGGTCCCGGCGTTCCTCATCCTGATCATGTGGTGGGAGGTGGGCGCCCGCCGCACGGCCGGGGCCCGGCAGCCGCTCGTCGACGCGATCCTCGACGAGATCGGCTGGCTGATCCTCTTCGTGGTGATCATCTTCCTGGTGTACGTCGCGACCTGGTCGGGGTGGCTGCTCACCGACAACGGCTATTACCGCCACTTCCTGCGCGACAGCGGCCAGAACGAGCCACCGTTCCTCGGGGCCCTGTACAACCTGTGGAAGTACCACGAGGCGGCCTACGGCTTCCACCGGCAGCTGGCCGACATCCACCCCTACCAGTCCAAGCCGTGGCAGTGGCTGGTGCTCGGCCGTCCGGTCGCCTTTTACTTCTCCAAGTCCGTGCCGTGCGGCGCGACGGACTGCTCGGCCGAGGTGGTGCTGCTGGGCACGCCGGTCCTGTGGTGGAGCTTCATCCCGGCGCTGCTGGCCACGTTGTGGTTCGGCATCGCCCGCCGGGACTGGCGCGCCGCCGCGATCCTGACGATGAGCCTCTTCGCGCTGGGGCCTTGGTTCTTCTACCCCAACCGGACGATGTTCTTCTTCTACGCCCTGCCGGCCGAGCCGTTCCTCATCCTGGCCGTGGTCTTCGTCCTGGGCGCCATCATGACCTCACCCGCGCACGAGCCGCGCGACGAGAACAGGCTTCTGGTCGGCACGGTGATCGCGGGCGTCTTCGTGCTCCTGGTGGCGCTCAACTTCGCCTATTTCTACCCGATATTCGTCGGCGACTCGTTACCCACCACCGACTGGAGCCGCCGCATGTGGCTCGGAAGGCTGTGGATTTAGAAGTCCTCACATTTCTCTACCCGATCCGGGTAGGTCACGCAGCGACCCACGGTGGCGATGGAGGCACTGACCCGGAAGGGCTTGCCGTCGTTGTCGACCGTCCGCGTGCCGCCCGGCCAGTCGAGCTCGATGACCCAATCGCAGTCGCACTGTTGCGTTTGGACAGTCACCGCGATCGTGTCCGGCTCCGATGAGACCGGACGCGCGGCCGGCGAACCGTCCAGGTCAAACTCAAGCCGCTCAGAGGTGACCGGATCGGCCCCGACCACCACATACTGCGTACCGGCCACGGGCGGCCGCCGCGCGACCACCTTCACCCGGACCGCCGAAACCTTGCCCTGCACGGTCAGCAGGATGGTGAGCGCGCTCAGCGGCGTCGCTTGAGCCGCCGCCACCCACGGACCCCAGTCGTCGGACCATCCCGGCCGGGTCGGTGCGTCCGCCTTGGCCACCCATGCCCGCGCCGGATCCCCGCCGTCGTTCACGGTGACGGCCAATGACTGGGTTGATGGTGCGGGCGAAGACGGCGAAGCGGTACACCCGGAGATTAAGCTCAGAAGCACCAGCGCGGCGGCGGTCATGCGAAGCATGCCGCCATGCAACCACGGTGCAGCCGGGGTGCAGGCACCGGATTCCATGATCGCCCCCATGAGAATTCGTCGCGGTCTGCTGGCGGTGGCGCTCGCCGCCTCGCTGAGCATCGTCTGGACGGCCGAGGCCCAGGCGTCACAGATAATCGTCATTCCGGTGTCGCAGTGGGCCTACGCCAACACCTTCAACTTCAACAACGGCGTCACCACGGACGGCCTCATCGGGCTGGGCGACCCGTCGCCCGCCGCTGCGATCATGCGCGTCGGCAATGACACCACGGGCAACGTCTACCGCGGCTTCCTGCGCTTCCAGCTCACCGGCGTCAGCGGGCAGGTCGTGAGCGTGAAGCTGCTCGGGCGGGTCGACCACACCTGGGCCTGTGTCCCGCGCCTGAACTCGTTCTGGCGCACCGCGCCGATCGCGGCGGCGCCCCGGCAAACCTGGCCCGGCCCGGAGCTTCAGGTCGCGCTCGGCACCGAGTTGCTCAACGCCAACGAGGTCTCCTGCGGCCAGCAGAACATGTCCTTCGAGCTGATCACCGGGGCGCTGCACAGCGACATCCAGACCTTCGTCGACGCTCACCTACCCGCCTACTACGTGGGGGTCTCCGCGCGCGACCTGGCCGGCTCCGGTGAGAGCGCTCAGGACCGCTGGATGCGTTACTTCCTCAACGATTTCAGGCTCCAGATCACCTTCGAGCCGGCCGGGTAACCGCCATGCACCATCACTTACGCAGCTTGGGGGCGGCCCTTCTACTCGGGCCGCTCCTGGCTTCGCCCGCCGCCGGCAACCAGCCCCCGGCGTGCTCGGCGAGCGCTCATGACGAAGCCTCCGCCACCGCCATGGCGGCGGCCTGCGGCACCCGGGTGGAGGTCGAGGCCGACCGATCCGAGTTCACCCAGGCGTTCGCCGAGCCGTCGGGTTTCAAAACCCAAGAGATTTCCGTGGTACCGCAAAGGGCCAAGCGGCGCGACGGGTCCTGGGGCGCGATCGACACCACCCTGCAACGCTCCGGTGTCTACCTCGTCCCCGCCGCGGCCGCCTCCGACGTGCGCTTCTCCACCGGCGGGGACGGTCCTTTCGCGACACTCACCCATCAGGGCCAGAGTTTCTCGCTGTCCTGGCCCGGGACGCTTCCGGCGCCCACCGTGGAGGGTGACACCGCCACCTACGCCGGCGTCCTGCCCGACGTCGATCTGGTGGTGAAGGCGACCGACAGCGGCTTCGGCCATCTGCTCATCGTGAAGTCCAAGCGCGCCGCCGCCCACCCGCTGGTCCGCCAGGCCCGCTACCGCCTCGGCGGCACCGCCGCGCCGCAGTCCACTTCGGACGGTGGGGTGGTGGTGCGCGCCGGTGACCGGACCGTCGCCACCGCCGGTGAGGCCGAGATGTGGGACACGCCGGACCACCCGAGCGACAAGCAGCTGGCGATGATGGGCGCGTCGCCGCAACCGCGCAAGTTCTCGCGGGTCGCCACCGGTGTGGCCGCCAAGGAACTCCTCATCACCCCCGACGCCGCCATGCTCGACGATCCGGCGGCGCGCTTCCCGCTCACCGTGGATCCGTTGTGGGTCACCGGCCAGGGGCAGTGGGCCTATGCCACGAGCACCAACACCAACGCCCCGACGATCGACGAGAAGATCTCCTCCGGCGACCCGTCCCCGGCCGCGACCATCCTGCGCTCCGGCGACGACACCACCGGCCGGATCAACCGCAGCTTCATGCGCTTCTCCGTGAGCACCTTCAAGCTCAAGCAGGTCATCACCGCGAAGATCGCCGGCCGTGTCGACCACACCTGGAAGTGCACGACCAACAAGTCGAACTACTTCTACCGCACCGCCGGCATCGGGGCGACGCCGCGCCAGGCCTGGCCGGGACCGGCCCTGCAGCTCAAGCTGGGCCAGAACAGCGTGCACGCCAACGAGGCCTCGTGCAGCGAGCCCAACATGCCCTTCGAGGTGAGCACCTCGACGCTCATCAGCGACCTGCAGAACGGCGCCAACGCGGGCTGGGACCAGTATTACGTGGGCGTCACGGCGGGCGAGAACACCAGCGGCCTCAACGAGGGGGTCGACGACCGCTGGATGCGGTACTTCCTGAATGATTTCAAGCTGCACGTCACCTACAACACCAAGCCCAACAAGCCCGACAGCCTCACCGTCGACGGCAAGGCGTGTGTCGCCGGAGCCGACCGGCCCGTCATCAAAACCACCACACCCACCCTGCGGGCCCACGTCACCGACCCGGACGGGGACACCATGCAGGTCTGGTTCGCCTGGGCCAAGTGGAACGGATCGTCCTTTGTGGATGAACCGGGCGGCGGGTCGCAGAGCGGCGTGCCCAACAACGGCACCGCGCTGTTCAACGCGGCCGGCAACGTCAACGGCGGCATCTACACGTTCCGATCCCAATCCAACGACGGCCGGCTGGCCTCCGACGTCACGCACATGCCGGGCAACTGCGAGTGGGAGGTGGACACGGCTCCGCCCGCCGCGCCAACGGTGACCGCCGACATCTACCTCGAAGGCCAGACCCGTGGGGCGCCCGGCAAGACGGGCCGGTTCACGTTCGCCTCCTCGAACGACACCAAGTCGTTCCTGTGGGGCTTCACCGACCCGCCGGCCAACGCGCTGGCGCCACAATCGTTGGGCGGCAGCGTCTCCATCGACTACACCCCGCCCTCGTCCGGACCGCGCACGCTGTTCGTACGCGCCATCGACCGGGCGGGTAACGAGGCGAACAAGGCGTACCAGTTCATCGTGGCGGCGGAGAGCACGGCCCTGGCGCGCTGGAAGATGGACGAGTCCCCGGGCGCCACCACGCTCGCCGACGACACCGGCAACAACCGGACCCTGACGGTGCTCAACGGGGCGACCCTTGGGCAGTCCGGCCGCCTGGTGCCGGGCAACGACGGGGCCGGGCGGACCGCGCTCGGCTTCGACGGCGTGGACGACCGCGCCGAGGCCAACGGCCCGGTCATCGCCGACACCGGCAAGAGCTTCTCGGTGGCGGCGTGGGCCAGGGTCAGCGACACCACCACCACTCACAGCCTCGTCACTATTGACGGCGTCAACAACGCCGTGTTCCTCCTGGAGTCGACGAGCGCGGGTCTGTGGCGGTTCGACAGCACCACCGGTGATGTGAGCCCGGGTGTCTACAATCCTCCGGCCGTGTCCACCAGCCCGGTGCGGCCCGGTGCCTGGACCCACCTGACCGCCACCTACGACTCGGCCGCGAGGACGGTGCGGCTGTATGTCAACGGGGTGCTCGAGTCCACCGCGACCGGGGTGACGATGTGGGACGCCGACCGCAACCTGCGTATCGGCGGCTACGGCACGCCGTTCAAGGGTTCCGTGGCCGAGGTGCAGGTGTGGGACCGCATGATCTCCGCTTCGGAGGTCTTCGACCTGTCCGACCCGATCAAGGTGGGCAAGGTGGCGGAGTGGCGGATGGAGGAGGTCGGCCCGGGGCCGGCGTTCGACGCCTCGGGCCTGGCGCACGACCTCACCTTCTGGAGCGGCGCGCAGATCCCGCCCAGTGGGGCCGGACAGACCGGTACAGGTTTGAGACTCGACGGCGTCGATGACTACGCCGCGCCGAACGAGGCGGTGATCCACACCGACCAGTCCTTCACCGTTTCGTGCTGGGTGCGCATGTCGGCCACCGACCGCTTCCAGACCATACTGTCGCAGCAGAGCAGCGGCTTCTACGCCGGCTTCGCGCTCTACTACGCCACGGACAACGGCGGCGAGTGGAAGATCCGCATGCACGCCACGCCGGACGACAACGCCAACAACACCTGGGCGGTGTCGGCGGCGACCACACCGGGCTCCTATCACCACCTGGTGGCGGTGCTCGACGTCCAGAAGCGCGAGGTCCGGCTCTACGTGGACGGCGTGCTCAAGATGAACTCGCCGATGAAACCGGCCTGGCAGCCCTGGGACTCCGGCGGGCCGTTCCTGATCGGACGGCTGCACTACGGCGCCAACCCGGGCGAGTTCGCCACGGCTGACGTCGACGAGGTGCGCGTCTACCAGGGCGCGGTGACCGATGTAACCCGTATTCCATAAGCAATCTCCTCCGGCGGAGGGGGGCGGCGCCGCCCCCCTCCCTTCATCACCCTGTATGAGGATGTACACATTGAGATGTGGAAAGTCCCGCTCTAGGATCTTCTAGCGGGGAGGGCCGTCGTGTCAGGGGGATCGATGGTCGGTTTCGAGGTGTTAGGACCGGTCCGGTTACGAGCCGGTGAAGGTGAGATCGAGCTCACCGCCATGCTCCAGCGCCTGCTCGGGCTGCTGCTCGCCCGCGGCGGCCGGCCCATCACCGCCGATGCCATCGCCGAGGCACTGTGGGAGGGCGCTCCGCCCCGCACCGCGCGCAAAACCGTCCAGATCTACGTGCACCGGCTGCGCCGCCTGCTCGGCGACGACGACCGCATCGGCCACTCCGAGACCGGCTACCGCCTCGACACCGGTCCGTCCGAAGTGGACGCGCGGGTCTTCGAAAACCTGGTGGACCAGGCGACCGCGACCCGCGCCCGGGGCGACCTCCACGGCGCCGACCGCCTGCTGGGCCAGGCGCTGGAGCTGTGGCGCGGCCCCGCCTACACCGGCCTGCGGGACATCGCCGAGATCGCGGGCGGCGCGGCCCGGCTCGACGAGCGACGGCTCACCGCGTTCGAGGATCGGATCGCCGTCGAGCTCGACCTGGGCCGGCACGCTGAACTGGCCGGCAAGCTGAGCATCGCCATCGCCGAGAACCCGTACCGTGAAAGACTTCGCGGCCAGCTGATGATCGCCCTTTACCGCGACGGGCGGCAGGCCGAGGCGCTGGAGGCCTACCGGCAGACCCGCCAACTGCTCGTCGCCGAGGTCGGGGTGGAGCCCAACGCCGAGCTGCAACGGCTGCACCAGGCGATCCTGCGCAACGACCCGGGCCTGGGCCAGACCTCGGTGATGCGGCGCAAGGCGGCCTCGGGCTACCGGTTCCTGCCGCACGACGTGCCCAACTTCGTTGGGCGCCAAGAGGCTCTGGACTGGCTCGACCGGGCGTCGCTGTCGGCGGCGCCGGCCCTGGTGGTCACCGCGATCGCGGGCGCGGCCGGCATCGGCAAGACGGCACTGGCCGTGCACTGGGCGCACCGGGTCAGCGACCTGTACCCCGAGGGGCAGCTCTACATCAACCTTCGTGGGTACGACACGGGTCCGCCCCTGCGCCCGTTGGAGGCGCTGGTCTATTTCCTGCGCTGTCTTGGGGTACCGAGGGAGCAGATGCCGACCGAGCTTGAGGAGGCCGCCGCTCGTTATCGAGCCCTCCTGGTGGACCGCGAAATGCTGATCGTGCTCGATAATGCGCGCTCGGCCGACCAGATCCGGCCGCTGCTGCCGGGCAGCGCCGGCAGCCAGGTGCTGATCACCAGCCGGGATCGGCTCTCCGGTCTGGTGGCTCACGACGGCGCCAAACGGCTCACCCTGGGCCTGCTCCCCGACCAGCACGCGATGTCCCTGATGCGCCAGGCCATAGGTGACGAGCGGGTGGATGCCGAGCCGGAGGCGATGGACCGGGTGGTCGCCCTCTGCGCCGGGCTGCCGCTCGCCCTGCGCATCGCCGCGGCCAACCTGGCCGACCGGCCCGCGCTGCCGATCGAGGTCTTCGCCGCCGAGCTGGCGGAGGGGAGCCGGATGGCGGCGCTGACCATCGCGGGCGACGAGGACAGGGCGGTCAAGGCCGTGCTCGATCACTCCTATGACGCCCTGACGCCCGCGGCGCAACGGATTTTCCGATTATTGGGTTTGGTACCGGGCACCGACTTCACCGTCGAAGCGGTGGCCGCGCTCGCCGATTGCCCGCAGTCCCAAGCGTCCTCCACTTTGGACACGCTGGTCTCGGCCCACCTGGTGGAGCAGCCGGCAACGCGCCGCTACGCCCTGCACGATCTGGTGCGCGAGTATGCGCGCAACCGCGCCGCAGCTGGGGCTGCGGGATGGGGGGTCGGCGGGCGGGGTAGGGACGGGGCTGCGGGATGGGGGGTCGACGGGCGGGGTAGGGACGGGGCTGCGGGATGGGGGGTCGACGGGCGGGGTAAGGAGGAGCTGGACGTGGCGCTCCACCGGCTGCTGCGCTACCTGCGCGACATGGCGGTCGTCGCCAACTCGTACATCATCTCCAGCGGCCCGGCCGAGAAGCCGTCGCTGTCGCCTTCGCTGGGTTCGGCGGCCGAGGCAATGGCGTGGTTCGAGGCGGAGCGCGCCAACCTGACCGCGGCGGTGTCGGCGGCGGCGCGGGCCGGCCTGGGCGAGCTGGCGTGCGAGATCGCGGGACCGATGGCGCACTTCTTCCACTTCGGCAGCTACATCGGCGACTGGATCAGCACCTTCGAGGTGGCGCTGGCGGCCGTGGAGCCGCTCGGCGAGACGCAGGCGAAGTATTTCGTGCTCAACTCGCTGGGCAACGCCTACAACCGGGCCAGCCGCTTCGAGGAGGCGGCCTCGGCGCTGCAGCGGGCCATCGACGGGCGCGAGGCGCTCGACGACCAGCGCGGCGCCGGCAGCTCCCGGTTCAACCTGGCCAGCATCTACGAGCGGCTCGGGCGTTATGAGGAAGCCTTGGTGCTGCACGAGTCGGCGCTCGCCACGTTTCGCAAGATGGAGGACGCCGACTACGAGGCGCTCGTCCTCGGGGCGGGACTGTCCAATGTGTACCAGCGAATGGGTTTATGGGACAAAGCACTCGACTGCCTGTTGCAAGCATTGGTGATGGTGCGCGAGATGGGCTCGCCGTTCTCCATCATCCGCACCCTCAACAACCTCGGCTGGACCTATCGCAAGATGGGCAAGCTCGCCCTGGCGCAGCAGCATCTGAACGAAGGGCTGAAGCTGGCCCGCCAGGTCAGCGACCGCTACACCGAGCCGCTGCTGCTGGCCGGCCTGGCCGACGTGCAGCAGGACCTCGGCCGCTTCGAGAACGCCATCGAGCTGCGCACCGAGGCGCACCGGCTGCTGCTGATCAGCTCCCGCCAGCACGAGTCCGACAGCCTCAACGGCCTCGGCGACCTCTACACCGCCGCGGGCCAGGCCGACAAGGCGCTCAAACACTACGAGTCGGCCCTCGCGCTGGCGACCGAGCGGGGCGAGTATCACCAGCGCGGGAGGGCCTTGATGGGCATAGGAAAACTGACCGCTTCGCGGCGGCATCTGGAGCTGGCGATCGCCCTGCTCGACCCGATCGCCCCGATCGATGCCGAGCGGGCGCGCCAGACGCTCAACGACATCTGACCGCGACCGGTGGTGGCGGGCCCGAGGATCACTGGGCCGCGCGCTGTTCGCGTAATACTTTCGAAAGATTTAAGGGTGAAGGAGATGGCAGCGCCGGCGTTCGCGCCGGACGACATCCAGAACACCGCTGTCGGCGGATGCCCGCACCCCAGTGAGGCCGGGCACACGAAGCTGGCCGCCACGCTGAAGGCCACGTTCAACGCCATATAACCTCGGAAATATGCGGTTTCAACTCCTCGGGCCGGTGCATCTCGTCCACAATGGACATGAGGTCGAGATGTGCCGGCGCCAGGAGCGGTGCCTGCTGCTGGAAACGGGCTGCGGGTGCCCGCGCACCGGTCACCGCCGCCAGCAGGCCGGCGATCAAGGCTTTGCCACCATGGGCCGCACGAATTTACCTCGACCGATTCAGTGACATCCCGTACATCCATCTGGTTGAATTCTCTACGCGCGGTGAACCGAGGGCACGCCTTACACTTCTTGGAGGCGTCATGAAACACCGCAATGCTTTCCTGGCCGGCACCGCGGCGGCATTGGCGTGCGCCGCGCTCGCGATCATCGTGCCGACGATGGCGCGGGCGGCGGTCGGCTGCACCGTGACCTACCAGAACACCAACGCCTGGCAGTCGTCGCCGACCTCGGGTGGGTTCACCACCACCCTAGCCATCACCAACCTCGGTGACCCGATCACGCGCTGGACGCTGACGTTCACCATGCCCGCCGGGCACACCCGCACCGGCGGCTGGAACGCCGTCTACAGCGGGACGACGGCGGTCACGGCGACCGACGTGGGGTGGAACGGCTCGATCGGTACCGGCCAGACCAACACCAGCGTTGGCCTGCAAGGGAATTGGACGCGTACCTCGGCGGGCTCGGCGCCGCCGAACCCGTTCCCGCAGCCGACCAACTTCGCGCTCAACGGGGTGGCCTGCACCGGCAGCACCACCTCGCCTTCCCCCTCGGTCTCGCCCAGCGGCGGCAACCGGCCGCCGACAGTGATCCTGACCCGCCCGGCGCCGGGAGAGGTAATCGTCGCCCCGACGGTCAACTTCGCGGCGACCGCGAGCGACCCGGACGGCAGCGTCGTCAGAGTCGATTTCCTAAGCGGGACAACGATTGTCGGGTCGGACACCACGGCGCCCTACACCGCCGTGTGGTCGAACGTCACGCCCGGGGCCTACCAGGTGAGCGCCCGGGCGACCGACAACCTGGGCGCCGCCACCTCCACCCAGCCGATAGCGATCACGGTCCGCCCGGGCGACCCGGGTGGGCCGGCGCCCGCGCTGCGGGTGTCGGGCAACCGCCTGGTGACCTCGAGCGGGACGACATACCGGCTGCTGGGCGTCAACCGGGCCAGCGCCGAGTTCGCCTGCGTACAAGGTAAAGGCATGTGGGACAGCCCGACCCCCGACCAGGCGACGGTCGACGCGATGAAGGCCTGGAACATTCACGCGGTACGCATTCCGCTCAACGAGGACTGCTGGCTCGGCCAGTCCGGCACACCGAGCGGGGTCACCTATCAGCAGGCGGTCAAGGCTTATGTGGACCTGTTGGTGGCCAACGGCATCAACCCGATCGTGGAGATGCACTGGAGCCGCGGCGCCTACACCGGCAACGCCTCGGCGTGCGCCGACGTCGCCGCCACCTGCCAGAAACCCATGCCGGGCGAGCTGTCCAGGACCTTCTGGTCCCAGATGGCGGCGATGTTCGGCGGCAACAACGCGGTCATCTTCGACCTGTTCAACGAGCCCTTCCCGGACGCGGCCAACAATTTCTCCAACCCGACCGCGGCCTGGACCTGCCTACGCGACGGCGGGATCTGCACCGGCATCGGCTTCCCGGTGGCGGGCATGCAGAATCTCGTCAACACGATCCGGGGAGTCGGGGCCGCCAACGTCATCATGGTCCCCGGCCTGAGGTGGACCAATGATCTGAGCCAGTGGCTGGCCTTCCGGCCGACCGACCCGATGAACAACATCATGGCGTCGTGGCACACCTACAACTTCAACGCGTGCGTGACCGTCGCGTGTTGGGACGCCGAGATCGGCACGGTCGCGGCGCAGGTGCCGGTGACGGCCGGAGAGATCGGCCAGAACACATGCGCCCACGATTACATCGACCAGGTGATGGCGTGGGCGGACGCGCACGGGGTGGGTTACCTTGCGTGGACCTGGAACCCGTGGGGTTGCGGCCAGGGCAACGTGCTCATCAACGACTACTCGGGTTCGCCGACGGCGACCTTCGGCGAAGGATTCCGGGCCCATCTGCTGACCCAGAATCCGTAACGCTTCCCTACTTTGGGGAAGTAGGGCCTTGCGCGTCACGGGAAGGCCCTACTTCCCCGAAAGTGGTGCTACCTCATCCATTCATGGGCAGAGCATGCCCGGTCCCACTGACGCAGGCCGTACTCAAATACCATGCGGACGTGCGGAGAATCGCCGTCACCGGCCACCTCAACCTGTCACCGCAGAGCGTGCCGCTGGTGCGCCGGGCCATCGCCGACCTGCTGGCGGCGTTCTCCGGAGACGGCCTAACCGGCATCACCTGCCTGGCGCGCGGCGCCGACTCCGTCTTCGCCGAGGCCGTGCTCGACCGCGGGGGCACACTGGAGGTCATCCTGCCCTCGGCCGATTATCGCGCCCGCAAGGTCGAGGCCGACCACGCGCCACAGTTCGACGCCCTGATCCGGCGGGCGGCCCGGGTGCACATCCTGCCGTTGGACCGGGCGGGCCGGGACGCCTACGCGGCCGCGAACCAGGCGATGCTCGACTCCTGCGACGAGCTGTTCGCGGTCTGGGACGGGCGTCCCGGCGACATGGCGAGCACGGCGTCGGTGGTCGCGCAGGCCCGCCAGCGCGGCATCCCGGTCCATGTCATCTGGCCGGAGGGTGCCGTGCGGCGTTAGTCACGCGGATCGCGCCATGATCGTTGCGCTTGTGAGTGTAGAAAATCCGCCGCGGATGACACCTACGAGCGCAACGATCAAAGCCCGGGCTCACTGAATTGGAGGACCATCACGCCTTGCGGGTCGAGCTTGATGGCGTCGCCCTGCCCCACCCGCGAACCGGTCAGCAGGTCCACGCCCGCGGCGTGCGCCACCGCCGGCACCGGGTGCGGTCCGTGGTTGAGCAGGAACAGCAGGCGTTCGCCGGAGGGCGTGACCCGGGTCGCCGCCTCGAGCCCAGGATAGAGACATAGCAATCCGTGCTGGTCGAGCACGCGCCGGATCACCCACGAAACCCCTTGCCCATCGAGCCCGGCCGCCACATACCACCCGAACCCGGCCCCAAAGGCATTACGTGTCACGGCCGGCGTCCCCGCGTAGAAGTCGGCTTCATAGACGCCCATCACCTCGGCGCCCTGCGGGATCACGATCTCAAACAGCAGGCCGGCCTCGACCCGGATCCCATCGCTAAACCGCACCGGGTTGACGAAATCGGGCTCGCGCACGTCCCACTCGTCGACCCGCACGCCCATCAACGGCCCCAGCGGGCCCGGCACATCCATCAGAAACGCGTTGTCGTTCTCGTCGACCCGCCCGGACAGGAACGTCGTCACCACCGAGCCGCCGCGCTCGGCCACGGCCGAAAGCCGTTGCGCCACATCACCCTTGAGCATGTGCAGGGCGGGCGCCACCACGATGTCATAGCGGGACAGGTCGGCGGTCACGGGCACGGCATCGACATCGATCCCCGCTTCCCACAGTGCGCTATAAAAATTCAAAACCATTCCTTGGTACCGGATGAGCCGCGAAGGACCGTCGGAAAGCTCAAGCGCCCACCACGAGTCCCAGTCGAAAAGCAGCGCCACGCGCGCCGGCGTGCGCGCTCCCAGGCTCACCTCCCCGAGCCGCTCCAGCTCCGCGCCCAAAGCCGCAACCTCACGGAAGACCCTGGTGTCCGAACGGTCGCCGTGGCCGATGACGGCGCCGTGGTATTTCTCGCACGCCCCGCGCGAGGCCCGCATCTGGAAGAAAAGCACCGCATCGGCCCCGTGGGCTACGGCCTGCCAGCTCCACAGCCGCATGATTCCGGGCCGCTTCAACGGGTTCACGTCA
>Ga0075428_100000145_pt1 | contig 64066 bp, 47 predicted proteins | sample RhiMetdeltSRZDD2_FD_75291 | JGI IMG/M metagenome (GOLD analysis project Ga0075428, IMG submission 75291) | Populus rhizosphere microbial communities from Tennessee, USA - Rhizosphere MetaG P. deltoides SRZDD2 | ecosystem: Host-associated > Plants > Roots > Rhizosphere > Soil | place: USA... | reverse complement strand
ATGGTCCAGGCGCGAAGTTCTTTCTGCGGTCCGCTCAACGTGTGGTGACTCCTGTCGCGCGGTGACGTGCCTGCCGGCCACACCTCGTGGCCACCGAGCACTGCTCTCGCGTGCGCGGATTGTGCACCACGCGGGACGAACATGCAGGAGCGGGCCGCTTTTTTTCTCACCCGACCGCCGCATCGGAGCCACGGACTCGCTGGTCTCTGGCCGCAACCGGCAAGTCACCGTAAGTTCCCGGTGTGAGCAACAGCGAATCCCACTCGAGTCCCCTGCGCGTCCAGGACCGCGAGGTCGCGGCCTGGCTGCAGCGCGAGGATCGGCGCCAGCAGAACACCCTGACCCTGATCGCTTCCGAGAACCACTGCTCGGCCGCGGTGCGCGAAGCCTGCGGCAGCCGCATCACGGACAAGTACGCGGAGGGTTACCCGAACCGCCGCTACTACGCGGGCTGCGAAGTCGCCGACGGCATCGAGGAGCTGGCCCGGCACCGCGCGCTGCAGCTGTTCCAGGGCGCCGAGGACGTCAATGTGCAATCGCACTCGGGCACCACGGCCAACCTCTCGGCCCTGCTCGCCCTGGCGGGTCCCGGCGGGCGCATCGTCGGCATGGCGCTCAAGGCCGGCGGCCACCTGAGCCACGGCCACGACCGCAGCCACACCGGAATAGTCTTCGCGGCGCGCCAATACGGGGTCGACACCACGGGCCGCATCGACCTCGACCAGGTCCGCGACCTCGTGCGCGAACACCGCCCGAAGGTCCTCATCGCCGGCGGCAGCAGCTACAGCCGCAACATCGACTACCGCGCCTTCGCCGCGATCGCGCAGGAGGTCGGCGCCTACCTGATGGCCGACATCGCCCACCCGGCCGGCCTCATGGCGGCCGGCGTCGTGCCGGGCCCCGTCGGCATCGCCGACGTCGTGACGATGACCACGCACAAGACGCTGCGCGGGCCGCGCGGCGGCATGATCCTCGCCAAGAAGGCCGTCAGCAAACTCATCAACGCGTCGGTCTTCCCGGGCTCCCAGGGCGGCCCGCTCGTGCACCAGATCGCCGCAAAGGCCGTGGCCTTCGGCGAAGCCCTGCGGCCCGAGTTCCGCTCCTACCAGGAGAAGGTCAAGGAGAACGCCGCCCACCTGGCCGAATGCTTGATCGGCGAGGGCCTCGACATCGTGACGGGCGGCACCGACAACCACATCGTGCTCGTCGACCTGCGCAAGGCGGAGATCACGGGAGCCGCGGTCGAGGAACGGGCCCTCGCGGCCGGCCTCTCGGTCAACAAGAACGCGATCCCCGGCGACCCGCGCCCCCCCATGGTCACCTCGGGCCTGCGCCTCGGCACCGCAGCCGTGACGACGCGCGGCCTGGGCCGCGATGAAATGGCGAAAATCGCCGAGCTCGTCGGCGCGCTCGTGCGGGGGGAGGACCCCGATCGCCTACGGCCCATGGTACAAGGCCTTTGTGAAGCCTTCCCGCTGCCCTGAGGAAGCCGTTCGGTGCCACCGGCCAGAACCTCGGGGCCGACTGCGCGGCCGTAGTTAAGATGCCTCGGTATCTACTGGTGAGCGAACTCCACGACAAAGCGCCCCCGACCGAGCCGCGAAACCGTGACGCCGTCACCGTCGCCCTGCTCGTCGCGGGCAACCAGCAGGGGCTGCGCCAGCTGCTGGAGGACCACGGTGGGGTCGTTCGCCTGCGCTTGCTGCGGCAGTTCAACAAGATGCTGGACGATTCGGAGCTCGACGAAGTGATGGGTCTGGCCGCCATCCGGGTGTGGCGGACGCAGAGCCGCTTCGATGCCACGTTGGGCACCTTGCGCGCCTGGTTCTTCGTGATCGCGCGCAACTGCGTGCTCACGATGCTCGCCAAACGCCGCAACAGCCCGCTCGAGCTGTGCGGCAACCTCGACGGGTTCGGCATCGGCGAGCCGCCGGCGCCCACTCCACGCCGCCAGCAATTGCTGGCCGACACGTATGCGTGTCTCGACGAGCTGCCGCCGATGCAGCGTGCGATCCTTCAGGCGGACCTCGAAGCCGGCGAGGCCGTGGCGGCGCAGGAGTTGGCGCTGCGGCTCAAGACCTCGGCCAATTCGATCTACGTATCGCGGTTGAAGGGGCGCGAGGCGCTGCGCAAGGCGCTGGCTCGCATCGGGCACTTCGCGGTCGGCGAGTTTCCGGCTGCGCGTGCCAATCGACGAGAATTCGGAGCCGAAACAGGATGACTCTGCAAGACGAAAGAATGTGGGCAGAGGTGCTCGAGGCGCACACGCCGAATGCGGCGGAGATGGCCGAGGCCGAAGCGGAGCTGCAAGCCCTCGGCGATGTGCCGCCGCTTCCGGCTGCGGATGTCGAGGCTTTGGTCGAGCTGGCCACGAATGCGCCTTCGGTGACGCTCGAAACCCGCGGTGTGGTGGGGACGGTCGCGCGGGCGCGGCGCTTCCGGCAGCCGATTCTCCGGGCTGCGGCAGGAGTGCTGCTGCTGATGGCCGTGGCGTGGGTCGCGCGGGAGCTAATACTTGCAGAAGGGAAGGACTCCGACCGCAACCTCGACTACGCGACAGCCATCGAGCTTGCCACACAGCCGGATCGAGACGACAACTACTACGAGAGCGCGTTGAGCCTGATCGTCGATGCTTGTGGCAAGGCAGCCGGGACGCTGCGCTCTCTCGCGAACCAGGACAAACATCCGACCCTCCGCGAGAAGGCCCTGGTGATCTCGAAGGAGCTCGTGAGGCTGCTCGAGAACGACCCCAGCGTTCGGTCCGGACCCATCGATGGATGCCTGGTCGAATCCGCCGCGAACGCCGAGGACGAGAATGTAACCGTCGAGGTTCGCGAGAAGGCCCTCGATCACGTGAACGACCTGGCGAAGAGCGGCCTCACCGCGATGTTGCTATCACCGCTCGCGGGCGATAAGGCGAAGGAGAAACGCATCGCCAGTATCGACCGCCTCAAGCGCACGCTGCCTCACTGAGTAACTACACGCTGCCGCGCTGGACGACTACTTGATCGTACACGCGACTTCTTTCACGTCCGGCGCGTTGAAGCGGGCGCTCCACCACGCACTGATGACCAGCCAGGTGCCTGTGCCCTTTCCGTCGGAGTCGAGCTGCACGGGGATCTCGATGGTCACTACGGGCGTGCCGCCGCTCACCGTCACCACCACGGTCTGGTTGGCCTTGGAGCGGTTCTCGTAATTGACCGTGGCCTTCTCTCCACCGGTGAGCGCGCCACCCGGAGTCACAGTCATCGACTGCGCCGCAAGGCTCGTGGTGAACAGCCCGAAAGCGAGAACCGTGGCTGCGAAGCCACCCGCGTTTCCAAAGAGCATCATGTCTTCCTCCCGGCTGCGCCGGAAATGCCCGTATGCAGTTCGCATGCGCAGATCGGGCGGATTCCGCACGACCTTGAGGGCCCCCCGGGCCTCTCCCCCGAGCCGCTACGCGCAGATCTCCTTCACATCGAGCGCACGCTGCGTCTCCCGGTGAGACCAACCTTTCGACCGGTAGCATGCTGCGTGATGGACTGGCCGCACTTCGTCGGGACCCTCGTCAGCTCGCTCGTCACCGCGGCGATCCTCGCGTGGCTGCTGCGATCGGGGAACCGGTCCCCCAAGCTGGCCGGCGACGCCGTCGAGATCGGTCCATCGCCGGGGGGTCGCGCGCTGCTGATCTTCGCGGGCCTCGTGCTGCTCGCGATGGCGGGGCTGTTCGTGGCGCTGGTCCTGACCGGCAACGCCGACCCGAAGCTGACGAAGATCTCGTGGCTCGCGGTGCCGATGTTCGTGGGCCTCGGCGTGCCGACGTTGCTCGAGGCCCGGGTCCGGTTGTGGATGGACAGCGAGGGCCTGCGCGGCCGCACCGCGTTTCGCGGCTGGCGCGAGGTGCTGTGGCAGGACATCGAGAACGTGCGCTACTCGAAGACCACCTCGTGCATCGTGCTGCGCGACCACCGCGGCGAGACGATCCGCGTGTCGCGGATGCACCGCGGCCACAACTGCGTATTCGACGTCCTCGCGGCCAAGGTGCCGCAGGCGAAGTGGGAGCAGGCACTGCGCGACTACGTGGACAAGCACGCCACGCGCATCAGGACGTGACGCTCCCGAGCAGGAACGCGCTGCTGCTGACGATCGGGGCGTTTTAGGCAGCGCCCGGCCCTGTTACGACGCGCCCGGCGCCGACTAGAATCGCCGTCCCTCCACGATCTCCGGAGTACACCGATGCGCTTCGATCTGCTCTTCGTTGCCGCGCTTGCCACCGGCCTCTCGCTTCCCGCCCAGTTCCAGTCCGTCACCATGCAGTCCATCGGCGCCGGATGCAACATCGGTCCGACGGGATGCTGCGCCGTCGTCGGGGGCCCGACGACGCTCACGGCGTCGCTCGACCCGCTCAACAACCAGCTGCGGCTGAACGTCAACGCGCTCGAGGGTTGTTGCGGTGTCGCGGTGCCGCTGCGCCTGCTTGTCCTCGGCACGCAACCGGCGTTCGTGCCGTTGCCCGGATTCGGCGGCACGTGCGTGCTGCACGTGGCCCCCGTGGCGCTGTTCGCGACGACGGCGGACCACTTCCTGTTCAACCTGCCGCCGCTGCCACCGCTGAGCTTTCTCGCGCAGGCCGCGGCCTACATCACCACGCCGTGGCCGGGTCCCGGTGCCGACATCGTGACCTTCACCGACGGGGTCGCAATCACGCTGCAGTAGCGATCACGCCTTGTGGCGCGCAGCCGAGACGTGTTCTGCGACGACTTCGCTGAGACGCTGCTTCGACACCGGCTTCGTCTCGTAACCCGAGGCGCCGGCCGCCAGGCAGCGATCGCGATCGTCGCCGAGCGCATGAGCGGTCAGCGAGACGATCGGCAGGTCGAAGCCGAGCGCGCGCAGCTCGCGAATGGCACCGATGCCGTCGAGCTCGGGCATCTGCAGATCCATGAGCACGAGATCGAACGGCTCCCCGCCGCGGCTCGCCTTCATGCGCTCGACGGCGACACGGCCGTTGTCCGCGATCTCGACCGTATGTCCGAGCTTGGTCAGGATCGTCTTGAGCAACAGCTGGTTGTCGCGCGCATCGTCGACGACGAGCACGCGGGCCCGTGACACGGTGGGCACAGGCGTCTGCGCAGGATCCGGTGCCGAGACCCGCTCGACCTTGATCGTGATCTCGACGCGAGTCCCGCTCCGCTTGTCGCTCGACACGAGCACGTCGCCGCCCATGCTGCGCGCGATCTGCTGGGTCATGTAGAGACCGAGACCCGAGCCGCCGTGACGGCGCGTCAGCGACCCGTCGCCCTGCTTGAACGCCGCGATGCCGCCGGCGAGCAATTGCGGTGGAATGCCCGCGCCGCTGTCCTGGACCACGACCGACAGGTGCGACTCCTTGCCGAACGCCGCGCGCGCCGTGACGCTGACGGAGCCCTCGTCGGTGAACTTGACCGCGTTGTCGACGAGGTTGCTGACCATCTGGCGAAGTCGCGCCGGGTCCGTGATCACGGCCGTGTCGCCCAGGGCCGAGACGTCGACACGCAGCTGGAGGCTCTTCTCGGTTGCTGCGGCGCGGTAGTGCTCGCATGCCGAACGGATGACTTCGGCGGGATGACAGCAGCGCTTGTCGAGCAACAGCGTGCCCGACTCCACCTTGGCGAGGTCGAGCAGGCGATCGACGAGCTCGAGCAGGCGTGCCGCATTGCGCTGGATCGTCTCGGCCGTGGCCCTGCCGGGGGTCCCGCTCGGCACGGCATCGGCGAGTTGTTCCGCCTCGCCGAGCACGCTCGTCAACGGCGTGCGCATCTCGTGGCTCACGTTCGCGAGGAACTGGCTCTTCAACCGATCGAGCTCGAGCAGACGCCGGTTCTGCTCGGCGAGTGCCGAGTAGCTCTCGCGCAGGTTGAACCTCATCACGTCGAGCGTGGAACCGAGCCGTCCGAGCTCGGTCGAGCCGAAGCCCGGCAGCGGCTGCTCGAGTTGACCACGGCCCAGACGCTGCGCCTCTGCGTCGAGCCGGCGAAGAGGCTTGACGAGGATCACGCGAAGCACCCACCACAACACGACGCCGACGAAGAGGAAGCCATAGCTCGACCGGGTCAGCAGCTGCATGGTGCGCGCACGCAGCTCGGCCTGCCGAGGGAGCACCGACAAGCCGAGGTGGAAGGTGCCGAGCTGCTCGCCGCCGCGTTCGACGAGGATCGGTTCGTCGATCAGGATGGTCGTTTCGGTCAGGTGCGGATAGGTGCCGCGCGGATATGCCGCCAGACACGTGCCGTCGCGCCGGGTCACGACCGCGAAGACGGCGTCCCTCTCGTTGCGCACGAGGTTCTCGACGTCCGTCTCGAGGAACCTGATCTGGCCGGGCGGCACCACGGCGTCGGGATAGAACGATGCCTTCATCATCGCGACCGAGCGCCCGTGCTCGAACAACTGCTCGCGGATCTCACGTTCGGCTTCGCGGTAGTTGATCACGCAGACGATCGCGGCCGTCATGCCCGCGGCCGCGAGCAGGATGGCCACGATGCGCACGCCGATGTCGCGCCGCCAGGAGAGCAGGCCCCTCGGAGTCGCAGTCGGCAGTCGCTTCACCGGCTATCGCCCCTTCGCGGGGGTCGGCGCGGGCACCGTCTGCGGCTTGGGCCCGGGCTTCGGCGCCGGCGCGAACTGTTCGGCCTTCTGCATGCCCTTGCGCACCGTGTCGTAGTCGCTGTCGCTGGCCGTCTGGAAACCGGGGACCTTCAGGGCTTTCAGCGCCGCGGCGTTGTCGAGCGCCAGCAGACTCGCCGTCAGGGCCTTCAAGACCTTCTTGTCGAGCCCTGCGCGCGCCACCCAGGGTTTCGGCGCGTTGTTGAACGAGTGCAGGATGCGCAGCTTGTGAGTCGCCGTCTCGTTCAGCTCCGTGAACGTATCGCGGTGCAGCGCGCCGGCGTCGTAGTCGCCGATCTCGACGGCCTTGAACACGACATCGTGCATGTCGAGGAACGAGAACGACGCGAGGTTCTTCGCCGTGATGCCGGCCTGCAGGAGCTCGGCCTGCGACAGGTAGCGTCCGATCGTCGACTGGTTGTCGCCGAACGCGAACCGCTTGCCAGCCAGGTCGGCGAGCGTCGTGATCTCGCTGTCTTCACGCACGACGATCAGCCCCACACCGCGCGAGTCTTCGCGCTCGCTCGCGAGCAGCGTCACCTTGGGGTTGCGCGCCTGCGCGAGCACGTAGGATGCAGGGCCGAAGCGGACGATGTCGATCTCGCCGGCGACAAAGGCCTCGAGACACGCCTCGTAGGTCGGCGTCACGTGCAGCTCGACCTCCGCCGTCTCCCCCAACTGCTGCGTGACGAGCCGCGTGAGCTCGACCGTCACGGGCTGGAACTGCTTCCAGACGTCGGTCGGCTTGCGAAAGGAATAGATGCCGAGGGAGATGTGGACCGGCGGCTGCGCCGGCGCCGCGGCGGCAGCCGCCGCGATCGCAAGTGCTGCGAGGATCGGACGGGGCATGCCCCCGGCTATCGGCCCGAATTGATCCTCGCTGTGAGCGAGGCGCGGAATGCCTCGGTGTTCTCGGATGCGTCGACCGGCTTCAGGAAGCGCACGGTGTCGAACTTCACACCAGCGCGCGCGCAATTGCGCCATGCCAAGGACGCCTGGGCGATCTCGCCGCCGAACCGCATCTCGAACGCCCCGTCGGGCAGCAGTCTCGGATCCTTGATCTCGATACAAGCGCCGCCGGCGCTCAGATCGCGCACGCGCACGGCCAGTCGCTGGCCGCCGGCACGCAGCTCGCCGAGCAGTTCGACGCGCGGCCGCGGCTGGCGGCGTTCCGGCACCAGTTCGACGACGCCGTTGCGCTTCAGGCAGACGACGTCGCCGGTGCGGAGCCGGCGCGTTGCACCGGCGACCCCGACGACCGTCGCGAGGTCGTGTTCGCGGGCCTGGATCGCGGCATGAGACAGCCAGCCGCCGATCTCGGTGATGAGGCCAGAACCCACCGTGAATGCGGACATCCAGCAGGGGTCGGTGCACCGCGCGACGAGGATCTCGCCGGGTTGCAGTTCACCGAGTTGCTCGGGCGAACGAACGACTCGCACGCGCCCCGTGACCTCGCGGCTGCCGGCCACGCAGGTGCCCTTCAGGACGCCCGGCGCCGCCGGTGCGATGACGACCTCGTCGCCGAGCGTTTCGAGGACTGCTTTCGACAGTGCGGTCGGCACCTCGATCTCGAGCAACTTCTGTCTGCGGGCGCTGCGCTGGGCGACGAGCGCCGTCGCGGCAGCACGGAACTCGGGCTCCACGAGACGCCGCACTTCGGCCGGAGTGAGCTCGAAGACGCCGTTGCCGAGTTGGAAGCGCTCGCCGACGTGGCACAGCAGACTGCGCAGCACCGCGATCTCGCGCATGGCCTCGTGCTTGGCATCTTCCTTCAATGCCTGGAAGCGCCGCGCGCGCAGCACGGCGGCGCGCAGCATCCTGGGCAGCGAGTCGAGCCCGACCACCGCGGCGACGCCGCGACCCGCGCCGCGCGCCTGCAACTTGGCCACGTTCTGGGGCTCTTCCTGGTAACGCGGCTCCGACAACTCGAAGTCGTGCACGGCGCGATGGCCGAAGCTGTCGAGGAAGGCTTGCGTGCGCCCTTGGGCACTGCCACGCCCGGACAGCAGCAGCAGCGCGCGGCTCACCACGTTGCCGAGCGGATCGCGCAGCAGTGCGGCGGCGTCGAGACCCGCGCGGTCGGCGAGACGGCGCGCTGCATCGACGAAGAAACCCGCGGCCGTGTTGATCGCCTCGGCTTGCGCATAGGTCTGCTCGACGAAGTTGGCCCGCACGTCCTCGCAGAGCCGCAGCAGGTCCGCCTCGGGCAGACGAGCGGGGTCGATGGCCCCGAGCTCCGTTGCGCGCTGGAGCCTGGAAGGCTGCTGCGCGCGCCATTCGTCCTCGAGGCTCTGGGCCGAAGCCGCCAAGCGGAAGCTCGCGAGCGCCGAGAGGGACTTGCTGTTGCGCAGGCGCCGCTGGCGAAGGTCGACGAAGCAGCGGCCGAACGCCTGCTGCACGAGCGGCTGGTCGTCGACACCGGCGTCGTATGGCAGGCCGTGGCTGCGGCAGGCGCGATCGACCGAACCACCGGCTTCCCACAGCGACTGGAACATCGCCAGGCTGTAGCCGGTCGGGGCAGGCAGCAACTCGGCGATCTCGGTCTGCTCGAGCACCGTTTCGTGAGGCAACGCACCGGCGAAGTGCTGGAGCAAACGATGGCGCTCGGCCTCGACTTCTCCATGGACGTTCTGGGGCAGCCGCGTGATGTCACGCGCCTGCACGAGCTGGAACCGCCCGCCCGCGCAGACCCACTCGATGTCCTGCGGGCAACCGAACAACGCCTCGACCTTCCTGCCGAGCGCGATCAACTCGTCGAGCGGCAGCGGCGGCTTCTCGCCACCGATCTGCTCGTTCGTGGCGCGCCCGAAGCGGAACGACTTCGGCGTCGCACGACCCGAGACGAGGGCGTCGCAGCCACCCTCGACGAGCTCGACCAGCATGCGACCGGCGTGGGCCGGATCGACCGTGAACAGCACACCGGACCACTCGGCCGGACGGAACTCCTGCACGACGACGCCGCCCATGCGGCCGCCATAGGAGCCGCGCACGCGCCCGATCGCCGCGTTCACGTGCGGCGTCGCGACATCGAGTTCGGTGCGGAACATGCCGGCCATGCTGCTCTCGGCGCCGTCCTCGCCGACCGCCGAGCTGCGAACCGCGGCTCGCGTGATCCCGGCCTCGGCACACGCCTGCCGCAGCGCGCCCTCGGTGCAAGCCAGGGGTGCTGGCACGACGAACCCCGGCGGCACCGGCAGACCCGCCTCGAGCAGGCGGCCGAGCCGCACCGCCTTGTTGCCGAGATCGGCGTGTTCCCCGGCCGCCTGGAGCGGCACGAGCCGCAACGGCGCCGACCTCGCCGGAGCCACGCGCTTGCTTCGCCCGAGCCAGCGGCGCTGCAGGATGGTCTGCACGGCCATGAGCCCCAGGCTCGCCATCAGGTAGAGCTGCACGGCGGCGCGGCTCTCCCAGACCAGTGCCACGATCAGCAGCACGAACGCGAGCGGCAGCACCCAGCGGCGCTTGTTCTGTTGCTGCAGCCGCACGAAGGCCGCCATCACGACGCCGAACAGCACCGGCAGCACGTAGATCGGATCGGCAGCGGACAGGTCGAACCACAACACCGCCGTCGGCCGCGCCGCCGCGACGGTATCGATCGCGGCGAACACGGCGGCGAACAGGCCGATCTGCAGCAGGGCCCCCACGAGGTTGCGCAGCGGCGACACGCCACCGCGCCGCAACCGGCGCATGGCCTCGCGCCGCCAGACTTCAGGGTCCCTGGCCCACTGCTCCTTCAACTGCGCGAACCCAGGAGCGAGGCGGCGCTGCACCCACTGGTCGCGTTCCGCGAACAGGCTGAACGGCAGCATCGCGGCTCGCAGCAGGATCACGACGAGCAGGATCGCCACCAACAGGCCCGTGTGATCGGCCAGCCACGCGACGATCGCGCCCACCGAAGCCCCGACGAGCCCGAACAGCGACTGACCCTCGCGATCCTTCTTCCACTCGGCGACCCACGGCGAGTCGGCGACCGGCATCGTGAACTCGTGCGGTACGGTGTAGCGACCGCGGAAGTCCGCGCCCATGCGATGCAGCCTCAGTCCGAGCAGGAGGCCGTAGAACGAGCTGCGCTTGTCGTAGCAGACCGCGATGATCGGCCGCTTCGGCAGCGCGCGCAGCGCCTCCTCGGCTTCGGGGGTCGTGAGCTTGCGCAGCGTCACGTTGATCGCGCCGGGCAGGTGCTCGCGCTCGAATTCCTGCGGATAACGCACGTCGACGAACACGGCGCCCTGCGTCGTGAACAGGTCCATCGCCTCCGGCGTATCGAGCAGGATCTCCTTCTGCGGATACCACGGCGTCGCGCGGATGTCCGTGCTGTCCGCACGCGCGCCGGTCATCGGACGGTCTTCGGCGACCCACTTCTCGTAGCCGCCGATCATGAAGTGCGTCGTGATGCCGCGTTCGAAGAACCAGTTGCTGAGCTCCGAGCTGCGGTTGCCCGACTCGCAGAGCAACACCGTCTGCTTGCCCTCGACCACGAGGCCGGACTGATCGACCTGCAGGTCCGGATAACGCCGCGCCCACGTGCCGCCGACCTGCCCCATCTCGACCTCTTCGGGCTCGCGCACGTCGATCAGGTTGAGCGCGCGGCCTTCCGCGATCGCGGCCTGCAACGCATCCGTCGCGATGCCGCGCGGGTGCTTCATCTGCCCACTGAACGAGAGGGTCTTCAGCGAGGTATCGCCGACACCCTTCGCCCCTTCGACCGACTTGCGCACGAGGTTCGTGCGCAGCCGCTGGTTCTGCAGATCCTGGCAATGAAGGTGGTAGAGCAGGAACCCGCAGCTGACCGACAACAGGAGTCCCACCGAGACAAGGAAGGGCCAGCGCGACGTCGGTCGGACCGCGGCGCCACCGACCGTGCTCCGGCGCCGCACGAAAGCACCACCACCGAGTGCCAGTGCGAGCAGTCCGAGCATCTGCCCGGCACTCGCAAACAGGTTCAGAAGGACGTCAGGAGAGGGGATTGCCAGCACGGTGAGCTACCTCCGGCCGGCTGAACCTGCGTCTTGTCGTTTTCTTAACTGGCCGTGGAAAAAACAGCTGGGATTGCGCGTCCGGCGTCACCGGACGGCCGCCTCCGAGCCTGCTGGCGTGGTCATCGGCCGCTGGCCGCCTGGATCGGGACCGAGTCACAGTTCTCGGTCCCACATCGACTTGCAGCCAAGTGCGGCTCGGCCTTCGAGGCTCACATCCGCACCGTCGTCAACGCGGCGCGAACGTCGTCGACCCGGGTCGCAAAAACTTCGGCGCGCGCGACGAACTCGACAACCGTGATGTCGCTGCCGGACGCCCAGACGGCAGCGAGGTAGCCAATGCGGTCCCCGCGCACATTGGCCGCACACTCGAACCAGGTCCCCAATCCGAGGCTCGCGTTGACGTCGCCCTTCTTGACCAGTTCGTAGCCGCGTTTCGTCGTGAACTCGTGTTCGAGCACGCCGACCCAGAACGCGAGCGGCGCCTCGTTGCGGTCGGAGAACTGGCGGATCCAGACCCGCGCGTCGTCCGCAGTGACCGCCTGGAAGTCGTGGCGGCCTTCGAGCTCGAGGAGTCCTTCGGCAGGTCCATGCGTGCGGTGGCACAACCGGCCAGCGCGACACACAGCAGCGGGATGACTTGCCACGCCGGAGCCCGCGTGGATCGCGGGCTCATCGGAAGTCCTCCACGACGCGCTCGGCGCCGATGCGGTTGATCCACGGGAAGCGGCTCGGCTGACGCGCCCCTTTCTTGACCGGTGCGTCGGCCAGGGCCTGGAAGGTCGCCGACAGCGTCGACAGCGCGACCTGGTCCGCCAGGAACTTCTTGCGCCCCTCCATGCGCTCGATCTCTTCGGTGAGGCGACGCAGTTCGGCCTCGACCTTGAGGATGTCCTCGACCTTGTCGGCCTTCTGCAGCACCTCGAGCAGGCGGTCGCGCGCCTTGCGGGCGTTGTCGAGCCGGATGCCGAGATCGACGAACTCCTCGGTCACGTCTGCGGCCTGTCGCGACTCGAACAGGACGCGCCCGGCTTGTTTTACCCACGCGAACGCCGCCTCGAAGTGTTGCACGGGCACGCGCACGACCAGCGTGTGATCGGTCTGGCTCTGCAGGTGCCCACCCCACGCGACGACCTGGTCGCGGAAGCTCGTCATGGACTCCTCGGGGCGCGCCACCTCGACGCGCAGTTCGCCGCGGTGCACCAGCATCCGTTCAGGCAGCTCGCGCGGGGGAGAGAGAGCCGACGGCACGGGCAGGCTGGTCTCGCCGCCCTCCGCCTCGAACGCGTTCATTGTGGGAGCGGGCTTGGGGCTGGCAACGAGGCCGTTGGTCACCTCGTCCAGCGTGGTGGAGGTGCCCATGTTGCCTGACGCAAAGGAGCGGCCCCCATCGGCCGAGCCAAAGTCGTCCATGTCGAGGCCGCCGCTCGCATTGCTGAAGTCGTCCGGCGCCTGACAGGCCACGAACAGCAGCGTGAACAGGAACGGCCAGAACCCCGGTCGGTATCGCATGTGCGTTCTCCTGACGCCGAGCAAGGAAGGGAGCGCCGTTCTACCATGCTCACGTAGGATCGTCACTGTCATGAACGCACCCGTCGGCTCCCTGCTCCTCACCCTGTCGTTATACCCGGCCCCCCAGGACCCGCCGCGTGCGGCCCCCACGCCGCCCGCGCGCATCGAGTGGCAACGTTCGCTGCCAGATGCGCTCGCCGTGCAGAAGGAGACGGGCCTGCCGCTGCTCGTCGTGGTCAACATGGACGGCGAGAACTTCAACGAACAATTCGCCGGCAGGGTCTACGTGGAACCCGCGTTCGTCGAATCGACGCGCGGCTACGTCTGTATCGTCGCCTCGCCCGACCGCCACACCACGCGCGACTACGACGCGCTGGGCCGCCGCGTCGAGTGCCCGCGGTTCCCGGGCTGTACGTGCAGCGAGCACATCAACATCGAACCCGAGCTGTTCACGCGCTACTTCAACGGCACTCGCAATGCGCCACGGCACGTCGGCGTGTCGAAGGAGGGCAAGATCCTGTTCGACCGCTTCCTCGACGCAGCCATGGAGACGGCGATCGACGCGATCGCGCAACACCGCGGCAAGCCGAAGGACAAGCCGCCAGGCGATACGCTCGACGAGTTGCTGACGCGCCGCGACGCGAAAGCCCGGCGCGCGCTCGAGCAGATGTACGAGAAGGGCGACCAGGCCCAGAAGCGCAAGATCCTCGCGGCAGCGGCCACGGCCAAGAACGAGCCATTCGACCTGCTGCGCATCGCGCTGCGCGACGAAGACCCCGCGATCTTCGGTGCCGCGGCTGCGGCGCTGGCCGCGGTCGCGACGAAGGACGCGTTGATCGACCTCGAGGACGCGCTTGCGCGCACCGACGACGCGGCGCTCGCGAAGGCGCTGCAGACCCGGCTCGGCGATATCGGCCAGACCGACAAGGGTGCTCGGAGGCTGCACGCGCACTTCGCCGAGAAGAGCGACGCGCGCTTCAGCGTGCCGTGGCGCAACGAATGGACGCCGGCCGCGTTCGACGCGAGCTCGCGCGAGTCGATCGAAGCCGTTCTCGACCAGTGTGAGGCCAAGCTGCGCGCGACGCCCGACGACGACGGCGTCCGCCTCCTGATGGCGACGGCGCAGGCAGCGGGTGGTTGCCTGCTGGCCACTTCGGGCGCCAAGGGTGTCGAGTTGTGGTTCGAAGACGCGCAACGCAGCGCCGGCAAGGTGAAGGCGCAGCCGTTGCAAGCCGAGGCCAAGGCCGTGACCGCCATCGCCGCATGGATGCGCGGCGAGGGTGACGCAGCGCAACGCGCGCTCGCAGTGGCTCTCGGCACGGCGAACAGCGACCGCAAGCCCGATGCCTGGCTGGCTTCGACCGTCCTCGACGTCGTCGTGCAGACGACGGCCGGCGCCGCCTACGCGAAGGCGACCGCGGATGCCACCGCGAACCTGGGCCCGGAGCTCGAACGCACGCGTCTCGCGTTGCAACTGCAGACCGAACACAATGGCGGCGGCGAGGCGGCGTCCCTCGTCGGCATCGGACTCTTCGAGCATGTCGGCCTGCGCGCGAAGGCGCGCCAGTATTTCGAGGCGCTCGTCAAGAGGTTCCCGACCTCGCCGGCCGTGCACGAGCGCTGGCGCAATCGCCTGTTCGTCGACTTCGGTGCGGAAGCGACGCGCAAATGGTACGCACAGTTCGCCGCGAGTGCGAAGGATCCGGCCTCCGCACAATGGTTCGCGGGCTACGCGTCGCTCGTTGCCGGCGAGCAACACACGCGCGACGAGCGCAACGCATTGGCGATGAAGGCCTACACCGACGCGATCGAACGCTTCGCCAAGAGCGCGGCCGCCAATCCGGACTTCGTCGACAACAGCAATCACTTCGCGGTGCTGTCCTACGGCGGTCGCGCGGTCCTGCGCCAGGCAGCCGGCGATGGCGCGGGCGCCGTCGACGACCTCATGCGCGCCGCCGAGTTGCGTCCCGCGAGCCTCGACGAGAACGACGGTCTGCAGCGCAAACCGCGCGCGATCGCCGGCCGCGTCGCGCGCGAGCTCACGCAGCAGGGCAAGACGGAGCTCGCCGAGAAGCTGAAGCCGATCGTGCTGTGAGGTCGTTCGTCGAGTCGCGGGCCACGCCGATGCGGCGCCCGTTCATTCGCGTCGCGCCGTCACGCGACTCAGCAACCGCCTGAAGCCCGTGCTGTCGATGTGCCGCCACGGTTGGCCGATCGTGCGCTGCAGCGCGCGCAGCCGCGCCTGACATGCAGAAGCGTAGCCGCCGATCGCCTTGCTCGCCTCGGGCGCCAGGGCTCGTGCGCTGCGCAGCAGGAACGCCTGCAGGCGCTGGAGCGCCACATCCGTGTCGTGCAGTTCGCCGACGTGGTCCTGCAACGCCACGATGTCGGCAACGAGCTTCTCGGCGCGTGGACCGAGAACTTCGAGGAAGAACTCGAGCGCGTAGCGCAGCCGCTTGCCCTCGATGCGCAGCGCGTGCAGCGTCTCCACGGTCGCCCACGGCAGGACCGCCGCGTATGCGCGCACTGCGTCGTAGCGTTGCCAGACGACCTGCGGCAATTCGTCCTGGACGCGGCTCGGTAATCCGGCCGGTGCTTGCAGTCCGGCTCCCCCTGTGGCCAGGAACTCGAAGTACGACTGCTTGAAAGCCCGATACTCCTCGCTGCCGAGGTGCGCGATCAACTCGCCGCGCGCGGCTTCGCGTTCGCCGAGCCAGTCGTCGAGCAACGGCTGCAACGCCTCGTCTGTCCCGGCCGGCTGCGATGTTTGATATGCTCGCAGTGCGTCCAGCTGCACGTCGAGGTCGCGCACGACGCCGAGCGACCCGGCGAGCCGGCGCAACTCGCGGCGGAACGGGCGGATGACCTTGCGCTTGTAGCAGGGCGCGAAGATGCGGAAGGCGGCGCGCTGCCGGCGCGAGGCCACGCGCATGTCGTGCAACGCATCGATGTCGCCGCCGCGCGTTCCCTCCTCGTGCTCGAGCATGCCTTCGAAGTGAAGGCGCAGGACCGCGCGCCCCGCTTCGGCCATGGGCATGTCGGCGCGCACCGCGGGCGACTTGCGTTTTTCAGGCGGGGAGCGCTCGGCGGCAGCGGGCGTTCCGTCGAGCAGAGCCAGAGCACGTTCGAGCCTGGATGGACCGGCCGGTCGGAGTTCGTAGACCTCGAGCGCCTCGCCCATTGCCCGCAGATCGTCGAGTGTTCCGAGCAGTCCTAGTTCGATCTCGATCTCGTGGCCGGTGCTCTGGTCCGGCCCGAAAGCGACCGGGTCCAGGCACAGCTCGCCGACGCGGCGCTCGCCGTGCCAGAGTTCGCGCCGCGCGCGTCGTTGGTGGATGACGAGCAGTTCGACGAGCGGTTTCGAGTCACTCAGCGAGAGGACCAGGTCTCGTGCGCGCCCCTCGGGCCAGGCGTGTGGCTGGCGCGCATCGGCGGCGACGTGCAGCTCGTACTCTTCGCGCTGATGTGTGGCGTCCTGCGGCGTGTTCAGGTCCTCCAGCTTGAGGAAGCAGCGGCCCTCCATCTGCCGGAGGCGGCACGCATGGCCGCCGTGGTGGAGCGCGCGGTCCGCGGTATCCAGGTAATGATCTGCGAAGACGACTTCGCCGATGGGTTCCAGCCGATACGCGCCGAGTTCCGTGATGCTCAGCAGGTGCGCGAACGTGCGTGCGTCGGGAACCGTGTACTTCGCTTCGATCTCGAGTCGCGTGGCGCACATGAGTCGTGCATCGGAGATTAGCCGGTGGAAGCTCGAGGTTGCACCGCCCTTCCCGTCCAGGGCGGCGAGGAACACTCCCTTACCTGGTCTTCGCATCCCAGAGCTGCGCCTGGGCCCGCCGGTCGTACCGGCCGCGGAAGAATCGTCGTAGCCGCCCATGGAGAGTCGGTTCTCGAGGCAGCTTGGCTCGCGGAGAAACAGGAGACGTCGCAACGCGCGCATCGCACAGGAGCAACGACCCAGTCGGCGTTGCGACGTCTCCTGAGCAGGCAACGCACCAGCGAGGCGGCCGTTGCTCGGGCGCGTCCGCGAGCCACGCACATGGTTCGCGGCGCCGCATTCTGGCATGATCCCCTCCTGGCCCGCAGGCCTGTAGTTGCGCGGCTTCCGGGACTTGGCGCCGGGGAGCCCGCAACACGCGACCACGATGGAAAACGACACCCTGCTCGAGAAGGTGACGGAGGTGGACGGCTGCAGGGTCCTGGGGCCCTGCGCAATCTACTCGCGGCTGGGCCAGGGTGGCATGGGCGCCGTCTATCGGGCGCGTCACATGAACCTCGGCATCGACGTCGCGGTGAAGTGCCTGAAGCCGTCGCTGGCCGACGCGCAGTTCGTGAAGCGCTTCAAGCTCGAGGCGAAGTCGGCGGCCAGGATCGGCCACCAGAACGTCGTGCGCGTCTTCGACGTCGCGGAGGACCAGGGGCTGCACTACATCATCATGGAGCTCGTGCAAGGGGAGACCGCGCGCCAGCGCGTCGAGCGCAAGGGTCCGCTCGCGATCGGCGAAGCGCTCGAGATCCTCTACGGGGCGGCGCAGGGCCTGGCCGAGGCGCACCGCAAGGGGATCATCCACCGCGACATCAAGCCCGACAACATCCTGATCTCGTCGAGCGGCGAGGTGAAGCTCGTCGACCTCGGCCTGGCCAAGCCCTCGTTCCGCGACGACTCGAACTCGATGTTGTCGTCGGCCAACCAGGTGATGGGCACGCTGCAATACATGCCGCCCGAGCAGTGGGAGAGCACGAGCGACTTGACGATGGCCGCCGACGTCTGGGCGCTCGGCGCGACGTTCTTCTTCCTCGTGGCCGGGCGCGAGGCCATCAACAACGGCACGCCGCCTCAGATCATGAATCGCATCGTGAACCATGCGTTTCCCGATGTGCGCCGGGTGCGCGACGACGTGCCCGACGAGGTGATCGCGCTGCTCGCCCGGGCCACGGCGAAGGCGGTGCAAGACCGCTTCGAAGATGCGGAAGTGCTGGCCACGGCCATCGCCGGGCTCGAGACGCGTCGTTCGGGGCTGCGCGACAGCGAGGCCGGCACCACGCAACTGCGCACGCTCGTGTCGCCGCCGCCGCAACGCACGCTGGACAAGATCCAGACGCTGCTGCAAGTGGGCCCCGGCGCGCGCCTCCAGACCGTTCCGTCGGCCTTGCCGGCCCCGTCCACCGCGCCCAAGCCCGCGTCCGCGTCGGCTGCGACGCCACGCCTGGCCACCGCGGCGAGCGGGCGCCGGGCAGCCATCGTGTTCCTCGTGCTCGTGTTCGGCGCCGGGGCCCTGCTCTTCGCACCGGGCGTACGCCAATGGGTGTTTGGGCCTCCCGCACCACCCGGTCCGTTCGCCGACGCCGATCGGTTCGAGACGCAGCAGGACTACGCGAAAGCCATCGCCGCCGCCGAGGAAGCCTATCGCAAGGACGAGTCGCTGGCCGGAAGGACCGAACGCCTGGGCCGGCTGCATGCGAGCTGGTCGATGCAGCTCGACGTCCGCGACCAGGAGTACCTCGAGGCCCTCGCGCAGATCGACAAGAGCATCGCGTGTCTCGCCGGCGATGCGGTGCGCAGGCAACGGTCCGAAGCGCAGCGGCAGCAGCTGATCGCGAAGATCGGCAAGGGTCTCGAGGGCACCCTCACGCGCGGGCCCGCGAGTGCCGAGGGCGACCAGGTCCAGTTTCGCGGCACGCTGACCAACCCGTCCGTGAAGGTGAAGGAGTTGCGGCTCGGCCCGTCGGCGGTCGTACTCGACGCCGGTGGCGCGTTCGAAGAGCGGCGCAGTCTGGGGTCAGAACGCAAGGTGAGCGTCTGCGCGATCCTCGACGATGCCGCGAGCACGGAGATCCAGCTGCGTCCTTGGGGCCCCGATCTCGCTTTCGTGGAACAGATCGTTGCCGTGAAGACGTTCGGCGGCAGGGCCGTGACCGCGTCGGGCACGATCCAACTGCGCGGCAGGCTCACGGACCCCGAAGCGAAGCTCTTCCTCGGCGACACCGAGATCCCCATGGTCCCGCTCGACGACGGTAGCTTCACGTGCGAGGCGCCCGACCTTGACGAGGGTGAGAACGACCTCGTGTTCGTGGCGCGCAATTCCGAGCAACCGGCCGCGTCTTGCAGGTTGCAGGTCCTACGCCTCAAGGCACCGGTACTGACCGTGAACGCGAGTTCGACGGAGTCGGCCAGGTGCCCGGTCGAGGTGACCGCCGACATCTGGACGAAGACCGTCGTGGTGATCATCGCCGGGAAGCAGTTCTCGCTGCAGCAGAAGGCCGACAAGGCCGTTTTCACGGGAGACGTCGAGCTCGCGCAGGGGCTCAACAGCGGCGAGATCGTCGCGACGAACGTGGTCGACCAACAGACCAGGCAACGCCAGGAGTTCGAGCGGTTACCGACCATCGAGTCCGTCACTCTCGTGCTCGGCAACACGTCGATCCCCGTGAAGCAGGATGCGCCGGTCTACGTGAACAGCAAGCAAGCCAAGGTGCGTGTCGTCACCGGAGCCCTCGGAGCGAGACTGCTCGTGAACGGCAAGCGGCTCGAGTCCCAGGATCTGGCCTCGGGCGTGGACGTCGCGCTCGAGGACCTCGAAGAGGGCAAGCCGGTGTCCGTCTCGTTCCAGGTCGGATTCGACGTCGAAGAGATCCGCTCGAAACCGTGGCAGGTGAACCTCGTGCTCGACACCGTGATGCCGGTAGTGAGCGACCTGAAAGCGTCACCGCCGCCACCGCAACTGGCAGGCACGGAGATCACGGTCTCGGGCGCATGGCAGGACGAAGGAGGATGCGCGTCGCTCATGGTCGACAACCAGGCCGCAGACGTGCAACCCGCGGGCAAGTCAGGCAGCGGAACCTGGAGCGTGAAGCTGAAATCGCCCGACAAGACCCGCGACCTCGCGATCGTGGTGAAGGACCTGGCCGGCAACTCGAGGACGGTCCCACTGCCCTTCGAGGTGGTTGCGGCACCTGCGCCCCCTGCACCGGAACGAGTCTTCGAGCCGGACGGCTTCGTGCGCAAACGCGACTGCAACGTCGAGAATGGCTATCCCGAGTTCCTGATCCACCAGGCGACGCGCATCGAGCTCGTGGCGAACGAATTCGGTCCCGGCAAGAAGCCCGGCTACTACATCGCGACGCAGGAAACGACCGAGCAGCAATGGGGCACAGGCTCCGGTACGGGGCCCAAGACAAACGAGACCTACCGGTCGGTGAAAGCCTGGCTCGCCGACGCGGCTCGCCTACGTCTCGACCTGCCTACAGCGCAGGAATGGGACGGCATGCCGTCGCAGTGGCAGAGGGGCCAGGGCAAGGCCGAGTGGCTCAGGGCCGAGGGGCCCACCTCCGCGCCTCTGCGCAAGGAACCCGGCGGACAGGAGAGCTACCAGCAGAACAGGGCGACGTCGGGCATCAGTTTCCGCGTCGTCTACCGCGTGCCCTGAGCGGGCGCGCGCCAAGGTCCTCACGCCTCGGTTCAGAACCTCGCGCCGGCCGTGATACACACACCAGTGAAGTCCTCGTCGGTGCCGAAGAACACGCCGCTGTTGTAGGACTCGGTGGTCCCGAAGTTGGTCTTGTGCGAGAGGAACGACAGGCCGGCGAGCAGACCGGAGGCGAACTTGTATCGCGCCCCGATTTCCCAACCGAGCGTGAACCCATAACCGTCCTCGTCGAGCCCGCCGCCCGAGACATTCGTCGACCCCGAGCCGCAGGTGATCTCCGCGAACGCCGAGAGCTCCGCGAGCTTCCCGCCCTGGTCGTGTTGGAAGATGATGTACTCGGGTTCAGCCGAGAGGCGCACGCCGACCAGATCGCGCGAGATGGTCACCGTACTCGGCCCACCGACCGCGGCGCCGTCCTGGTCCGACGTCAGGAAGAACGGCCCGAAACGCACGGGCATCCGGAAGGTGTCGCCCATCGTCGCGCGATAGGACAGCGCCAGGAACGCGCTCGCGTCATCGAGCGACGTGCCAGACCCACCGATCTCGTCCGCGCTGGTGTAGGTCCCGCTGAAATAGACGCCGAGCTCGGACTCCCAGAAGTGCTCGCCACGCAGCCGCAGCTCATAGGCATCTTCGCTCGCGGAGGCGACCGCGGTGCCGTCGTTCACCTCGAAGTCGGTTTCGCCGATGGTCGCGGCGAGCGCAATCATCGTGCGCGGGTGGACCTGGGCGATGCTCGGCCCCTGGGGTGGAACTGCCGCGAGCGCGGCCTCCAGCCGCGTTGGCGCGTTCGCACCCGCGAACGAGCGATCCGGGTTCGGTGAAGTAGCGCACCCGACAAACATCATTCCCAGGGGCGCGACGAGACAAGAGACCAGCTGCAATGTGGTTCTCGGCATGGCTTGGACAGTGGGGTCCTCCTGGCGCGGGATGCTAGATAGCTGCCCGGCGGATTCAACTTTCGCGGCGTTTCGGTTGGCTGCGTATGCTGCCGGCAACCACTCACGCCATGTTCGATCGCTTCACTGACGACGCCAAAAGGCTCATGGCGCTGTCGCGCCAACATGCGCTGCAACTGCGACACAGCGCAATCGCACCTGAACACATGCTGCTCGCCTTGCTGCATCTGCCTCGCAGCACGGCCGGGCGTCACCTGGAAGCCTGGGGGCTCGATCCCAAGCTGCTCGCGCCGCATCTCGACGCAGCGCTGCAGCCCGGGACCGCGCAAGGCGAGGGCACGCTGCCGTTCACACCCGCGGCCAAGAAGGTCCTCCAGCTGACCCTCGAAGAGGCCGTGCGACTGCGCCACAGCTTCATCGGCTGCGAACACGTGCTGCTCGGGCTCGTGCTCGAGGGAGATTGCGAAGCGTCCCGGTTGCTCGCGACCGCGGGAGCCCGCATCGACACGCTGCGCGCGGCCGTCGCCGGGATCCAGCCGAGGGTTCCACGGGCGCTCGTCGGCGACCGTTCCAAGATGCGCCTCTTGCTGATCAGCAATTCGACGATGTATGGCGGCGGTTACCTCGCGCACTGTGCGGCGGAGATCCGCGACTTCCTCGGAGCGAAGAAGAAGGTGCTGTTCGTGCCATACGCGCTGCACGACCACGATGCGTATGCCGACAAGGCGAAGAAGACCTTCGCGGCCATGGGCCACGACCTCGCGTCGGTGCACGCGTTCGCGGACCCGCTCGTGGCTTTCAAGCAAGCCGAGGCGGTGTTCGTCGGCGGCGGCAACACCTTCCGCCTGCTGAACGCGCTCTACAACCACGACCTGCTGTCCGCGATCCAACACCTCGCGCTCGCCGGCATTCCCTACATCGGCAGCAGTGCCGGTGCCAACGTCGCGACCGAGTCGATCCGCACGACGAACGACATGCCGATCGTGGAACCGCCCTCGTTCACGGCGATGCAGTTGGTGCCGTTCCAGATCAATCCGCACTATCTCGACGCCGATCCCAAGAGCACCCACATGGGCGAGACGCGCGAGGAGCGCCTGCTCCAGTTCCTCGAAGAGCACGACACGCCCGTGCTCGGCATGCGCGAGGGCTGCATGCTGCGCGTCGAGGGAATGCGCATGGAACTTCGCGGCACGACGCAAGCGCGGCTCTTCCGCCGCGGTGTCGCTCCCGAGGAACACGCGCCGCCGCGCGATCTCTCGTTCCTGCTGGAGCCCCCGCGCACGACGTCCGGCCCGCCCCGGCCCGCATGAAGACCCCGTTCCCTCTCGTTCTCTCGCTGTGCGCCGCGCGGCTCGCGGCGCAAGAAGCTGACTCCGTCGAACACCACATCACGAAGGAGGTGCTCACGGCCCACGTGCGCTACCTCTCGAGCGACCTGCTCGAAGGACGCGGCGTCGGCACGCGCGGCGACATGCTGGCGCGCCTGTATATCGCGACGCAGATGGAGTCCCACGGGCTGAAGCCCGGCGCCGCCGACGGTTCGTGGGTGCAGACCGTGCCGATCTCCGGCATCACGACCTTCGTGACCAGGACGCTGGCTGGGAAGGGCAGCGGCGGCGAAGCGGAGTTCAAGGCCCCCGACGACTTCACCGCGGTGGCAGGCTCGCCCGATCTCACCGCGGCGTGGCAGGACGTGGACCTCGTCTTCGTCGGCTACGGCATCACCGCTCCCGAACAGCAATGGGACGACTTCGGCAACGCGGATATGCGCGGCAAGGTCCTGCTCGTCATGAACAACGACCCCGCCGACGATCCCGCGCGCTTCGCCGGCAAGACGCGTCTCTACTACGGCCGCTGGACCTACAAGTACGAGGAAGCCGCGCGCCGTGGTGCGCTCGGCGCGATCGTCATCCACACGAACGAGTCCGCTGGATACCCCTACCAGGTCGTACAGGCCAACCACGGCCGCGAGAACTTCTGGCTGCCGTTCCGGAAGGACCAGCCGACGCTCGGCATCCGCTCCTGGTGCACCGAGGAGACCGCCAGGAAACTGTGCAAGCTCGGCGGTCAGGATCTCGATGCGCTGCGCACGAGCGCCAACAAGGGCGGCCAGGCGCCGGTGCCTCTCGGCGTGAGGGTGGGTCTCGCGATCGAGAACACCGTGCGTTCGATCGAGTCCGGCAACGTGCTCGGGGTGCTGCCCGGCGGCGATCCGAACCTCGCGGCCGAACACGTCGTCGTCACGGCCCACTTCGACCACCTCGGCATCGGCAAACAGCGCCGCGACGACACGATCTACAACGGCGCGGTCGACAACGCCTCGGGTTGCGCGGGTCTGCTCGCGCTCGTTCGCGCGTGTTCGCACCTCGCGAAGCCGCCGCGCCGCAGCCTGTTGTTCCTCGCGGTCACGGCCGAAGAGTCCGGACTGCTCGGTTCGCAGTTCTATGCCGAGAACCCGAGCGTGCCGCGTAACCGGCTAGTCGCGAACTTCAACGTCGACGGCCTCAACGTCTGGGGCATGTCCCGCGACATCGAGTTCATCGGCCACGGCAAGAACAGCCTGACGGCGCTCGCCGCCGAAGTCGCGAAGACGCGCGGCCGCCGCATCGAGCCCGACAGCAATCCGGACCTCGGCCTGTTCTACCGCAGCGACCACTTCAACTTCGCGCGCATCGGCGTGCCGGCCGCCTACTTCAAGGCGGGCAAGGACTTCCTCGACCGGCCCGAAGACCGGGTCCGCATGAAGAACAGCTACACGACGGTGCACTATCACCAGCCGACCGACGAGTTGGCCCCGTGGTGGAACCTCGACGGAGCCGTCTCCGACCTGCAGGTCCTGCTCGACTGCCTGCTGCGCACCGCGAACGCCGACGAGGCTCCGCGCTGGACGCCCGGCGACGAGTTCGAGAAGCTGCGCTGAACCCCGCGGGGGTTGCTCACGCGCGCAGCGTGAGCCGGAAGCAGGCGCCGTCGCGCACGGTCTCGTCGAGCACGAGTTCGCCGCCGAGGTCGCGCGCGAGGCCGCGCGCGAGCGCGAGCCCGAGACCGACGCCCGGCACGTCGTTGCTCGCGGTCGGCACGGCGCCGCGGTCGAACGGCGCGAAGATGCGATGCCGGTGGCCGGGCGGCACACCGGGCCCGTGATCGCGCACGTCGAACTGCACGACGCCGTCGCGCGCCTTCACGCGCAGCTCGACCGCGTCGCTGCCGCCCTTGCCATACTTGGCCGCGTTGTCGACGAGGTTGAACAGGATCTGGCCGATCGCATCTTCGTCGGTGATGAGCACGGCCTCGCGCGCCGTGTCGTCGACGTGGACCTCGAGCGACATGCCCGCATCGACGAGTCGCCGCCGCAGCGTCGGCGCGAGGCGCTCGACGAGCGGTGCCACGGCATGGCGTTCGCGCCGGCTCGCAAACCGGCCTTCCTCGAGGCGCGACCACGCGAGCACGTTCTCGACGACGCGCGACAGGCGGTCCGACTCGCGCTGCAGCGTCGACAGGTATTCGCGTTGCGCTGCGGGCTCCGTGACCATGCCGTCGGCGAGCATTTCGCTGTACATGCGAAACGTGCACAGCGGCGTGCGCAGTTCGTGCGTGACCGCCGACGCGAATCGCGCGCGCCGTTCGCCGAAGCCGATCGCGGCCCGCAGCGTGAACCCGAGCACCGCGAGCGCGAGCAGCGTGGCGCCCCACGTGGTCCACAGGATCGCCGTCATCGGCAGGCCGCTCGCGAGACCGGACTCCTGGCGCACGCTGACGCGCGCCGGCACCGATGCGAGCATCGATGCCTGTTCGGCCACGGTCGGCGTCTCGCAGCGCAGGATCTGCGTCGTCCCGGGCGGGAACAGGTCCTCGACCAGTTGCAACAGCTCACGCTGCATCTGCGACCAGTCGATGACGACGCCCTGCAATCGCGTCGCCCCCTGACTCTGCACGCGTCGCGCGAAGACCAGACAGGCCGGGGCGGCGCCGTCGAGCCAGAACGGCACCATGGGGCCAACCGTGTCTTCGGCCGCCGCCTTCGGAGCCTCGGGCACCGACGGCGCCTCGTAGTTTCTCGAGTTCTCCCTCACCGCCATCTGGCGGCTCGAATACTCGTTGACGCTCTGCTGCATCTGCGCCGCCGTGTCGGGCGGCACCAGGTTGCAGCCCATCGTCGGCAGCAGCAACTCCGCCCCACCGAGCCTCCTGTCGAGCGCGCCGAAGACGAGCCGCGGCTGCAACGCCGTGAGCCGCGCGGCCGCGCGTTCGATCACACGGGCATCGACGCCGTTCGCCTCGGCGACGTCGCGCTCGTTGCCGGTCGGGACCTGCGGGCTCCCGAGCTGGCCGTTCCTCACGAGCTCGAAGTGCAACGAGAACACCGGCGACTCGTAGCCGAGCAGCGGCGACCGCACGAGCACGTCGTCCGGCGCGAGTCTGCTGAAGCTGCGCGTCCACGCTGTCGCAGCCGCCGGAAAGGCGCGGTAGTCCGACGCGGGCCGCATCGCCTCGCGCGCGAACTGCGGCGACAGCCAGCTGTCCATGCGCCACAGTGCCAGACGCATCTTCTCGTGCAGTTGCGCCTGGCAGCGCGCCTGCAGCTCGTCGCGATCGAGCTTCAGCAGCGTCGCGGTCAGCCACGACAGGACGCCGAGCAGCAGCAGCGTCGTGGCCACGAACCACGCCCCCGCGCGCCAGCGCCGCGCGATCACGGTGTGCCTCCCGCGGCGAGCATGTAGCCCTTGCCGCGCACGGTCAGCACGACTTCCGGTGCGTCGGGCGAGTCGGCGAGCTTCTCGCGCAGGTTCACGATGTGCATGTCGATCGCGCGCGTCGCCAGATCGCCCGACGTCAACCCCCACACGCGCTGCAGCAGTTCGCTGCGCGCGATCGCGCGGCCGCGGTTCTGCACGAGGTAACGCAGCAGGTCGCCTTCCTTCTCGGACAACTGCACGCGGCTGCCGTCCGCGCGCACGACCTCCCTGCGATCGAAGTCGATCGCGCGCCCGGCGAGCACGATGCGACCGACGTCGGATGGCCGCTCGGCGCTGCGGCGCAGCACCGCCTCGACGCGCGCCAGCAGTTCCTTGCTCGAGAACGGCTTCACGACGTAGTCGTCGGCGCCCGTCTGCAGCCCGTGCACGCGGTCCTGTTCGCTGCCGCGCGCCGTAACGAGGATCACGGGCAGCGCGGCGCGCGAGCGTCGGATCTCGTCGAGGATCTGCAGACCCGAGCAATGCGGCAGCACGACGTCGAGGATCGCGAGGTCTAGCTGCACGGCCAGCGCGCGGTCGAGGCCTTCCTTGCCGTCCGCGCAGGCGACGACCGCGTAGCCCGCGTATTGCAGCGAGTCCACGAGCCCACGCCGGATCGCGGGATCGTCCTCGACGACCAGCACGGTCTTCTTCGTACTCACGGGATCAGCGTAACCCGAAGCGCCGGTCTTCGGTCGCGTTCTCGTGGCAACGCATGCACGAGGCCACGCGGCCTGCAGCGGTCACGATGCCGTTCTTGTCGATCGTGCCGTAGACCCAGCCGTTGTCGGTGTCGGGTGTGCCGGGTTCGCGCTTGTGCATCACGAACAGGCCCGCCGCGTCGCCGCCGTGACAGACCATGTTGCCGTTCTTCACGACGAACGGGCCCATGTACCGACGGCTCGCCTCGGTCGGTTGCCCCTGCTCGCCCTCCACGCGCTGCCAGGCCTCCTTGACGATGGTCTGCCCGACCTTGGCCGGCTCGTTCGGCTTCACGTACTCGAGGCCATCCGCGAACCGCGCGTAGAGCAGATACAGCTTGCCGCCGTGTTCCTTGCCGGCCTCCGAGATGCGGGCGTAGGGTGCCGGCATCCTGCAATCCGTCGGCGCCATGCGCGGCGAGCCCGTGACAAGTGCGAACTTCTCGTAGCCGCGCACCGCTTCCTTCACGACCTTTGCGAATGGCGAGTCCACGTCCTTGCCGGGCGTCGCGGCGGGCGCTCCGGTCGGCGCAACGGCGGGCGCGACAGTGGACCCTACGGCGCGCTGGAACCCACGCGCCTCGGCCTGCTGCCGCACCGACTCGAGCACCGCCTGCTCGAACAGCTTGCTGCCCGCCTCGCCAGCCCTCTGCAGCTCGTGCTGCACGTGGGCATCGCGTTGCTTGCCGAGCGCCTCGACCTGCTGCTTGATCTCGTCGCGCTTCTTCTTCTGCGCGGCGACGTGCGCGCGCAGTTCGTCGGTCGACAGCTTGCGCAGCGCCTCGGGCAAGTCCTCCTTCTTGACGTTCTCGAGCTTGAAGGTCGGCTCGTTGCAGGCGTCGACGAGATCCCAATGCGAGTTGCAGTAGAGCGTGCTCGCTTTGGTCTGGCACCGTGTCGCGGCGGCGGCGCTGTTGAGCCCCGCGGCGTTGCTGTCCTGCGCGACCTGGTTCTGTGCCCAGACGACGGCCTGGCTGCCGTAGGGCACGTAGGTCGTGTTCATCGCGGCGCTGAGCTCGGCGAGCTGGGTGTCGAACGGAGTCGACACGACGAACCCGTTGTCCTGCTCGATCGCCGCGAACTTGCCGTCGGCGAGCGTCGCGACCGCGCGCCAGCCGGCGGCTTCCTCGTGCGCGGGATTGCCGCAGTAGATCGTGTTCACGACGATGCCCTGGCCGATCGCGGCCCTGCTCTGGCTCGGGCCATCGACCTTCGGATCCTGGCTCGCGGGCTCGTTGCCTGCCACGAACATGAGCTTGAGGGCCTTCGGATCGCTCGACCACGAGAGCTCGGTCAGCGCCGCCTGCATGACGCGCGCCACGTACTCCTCGCCGCCGTTCGTCGAGAGCGCGAACAGCTTCTGGGACACCGCATCGAGGTCGGTCGTGAACGCGGTCTCGACTCGGACCCAGCCCTTCTCGGGGTCGTACGCGCTGCAGCCGTAGGTCAACAACGCCACGCGCAGCGTCGGCGCGGGCTGCAGCTTCGCGAGGTCGTTGACGACGGCCCAGAGGTTCTGGCGCGCGGCGTTCAGCAGACCGTTCATGCTGCCGCTGATATCGAGGCAGATCGCTAGGTCGACGGGTCGCTGCACGGCCATGGCCGCTGCCGGCGGCGGCGCCTGGGCCAGCAGTGCGCTCGCGGCTGCGAGCGAGGAAAGGAACACGGTCATCGGGCGGATCATCGGAGCATCTCCTTCGGTTCAGCGGGGGTATTCGGTGGTTCCAGCCGGCATCGGTGCCTCGATCAGCACGTTCTTGCCGTCGATTTCGAGCAGCAGCTCGCCGCGCAGCGACAACACGCCGCCGCGCCCTTCGGCTTCGAGCCGCTGTCGCAGCGTCTGGTAGCGATCGCTGCCGAACACGACGCGTTCGTCGGCGTCCAGGCGCTTGTTGACGACGCTGTTGCCGTCGATCCAGCGGTCGCCGCGGCGGAAGAACGCCCGGTCGCAGATCTGCTGGATCGCCGTCGTCTCGACGGGCTGCATGTTCTGATCGAGGTAGCAGTTCCTGTAGTTCGCGCGTTCCTGCGCCTTCTGCGCCCACAGGTTGCTGCCCTGGTTGACGGCGCTCAGGCCGCTGCGCGTGACGATCGCGCGGCCGCTGAGCTCGGTCTGGCACGCCGTCGTGAGGGCGTGCCAGTTGCCGAGGTCGTTGCCCTCCGTGGCGAGGAACGCCGTGTACTCACCGAGCACGCCGAACTTCGTCGACAGCCGCAGGATCTCGTCGCGAAGCTCGCGCAGCTTCGGATCCGCGAACGGGTCGACGGCGCGCGCACCGAGCCGCGCACCCGGATCCGCGCCCTGCTGGCGCAGCTCGTCGACGAGGAACGCGATCTGCCGGCTTGCCCACAACCGCGGCACGAACGCATGGCGCGTCGTCGCCGATCGGACCGGCAGCACGAACTGGTGCTGCCTCCTGCCGGCCAACGTGTCTCCAGCGAGCACGAAGCGAAGGTCGTCGTCGCCGCGGTATTGCCCGAGCACGACGAGCTGGTCGGTTGCGAACAGGTCGGGCAGGCGCGCGGGCAGCATCTCGCTGACGCGGGCGCTCGGCTTTCCGTCGCTGTCCACGGTCCACAGACGCGGCTCGGCGAGCACGGGATGGTCGAGCCGCGCGAACGTGCGCGCGACCTTGGTCTCGACATCCTCGTCGGGCAGCACGTAGGTCGTGACGGCGCGCGTCGCTTCGGCGATCGCGTCGAGCAGCGGCACGTTCACGTCGTGCCCGACGCCGAAGCAGAAGACGCGGCGCTTGTGCGGGTTGCTCGTCGCGACGAGTTGGCGCAGATCCACTTCGCGTGTCGCTCCGACGGTCGGCAGGCCGTCGGTCAGGAACAAGACGAGCGGCAAGGTGCCCGGGAGCGTCGGCGCGGTCAGCGCCTGCTGCAGCGCATCGTGCAGGTTCGTGCCGCCCATCGGCCGCACGTTCTCGAGCCAGGTCCGCGCCGCCGCGAGCGTCTTCTGGTCCTTCGCCACGGGCTGCGGGAACGCCATGCCGACGTTGTTGCCGTAGTCGAGGAGCTGGATGCCCTCGCCGGGCGCCAGGCCTTCGAGCACCTGCAGCGCAGCAGCCTTGGCCTGTTCGAGCTTGCGCCCCGCCATGCTGCCCGACCGATCGAGCACGAGCGTGACCTCGCGTGGCAAGGCCGCCCGTCGATCGGGCCGCGGCGCGCTCGCGAGCAGCAGGAAGTAGCCGCCGCCGATCGTGGCATCGGGGTAGGCGAACAGCGCGGCCGTCGGTTGCGTTGCGTCGGCGGCCGTCGTGTAGCAGAGGCGGAACGCGCCGGGATCGCGGCGGCTCTTGTCCGCGACGTGCAGCGTCATCTCCTTGGGACCGCGCTTGTTCACGACGAGCTCGTGGCTCGGGGAGTAGCAGACGCCGATCGGCGCGCGCGCGATCACCTCGACGGCGATCGACCACGGCGCCTCCTGGTCCATGGTCTCGCTGCGCGGCAGCACGTAGTCGACGCGCTCGCCGTCGACGTCGAGCACGTGGTCATACGTGAGGCGCAGCACCTGCCGGCCGCGCGCGGGCACCGGAAACACGCTGCTGCGCAGGCAACCACAGCCGGCGAACTCGAGCAGCGCCGGATCGCGCAGCTTCGCCGTGATCTCGTCGTAGAGGCGGCGCGCTTCGTCGCGCGGCAGCACGCGTGCGGTCGGCGTCGCGGCAGCGCCTTCGAACGCGAAGCTCGAGACCGCGGCGCCGTCGGGGACCGGCAGCAGCAGCACGGCCTCCTGCTGCGTGTTCGACGGATTGTGCAGTTCGATCTGCAGCGTCGTCGTCGCGGCCCGGTCGACGATGCGAACCCTCGCCTCGGCAGCGACGACACGCACCAGCGGCGCGCCGGCGGGCGCCAGCACGGCGCGGCTCGGGACCACCCATTGGTGGGCGCCCTGGGTCCTCGGCGCTGCCGCCAGCACGAACAGGATCGGGAGGAAGAACGCGTCTCTCATGTCACCTCTCAGTAGGGACAGTAGACGCGCGAAACAGCCCTTCGACCGTAAGCGACGCGTAAGTGGCTCGCGCCAGGCAGGGCGAGCGGCCATCGGCACGAACATCGGAACCGCCATGGCAACGCTTCCACGACCAGCGGCTTGACGGTTCCGGACCGGCGTCTACTTTGGTGCGCAAAGCCACTGCCATGGAACTGCGCGACGCCATCGACCAGATCACGACCATCCGCACCCAACTCGCCGCGACCGAACGGCTGCGCAGCTTGCGCGCGCTGCCCGTCGCCTTTTCGGGCCTGCTCGCCGTGCTCGCTGCGCTCGTGCAGGCGCGCTACATCGACGACCCTCTGCGCGTGCCGCATCAGTATCTCGTGCTCTGGGTCGGCTCGGCCCTGGTCAGCGGCATCGCGGCCGGCGCCGTCGTGGTGCGGCGCGCCCGGCGATTCCCGTCGGCTCTCAGCGTCGCGAACGCACGCCTCGCGGCCATGCAGTTCGCGCCGTGTCTCGTCGTGGGCGCCATCGTGACCTGGTTCGTGGCCGATCGTCTGCCACAGCAGCTCTGGCTGCTGCCGGGGTTGTGGCAGCTGCTGTTCGGCCTCGGCAACCTCGCGGCCCACCGCCTGCTGCCCGCGCCGGCCCTGGCGGTCGGAGTCATGTTCCTCGCTTCGGGCACGTGCTGTCTGTGGTTCGGCGACCGCGCGCTCGATCCATGGGCGATGGGTCTGCCATTCGCGGCCGGCCAGCTCGCGCTCGCATCGATCCTGTGGTGGCACCTCGAACGCACCGAAGTCGGCGCGGAGGCACGCTCATGAGCGACAAGAAGACGGTCGCGGACGGTCGTTATGCCTACGAGGGTCTCGACCGCGTGCTGCACGAGAAGGCCCGCCTCGGCATCGTGACCTCGCTCGCCGCGCGCGTCGACGGCATCCTGTTCACGGACCTGAAGGCGCTGTGCAACCTGACCGACGGCAATCTGTCGCGCCACCTCACGGTGCTGCAGGAAGCCGGCATCGTCGAGATCCACAAGGGCTTTCGCGGGCGACGGCCGCAGACGCTGTGCCGGCTCACGGACTCGGGCCGCAAGCGTTATCTCGACTACATCGCCGTACTCGAGTCCGTGCTCGCGGACGCCGTCGATGCCTCGAAGGCCACACGCAAGACGCGTCGCGTGTTGCCCGAGGGCTTCAGTCCGGCGTGATCAGCACGGCGCCCCGCCTTCGCGGGGCGCGTGGTGGCGCGTCACTTCTTGCGCGCCGGTTCCCCGCCTGCCTTCAAGCCGGCGAGGATCTTGTCGGTGTCGGTCACGCTGGCGTCGTAGGACACGACGATGTCGGTCTTGCCGGCCTCGATCTCGGCTCCAGTCACGCCAGGCACCTTGTCGAGGGCGCCACGCACGGTGGCGACACACCCCGCTCAGGTGGGAGTCTTGTCGAGAACGAGCTGGACTTCGGTGGCGTTCGGGTTGGTCGCACAGCCAGCGAGCAGGAGCGACAACAGCGCAGGGACTGCAAGTCTCACGACTTCACCTTCGCATTCTTCTCACCCTTCGCTACGAGCAACTTGACGATCTCGTCGGGCTTGATCTTGGTGTTGTCGTAGTTGACGGTGAAATCCTTGTCGCCAGCCTTGATCGCGATCTCACCGACTCCGGGGACCTTCTCGAGGGCACCACGCACGGTGGTGACACATTGCCCTCAAACGTCCTTGCCGAGTTCCATCACTACCTTGGCATTGGTGGTCGTCGGGGCAACCGGAGCCGCGGATGACTCCTTGCTGCACGCGACCAGGAAAAGGGCAGCAGCGCCCGTGACAATCAATCGGTTCATGGTCTTCTCTTCGAAAAGAAAGCACCGCGGGGAATCCGAGGCGCCCGAAGATCCTACGTAGTCGGCGGCCGCAGCAAACCCCCGATTCCAGGTAAAGCCCCGATCACAGGTTCTTGAGCCGCTGCTGGATGTCGGCCACGAGTTTCTCGTAGTTCGGCTTCCCCTCGAGCTCGCGCAGCAGAGCCTGGAAGTCGCTACGTGCACGAACGCTATCGCCGAGGTGCTGCGCGATGATCGCTGCCGTCCAACGTGCGTTGATGCGTTGGTCCGGCGTGGCGCCCGTACTGCGCGCGGCGGCCTCGGCGTTGGCAAGGGCTCGCGAGGCGTCCTGCTGGGCCAGGCAGGTCCACGCAAGCTGATTTGCCGCAGCGACACCGGCCCTGCTCCCGATGCCCTGCGAGTCGATCACCGATTGCAGCGTCTTGTGCGAAGCGGCCAGCGACGCTTCGGTGCCCTGGTTCCGGTAGTGGATCCCGAGTTCCATCATCACTTCCGTACGCCTCTCGGGAGTCAGAGGTCGGCGCAACAGCTCCTCGAGTCGACGTACGCCGTCCTCGGCGTTGCCGGTCTTCATGGCTTCGCGTGAGCTGTTCAAGAGCGCATCGTCCGAGAGCGCCTCGAGCTTCTTCTGCTCGACCTGCTCCATCGCGCGCAGCAACGCGTCGGCGTCGACAGCCATCGAGGGTTCCTCGCCGGCCGCAACACGCGCCGGTGCCGCGAGCACGGCATCGATCTTCGCGTCGAGCGCGCGCAGGCGCTCGGCCAACTCGTCGAGGCGCGTGACGATCGGAGCGAGGTCGGTGCCTGAGGCCCCTGCGGGCGAGCTCGGCCAATCGCGCGCCTCGGTCACCGGTGCTGATGGATCCGATGCAGGCGCGGGCGCCGGCGCTGCTTGCCTTGCCATCATGAACGCGAACACGACGATGGCGCCGCCGGCGGCGCCGAGCACGGCGCAGTGCACGTTGTTCATCGCCGGAACGATACCCGGATCGCAACGACCCTGCAGGTGACGCAGCCCCGGTGGCTCACGGCCGCCATTGCCGTCCCCATCGCACGGCGGTCACCTTCCGCAGGTTCGCCGGGTCCTGCAGCGGATCGGCCGACAACACGACGAGACCCGGGCGCGCGCCCTTGTCGATGCGGCCGAGGTCGGCGCGCCCGAGCACCTTTGCCGCCGTCGCGGTCGCCGCCGCGAGCGCCTGGACCGGCGTCATGCCGAACTCCACCATCAGCTCGACCTCGCGCGCGTTCTCTCCATGCGTGAACACGCCCGCATCGCTGCCGCAGGCGATCGCGACGCCGGCCGCGAGCGCGCGCTGGAACGCCACGCGCGCCGGATTGAGCCGATCCACGGCGGCGCCGCGCCGGCCCGCGTAGCGCAGCACCGCTTCGTTCGCCGCGAGACACGGACAGAGCACGACGCCCTTCTGCACCATGAGCTGCAGCGTCGCTTCGCTGGCGCCGCTGCCGTGTTCGATCGTGCGCACGCCGGCCAGCACCGAGCGGCGCATGCCTTCGTCGGTGGTCGCATGCGCGGCGACGGCGAGCCCCGCGCTCGCCGCTTCCTCGCACGCCGCCGCGAGCTCTTCTTGCGTGTAGGTCGGAGTCGCCGGTGCGCCCGGTGCACGCCGATAGTCGGCGTAGACCTTGATCCACTGTGCGCCGGCGGCGATCTGCTCGCGCACCGCGCGGCGGATGCCGTCGGCCCCGTCGGCGACCTGCGCGCCCTTCGGCGTCGCCGCGGCCGCGAGATTGGGCCCGTAACAACCCGTCGCGACCAGCGCGCGCGTGGTCGGGATCACGAGCGGCCCAGCGACGATGCCCGCGGCGATCGCATCGCGCAGCGCCACGTCGGCGAGGCCGGCGCCCTCGGTGCCGAGATCGCGCACGACGACCCACCCCGCGAGCAGCGTCGCCGCGGCGTGCTTCGTCGCGCGCATCGAACGCAGCTCGAGCGATTCCTGCAGCACCTGGTGGTCCCAGCTCGCCTCGTCGTACGGGTGCAGCAGCATGTGCGTGTGCAGGTCGATCAGCCCCGGAATCACGAAGGCGTCGCCGAGCTCGCGATCGCACTTCTCGCCGGCTCGCGGCTCGCGCACGTCGCGGATCTCGTCGCCGTCGAGCTCGATCACGGCTTCGCGGAACGACGCTCCGTCGGCCGCGAGCACGTGCGTGCTGTGCACCGTGAGCGGCGCCTGTGGCAGGCTCGCTGCTGCGAGCAGCGTGAACGGAAGGATCTGCGAACACACTGCCGCCGTGTAGGTCATGCGCCCATGATCGCGATCGGTACGCGGTCGGCGCCAGCTTGCCTTCGCGAAGCCGCGGCGCCGTTCGAGCCGGCCACGAGCCGGACCTTCGCCCTCTCCTGGCTGCCGTCCCCTTCTTCCTGGATTTCATGCCGACTCTGCGCCTGGCCAATCCACTGCAGAAGACGCGTGGCAACTCCGCACGACGATCTGTTCCACTTCACCTTCCAGCACGTGCGTCACGCCGCAGGTTGGATGCAGTCCGTACTCCTCGCACCGCTGGCGGACGCCATCGACTGGTCGACCCTCACCCCGGCTCCCGAGAAGCTGCAGCGCGCCACGCTGCGGCACCAGATCACCGACCTCGTGTTCTCGGCCGAGCTCGCCGCGACCAAGGCGACGCTGTGGCTCCTCGCCGAACACAAGAGCTTCCGCGACGCCGACGTCGAGTCCCAGCTGCTGCGCTACGTCGTGCACCTCGCCGATCGCGCGCCGCGTCCGGGCATGCGCACCCCGATCCCGGTCGTGCCGATCGTGCTCTACCACGGGGACAAGCCGTTCGCGGGGGCCAACCCGGGCCGGCGAGGACCGAGCAGCTCTGAGGGAGCTGTTGCGCTTGCCGCGCTGCAACCGCACCTGCCGTTCCTGGTCGACGACCTGAGCCAACAGGGCGAAGCGGAGCTGCGCCGCCCGGGTCTGACGGCGCTGGCGCAGGTGGTATTGCTGTGCCTGCGCTTCCTGCGCGGCCTCGATGCACCCGAGGCGCTGCAGGCCCTCGACCGCTGGGCCGAGCTGCTGCGCGCAGTCGACCGCGACGCTGGGCCGCCCGTGGGCAGCGACGCCATCACCACGCTGGGGTGGTATGTTCTGCGGGTCACCGAGATTCCCGCTCGCGACCTCCACGCGGCATCCGAACGCATCCTGCAACGACCAGAAGCAACGATCATGAGCACCGCCGAGAAGCTGAAACGCGAAGGAATCCTCGAAGGCGAGGCACGCGGCCGCGCCGAAACCGTGCTGCTCCTGTTGGGGAAGCGTTTTGGGCCGACGCCGGCGGCCACCGTCGAACGGATCCGTTCCGCGACCACTGCCGAACTCGAGTGCTGGGCGACACGCATCCTCGACGCGACGACCCTCGCCGAAGTCTTCGGCGATCCGAGCTGAGCAGCGGCGCGCCTTCGCCGCGCCAGCCGCGAACACGATCGTGACACCAGTTCTCTACCCGGGCTTCTTCTGCCCCGGCATCGGCACTGGATCGACGGGCAGCGGTCCGAACTCGTAGCTCGCCGGCCCCCATTTCTCGTCGCTGTTCAACGCCTGCTCCCAGGTCACTTCCTTGCCCGAGTAGGTCGCCATGCGGCCCATGATCGCGGTCAGCGTGCTCTCGGCGACCATGCGACCTTCGTTGAACGGCTTGCCGGCGCGGATCGAGGCGAAGAAGTCGTCGTGTTCGCTCTGATACGGATCGTTGTTCTTGCCCGACCAGGTCCACTCGTTCTCTCCCGCGATGCGCCAGCGGCTCTGGTTGTCCATGTGCGCCTCGCCGTGCGTGCCGTAGACGTGTTCGCTGATGTCGTTGAGGCAGCCGTCGATCTGCCGGCACTCGGAGAAGCACCAGGCACCACTCTCGTAGAGGTACTGCACCGCGTGGTGGTCGAAGATGTGGCCGAACTTCGGATCGGTGCGCACCTGGCGGCCGCCCATGCCGCGCGCCTTCTGCGGATGCGCTTGCAGCGCCCAGTTGATCACGTCGAGGTTGTGCACGTGCTGTTCGACGATGTGGTCACCCGACAGCCACGTGAAGTAGAGCCAGTTGCGCAGCTGCCACTCCATGTCGCTCCACTGCGGCTCGCGATCGCGGTGCCAGAGGCCGCCCTGGTTCCACGAGCAGCGCGCGAACAGGATCCTGCCCAGCGCACCGCCGTGGATCTGCTTCATGATCTCGACGTAGCCGTTCTGGTGGTGCCGCTGCAGACCGCTGCAGACCGACAGCCCGAGCTGCTGCGCTTTTTCGACGGCGGCGAGCACACGGCGCACGCCGGGCCCGTCGACGGCGACGGGTTTCTCGAAGAACACGTGCTTCTTCGCGGCGACCGCGGCTTCGAAGTGCTGCGGGCGGAAATGCGGCGGCGTCGCGATCACGACGACGTCGCAGTCCGACGCGAAGACGCCCTGGAAAGCGTCGGGCCCGACGAAGCGGCGCTCCTTCGCCACCTCGACGCGGCCCTTGAAGGCCGGGTTCTCGGCGAGGTCCTTGACGCAGTCCTCGAGGCGGTCGACGAACATGTCGGCGATCGCGACGAGTCGCGTCGAGCCCTTCGTGCTCAGCGCCTGGCCGATCGCGCCTTTGCCGCGGCCGCCGCAGCCGATGAGGCCGATCTTGAGTTCGTCGCCGCCCTGACCCTGCGCAAGGGGCCCAGCGGTCAGGGTCTTGGTGAGGCTTGCGGCCGTCGCGGCCACCGCCGTGGAGTGCAGGAACGAGCGTCGAGTCGTGGTCATGGGTGGAGGCTCCGGGGGGATGGGAGATACGGGTGTCAAGGGTTGTCGAAGCGAGCCCGTTCTTCGGGGCTCGGTTCGCGCAGCGGGCGAACGACGCGGAAGCCGATGTGCTGGCCTTCGGTCAGATACCACAGGCTCTTCGGGATCTGCGGATCGCGTTCGTTCCACGCCGGCTCCGACGAACGGCGCGCGGCCGCGCGCAACGCCGGAGCGGCATCGCGCCAACTGCCGCCGCGCGCCACGTGCGGGTAGCGCACGGGCCTGCCGCGGTCGTCGCGCGGTGGCTGGAAGTACGGGTTCTGGCGCGGCGCAGCACCGTGCACCGCGGCATAGGCATCGGCGAGGTAGTGATCCGCGACCCACTCGGCGACGTTGCCCTGCAGGTCGCAGAGCCCCCACGCGTTCGGCTTCTTCTGACCCACCTTGTGGTAGGCCTGGACCGGCGGTGCGCCGGGCTCGAGCACGCGCGCACTGTTCTGGTCGAACCACGCGACCTCCGCGAGACCAGCCATCGGATCACCGCCGCAGGCCCAGGCCGTGTCGGTGCCCGCGCGACACGCGTACTCCCATTCCGCTTCGGTCGGCAGGCGATAGAAGCGCGTCGTCTTCTCGCTGAGCCACTTGCAGTATTGCCGCGCCGCTGCGTGCGACATGCAGATCGCCGGGTAGCCATCGCGCCCCATGTTGAACGTCATGTCCATGTAGGCTGGCGTCGGCCGCGACACGCCGTCGGGCTGCTTGCTCTGCGGGCGTGTGGTGTCGGTGTTCCAGAGGTCGAATTGCGCCCAGGTCACTTCGCACTTCTGGATCCAGAACGGGTCGAGCTTGACCTCGATCTGCGGCCCTTCGTCCGCGGCGCGGCCCGGCTCGGTGTCGGGACTGCCCATGCGAAAGGAACCGCCCGCAATCGGGATCATCTCGAAGGTGACGTCCTCGCGGAGTTGCTGGATGTAGCCCCGGAAGTTGGGTTCGCCGGGCTTGGGATCCTGACCACCACAGGCGGTCAGGAAGACGACGGAAGCGAGCACGGCACGCGCTGGGACGAAGTAGTGCAAGGCGCGGAGAGCTTACCCGCGCAGGGTTGTCCTCGACTCGTCCGGAATCTTCCCGAGCTGCGCCGTTGCCGGCCGTCGACTCAGCGACCGCCTAGCCGGGCCTGCAAGGACAGCGCCTGCGGATTGCCCGGTTCCCGCTCGAGCACGCGCTGCAACGCCGTGCGCGCCGACTCGTGTTGCCCCAGTCCCGCGCGCGCGGTGGCGAGTCCGAGCAAGGCCGGCACGAAGTCGGGCGCACGCTGCAGCACCGCCGAGAAATGGCCGGCCGCCGGCTCGAACTGGCCACGCAGCAGCAGCAGGTTGCCGAGTCCGATTCGGGCATCGACCTGGTCCGTTTCCAGCTGCAGCACCGCCGCATAGAGCTTCGAACGCCGTTCGACGGCATCGGCGGGCAGCGCAGCGGCCAGGCCCAGCATGCGGCCGATCGGGTGTTCGCCGCCGAGCCGCATACCGGCCTCGAAGTGCTGCTGCGCTGTGGCCTGATCGCCGCCGAGCCACAACAGCACGCCGAGGTTGATGTGGGCCTGCCGATGGGCCCCAAACTGGTCGCGGCAGCGCAGCGCCTGCTCGAACTGCTCGCGGGCACCATCGAGGTCGCCCGAGAAGTCCAACGCGTTGCCGAAGTTGGCCCGCGCCACCGCGTAGTCCGGGTTCGCGGCGATCGAAGCGCGGTAGTGTTCGAGTGCCGCGGGCAGCTCGCGGCCCTTCACGAGCTCGAACGCGAGTTCGGCCTGGCTCGCGAAGTCGTTCGGTGCAACGGCCACCAGGGCCGCCGTGCGCTCGCGCGGACTGAATTCCCGGCCGATGGAGAGAAAGCCCAGCAGCGGCACGAAGAACAGGGCCCACCAGGCCGCATGTCGCAAGCCCGGCACGACCGAGGCCCGCAGCCCGCCCTGGATGCCGAGGTCGCTGCCGAGCGAGCTCTCGCGCGCCTTCCAGATGAAGCCATCGTAGTAGTAGTGCAGCAGCGCCGTGGTCAGGAACACACCGAGCCACACCGGATGCAGCGGGTGATCCGACGACAGACTGCGGCCACCGAGGTCGAGCGCGCCGAACGTTGTCATCACCACGAGGAAGCCGAGTACGGCACTCCAACCGGGCCGGAACATGCGGTGAAGCCACGCAGCAACGCCTGGGCGCTTCACGCGCTGCCGGCAGGTGAGCCACGTGATCGCGTAGTACTGGACGTCGTGGAACAGCTCGTAGAGCACGTAGGCCACGAGCACGTTCGGCAGCCAGGCGTAGGCGAACCAGTAGTAGCCGATCGTCGTCGCGTGCATGAACTGCTTCTGCCAGCTCCACGGCTGCCGGCGTGCGATGGTCGTGGCCAGGTTCGCGACGTAGGCCGCTCCGACGACGACGATCGCGCCGAGCACGACGCCCTGGATCACCGCGAACTGCGCGGCATCCGGCAGCGGAATGCCCGCGTCGAGGAACACCTTGCCAAAGATCGCCGTGGATGCCGGGTTGAGCACCACCGCGCCGACGAAGCCGGTGATCACGACGGCCTTGTCGAGCCGCGCCGTCCATGGCCGGAAGGAGCCGACCTTGATGTCGTAGATGCGCGCGAAGCCGAATGCCTGGGCCAGCCAGTGCCAGAACGCCCAGCCCGCGGTCACGAGCATCAACGCAGCACCGTGGCCACTGCTCAACATGCCGACAGCGACGATCAGCAGCACGATCGGCGCCAGCACGAAACGGGTCTGGAACCGCGCAAACAGCTCGCGGTCGCCGTAGGTGCGCACGAAGGTCGCGAAGTAGTGGCCCGTCGCGGTCAGCAGGATGAGCTTGCTCAGCACCTCCGACCCGAGCGCGTCCTGGCCCGCCATCACGAGCGGCCAGGTCAGGAACGGCACGCCGATGATCAGCAGCAGATCGAACGACGCGGAGTGGAACCACGGCGAACGCGCGGTGGCTCTCGGTGCGGCGATGCTGGCGGCGGTGGTCATGGCCCGCAGATCGGAAGGGCGACGAGCATACGGCCAGGCCCGGCCCTTCGCCTCGCCGGCGGCATTCGCTGGGTCGCGGGGCACTCTGTTTGTACAAGTCGGCACATGACCCGCCCAACGATCGCTTACCGACGGCCGGATTGGTCCAAGCTGCGCCGACTGCGCTGGCTCATACCGGTGTTGCTGCTGCCCTTCGTGATCTTCACGACCTACTACACGGTGCCCGCCGAATCCGTTGGCGTGGTGCTTCGCTTCGGCGGGTTCAGCTCGACGCAGGGTTCGGGCCTGCACTTCAAGCTGCCGCTCGGCATCGACGAGGTCATCCTCGTGCCGGTCCAGCGTCAACTGAAGCTCGAGTTCGGCTTCGGCACGCCCGACGCGACGAATCCCGACCAGATCGGCGCCGACCCGAAGCGGGAGAGCAGCATGGTCACGGGCGACCTCAACGCTGCGCTCGTCGAGTGGATCGTGCAGTATCACATCGACGACCCGCGCCTCTACCTGTTCCACGTGCGCGACCCTGGCATGACGCTGCGCGACATCAGTGAAGCGGTGATGCGCGAAGTCGTCGGCGACCGCACGGTCGACGAAGTGATCACCGTGGGCCGCCAGGACATCGAGGTCGTGGCCGCCGCGAAGCTGCGCGAGATGGCGAAGAACTACGGGCTCGGCGTCACGATCGACCAGCTGCAGCTCAAGAACGTGAATCCGCCGACCGAGGTCAAGGAGTCGTTCAACGAAGTCAACAAGGCGCAGCAGGACCGCGAGAACATGATCAACGTCGCCAACGGCGAGTACAACAAGGCCGTGCCGAGAGCGCAGGGGGAAGCGGCGCAGAAGATCAGCGAGGCGGAGGGCTACCGGCTCAAGCGCGTCAACGAAGCACTCGGCGACGCCGCGGCGTTCAACGCCGTGCTCGAACAGTATGTGAAGGCACCCGAGGTCACGCGGACCCGCCTCTTCCTCGAAACGATGAAGGACGTGCTGCCGGGGCTCGGCGCCAAGTGGATCGTCGACGAGAAGGTGACTCAGCTGCTGCCGATGCTGCAGGCCGGCGGCAAGGAGGCAGGCAAGTGAAGATCACGACCATCCTCGTCGCGCTGATCGGCCTGTTCCTGCTGCTGTTGCTCGGCGGGGCCCTCTTCACGGTGCGCGAGACCGACACCGTGATCCTGACGCAGTTCGGCGCGCCGGTCGGCGATCCGATCACGGCGCCGGGTCTGCACTGGAGGACGCCGTTCGTGCAGGAGATCAACCGCCTCGAGAAGCGCGTGCTCGAGTTCGACGGACAGGCGATCGAGATGCCGACGAAGGACAAGACCTTCATCGAAGTCGACACCTTCGCGCGCTGGCGCATCGGCGATCCCGCCAAGTTCTTCCTCGCGCTGAGCAACGAGCGCCGCGCGCAGTCGCGTCTCGAGGACATCATCGGCAGCGAGGTGCGGGCCGCGGTCGCGAGCCACGAGCTCATCGAGGTCATCCGCAGCGACAAGAACCGCGTGATGCCCGTCGACCTGCAGAGCCAGCGGTCGGTGGCCAGCGCGCTGCCGGCAGCCAAACGCGGGCGCCTCGAGCTCGAGAAGGACATCCTCGCCGCGGCGTCGCCCAAGCTCGTGCCGAACGGCATCGAGCTGCTCGACGTGCGCATCAAGCGCGTCAACTACAACGCGCGTGTACTGGGCGGCATCTACCAGCGCATGATCAGCGAGCGCCAGCAGATCGCGCAGCGCTTCCGCAGCGAAGGCGAGGGGGAGGCCGCGCGCATCCTGGGCAGGAAGGAACGCGACCTGCGCGAAGTCGAGTCGATCGCCTACAAGCAGGTGCAGCAGACGCGCGGCGAAGCCGACGCGGAAGCGACGCGCATCTATGCCGAGGCGTACAACAAAACCGCTGAAGCGCGCGAGTTCTACGGTTTCATGAAAACGATGGACACCTGGCGCACCTCGCTCGGCGCGAGCACGAACCTCGTGCTCTCGACCGACAGTGACCTGTTCCGGCTGCTCAGGAACTCGAACCGGTAGGGCGTTGCACAACGCCCGAACGCGAGCAGCCCGTTGAACAAGGCGAGCCCGCGGCGCGATCCGCTGCGTAGAGACGGCATGGCGGTAGGAAAACGCAAGCACGGCGGCAAGGGCGGGCCGCCCAGCGGTGCAGTCCCCCAACCCAGGTCCCCAGGCCACCCGTTCTACGAAGCCCTGGGCCGCGCCCTCGAAGAGGTTGGATTCGACGAGCGCGTCAACGAGCTGGTCGCGCCGTTCTACTCGGCCGCGCCGCAAGGGCGCCCGCCGATCGCGGCGGGCATCTACTTTCGCATGCTGTTCGTCGGCTACTTCGAAGGTCTCGACTCGCAGCGGGCGATCTCGTGGCGATGCAGCGACAGCTTGTCGCTGCGCCAGTTCCTCGGCCTCGGCGCGGGCGACGAGACTCCGGACCACTCGAGCCTGACGAGGATACGCAAGCGTCTGACGCCCGCGATCCACGCGAAGGTGTTCGCGTTGGCGATGCACACCGCGCGCGAGAAGGGCGCGCTGAGCAGCAAGCGGCTCGGAGTGAACAGCAAGTACGTCGAGGCCAACGCCGCGATGCGGACCATCGTGCGGCTCGATGCCGCCGACGACTGGACGAACTACCTGGCGAGGATTGCCAGGGTCGAGGTCCAGAAGACCGGCGCCGGCGATGAAGATCAGCCTGAGGATCCGGCGGCTCTGCCACAGCGTGAGGACGAACAGCCGCGCTCGGAAGGCCAGAGCACCGCGCACACCACGCCTGCTGCCCCTTCGGGCAACCGGCAGGACGATGCCAACGCCTGAATGGGCGTCGATTGGTTCGTCATCGCCGCAACGCGTCGCTCAGCGGGCACTGCCCTGCACGTTTCGCGCGTTGCGGATCCGGACCGTGCCATCTTCGGACGCCGACACGACCCGCGCGGGGGAGCCGCGCGCAGCCACGCCGGTCACTGGTCTGCCATGGTCACGCAGCGAGAGCACCAACCGCCCCGTCGCGGCATCCCAGAGTCGCACGGTGTTGTCGACTGCTCCTGACACGAGCCGCGACCCATCGGGCAGGTATCTCAACGCGTTGACCGTGATGGAATGCCCCACAGCCAGGCGCGCAACCTTCTGGTCGGCCGCGAAGATCCGGATCCCGCCCTCGTGGTATCCGACCGCGAGCGCGCCGCCCTCGGGTGCAAACGCGAGCGCGAGCACCGCCTTGTTGTCGCTCGGGATCACGAGCAGGCTCTTGCCGCTCGGAACCTCGGAGACATGGACACTGCCGTCCCTCGTGCCTGCCGCGACGCGTTTGCCGTCGGCGGAGAACGTCACCGCGGTGACCGCCGCAGGGTGTTCCCACGGTGTGCCGATCGCTTCGTTTTTCTTGGTGTCCCACAGGCGCACCTTGCGATCCTCGGAACCCGAAGCGATGGTCGTGCCGTCCGGACTCCATGCGATCGACGTCAGCGCAGCCTCGCGTTGGCCGAGCATCGCATCGCCGAGCTTGCCAGAGGCGACATCGCAGATCCGCAGGCTCTTCTCCTCGCGGAAGGCCACCGCGAGGTGTTCGCCGTTCGGCGCGAACCGCAATGCGACGACCGCATCCTCTCGGGGACCGCCGCTCACGACGAGCTTCTGCATGCCTGACTCTGCGTCGAGCACCTCGATGGTGCCCGGCCTGTCCGATCCGACTGCGACCAACGAGCCATCTTTGGTGATGTCGACGGCGCGCGGCAGTCCGCCGCGGCTCTCGTGGACGACATGGGCGCGGTTGCGGTCGGGGTCCCACAGCCGCACCGTGCCATCCGCGCTGCCCGAGGCCAGGATCGACCCTTTCGCGGCGAACTGGACGTGCGTGACCGCCTGATCGTGTCCGACCAGGACCGCCAGCTGACGACCATCGGCAGTGCTCCAGACGCGAACCGTCTTGTCGAAGGAAGCGGATGCCAGACGCGTGCCGTCGTGATCGTAGGCCAGTCCGTACACGTGACCTTCGTGGCCCGAGAGTTGGTCGCGCTTTTGGCCGTCCGCCGTGTAGCGCCAGATCGAGCCGTCCGCGAGCCCGATCGCCAGCTCACCTTCCCTCGACTTCGCCACGGAGTGGACGGCACAAGCGGCGTCGATCTTCCGGATCTCGCGCAAGCTCGTGATGTCCCAGATCCTCACGGTGCGGTCTGCGGACCCCGAAATCAGCTGCGACCCGTCAGCGGAGAACGTGATCGCCAACACCGTGTCCAGATGATTGGGCAACCGGCCCAATTCGTGACCCGTGGGCGGATCGATGATGCAGATCGAGTGGTCGGCCGCGCCGAGCGCTACACGGTAGGGGAGAGGCGACACGGCAATCGCGTGGGTCGCCCGGGTCCGCAGATCGCGCTTGTCCGAGATGCTGCCCGCGGACGCGTTCCAGACGCGGATCCGCTCGTCCTGGCGGCCGAAGGCCGCCACGCTGAGACCGCTATCGACGAACGCGACTGCGGGAGCACGGAGCGGCCTGTCGGACGGGTCGTCCTCGAGAACCACCGCGACGCTCCTGGCGCCGAGATCGTAGACCCGAGGCGAGCCATGCGTGACGCCCGCGACGAGCCGATCGCCCGTGGCATCCATGGCGAGACCGCTGATCGGACCGGCTTGCGCGTCGAAGCATGCAATGCTGGCGTCCGCGGCCAGCGACAGGTGATTCCACTCCCACCCTCTCGAGTCTCCGACGCAATCGGCGAGGTAGCGCTTTGCCTCCGCGGTCTCGCCAGCAACGAGGCTCGCGTGGGCCGCGGTCACGTTCGCGAGGTACTCCTTCTTGCGCGCCTGTTCGAGATCGGCCACCGCCTCGTCTCGCTCCGCGCGCGTGCGATTCTGCTCCACGACGCTCGCACTGGCTTTCTCGCCCTGCTTCCAGGCAAGCGCGACGAGCCCCACGATCGCGACCAGGACGAGTCCGGCCAGAGCCGCCGAGATGCCGCGGTTGCGCCGCACCCACTTCACGAACTCGGCAACCGCGCCGGTCCTGTAGGCATGGACGACCCTGCCCTCGAGATACGCCTGCAGGTCGGCGGCCATCTGGACCATGCTCGGGTATCGGTCCGCGGGCGCACGCGCCATGGCGCGCTCGCAGATGGCGGCGAGCTCCGGAGAGACCTTGCGTTCCAGTTTGTGGATCGGGGTTGGCGGTCCCTCGAGCACGGCGCGAACCACCGCGAGCGACGATTGCGAGGCGGCCCGCGCGTATGGCCGCGTACCCGTCAGCAGCTGGTAGAGGATCGCACCGACCGAGTAGACATCGGACTGCGGGCCGATGCTCTCGATTTCACCGGCGGCCTGCTCGGGCGGCATGTAGCACGGTGTGCCCATGATCGCGCCTGCCTGCGTACGGCTCGCCGACTCCGTCAGGATGTCGCGACGCACGATGAACGCAGACGAAGTGGCCGAGTCCAGGACCTCCTGGCGCGTCGCTTCTGCATCGTGATTGTCGAGCAGGCGCGCGACACCCCAGTCCATCGCGTAGGTCTCGCCGAACCGGCCCACCATCACGTTCTCGGGCTTGAGATCGCGATGCACGACTCCCTTCGAGTGGGCGTAGGCCATCGTTTCGCACACGCGGTGCAGCACGTTGATGGCACGCGTTAGGTTCCAGCCATCGGTGCCGTTGCGCACCTTCTGGATGACCTCGCCGAAGTTGTCGCCCTTCACGAGGCGCATCGTGAAGTAGACGCGACCGTTCTCGTCGAGGCCGAGCTCGTGCACGGGCACCACGCCGGGATGATCGAGCTGCCCCGTGATCTGCGCCTCGCCGAGGAAGCGGCTCAGCCGCATGTCTGCAGTCGAACCGTCCGGGGTGCGGTCCTTGTCGGAGAGGATGACTTTCATCGCAAGGGTGCGCCGCAGGTCGGCGTCCCATACCTTGAGGATCGCAGCCATGCCCCCGCGCGCGATCTCCCCCTCCATGCGGTAACGACGTGCCGCGGTGTCCGTCTTGGGCGCGTCGGAGTGGTCTGCCTGCGCGTCGTGCACGCTGTGGTGCGGCGCGTCGGGCTCGGCCGACTCCGCATCGGGCGGCAGTTCCTCTCGGCTGCTTCTGCTGCGAGCAATGTACTCCGAGTAGGCCTCGGCTTCGGTCTTCGGTTTCGGTTCGTTCAGCGACATTGACTTGCGCGCAGCTACCGGAGGCGCTGCGTCAGAACGTCCCATCCCCGGCCCGGCGAGTCTAGTGGCCGCATTCGCGGTCGGCAACGAGGCCAGCTCGATGCGGTGGAACGAGCGCGATCAGGCGTGCAGGACGACCACATGGCATGGACGGGCACCGATTGGTACCGTGTTCGCATGCGCGCGGCCTCACCGCGCCGGCAGATACTGCAGCGGCCACGGGTAGTCGGCGACGCGGCGAACGTGAGCCTCGCGCTGCACCATGTAGGGATCGGTCAGGAAGGCTCGCGCGAGCGCGCAGAGGTCGGCGCGCCCGGCGGCGACGATCGTGTGCGCATGGTCGAGGCCCTGGATGCCGCCGACCGCCATCACGGGGATCGAAGCCTCGCAGCGGATCCGCTCCGCGAACGGCACCTGATACATGCGTCCGTATTGCGGCTTCGACTCCGGCGAATTGCCCGCCGAAGAAACGTCGATGACGTCGACGCCGTGTTCCGCGAGCCAGCGCGCAACCTGCACGGCTTCGTCGAGCGTGAAACCCTTCTTCTCGTCGTCGAACCAATCCGTCGCCGAGAGCCGGACGAACAGCGGCTTCGTGCCGGGCCACTGCCCGCGCACGGCGGCGACGACTTCGAGCGGGAACCGCGCGCGGTTCCGAAGAGAACCTCCGTACTCGTCGGTGCGGTGGTTCGACAATGGCGACAGGAAGCTCGAGAGCAGATAGCCGTGCGCGATGTGCAGCTCGATCACGTCGAAGCCGGCGCGTTCGCAGAGCCCGACGCTGTGCACGAACTCCGCGCGCACGCGTTCGCGATCGGCCCCGTCCATCGCCTTCGGCGCGGGCCAATCCGTGTCGAACGGCGTCGCCGACGGCCCGAGCGTCTGCCACGCACCCACCTCGAGCGGCGCGTCCCCCTGCCACGGCAGGCTGCAGGAACCCTTGCGGCCCGCGTGGGCGAGCTGCATGCCGATCCGGGCCGCGCTGTGTGAATGCACGAACTCGACCACGCGGCGCCAGGCCTGCATCTGCGTGTCGTTCCACATGCCGGCACAACCATGCGTGATGCGACCGACCGCCGAGACATCCGTCATCTCCGTGAAGACGAGGCCTGCCCCGCCGACTGCGCGGCTGCCGAGGTGCACGAGGTGCCAGTCGTCCGGCACGCCGTTCGTCGCCGAGTACTGGCACATCGGCGACACGACGATGCGATTCTCCAGACGCATGCCGCGGACCGTGAACGGCTGGAACGCCGGTGGTGTCGCCGGTTCGGCCGCGCCACGGCCCTCGGCACGCGCGACCACGGCATCGACGCGCGCCACGAGCGCGGGATCGCGACGCCGCAGGTTCTCGTAGGTGATGCGCCGGCTCCGCGTCATCAGGTTGAACACGAACCGCTCGGGAACCTGCTCGATGTAGCGCTCGCTGTTCTCGAACCACTCGAGACTGGTCTGCGCGGCGCGCTGCGTCTTCAGCACGTCGAGGCGGCGCGCTTCTTCGTATGCGACCAGGGCCGCGCGCACCGACGTCGGGTGAGCGGTCATCGCATCGGCCAGCGCGATCGCGTCCTCCATCGCGAGCTTGGTGCCGGACCCGATCGAGAAGTGCGCGGTGTGCGCGGCGTCGCCGAGCAAGACGACGTTCTCGTGGCGCCACGACTCGCAGCGGATCGTCGGGAAGGTGCGCCAGACCGACTTGTTCGTCAGCAGCCGCGCACCCTCGAGGTGGGCTGCGAACAGCTGCTCGCAGAAAGCCGCCGACTGCGCCTCGTCGAGCTCGTGGAGCCCCGCGCGACGCCACGTCTCCTCGCGGCATTCGACGATCCACGTGCCGCGGCCAGGTTCGAACGGGTAGGCGTGCACCTGGAACAGACCCCACTCGGTCGGTTGGAACACGAACGTGAACGCGGTCATCCGCTTCGTCGTCCCGAACCAGGCGAACTTGCACTTGCGCCAGTCGAGGTTCGGCCGGAACGACGTGCTGAACCGCTCGCGCACCCTGCTGTTGACCCCGTCGGCGGCAACGACGAGGTCGTGCTCGGCGACCACCCGGTCGACGTCGGTGATCATCGTCTGGAAATGCAGCCGCACTCCCAGCTCGCGGCAACGCTCGTGCAGCAGCTGCAGCAGACGCACGCGCGCGAGCCCGCAGAAGCCGTGGCCGGTGCTCGTGACCTTCTGGCCGGCGTGGAAGGTGTCGATGTCGGTCCAGTAGGTGAAGCTGTCGCGGATTCGCGCGAAGCTCGGCGCATCGGCGGTCTCGAAGTTGCCGAGCGTCTCGTCCGAGAACACGACGCCCCAACCGAACGTGTCGTCCGCCTTGTTCTGTTCGTAGACGTCGATCTCGACGCCGGGCGCGCGCTTCTTCAGCAGGATCGCGAAGTAGAGCGACGCCGGTCCGCCACCGATGCAGGCAATCTTCATGCGGCGGCGGATTCTAGGCACGCTGCGCGCGAACTGCTGCTACGCATGTGATCCCGCCTGCGACTTGTCGCAGAGCCGTTCGACCTCCGCGATCGTCTTCGGTGCGGCGGCCGTGAGCACGACCGGACCGGCCCGCGTCACGAGCACGTCGTCTTCGATGCGCACGCCGATGCCCCGGAGCGGTTTCGGCACGCGCCGGTCGTTGCGATCGAAGTAGAGACCTGGCTCGACGGTCAGCACGACCCCGGCGCGCAGCGGCTCCGGCCGGTCATTCGTGTTCAGGTAGGCACCGACATCGTGCACGTCGCGCCCGAGCCAATGGCTCGTGCCGTGCATGTACCACGACTTGTACTTCTCGCGACGCATGAGGCCGGCGACGTCCCCGCGCAGCACGCGGAGCTCGACGAGGCCCCGCGTCAACGCGCGCAAGCAGACCCGATGCGCCGCGTCCCAAGGCGCACCGACGCGGCACGCGCGGATGCCCGCGAGCTGTGCGCGCAGCACGACGCCGTAGACCGCCGCCTGCGCGGGACTGAAACGCCCCGACACCGGGAACGTGCGCGTGATGTCGGCCGTGTTTCCCATGTACTCGGCACCGGCATCGACGAGCAGCAGGTCGCCGGCCCGCATGACGCGGTCGTTGTCGTGGTAGTGCAAGACGCAGGCGTTGGTGCCGCTCGCGACGATCGATGGATAGCCGTTGCGCGGACTGCCCAACCGGCGGAACTCGGCTTCGAGCGCTGCCTGCACTTCGTACTCGCGCAGGCCGGGTCGCGCGTGTCGCATCGCGGCGCAGTGCCCGGCCACGCTGATCGCGACCGCGCTTCGCATCGCCGCGATCTCGGCGCCGTCCTTGACCAGACGCTGGCCAGCCAACAACGGCATCGGATCCTCGATCGGCGGGTGCGCTGCCGGCTGCCGGCGGCGGTGCTTCTTCGCTTGCGCGAGGAACACGTCGAGCAGGCGCCGGTCGAACGCAGCATCGCCGCCGAGTCGATGGAACAGACGCGGCTGCGTCTCGAGCAACCCGGGCAGACGCTGCCAGAGCTCGCCGATCGGGAACGCTTCGTCCACGCCAAAACGTTGCCGCGCGCCTGCGATGCCGTAACGCGGCCCGTCCCACGTCTCGCGCGCTTTGTCGCGCGGCCGCACGAACAGGACGCTGTGGTGCCGCTTGCGCCCGGTTCGCCACGCGACGAGCACTGCCTCCGGTTCCGGGAACCCCGTCAGGAAGTGGAAGTCCGAGCCGGGTCGGTACTCGTACAGCACATCGCCGTTCCGGATCGACTCGGCGGTCGTCGGCAGCAGCAGCAAGCCGTCGCCCAGAGCATCGAGCGCGCGCTGCCGCCGGGCGAAGTGGAGTTTGGGATCGTGGAGGGCGTCTCGGCTCACGGCACACCAGTCTGCCCGCGACGTGTCTCTACTTCACGCAATCTGCGGACGGTGCCGGCCGGAAGACAGGCCGATGCCACCAGCCGCAACGCCTGGTGGCATCAGTTGAACGGCACCGCGACGAAGACGTCCGACACGTGCCAGCTCAGCGGCACGAACAAAGTCACGGGCGTGTGGCCCTCCGCGGATATCTCGAACATGACCCTCGCTTCGTCCTCGAACGCGTCGTCCCCCAACACGGCGCGCCCATCCGCGTCCTCGACGAACCCGATGCTCGCATCGGCGAGAGCGAACTCGTCGAAAAAGACCCTGCCGGTGCTGTCAGTGATCAGCGAGATCTGGTAGGGGCTCACATGGGTGAGGCCCGACCACTCCTGGTCGGCCTCGACGATGCGCACGGTCACGCCTTCCCAGACGAACTGGGTTACCGGGTCGTAGACCTCGATCTCGATCGAGACGAGCCTCGGCTGGTCGTCGCAGTGATCGCAGTCATCCCAGTCGTCGTCCCAGCAGGCGGAGAGGAGCAGCAGCGGAACCAACCAGAGTGCTTTGAAGCTTGACATTGGGACTCGGGAACAGATGTGACGCTGGCAACGACCGTGCCGCGCGTTCGAGGCGCAGCGTCTCGGGCGCGCGAGCGGTATCGTATTCGAAAGCTGAGCAGCCCGGCTGAGAGCTGTCGCGGTTGCAAGACAGTCGAGGAACACGAGCCCCATAGCGGAGAAACCCCATTGCCGTGCTGACCTAGTGTGCCACCAGTCCCAGCCCGATCCTCGAACGGGGCAGCAACAGACCCCCATCCGCCAACCAACCCGTGTCATCGCGCGTTCCGCCACCAGAATGGCACTTCGTCCCGAAGGACCTCGATGCCGGTTCGTTCGAGGCCCTCGAGCCGCTGTTCGACGAACTCGCCGGCCGGCCGCTGCAGAACGCAGCGCAGCTCGAACGCTGGCTACGCGACGAGAGCGAGCTGCAGTCACGCATCGACGCCGAACAGGCCCGTCGCTACGTCCGCATGACGCGCGACACCGCGAACGGAGCTGCCAAGGACGCCTACCTCGCGATGGAACAAGCGACGATGCCGCGCGCGAAGCGGCGCGCCGATACACTCGACAAGAAGTTCCTCTCGAGTGCCGCGCTCGGCGAGCTCGACCCGCGCGAGTTCGAGGTGCTGATCCGGCGCCGGCGCACCCAGTCATCGCTCTTCCGCGACGAGAACACGGAGCTGCAGCGTGAGGAGGCCGAGCTGCAGACGCGGCAGCAGACGCTCATGGGCGGCATCACGGTCGCCTTCGACGGCGTCACGCACACGCTGCAACAGCTCGGCCCGTACTACGAGGACCAGGATCGCTCCGTGCGCGAACGCGCGTTCCGCGCCGCGCTGGCCGCGCGCCGCAAACGCTGGCCCGCGCTCGAGGACATCTACGATCGGCTCGTGGCGCTGCGCACGTCCATCGCGCGCAACGCGGGGTTCACGACCTACACGCCCTTCCGGTTCCAGGAGCTCGGACGCTACGACTACACGGAAGCCACCTGCCGGAAGTTCCACGACGCGATCGCGGAGCATGTCGTTCCGGCCGTGCGCGAGCTCGACCGCATTCGCGCGCAGAAGCTCGGCTTGCCCGGGCTGCGCCCATGGGACCTCGAAGTCGACACCGACGGCCGGCCACCGCTGCGCCCGTTCACGACGCAGCAGGAACTGATCACGCTCTGCCGACGGATCCTGTTCGCGATCGATCCGGGCTTCGCGAGCGATCTCGACGTGCTCGTGCGCAAGGACCTGCTCGACCTCATGAGCCGCAAGGGCAAGGCGCCCGGTGGCTACCAGTACCAGCTCGAGGACGAGCGTGTGCCGTTCATCTTCGCGAACAGTGTCGGTGTGCATCAGGACGTGCAGACGCTGCTGCACGAGTGTGGGCACGCGTTCCACTCACTGCTGTGCCGGCACCACGATCTGCTTTCGTTTCGCGACTACCCGATCGAGATGGCCGAGACCGCGAGCATGTCGATGGAGCTGCTCGGGCTCGGACAGCTCGGGACCGTCTACGACGCTCCCGATGCTCGGCGTGCTTCCCGCCGGCACCTCGAGAACGTGTTGCGCACGCTGACCTGGATCGCCTCGATCGACGCGTTCCAGCACTGGGTCTATGGCGCGCCGCGACACAGCCGCGACGAGCGGCGAACCGCGTGGCTCGACATCCGCCGCCGCTTCGGCAGCGACGTCGACTGGAGCGGGCTCGAAGACGCGCTCGCGATGCAGTGGATCGCCCAGACGCACCTGTTCAACCACCCGCTCTACTACATCGAGTATGGCATCGCGCAGATCGGGGCCCTGCAGGTGTGGCGCAACTACCGGCGCGATCCCGCGCGCGCCATCGCGGCCTACCGGAGTGCTCTCGCGCTCGGCGGCAAGCGCCCGCTGCCCGAGCTGTTCGAAGCCGCCGGCGTGCAGTTCGACCTTTCACCCGAGATGCTGCGCGGGCTCGTCGCGGACGTCATGCAGAGGATCGCGTGATCTTCGGATCGCGCCACCCTCACCGACCTCGGGGCACCGCCAGCCTCGGTGACGCCAGGGTGGTGATCGGGATCGTGTCGGGCCATGGCCACGAGCCGTACCACGTCGAGATGGTCATCGGTGCCTGGATGATTCCGGACCCAGGTAGTGACGGCAGACGAAGATGTCTGCGTCCATGACCCGTCTCCCGAGCCGCTCGACTGCCACGGTCTCGACCCGCTCGACCTTCGCGAAGCGATGCTCGACGTCGTCGAGAAGTTGCCGCCGCATCGACGGCCGAGGCAGGACGAACACCGCGTCCTGGCCGACGTGCTGCAACGCGTCGAACCAGTAGTCGTACATCAGTGCCGGACGACCGAGCACGTTCTGCGCCGACATGACATCTTCGAGATGATGTCCGCCGGGCCTGCGCGCGACCATCGCCACCAGTTCCCTGTCGAGCTGCGACGCATCGCGATAGTCCCCGGCAAAGAAGAACAGGTTGCCTTCCTCGCCGTCCTCGAGATCGATGCACTCCTCCCAACGCTCGGCACATGAGGCGATCTCCTCCCAACCCTCCCACGAGCTGCCCGCGGTCTGCGGCACGAAGCGCACGACCCAGGCGCAGGTGAGGCCGCAGGCGACAACGGACACGCCGAGGGCCAGCGTGAGTCGCCGCCAACGCGGAAAAGCGGGACTGCGCTCCTCCCACCAAAGGCAGCCGCCGAGCAGCAGCGGCACATAGGCGGGGATCAGCCAATTGATCTTCACCTGGACCCACAGTGAGTCCAGCAACAGGAACAGCGGCAGCGGCAGGCCGAAGGCAAGCACGTACAACAGCGCCGGATTGCGGGGCACACGCCGCACCACCCAGGGCAACGCACCAGCGAAGGCCACTGCGACGAAGGGATTGAGCACGCCGATCTGTTGGAGAACGAGTTCAAGGAGCCACTTCACCCCGAACTGTGCGTTCTGCGCGCGCGTCTCGGTCTGGAAGCGGAACGAGGCGAAGTGGTGCTCGAGGTTCCACAGGAACACCGGCTGGAACACGAGTGCCGCCACCCCGACTCCGAGCCACGGTCCTGGTCGACGCAGCTGCCGGCGGAACATCGGATCGAGCAACAGGACCAGGACTCCGCCAACCGCGAGGAAGATCGCCGTGTACTTGCTGAGCAGGGCGCCCCCCGCCGCCGCACCGGCGAAGAGCCACCACGCCAACGCACCCGTTCGCGCGCGCCACAACGCCCACAGGCACAGCGTCCAGAAGAACACCAGCGACGCATCGGGGGAGGCGAGGAACTTCGTGCTGGCGAGGATCGGCACGCCTGCGGTCAAGAGCAGCCATGCACGGATGCCACCCGTCCGCGCGCCGAAGTCGCGCAGCAGGAGCATCCCGAACCACGCGCTTCCCACGCTGCACAGCCAGGTGCCGAGTCGCAGTCCAAGAACGCCATCGCCGGCCAGCCGGGTGCCGAGCCAGATCGACCACGCGACCATGGGCGGGTGGTCGAAGTACGACAGGCCAGGGTGCTGCGCGTAGGTCCAGTAGTAGGCCTCTTGCGCGAACACGGGCATCAGCAGGACGAGGATGAGGCCCAACAGCGAGGTGGCAGCAAACAGCTTGCACTCGCTCAGGGTCAGGGGGTTCCGGCAAGGAGCCGAGTCGATGTCGACGGCAGGGTTGGCGGACAGCATCGACGACCATGTCTACCGGGTGCGACGGGGTCTTCCATTATGGGTGCCTTATGCAGCTGACTTGTCGCAAAGAAACCAGACAGATCTCCGTTCCGGTGCCGCACTCATCGGGGGCGGCTGCTTGGATGCCGCGACAGAGCGCCGGTGGGCGTTTCCGTCGGCAAAGCGCTGCTGTTCCTCGCGCTGTCGGGCGAGACGCTTGTGACTCTCGGCAAGAATGGTCGGGAATGAGACCCCTCGGTGCCATCAACGTGGCAAGCCTCTGCTCGGCCGGACAATCAGCAACTGCTTGTCGCTCCACTCTGCAGTTCGTGCGGTGTGTCGATGAGAATGCGACACTTGGGAGTTGCCCCTCCAAGGCGCGCTACCAACGGGAGTTGGTCGCCCCGCTGACGCTTCGAGGAGCTGGAGTTGCGCTCGATCTCGCCGTCGGCCCCATCGCCAATCGTGTCGAGCAGCCCGCAGGACTGCAGCGCGGCGCTGGACCCGGCCCCATCGCGTCCACTCGCCGGTGCGGGCTGAGACCACTCTGGACCGCCGGCATCAGCACGAGCAGGTTGTACGCTGTGGCGTCTTCTCGTACCTACGCGTTCGCTTGAAGCCGACGCGCCCCGTGATTGGAACCTCCTCGATGCGCACAGCTCTCGCCATTTGTCTGACCGCAGCGGCTCTGGTTGCACAGACAAGCCCGGTCATCGAGCCTCAGCTGGCAGGCATCCTCGAGCCCCTCGCCGCCGCGCAGTTCTTGGTGCCGGTCCATGGGTTTCATTCGACGCAGCTCGCATATGCCCCGGTGCCATATCCCGCGCTGCGAGCCGGCGCGTCGACTCTCTACGTCCCGGACCCCCTGTTGTGTTCGGCGAACTACGTCGGTGGCGACGTGGCGCAACTCGTGCTCGCGATGCCGCAAGGTGCCATCGTACTCCTCGATGCATCGACGTCACTGGCGTTTTATGTGCTGGCAGTTTCTCCTTCGACCTGGTCCACGCTGGCGGGGATCTGCATCGACGACGAGAGGGAGCAGGTCGTGTTGCTCGACGTCGCTGGGCCGAACTTCCTGCGCATCGACCTCGCGGATCTGCGCGCGGGACAGGCGCGGTTCCAGTCGACGTCGTTGCCGTCTGATTGGAGCACGGTCAGAGGAATCGCTTTCGACGTCGCGCGTGATCGCATCGTCGGCTTCGACCCGGCAACGGGCGCCCTGCTGCAGCATTCTGCGACCGATCCGACCACCAGTGCCGGGACGCTGCACCCCGTCCCTGCGGTGATCGCGTTCGGTTTCGCGCCGACCGAGAGCCTCTTGCAAGGCACTGGCGACCACGACTTGTTCGTCAGCAGTGGCGACGAACGCATGCTGACTGCCCAGTGGACCTGGAATGCCTTGCGCGTCGACGCATTCGGCGTCGTCATCACGGACACGAACATCTGGCGTACCCATCCACCTGGCGCATTGTTCGAGGTCAACGTTCATGTCGTGGGCAGCTCGAGGCTCGCTTCCACGGTCACCTGTCAGTGGGTCGATGAGCATCGTCAGCCGCTCGGCCAGGCGATCCCGGTGTCGGGAACGCCGACCGTGATCCAGAGCCCGTCGACAGCTCCGGGGTTCTACGGCCTCGTGTTCGCGTCGACGAACCCCGAGGTTTCGTTCCCGCCTCAGCCAGCCGGACTCCCGAGTTCGGTGTACGGATTCGCGGTGCTTCCACCCCCGCCGTCCGGGACGCCGGTCTTCGATCCGGACTCACCATTCGGGCTGATCCAGGGCGACGTCGAGGATCCGTATCTCTGGTCCGGGTCGGGCCCGAGTGTCCTCGGTGTCCACCTGAAGACCAAGACCTGGCAGCAGTCGGTGTCATCGTGGGCCTCGGAGATCGACGACCGGACGCTTGCCGGCCACACCGAGATGCCGTTGATCAGCGATGCTCCGTGGGACAGCGTCGACACGCAGCCGATCGGGCAAGCACAGCTCGACCAGATCGGCACCAAGTTCCGGAACGTGTTGCAGGCCGAACCCGACCAGGTCGAGTACTGGCAGGCCGGCCGTGAGGAGAACGGCGGGACGCCTTACGAGCAGCCCCACTACTTCTCGAACCTGCTGGCCAAGATGATCAGGTTGCGCACCGAAGCAGACGCCATCAACCCGGGTGTCAAGTTCGCCTACAGCACTCGCGGTGACCACATGAGCGAGTTCGAGCAGCTGTTCGCGAGCCAGGCGTTCGCCGTCTACGACGGTCTGGCGCACGACGTGTACGAATGGCCCGATTTCCCGACACCGGAAGGCTGGCTGCCCGGACACATCTCCGACATCAGGACGCGCATGATCAACGCGGGACATGTCGATCACTTCTTCTGGTTCGGGGAGTGCGGCCTGCCGGTTCGAGGGCCCAACGATCCGGACGCGTTCTTCGGTTACCCGGCGAGCGGATCTGCGGTGCCCGGTGCGAGCCTCGATTACGCCGCCACCTACCTCGTGAAGTTCCACGCGCTCGCGATCGCCAACGGGATCAAGCGGCTCTACTGGTACAATTACAAGAACCGCGGCAACGACATCGACTACGCGGAGCACCACTTCGGACTGCGTTCCTACAGCGTCGAGTCGGGTGATCCGGGACACCCGCTGCCGGCCTACGTGGCCTACGTGACGATGCTCGCGCACCTGAAGGGCTGCTCGTTCGTCGAACTCCGGCATCCGACTCCGAACGTCTTCGTGTTCGCGTTCGCGGTCGACGGCACGGCGGACCGCCGGATCCTTGCCTGGGTCGACCCCGCGCAATCGGCGACGCTGGCGCTGACTTCGCTGAAGAGCGGGTTGCTCGCGGCCAACGTGCAGACCGTGTCCGACATCTACGGTCGCCCGGTTTCTGCGATCAGCGGCGAGCAGATCACTCTCGACGGCCGGCCGCTGTACTTGCGATTCTGATCGAGACTCCGGCGCCGGCTCGACCCAGGCCGTTCGCGATGTGCGCCTCCGCCCGCTGACTACTTCGCGCCCACGACGCCAGCGAGCGCCAGCTGGAACAGGCCGGGCTCGCCGGCGCCGCACGACCTGGCAGCACGTCGGCGCCCGCAAACCAGTCGATCAACATTCCGAACGCCCCGACCTTGGTCGGCTTCGCGATGCGGGCGCAGGTCGCCGTGCTGGCGCCCGGCATCAACCCGTTCAGCCTCGTCACGACCAACGCTGTGGAGGTCACGGTGGCACGTTCTAGCTGCCTTGTCAGTCCGAAGCCGAGAGCTGCCTCGATCTGGCCGCACGCAAGCGCGTAGAGTGGCGTCTGACTGGAGCAGGAGACGAGCGTCGCAACGGCGCTCGCGGCTGATGGGCCAGGACGTTCGGCAGCCACCCACGTGGACTGAACGGTGGGCGCTACGTGCGTGCCGGTGGGCGTTCGGCCACCGGCGCCTGCAACAGGCGCACGGCGCCGGCGAGCACGGCCGTCTCGGTGCGCAGGGTCAACGGCCCGAGGCTGCGCGGCGCGAAGCCGGCGCCCGTGAGCTGTGCAACCTCGCGATCGGTGAAGCCGCCTTCGGGTCCGACCACCAGGAGGGCGCTGTCTGCTACGGCAGGTCCCAGTTCGAGGTCGGCAGACGTCGCGACGTAGCTCTCGCGAGGCCGCGGCATCGCACAGAGTTCGTCGAGGCCGACCGCCGGCTCGATGGCCGGCAGCACCGCCCGGTCGCACTGCGCGCAGGCCGCGATCAGGACCCGCCGCCAGTGCTCGTGCTGTTCGGGCTGACGCCTGGTCCGCTCGGTCAGGATCGGCCGGAAGCTGTGGATGCCGGCCTCGGTGCCGTGCTCGAGCAGCCAGTCCGTGCGGGGACTCCTGGGGAATGCCACTGCCACCTCGAGCCGGAGCCGCGGCGAACGGCCGAGTGCGCGGCCGACCGGCGCGCCCACTTCCACGAGCAAGTCGCGGCCACGCACTTCGACCACCGTCGCGTGGGCTTCGCCGCCGCTGCCGTCGAACAGCACCACGGCATCTCCTGGTCCCGTGCGCACGAGGCGGCCCAGGTGGTGGCCGAGGGAGGGACTCAGCGTGGCTGCTCCGGGCGGCGGCAGGGGAGAGGCGAAGCAGCGTCGCGCCATCACCGCAGCGTAGGGCGGCCACCCATGCGCAGGAACGGCGGTTCGTTTGCTCGAGACGACCTTCGCCCACGGCGGTGGCGGGGGAACAGGGAATCCAAGCTGCGCCCCGGATCCTCGCTTCGCCCTTCTTGGGGTCGCGGCGTAACGCTGTCGTCGCCTACCGACGGGACTCGTCGCATGCCCTGCGAGGAGCGCCCTTGGCTTTCTGAGGCGGGCGTCGGGCATGAACCTTGCGCAGGTGCGCGGGTCCCCGCACCCCCCTCAGCCGCATGACCGCTCGTCTTCTCGGTTCTCTCGCGATCTCCGTCTTGTGCGCGACCACCACAGCGAGGGCCCAGTGCTCGAACACGTGGGAGTCGTTCGGGACTCTGCCCGGCGTCAACGGCCCCGTGGCTGCCGTCGTCAACTGGGACCCGGACGGTGCCGGGCCGCTGACGCCACGCGTCGTGGTCGGAGGTTCGTTCTCGACGGCGGGCGCCGTCAGTGCGGTCGGCGTCGCGGCGTGGGATCCCGCGACGGGCCGATGGTCGGCAATCGGCACGGGTCAACAGATGGCGGTCAGCGTGCTGCTCGCGCTGCCCAACGGCGACCTCATCGCAGGCGGCCAGACCTACTCCTCGGGCGGGACGGCCTCGCCAGCGTTGCAGCGGTGGAATGGGACGACCTGGACCTCGTTCGGCGGCTTGTCGCCGGGCTCCTTCGGCGTGACCGCACTCGCGCGGCTTCCGAACGGCAACCTCGCCGTCGGTGGGCACTTCACGTCGGCTGGTGCGACGGCGTTGCCGTACGTCGGCGTCTGGAACGGCACGACGTGGTCGTCTCTCGGCGGTGGCATGAACGCGCCCGTGCACGAGCTGACCGTGCTGCCGAACGGCGACCTCCTCGCACTCGGCGACTTCACGATCGCGGGTGGCGTACCCGCGAACGGGGTCGCGCGCTGGAACGGCACCGCGTGGTCAGCCCTCGGCAGCGGCATCACGGGCACCTACTACGGCTACGGCCCCCGCGGCGACGCTGCGGTCGTGCTGCCGAACGGCGACCTCGTCGTCGGTGGCATGTTCTCGGACGCCGGTGGCGCACCCGCGTCGCACCTCGCGCGTTGGGACGGGACGTCGTGGTCCGCGTTGGGCGGGGGGATCGGCGGCACGGGCTACGCCCACATCGGCGTGCGCTCGCTCACGATGCTGCCGAACGGCGACCTCGTCGTCGGCGGCTTCTTCATGGGCGCGGGTGGTCTCACGATTCCGAACCTCGCGCGGTGGGACGGCAGCACCTGGTCGATGCTCGGCGCCGGGATCGCGAACACGGCCGTGAACTCGCTCGTTGTCCTGCCGGGCGGCGACCTCGTCGCCGGTGGCGCGTTCTCGGTCGCGGGCGGGATCGGCGCGAGCAGCGTCGCGCGGTGGGACGGCGCTGCGTGGTCTTCGCTCGGCGACGGCGCGGCGCCGAGCGCTCGCGTCCATTCGCTGCTGACGATGCCGGACGGTTCGTTCGTCGCGGGCGGCTTCTTCCAGGCCGCTGGCGCCGTGCCGGTGTCCGGCATCGCGCGTTGGGACGGTGCGTCGTGGTCGGCGCTCGGCAGCTTCGCGCCGTACGGCCGCGTCAACGCGATGCGACTGCTGTCGAACGGCAACGTGCTCGCCGGCGGCAACTTCGTCGGCCGCTGGGACGGCACCGCGTGGACGCTGTTGGCTTCGACGTTCGCCGGCAGTGTGCCGCACGCGGACATCGTGGAGGCCGTCGCGGAGCTACCGAACGGCGACATCGTCATCGGCGGCGACTTCTCGCTGGTCGGTTCCATGTGGATCCTGGGCCTCGCGCGCTGGGACGGGATGTCGTGGTCGGAACTCGGCGGCCAACAGCCCGGCCAGGTGCACGCGTTGGCGACGCTCGACAACGGCGACCTCGTCGTCGGCGGCGATTTGTGGGCCATGTTCCCGCTGACCAACGGCATCGCCCGGTGGGACGGCACGGCGTGGTCCGCCTTCGGTTCCGGCCTGCAGTCGTGGGGGTCGGGAGGTGAGGTGTTCGCGATCGCGCCGCTGGCCAACGGCGCCTTGATCGCTGGTGGCGTGTTCACGACCGCCGGCGGTCAGCCCGCGAACAACATCGCGCGGTGGAACGGGGCCGCGTGGTCGCCGCTCGGCGCCGGTACCAACGGCACCGTGCGCACGATCCACGTGCTGCCGAACGGCGACGTGATCGCCGCGGGCGACTTCGCGCAGGCCGGCGGCGTCGCGGTGAACGGGATCGCGCGGTGGAGCGGCACTGCCTGGTCGGCGGTCGCGGCCGGGCCGACGCCCGCGTATCCCGATGTGCGCGCGATCACCGCACTGCTGAACGGGGACTTGATGGTCGGCGGCGGGTTCACCACGCTGGGCGGCCAACCGACGCACTACCTCGCCCGGTTGACGACGACGTGTCCGGCGACCGTGCAGAGCACCGGAGCAGGCTGCGCCGGCGACACGCTCGTCGCGACGTTGCCGTGGACCGGCACGACGTGGCGTTCGGACGCGAGCAACCTGCCGGCTGCAGCCCTCGTCGCCGCGGTCAGTGGCTTCGCGACGACGACGCTGCCGCTCGTCGTGGTGTTCTCGACCGCGCTGCCCGGTTGCACGCTGCACGTGCAACCCGACCACGTCGACCTCGTGACCGGCGCGAACGGCGCCGCGTCGCTGCAGTTCGCATTGCCCAACACCCCATCGCTCGCCGGAATCACGTTCCACCACCAGATGGTGCCGCTCGCGCTCGATAGCACGCTCGCCGTCACCGCGACGAATGCGCTGCAACTCACGGTCGGGACCTTTTGATCGCCCCACCCTTCGACCGCCCAGTGCCACGCTGAGCGAACGGCGCGGCGATCCGCTCTGCTCTTCAACACACGCCGATCGTCGCCGTGAGCGCGTTCGTGCTGGGCGTGGGGTCAGGGCCGCGTCGCCGTGCGGCACAGATCGCGGTCCGCGTGCGCACTCGTGAACTCGGCCGTCGCTCCGTTCGCGACGACGCGCAGCGCGGCGCGTTCGAACGGATCCGGCAACGGCGGCAGCGTCGAGCCCTCGTGCCAAGCCAGGGCCAGGCGCAGGAGGCGCAGCGGCAGAGCGTCTTGCGCCGTTCGATGCCGTGAACGCCGATGGTCATCATGCGCATAGCGGGGTTCGCGCTGCCCTGCAAGCGCCTGCCGATCGCGGACAGCCGCGCGGTCCGCGCGGGCCACGCTTCGTCGGGCTCGACCGAGACGTCGGCGAGGCTCGTCATCGTCTCCGCGATGGCGCCGAACATCATGCGGCGCGACGAGAAGCCCGAGCGCCAAGCCCAGAGGCACGCCTGCCATCCTGGGATCGGCAGCACGGCCGCCGGATCCTCGCCGGCCGCCACGAGGGCGGCCTCGACCCCGAGCCACGGCGGCACGGGACTCGTTCGGGCGTCGAGCGTGCGGACGGCCTCTGCGAGCGCTCTGCGATCGCGGGGGCCGGCCGCGCCGATCCGTTCGTCGGTCCAGTGCGTGATCACGCCCTCGAGGTCGAAGCAGCCGACCATCTGTTCGACGAGCGAAGGGCTCCCCATCCGGCGCTGCGTGGACTGGATGCGGCGGCGTTGAGAGCTGCGCAGGTTGTCGGGGAACTCGGCGCGGTTGCGCGCGACGGTCTACTGGTCGGTGCAGGAGAAGCGGATCGTGCGCACGAAGGAACGAAGAGCCGCGGTCAACGAATGCCGCCTTCCGCGCGGCGGCGCAGCGCCGCGGCCTCGTGCCGGACACCGTCCTGGATCACCGTTTCGATTCGAGACAGCGCCGCGAGATCCGCCGACGGATCGCCCGCGACGATCAGGAGATCCGCGCGCTTGCCGACTTCGATCGTGCCGAGTTCGGCGGCCAGGCCGAGAGCTTTGGCCGCGCCGTAGGAAGCGCAGCGCAGGGCTTCGAGCGGCGTCAGGCCGCCGTCGACGAAGTTGCTCAGTTCGCGGTGCAGTGCCCAACCCGGCAACAGCGTGATGGCGACCGGATCCGTGCCGGCGACCACCGAGCCGCCAGCGCGATGCACGCGGCCGACGAACTCCTTGGCCTTCTTGAGCGAAGCATCGACTGCCTTCGGCCACGCTTCCCCGTGGCGCTTGGTCATCCGGTCCCGCATCGATTCGACCCGCCGCCACCGGTCCAGCACCCCATCGCCGAAATACTTCTCGATCTCGGCGGTGACGGGATCGAGTCGACCGAGCGAAGCCTGGATGACGACGATGGTCGGATCGACGACGACGTGGTGTTGCACGATCGACTTGATCAGTGCTTGCACGGCGGCACCGTCGAGATCGAGCCCGGCGATGCGTTCGTGGTAGGCGAGGTCGAACGGCTCCGAACCCCTGCGGGCGAACTCCGACATCGCGAACAGACCGTGCTCGAGGCGATCGATGCCCAGTTCGATCGCGCGCGTGGCCGTGACCGACTCGAGGTGTCCGGTGACCGTGAGCTTGGCCGCGTGCGCAGCAGTGAGCACCGCCGACAATTCGTCCTCGGTGATGCGAGTGTAGACCTTCACGCCATCGATGCGTTCGCGCCAACGCTGCAACAACTGCACGGCGGCGTCGGCATCCGCGATGCCGTGGATCCAGGGGATGTAGGACGGATCGTGATCGAAATAGGGGCCCGCGGTCAGGATGCGCGGTGCGATCGCGTCACCGCGGCGACAGCGGTCGCGGAACTGCTGCATGCCCTCGGGGTCGAAGTCGCCCGGCGAGAAGGTCGTCGTGACGCCGCCGGCGAGATAGAGCAGCGCGTATGGCTCGAACAGATTGCCGATCTTGCCGCCCGTGTTGCCGTAGTAGTGCCCGTGCATGTCGAACAGGCCCGGCATCAGTGTCTTGCCCGCGACGTCGACCACGAGTGCGTCGGCCGGCACTTGCACGTCGCGCCCGACGGCCGCGATGCGTTGCCCGCGCAGCAGCACCGTGACGCCCTCGACGCGCGGCGCGCCGGTGCCGTCGATGAGCGCCCCCCCGACGAGAGCGAGCGCGCTCGGCTGAGTCTGCGTCGCGCTGACCGGGGCAAGCAGGGCCAGCGCAAGTGCGGCCAACAGAGTGCCTCGGCAAGGGACGGCGGCTGTCATGCGAGCATTGGGCCACAGGCAGCGCGGCCCGGCAATAGGTCCTCGATTGGATCAACGTGCGAGCTCGCCTTGACCGGGCGCCAGAGCCTGGCGACCATCCCGACGCGCTCGTGTCCCACTCCCACGGGAAACATGCTGAACTGGCTGACGAAGGTCTTCGCGAAGAGCACGTCCGGCAACCGCAAGGTCCCCGCTGAGCTCGAGGCGTTCGGCCGCGCGCTCGAACACCTGCTCGCGCCGATGGGTGTAGGAAATAGAAGCTGCGTCCCGGACCAGCCGGGACCCACCGCCCCACCCTCCCCCGTGTGCGGAACCCCGTCAAGTCGCACCCTTGATGCCCGCATC
>Ga0075428_100000142_pt1 | contig 64154 bp, 55 predicted proteins | sample RhiMetdeltSRZDD2_FD_75291 | JGI IMG/M metagenome (GOLD analysis project Ga0075428, IMG submission 75291) | Populus rhizosphere microbial communities from Tennessee, USA - Rhizosphere MetaG P. deltoides SRZDD2 | ecosystem: Host-associated > Plants > Roots > Rhizosphere > Soil | place: USA... | reverse complement strand
GGCCGAGGGGTCGAGGCGGGCGTCCAGCAGGTAGGTGGTCGTGGCGAAGCGCGAAAGCTCCGCGGGATCGAAGCCGGCGCTCACCCGGAACGCCTTGATCCAGCGGAAAGGGGCGACCGCGGCGCACGCGGTGGGGGGCTCCGCGCCGTGGAACTGGATCAGGCCGACGCCCGTCTTCCTCGCCGTGTCGAGCACGCGCGTCAGCGGATCGTCCGCGAAGACCCCGACCGTCCCGACGAACACCGGGAGCCGCTCGACGATCCCCCGCACCAGCTCCGGCTCGGCGAAGCGCGGGCTCTCCGGCCGGAAGTCGAAGCCGAGCACGTCCACGCCGAGGTGGACCGCCTCGAACGCGTCCCGCTCCTCGGTGATCCCGCAGACCTTGATCGCGACGCGGCGGCTCACGACGGCGCTCCGCCCGCGAGGTCGAGGAAGTTGCGCAGCAGGCGGCGGCCTTCGCGCGTCAAGATCGACTCCGGATGGAACTGGACCCCGTGGATCGGGAGGCGGCGATGCCGCAACCCTTGAATCGTGCCGTCGGGAGCGAAGGCGCAGGCCTCGAGAGCGGCCGGGAACGTCGACGCCTCGGCGGCCAGCGAATGATAGCGGGTCGCCTCGAAGGGATCCGGCAGCCCCGCGAACACGCCCCGCCCGTCGTGCCGGACCGGGGAGGTCTTCCCGTGGACGAGCGTGGGCGCGCGCGCGATCGTGCCGCCGAACGCCTGCACGATCGCCTGATGCCCCAGGCAGACGCCGAGCAGCGGTGTCCGCGGGGGGAGCGCGAGGACGAGCGGGACGCTGATCCCGGCCGTCTCCGGGCGCCCCGGCCCCGGCGAGATCACCACCGCGTCGAAGCGGCCCTCCGCGGCGTCGCGGACGGAGATCCGGTCGGAGAGCGCCACCTCCACCGACGCGCCGAGCTCCCCGAGCTGCTGGGCCAGATTCCAGGTGAACGAGTCGTGGTTGTCGAGGAGGAGGACGTGCAGGCTATTTGACCTCGAACTTGACGAAGATGGGGTCGGTCAGCTCCGGCGCGGTCATGGACAGCTCGAACCTGTGCCCCTTGAGGCCGGTGGAGGGGGCGGGGAAATAGAGCATGTCCAGGAGATATCCATACCGGGGAAGCTGGACCGAATCGGTCACGACGGAGGACTCCCCGACCCGGGAGGTCCGTCGGGTCGGCGAGAACTTGCTGGGGTAGAACGTCATCGCGGCGAAGCGGTTGAAGACGATCTCGCTCAGCTCCGAGAGGTTGCGATCGAGGTCGAGGAAGTCGTAGCTGGCGAGGAGCTCCTTCGGGCTGGCGCAGGGATACCGGTTGCCCGCCTCGTCGGCGAGGGTGAACGACTCGCGCGTGAGCGTCAGCTGCTTCACCCCCCGGTTCGCGATCGCGATCTCGATCGGGACGTACGACTCGCCGTCGCGGTAGCGGGTCGGGCGTGTGTCCACGATGAGCGTCGCGACCTTCCCCTCCTCGATGAAGGCGAAGGTCGAGAGCTTGCGGTCAACCTCGCCGGCAGGCTGTCCGGTCATCGGCTGCCGGCTGGCGCACGCGGCCGTGATCAGGAGACCGAGGACGAGCGCGAAACGACGCATGCTGGCTCCTTTTTCATCGAGGAGCGTAGGCTGAGCCCCAACGAGCGTCAAGCAGGACCGCCCGACCGCCACGGGTCCAATGCAGCAGCCATCGCCGCTTCCGGCGGCGGCTCCCCCGTCAGCCGCTCGAACTGGAGGCCGGCTTGACCCAAGAGCAGGTCGTAGCCGTCCGCGACCGCCAAGCCGCGCTTGCGCGCCGCGCGGACGAGCGGCGTGGGCTCGGGGCCGTACGCCGCATCGAGCACCATGCGGCCGGTCAGCCGCCGCGGCGCGATCAGATCCTCCCCGTCGCGGCCGAGCGGCGTCGCCTGCACCAGCAGGTCCCAGGACGCGTCGGCCAGCGCGGCGAGGGGGCGGAACGCGGCCCCCGCGGCGCGCGCCGCCTCGCGCCCGCGAGCGGAGCTGCGATTGAACAGCGTCACGCGCGCCCCCGCCGCGACGAGCGCCGCGGCGATCGCGCGCCCGGTGCCCCCGGCCCCGACGACCGCGGCCTCCGCGCGCGCAAGCTCCACGTGCCGGCGCGCCAAGGCGAGCGCGGCCGGCGCGTCGGTGTTGAACCCGCGCCATCCCGCGGGCTCGATCCGGACCGTATTCGCCGCGCCGCACGCGGCGAACTCATCGAGCGCGACGCACCGCGCGGCCGCCGCCTCCTTCAGCGGGATCGTGACCCCGAGCCCCTCGACCGGGCAGGCGCCTTCCGGTCCGACGAGCGCCTCGACCTCGGCGAGCTGCTCCGTCGGGATCGGGAGATAGACCGCGTCGAGGCCGATGGAGCGGAACCCCGCGGCGTGGAGCGCGGGGGACGGCGACCGGTCGAGGGGCGCGCCGACGAGCGCGTAGCGTCGCGTCCCCTCGCCGATCTCCCCGACGCGATAGTCCTCCAGCAGCTCGCGGGTCTCGGGCTGCCCGTCGCCGGTCCGGCGGGACCGGCTCGCGGCGCCGTAGGTCCCCCAGCTCCCCCACGACAGCGCGAGCGCGCGGCTCGCGATCGCGCACGCTCCGGTGGCGAAGGCGGCGAGAGGCGGCGTCGCGCCGGCCCGCGCGAGCAGCTCGCGCACCGCGGCGATCTGGACGGCGCGCGTCGCGCGCGGGACGATCTTGAGCCGCGCGGCCTTCGTCTCCGACATCGCGGCGAGCAGCGGAAGGAGCGCCGGGAGGTCGCACGCGGCGCCGTGGTGGGAGAGGAGCGTGCGCGCGCCGTCGGGACCGAGCGCCAGGTCGCGAAGCGGACCGTTCCACTCGACGTCGGCGAGCGCGCAGCCCGCGGCGAGCGCGGCGCGGAGGATCGCCCGCCGCTCCTCCGCGCTCCCGTCGAACGTGCCGCCGTCGTCCGGGGTTCGGGCGGCGACGATCACCGGGAGCCGCGCGCGGCGGACGAGCCCGGCGACGTCCCCGGGGCGGAGGCGGTCCGCGCGGATCTCGACGAACGCCGCCCCCTCCGGAGCCTCCGCGATCCTCCGCTCGGCCTCCTCGGGCGTCTCCTCGAAAACGGAATGGACGACGCCGCCCCTCACAGCAGGCTCGCCGGATCGACGTCCACGTGGATGACGCGGCGCGCGGCCGTGCCCTCGAACCGGGCGAGCGCGGAGGCGACCGTCTCCACGAGCTTGCGCCGTCCCGCCGAGCGGACGAGGATCTGCATCCGGTACAGCCCCCTCAACCGCTCGACCGGCGCCGGCCCGGGACCGGTGATCAGGAGCCTCCCGCGCGACGACGCGTCGAGCGCCTCCGCGACCTCCTTGGCGATTCGCCAGGCCTGGGCCTGGCGCGCGTCCGCGACGATCACCTGCACGAGGGCCGCCAGAGGCGGATACCGGAGAGCGCGCCGGTACTTGATCTCCCGATCGAAGAACCCTTCGTAATCCTGCCGGGCGGCCTGGACCAGCACCGGGTGGTCCGGATCGAACGCCTGGGCGATCACGCGCCCGGGGCGAGCCCCCCGTCCCGCGCGCCCCGCGACCTGCGTCAGGAGCTGGAACGCCCTCTCCCCCGCCCGGAAGTCCGGCAGGCCCAGGGCCTGGTCGGCGGCGAGGACGCCGACGAGCGTCACGCGCGGGAAGTCGTGTCCCTTGGCGATCATCTGCGTCCCGACCAGGACGTCGATCTCGCCGGCGTCGAAGCGGCGGAGGAGCTGCTCGTGCGCGCCGCGCCGCCTCACGGTGTCCCGGTCCATCCGCTCCACCCGCGCTCCGGGGAGGGTGCGCGCGAGCTCGTCCTCGATCCGCTCCGTCCCCTCGCCGAGATCGCGGAGGTCGTCGGACGCGCAGCTCGGGCACGCCTCGGGACGCGGCTCCTCCCGTCCACAGCCATGGCAGCGCATCCGGCGGTCCCGCTTGTGCCAGGTCATCGAGAGGCTGCAGCTCGTGCAGGTCACGCGCCGCCCGCAGGCGGGGCACAGGAGCGCGGCCGACCAGCCGCGGCGGTTGCGCAGGATCAGCGCCTGCTCGCCGCGCGCCAGACATTCCCGCAGCGCGTCGACGAGCGGGCCGGAGAGCGGCGTCACCGCTCCCGCCTCGCGGAAGCTCTCCCGCATGTCCACGAGGCGGACCTCGGGGAGAGGCCGATCCTCGATCCGCCCTCCCAGCGCGAGCAGCGCGTAGCGGCCGGAGCGGGCATGCCCGAAGCTCTCGAGCGACGGGGTCGCGGAGCCGAGGACGACGGGCGCTCCCGCGAGCCGCGCGCGCACGACGGCGACGTCGCGGCCGCTGTACCGGGGGACGTCCTCCTGCTTGTAGGACGGATCGTGCTCCTCGTCGACGATCACGAGGCCGAGGTCCGGCACGGGCGCGAAGACGGCGGAGCGGGCCCCGACCACGAACCGCCGCCGTCCGATCCGGACGTCGTCCCAGGCCGCGCGGCGCGCCCGGGGGCCGAGCGCGGAGTGCAGCACCGCGACCGCTCCGGGGAAGCGCGCCGACAGCCGCGCGACCAGGAGGGGCGTCAGCCCGATCTCGGGGACGAGGTACAGCACGCCGCGCCCCGCGGCGAGCGCCGCCGCGGCCGCGCGGAGGTAGACCTCGGTCTTTCCCGAGCCGGTCGCCCCCCAGAGGAGGAAGGGGGCGAACGCCCGCGCCGCGACGGCGGGGAGGAGCGTCTCGAGCGCGCGCGCCTGCGCGGCGCTGGGGGCGGGACCCTCCTCCGCCGCAGGCGGAAGCGCGACGGGAGGCTCCGCCGTCGGCGCCGCGCGGCGCCGCGGCGGCGGGTCGGGCGGAAGAGCCGCCTCGATCGCCTCGCCCCACGAGCAGAGGTAATAGTCGGCGACGAAGCGCGTGAGCTCGAGGAGCTCGGCGTCGAGCGCCGGGGAGTCCGGAAGCGCCCCCTCCACCGCTCGGAGCTCGATGTGCGCTTCGGGGACGGGGGCCGGCCACGCGACGACGGTCCCCTTGAGCGTCCGGCGGCCGAGCGGCACGCGGACCCGCGAGCCCAGCGCGATCGCGCTCCGCTGCTCGCTCGGCACGCGGTAGGTGAAGACGCGGCGGAGCGGCACGGGGACGGCGACGCCGACGAGCGCCTCCGCGTCCGGCGCGTCGATCACCGCGACTCGTCGATCCGGGCGCGCGCGGCCTTCAGGTCCTCGTAGACGAGCTTCCGGTTCTCGTGCGTGTACGCCCGGAGGAGGTAGGCGGGGTGGAACGTCGGCATGACGGGGACGCCGCGGAAGCTCCCCCACTTCCCGCGGAGCGCGGTGATCCCGGATCGCGTTCCGAGCAGGGTCTTCGTCGCGGGAGAGCCGAGCGCGACGATCACCTTCGGGGCGATGGCCTCGATCTGCGCGAAGAGGAACGGCGAGCAGGTCGCGACCTCGTCCGGCTCCGGGTCCCGGTTTCCCGGAGGCCGGCACTTCACCACGTTGGCGATGTACACCTGCTCCCGCGTCAGGCCGATCGACCGGATCATCTCGTTCAGCTTCTGCCCCGCGCGCCCGACGAAGGGCTCCCCGCGGGCGTCCTCGTCGGCCCCGGGCCCCTCCCCGACGAACATCAGCTCCGCATCCGGGTTGCCGACGCCGAAGACGATGTTCGTCCTCGCCTCGCACAGCTTGCACCGGCGGCAATCGCCGATCGTCTCGCGGATCGCGGCCAGGCCCGCGGGCGGCCGCGGCGGCGCCTCGCCGGGGGGCGCCTCGAGCGGGGGCGCCGCGAGCGGCGGCGCCGCGCGACCCAGGTCGAGCTCGCGCACGCCGATCTCTCCGAGATAGCCGACCCAGGAGGCGAGCGCCTTCCGGACGTCGACCGGGTCGCTCACGCCGCGTTCCCGCCGAGCGCGCGGTCGAGGATCGCCTCCGCGAGCCGTGTCTTGCTCCCCTCCGGCACCTCGTGCGTCGAGCCGTCCTTCCCCAGGATCGTCACCGCATTGCGGTCGGACCCGATGCCGAGCCCGGGGGCGGCCACGTCGTTGGCGACGACGAAGTCCGCGTTCTTGGCGGACAGCTTCGCGCGCGCGTTCCCGAGCAGGTCCTCGGTCTCGGCGGCGAAGCCGACGAGGATCTCCCGCCCCTTGGTCCGTCCGAGCTCCGCGAGGATGTCCGGACCCTCCTCGAGCGTCAGCGTCAGCGGCGCCCCCGTCTTCTTGATCTTCCGGGAGAGCGGCGCCGGGGCATAGTCGGAGACGGCGGCGACCATGAAGACCGCGTGCGCTCCCGCGCGCTCGGCGAGCACCGCCGCGCGCATCTCGCCTGCGGTCGTGACGCGGACGACGCGCACGCCGAACGGCGGCGCGAGATCGACCGGCCCGCTGACGAGGACGACGTCCGCTCCGCGGCGAGCGGCCGCGGCGGCGATCGCGTACCCCATCTTTCCCGACGAGCCGTTGGACAGGTAGCGCACCGGATCGATCGGCTCCCGCGTCGGCCCCGCCGCGACCACGACCTTCTTCCCGGCGAGCGACGAGCTCCGGCGCGCGGCCGCGAGGGCGTGCGCCGCGATCGCCTCGGGCGCGGCGAGGCGTCCCTCGCCGATCTCCCGCTCCGCCAGCCAGCCCGTGTCGGGGCCGACGATCTCGACCCCGCGCGCGGCGAGCGTCGCGACCGCCTGCTGCGTCGCCGGGTGGAGCCACATACGGGTGTTCATCGCGGGCGCGAGGACGACCGGCGCGGTCACCGCGAGGTGGAACGTCGAGAGCAGATCGTCGGCCACGCCGTGCGCGAGCTTCGCGAGGACGTTCGCCGTGGCCGGGGCGACGACGAACGCGTCGAGCCCGCGCGCGAGGTCGATGTGGCGGATCGAGGCGCCCTCGGCGAAGTGCCCCTCGTCGTCCCACACCGCGCGCCCCGACAGCGCCTCGAGCGTGAGCGGGGTGATGAAGCGCTTCGCGTTCGCGGTCAGCAGGACCTGGACGTCGGCGCCCGCCTCCGTCAGGCGCCGGACCACCTCGCAGGCCTTGTAGGCCGCGATCCCGCCGCTGACCCCGAGGGCGATGCGCACGGCGCCGCTACTCGTCGGTGCCCGTGGGGGCCGCCGGCGCCTCCGGCGTCGTCCCGTCCCAAGGCTCCACCAGACCGGCGGCGACCTCTTCCTGGGCCAGCACCGTCGCCTTCCGCGTCTCCGAGTCGACGCGCGGCAGCGCGCCGGCCTGGAGCTGCTCGGCGCGGAGCGCGGCGAGCATCACGAAGCGGTACTTGCTCTCGGTGCCCTCGGGGATCTTGAACATGCGCTACTCCGTGGCTCCGCGCAGCGGAGCCGGAAAAGTCGATAGGATACGGCTCACGTCCTCGCGCCGGCGGCCGGTCCGGGCCCTTTCGGCGCGCACGATCGCCGCCAGCTCCGCGGTCGCCTCTTCCAGGTCGGCGTTGACGACGACGTAGTCGAACGCATCGTACTGCATGGCCTCGCCGCGGGCCTCCTGAAGCCGGAGCGAGAGCGCCCCGGAGTCCTCGCTCCCCCGGCGCCGGAGCCGGTCGGACAGGGTGTCGTAGTCGGGGGGGAGCACGAACACGAGCACCGCGCCGAGCCCTGAGGCCCGGACCTGGCGCGCCCCCTGGACGTCGATGTCCAGCAGGACGTCCGTCCCCGCGTCGAGCGCGGCCGCGATCCCCTCCCGCGCGGTGCCGTAGCGGTGCGCGAAGACGTGCGCCCACTCGAGGAACTCCCCCGCCGCGACCATCGCGTCGAATCGGGCGTCGTCCACGAAGTGGTACTCGCGCCCGCTCTCCTCCCCGGCCCGACGGGGTCGCGTGGTGTGCGAGACGGAGAACGCGAGCTCCGGAACCGACTCGATCAGGCGGCGGGCGAGCGTGCTCTTCCCCGTGCCGGACGGAGCCGAGATCACGACGAGCGTACCTCTCCGGTGGGGGGACATCCGGTCACTCCAGGTTCTGGATCTGCTCGCGAATCTTCTCCGCATCCGCCTTCAGGTCGAGCGCGTGGCGGCTGATCTCGAGATCGACGGACTTGCTCGCGACCGTGTTGGTCTCGCGATGGATCTCCTGCACCAAGAAGTCCAGCCGCTTCCCGACGGGCTCCTCGGCGGACCGCTCGAGGAGGTCGCGGGCCTGCGCGAGGTGGCCGTCGAGCCGGACGAGCTCCTCGGTGATGTCGGACCGGTCGGCGAGGAAGGCCGCCTCTTGCGCCACGCGCACGGGATCGAGGGCGACCTGCGTGACGAGCTGGCCGATCCGGTCGACGAGGCGCTTGTGCAGCGCGGCGGGGATCGCGGAGGCGAGCTGGCGGACCGCCGCGACGGTGTCCCCCATCCGCCCGATCCGCCCGAGCAGATCGTCGCGGAGCACCCCTCCCTCGCGACGTCGCTCGACGTCGAGCGCGGCGAGAGCGAGCTCGAGCGCGCGATCGATCGCCTCCCGCGCCGGGCTGTCGAGCTCCTCGGGGTCGCGCCCCACCTCCAGCACGCCGGGGACGCGCATCATCGACTGGACGTCCCACTCCCCGTGGAGCCCGTACTCGTCGCGGAGGGTCTTCCAGGCGGCGAGCGCCCCTTCGACGACGTCCCGGTTGAGCGTGAGCGACGGCGCGCCGCGGCCTGTCCTCTCCACGCGAAGATCGAGCTCCACGCGCCCTCGCTTCACGGTGCCGAGGACCTTCCTGCGGATCTCCGGCTCGAAGGGCAGCAGCTCGTCCGGAAGCCGTAACTTCAGGTCGGCGAAGCGGTTGTTGACGCTGCGCATCTCGACGGTCACTTTGAGACCCGGCGCCTCGACCGACCCTTGGCCGTATCCCGTCATCGATCGAATCATGGGCGGGCGGATTGGAGCATACGGCCTGGGGGGCGTCAAACTTGTTTTCGCCCCAGTTCCGCCAGCACGGCCTCCGCGGCGCGATCGAAGGCGCCGTCCCCGACGAGGCGCGACCGGACGCCGCCGAGCGCCTCCCGCATGCGCGCGGCCCGCTCGGGGTCGCGAAGCAGCGGGGCCACCTCCCGGGCGATCGACGCCGGATCGCACTCCCCCTGGACCAGCTCCGGGACGATCCGCCTGCCTGCGACGAGGTTCGGGAGGGCGACGTGATCGACCCGCACCAGCGCTCGCGCGACGAGGTACGACAGGGGCTGCATGCGGTAGACCGCGACGAACGGAAGCCCCGCGAGCGCGGCGTCGAGCGTGGCGGTCCCCGAGGCGACGATCCCGGCATCCGCGGCCTCGAGGAGGTCGGGGTAGGGACCGTCGCAGATCGCGAGCCCGGCGACGCCCCGGTCGCGCGCGATCCCTTCGAGGAATCCCCGGGGGATCGTTCGCGCGCGCGGGACCACGAGCTGGAGCCCCGGCTCGTCCTCGCGCAGCCGCCGCGCCGCCTCGAGCTGGATCGGGAAGAGCCGTCCCGCCTCCCCCACGCGGCTCCCGGGGAGGAGCGCGAGCACGCGCCGCCCGGGGTCGAGGCCCAGCGCCGGGAGGAGCGAGAAGCGCGACGCGCGCGAGCGCGATGCGGCCGCGGGGTGTCCGACGAACGTCGCGGCGACCCCCGCGGCGTCGTAGAACGCCTTCTCGAACGGGAAGAGCACGAGCACGCGCCGCACGATCGCCCGCATCGTGCGGACGCGCCCCTTCCTCCACGCCCACACCTGCGGGCTGACGTAGTAGACGACCGGGATCCCCGCGCGGCGGCTCTGCGCCGCGAGCCGGAGATTGAAGTCGGGGAAGTCGATCGGCACCAGGAGGTCGGGCCGCTCGCCGGCGAGCGCCGCCTCGAGCCGCCCCATCGCGCGCCGGACCGCCGGGAGGTGGCGGATCACCTCGACGATCCCGACGACCGCCACCTCCGACGCGTGCTGCAGGAGACGGACGCCGGCCTCGGCCATCTCGTCCCCTCCCATCCCGATCAGCTCGACCGAAGGGGCGCGCGCGCGCAGCGCCCGCGCGAGGCCGGCGCCGAGGCGGTCCCCCGACGCCTCTCCGGCGGAGATCATGATCTTCATGGACGCGGGTCCTCGCGCGGGAGCCCCATCGCGTCGTCCGCGAGGTCGGTGATCCGGTCGAGCTCCGCCTCGAGCGCGCGCCGGCCGCTCTCCTGCGCGGCGTCGTCCGCGTCGCGGGGCACGCGCAACGGGCGGCCGTACACGAACCGCCCCTTCGAGAAGAGCTTCGGGAGCAGCGTGCGGTCCCAGGTGCGCAGCCGTCGCGCCGGGGAGGCCGAGAACGCGACCGGGATGATCGGCAGCCCCGTGAAGCGGGCGACCGCGACGACACCGGGCTGCACGCGCCGGCGAGGCCCCTTCGGCCCGTCGGGCGTCAGCCCCACGTCGCACCCGTCCTCCACCTTCCTGAGGATCTGGCGCATCCCGGTCATCCCGCCGCGCGTCGTGGATCCGCGTGCCTGCTCGATCCCGAACTTCCGAAGGAGGCGCACGAGGGCCTCCGCGTCGCGATGGTTGCTGGACAGGACGACGATCCGCGGTCCCGGGTAGCAGTACGGCATCAGCACGAAGCGGGAATGCCAGAAGCAGAGGATGTAGTGCCCCGGGTCCGCCCGCGCCTCGTCGAGCGCCTCGGCCCCTTCCGTCTCGATCCGCATCGACGCGTGGAGCAGACGGATGTAGGCGTGAACCAGCGACGGAGCGACGTTGAGGACGAGCCACTCGGCGGCGGGATTCATCGGAGGCGGGAGTGTATCTTGCGGCCGGTGAAGCCGTTCATCTCCATCGTCGTGCCGATCCGCAACGAGGAAGCCACGATCGAGCGTCTCGCGCGCTCGCTGCTCGATCAGGACTACCCGCACGACCGCTACGAGATCCTCATGGCCGACGGCGGCTCGGTCGACGCGACCCGCGCGATCCTGTCCCGGGTCGATGGCGAGGGACGGATCCGCGTGCTCGACAACCCCGGACGCACGGCGCCCGCCGCGCTCAACGTCGCCATCGCGGCGGCGAAGGGGGAGATCGTCACGCGCGTGGACGGGCACTCGCACGTCGCTCCCGACTACCTCTCCCGCATCGTCGCCGTGATGGAGGAGACCGGGGCGTCGGTCGTGGGGGGCCCGGTGATGATGGATGCCGACACGCCGTTCCGGCGGGCACTGGTCGAGGCGCTCTATGCGAGGATCGCGGTCGGGTCGGTCCCCTACCGCACGCTGCGGTCGCGCTCCGAGGTGGAGTCGCTCCAGACCGGCTCCTTCCGCCGGGAGGTGCTGGACCGCGTCGGACCGTTCGACGAGTCGCTCGCCGTCGTCGAGGACCTGGACATGAACACGCGGATCCGGAAGGCCGGGATCGCCCTCCTCCTCGATCCGTCCATCCGCTTCTGGTACCGGCCGCGCCCGTCGCTCGCCGCCCTCTGGCGCCAGATCTACACGGTGGGGCTCGTGAAGGCGCGGATCCTGCGCAAGCATCCGGACATCTTCAAGACGAAGTACGTGCTCCCCAGCGCCTTCGTGATCGCCGCCGCGCTCGCGCTCGCGCTCGTCCTCGCCGGCGCCCTGAGCGGCGCGACGCCCGCGCTCGCCGCGGGAGGGGCGCTGTTGCTCGCCTACGCGGCCGTGGTCCTGGGCTTCGCGCTCTCCCGCGTCCCCCGTCTCGGCGCCGGCGCCGCGCGCCTCCTCGCGATCCTCCCCGTGCTCCACGTCGGGTACGGGCTCGGTTTTCTCGAGGGCGCGCTCGAGCCGGTCCTCGGCCGCGAGGCCAAGCCTCCGGGCGCCCCGTGAGCGATCGACATGCCGCGCGCGTGCTGCTCGCGCTCCTTTCGGAGCGCTGGGAGCGGGCGGAGGCGCTCCTCCGCGAGCGTGTCCCCGAGGCGGCCCCGTTCCTCGAGCTGTGCAGGCGAACGGACGTCGCCCCGACCGTCCACGCGATCCTCGAGCGGGCCGGCCGCTCGGCGCTGCTCCCGCCGCCGATCGTGGACGGACTCGCCGCGGCGCGCGCGACGACACGCCGCGACAACCTCCTGCTCCTCGCGCGGCTCGAGCAGGCGCTCGACCTCCTCCTCGCCGCCGGGATCCGTCCCGTCGCGCTCAAAGGGGTGGACGTCCTCCACCGCCTGTACCGGTCGTTCGACGAGCGGACGCTCGACGACGTCGATCTCCTGGTTCCCCCCGAGCGCCGCGACGAGGCGATCGCGCGCCTCGAGCAGGCCGGCTGGACGGGGCCCGGCGAGCCCGAGCGGACGCATTGGTTCCGGAGCAGCTTCGAGCTGCCGCTCGAAAGCCCGGGACCCATCGGCGTCGCGTTCGAGATCCACTGGAGCCTCGGGCAGACGGGGCGCTACGCGATCGACACGAACGCGCTGCTCGCCCGCGCGCGCCCTCTCGACGTCGCGGGCCGGTCGATCCTCCGCCTCGAGGAGCACGACGCCGTCGCGCACCTCCTGCTCCATCACGTGCAGCACTACTTCGATCGCCGGCTGAAGTGGGTGCTCGAGATCGGGAGGACGGCCCGGACGCCGGGGTTCTCGTGGGCGGACGTCGCGCGCCGCGTCGAGGCCTGGGGGGGACGAGCGGCCGCTAGCCTTTCGCTCCGCCACGTCGCGAAGCTCTTCCCCGGCATGCTCCCGGCCGAGGCCTACGCGGCGATCCCCGCCGATCCGTGGCGGCTGCTCGCGACCCTGCCGCTCCGCTCGACCCATCCCTTGGATCTGTACCGCGGCACGCGCCGCCGAGGCGTGCAGCTGCTGCTCGCCGCCGCGGCGCTCGAGCGGCCGCGCGACCTGCCGCGCTACCTACGTCACCGCGCGGTGCGGGATCGCGGATAGGTCCGTCGCGGTCTTCCGTCCCGCCTCGATCCGTCCCGTCCATCCGAAGTGCGGCCGGAACCGGAACAGCGCGTCGGGCGAGAGCGACGTCAGGCCTCCGCGCCACGAGGGCTCGTCGGAGAGGATCGCGACCGAGGCGGGATCGACGTCGGTCAGGCGCCATCCGCGCGCGCGGTAGGCCTCCCGCACGATCGGGATCTTGTCCGGGTCGAATCCCATGAAGACGGCGCACGCGGTGTCCACCGCCACCGGGTCCTCGCCGAACAGGACGATCCCGCACGCGACGGGATCGGGGTTCATCGGCCCGCGCCCCTCCCCCGCGACGATCCCGTCCACCAGGCTGAGGTAGCGCTTCCGGTTGCCGGCGGTCGCCGCGAGGAGCGCGCCGTCGGGGCGGCCGTAGAGCAGCGCCTTGTTGAGGTCGAGGCACATCCTCCAGGTCGTGTCGTTGCCGAACCAGTTGCCGCTCCGCACGACGGTCTCGGTGTCGCCGAACGCGACGCGCCCCGCGCGCTTCACGCGGTGGAAGAGGCGCGGGCCGACGACGGGCAGGGCGAGCGCGGTCTCGCGCAGGAGGCGGACCCCGCGGCGCTCCAGCCGATGGCGCCAGGTCGCGGAGGGAACTTCGTCGCCTCCCTCCGTGGGGTCCCCGACGGTGTGGTGCGGGAGCCAGTTCTTGTCGCCGTTGATCCCGACGAGGTTCTTGAGCGAGCAGGTGATCCCGGCCTTCTTGTGCGTCTTGAGCTTGGGGAGGTTGATGAACACGTCCGCCGCGACCGCGCTGCCGCTGATGAGGTACTCGTGGCGCCGGCCGGAGTGGTGCGCGTTGACCTCGCTCGTGACGTAGTCGGCGCCGTAGTAGCGCCCCTCGCCGCGATGCCCGAAGAACTCGCTCCCCTCGCCGAGGTCGAAGGCCACGTACCCTCGGGGATCGCCGGCGAGCGGGCGCCTCGAGAAGACCACGCCGTCTCGGTGCGTCCACTCTTCGCGGCGCAGGTCGACCAGCTCGAACGGAACGCCGCGCGAGCGGTAGAAGGCGGCGAGCGCGTCGAGCTCGAGGACGCCGACGATCCGCTCCCACGACGAGTCGGTCTGAGGGGCGTCGGCGAGCCAGATCCGGCCGGAGCCCGAGAGCGCGATCGCGACGAAGTCGGCGACGGCCCGGATGACGCTCCCGTGGGTCAGGACGTAGCGCCATCCGTCCGGGTCGCGCGGGTGGCTCTCCTTGACCATGTTCGGCTTGAGCATCACGGTGTCGCCGGGACGGATCCAGCGGCCGAGCGGGTTCCACGCGGCGGTCCCGAAGCGCTCCGCGTCGAGCCCCGCGACGCGGAGCGTGCGGCGCACGGTCTCGTACACGGCGTTCGGCTCGCCCGACAGATCGGGGAAGGGGGACTCGGGATAGCGCTCTCCCGGGGAGAACGGAGCGCGCCCGGGATACGAGGCCGAAGCCGAGCGGCACGCGACGACGTCGAACGGATTCATCGTGGACCCCGGTTATTATAGTCGGCCCGTTCGAGGAGTCCCGAGGCCGTTGAGCCGAAGCGTCCCCTCCACCGCGACGACCATCGCCCCCGAGACGCCGCGCGCGGAGCGCGTCTACGCGCGTCTCCCCCGCAGCCTCCAGTCGCTCGCGCTGACCGCCGAGGGGTGGCGCCAGCGCCGCGACCGGTACGGAGGGGATTTCGAGCGCCGGCTCGCCGGGTACCTCGCGCGCGAGCGGGCGAGCGAGGACGAGGTGCGCGCGGCGAGGCGCGAGAAGCTCCGCCGCGTGCTGCGCGAGGCGAGGGCGATCCCCTTCTGGGCGGAGCGCCTCGCGCGCGCGGGGATCGACCCCGAGCGCGTGGAGGGCCCGGACGACCTCGCGTCCCTCCCCCTGCTCACCAAGCCCGAGATCCTCGCCCGCGGCACCGCGCTCCTCTCCCCGCGCGTGCCTCGCGGCGCGATGAGGAAGGTCCACACGAGCGGGACGACCGGCGCCGGGCTCGTCTTCATGACGACGCGCGAAGCGGTGCGCGATCAGTGGGCCGTGTGGTGGAGGTTCCGGCTGCGCCACGGCATCGCGCGGGACACCTGGTCGGCCGTGTTCGCGGGGCGGTCGATCGTCCCCGGGAACGACGCGCGTCCCTGGCGGACGAACTACGCGGGGCGGCAGGTCCTCTTCAGCCAGTACCACCTCGGGCCCGCCACCGCGCCGGCCTACGCGCGCGCGCTCGTCGCGCTTGACCTCCCCTGGTTCCACGGCTACCCCTCGTTCCTCGCGCACCTCGCCGCGCTCCTGGCGCAAACCGGAGGCCCGCGCCCGCGGCCGCGCGTGATCTCGCTCGGCGCGGAGAACGTGCTCGCGTCCCAGGTCCGGATCATCCGCGAGGTCCTCGGCGCGGACCCGATCCAGCACTACGGCCTCGCCGAGATGGTCGCGAACGCTTCGCAGTGCCCGGCGGGGCGCCTCCACATCGACGAGGACTTCGCGGCGGTCGAGCTGGTCCCGGAGCCCGGCGGGGCGCATCGCATCGTCGGGACGGCCCTCGGCAACCTCGCGATGCCGTTCATCCGCTACGACACGGGCGATCTCGCGCGCCTCGCCTCGGGCCCCTGCTCCTGCGGGCTTCCCGGGCGCGTGCTCGACGCGATCGACGGTCGCGACGAGGACCTCCTCGAGCTGTCCGACGGCTCCCGCGTCGGCCGCCTCGATCACCTGTTCAAGGACGCGGTGCGCGTGGCCGAGGCGCAGATCCGGCAGTCGTCCCCGGGACGGTGCACGATGCTCCTCGTCCCGCGCGAGGGGTTCCGGACGTCGGACCGCGACGCGCTGCTGCGCGAGTGCCGGGACCGGTTCGGCGATCGCCTCGACGTCACGATCGAACTGGTGCAGGAGCTCCCCCGGACCGCGCGCGGGAAGCTGCGGCTGGTCGTGCGCGAGACCCCTCCGCCCCTGGGCTAGAATCCCGCGTCGTGACCAAGCGCATCCTCGTGACCGGCGGCGCCGGGTTCCTCGGCTCCCACCTGTGCGATCGCCTCCTCGCGGACGGCTACGACGTCGTCGCGATGGACAACCTGTCCACCGGATCGACGGACAACATCGCGCACCTCGCGGGGCGGCGCGGCTTCGTCTTCATCCACCACGACGTGACGAACTACGTGTTCGTGGACGGGCCGATCGACGCGGTCCTCCACTTCGCGAGCCCCGCCAGCCCGCGCGACTACCACGAGATGCCGATCCAGACGCTGAAGGTCGGCTCGCTCGGGACCCACAAGGCGCTCGGGCTCGCGCTGGCCAAGGGGGCGCGGTTCCTCCTCGCCTCGACGTCGGAGGTGTACGGCGACCCGCTGATCCATCCGCAGCCGGAGGGGTACTGGGGGCACGTCAACCCCGTCGGTCCCCGCGGGGTCTACGACGAGGCGAAGCGCTTCGCCGAGGCGCTGACGATGGCCTATCACCGCGTGCACGGCGTGGACACGAAGATCGCGAGGATCTTCAACACGTTCGGACCGCGGATGCGGCTTCGCGACGGGCGCGCCATCCCGAACTTCATGCTCCAGGCGCTGCGGGGCGAGCCGATCACCGTCTACGGCGACGGATCGCAGACGCGCTCGTTCTGCTACGTCGACGATCTGGTGGAGGGGCTCGTCCGGCTCCTGCACTCCGATCTCCACGAGCCGGTCAATCTCGGGAACCCCGAGGAGTGGACGGTCCTCCGCATGGCCGGCGCGATCGTGGCGCTCGCCGGGAGCCGCGCGCCGGTCGTCCACGAGCCGCTCCCCGAGGACGACCCCAAGGTGCGCCAGCCCGACATCGGGCTCGCCAAGGGGACGCTCGGCTGGGCGCCGCGGGTCTCGATCGAGGACGGGCTGGCGCGGACGATCGAGGACGTTCGCCGGCGTCTTACGGCTTCGTGAGAATCGTCTACCTCTCGCACTACTACCCGCCGGAGATGGGTGCGCCGGCCGCGCGCGTCTCCGCGTTCGCGCGGCGCTGGGCGGCGGCGGGGCACGACGTGACCGTGCTCACGACGTTCCCGAACCATCCGACCGGGGTGATCCCGCCGGCGTACCGGGGGCACGCCCGGATGGTCGAGCACGACCGGGGGGTCCGCGTCGTGCGCACGTACCTCTACGCGGCGGCCAACAAGGGGATCGTCAAGCGGAGCCTCTGCTACGCGTCGTTCGCGGTCTCCTCCGTCGTCCAGGGGTACGGCCCCCTGGCGCGCCCCGACGTGCTGATCGCGACGTCGCCGCAGTTCCTCGCGACGCTCTCGGGCTGGGCGCTCTCGCGGCTGAAGGGCGTCCCGCTCGTGACCGAGATCCGGGATCTCTGGCCCGATTCGATCGTCGCGGTCGGGGCGCTCTCCGCGCGCTCCCCGGTCGTGCGCGCGCTCGGGCGCTGCGAGCGGTTCGTCTACGGCCAGTCGGCTCTGCTCGTCTCCGTGACGCAGTCGTTCGTCCCGATCCTCCACGCGCGCGGGGCGCGCGCGGTCGTCGTGGTCCCCAACGGGGCCGACCCGTCGAGCTTCGGCGCCGGTGAGGGGCGCGAGGAGGCGCGCCGGCGCTTCGGGCTCGACGGGAAGTTCGTCGCCTCGTTCGTCGGCACGCTCGGGATGGCCCACGGCCTCGATTCCGTCCTGGACGCCGCCGAGCGCCTGCGCGACCGGCGCGACGTCGTCTTCTGGCTCGTCGGGGACGGCGCGCGGCGCGCGGAGCTGGAGGGCTCCGCCCGGCGGCGCGGCCTCGCGAACGTCCGCTTCGAGGGGCAGGTTCCCCGCGAGCGCGTGCCCGACGTCCTCGCGGCGTCGGACGCCGCGATGGTCCTCCTCCGCGCCGACCCGCTCTTCGAGACGGTCCTCCCCTCGAAGATGTTCGAGGCGATGGCGGCGCGCTGCCCCGTCGTCCTCGGGGTCGCGGGAGAGTCGAAGCGCCTCCTCGAGGAGAGCGGGGGCGGGATCGCGATCGAGCCCGGCTCCGGGGAGGCGCTCGCGCAGGCGGTCGTCCACCTCGCGTCCGACCCCGATCGGAGGCGGCGTCTCGGCGCGGCGGGACGGGCCTTCGTCACGGGCCGCTTCTCGCACGACACCCTCGCGGAGCGCTACCTGTCCGCCCTTCAGGACCTCGTGGACAGCTCGAGCCGGTAGGCCAGGCGGAGCGGCAGGGTCCCGTCGGCCGCAAGGCAGGCGACGGCGCAGCGCTCCTCCACGCCGAACCGCGGAAAGTAGGAGCCCTCCTCGATCGACCATCGATGGGGACTCTCCGCCGCGAGGCGCGCCACCACCGCGCCGTCCGTCGCCTCGAGCGTTCCCTCGCCGGTGGCCCGGACCGCGAACGACGGATGGAGCCGCACGCGCGACACGGCGCGGTGCTCGCCTCCACCGGTGACTGTGTCCACGACGCGCCAGACGTCGCTCCCGGCGTGCTCCATCGACCGCCGATGGGTCGGTCCGCCGGGAAGGTGCCGGTACCCGTCGTGCCCCGCTTCGATGGAGACCCGCCCGCCCTCGTCCGCGCGCCGGACGTCGAGCGGCCGCGCGCGCCGGCCGACGCGGAACACGCCCCACATCTCCGACTGGTCGATTCCGTCGATCTCGACCGTTCCGTGCCCGCGGGTGCCGCGGGCATAGCTCCGTCGCGGGCCCGGCTCGTAGTCGAACACCCCGGCGTCGACGACCACGCGCGTGCGGTCGTACGACAGCTCGAAGCTCAGCGTATCGGCGTGGGCGTGACCCGGCTGCTCGGCGTCGCCGATCTCCCCCGCGTCGAAGATCACGACGGATCGTTCCCCCGCGAGACGGTGGAACCCGGCGGCCGGGGCTCCGAGCGGATCCGACGGCGGCCGCGCGCCCTCGTCGAGCGCCGCGGAGCGCTCGAGGAGCCAGGGCGTCGGGGGCGCCTGTCCGAGGGCGGCATCGTTGAACAGCGGGATCTCGCCGTCCGGGTGGAGGACCGAGGCGAGGGCGCCGGCCGCGGCGCGGCGCCCGGCGCGTAGGCGCCCCGCGAGGGGTCCGTCCCCCTCCCCCGCCGCGCGGAGGAGCGTCTCGAGCCGGATCAGATCGTCGAGAAAGACGGCGTGGTAGCCGGGGGACCGCTCGACGTGGAAGCCGTCCGCGAGGAGCTGTCGCGACAGCTCGGTCGCGATCATCGCGTCCGCGCGCCGGCGCCATCGGTCCGGGGAGCGTCCCGCAAGCGCGCGTCCGGCCCAGGCGAGCGCGACCGCGTTCTTCCAGAGATGGTTCGCGCCGAGATCGGTCTCGAGGTTCGCCTCGAGCCACCAGGCCTGATCCGCAAGGCTCGGAGCGCGCGCGGCGAGCGCGCCCGAAGGCGAGGCGAGGAGCATCTCGAAGGCATTGACGAGACGCAGCGACGACGGGTACGGCTCCCAGCCCGGCCGGCTGCCGAAGGGGTTCGCGGCGCTCCAGGCGTCGAGCAACGCCGTCCGTTCCGGCAGCGGATGGTCCTCGCGAAGCGCGTCCAGCGCGTGGAGGTGGTACGACCAGAGCCGCGTGGGGGCGCCGTCCCAGCGGACCGCATCGCCGAAGCTCCGGTCGAGGCCGACGAAACGGAAGCTCGCCGGGGGAGTCCAGTGCGCCTCGGGAAGCGGCGGACCCGCGGCGAGCGCGACCGGGGCGGGAGCTAGGGGACCCGGCCCCGCCCCGATCGCGCGAAGGATGCGGCGGCGTGTGCCGCGAAGCGGCCGGCCGACGCGCCGGACGACGCGCCCCGGGGGAAGCTCGAGGATCGTGCGGAGGATCAGCCCCGGGCCGACGGACGGCCCGGGACGCTCACGCACCGGCGCCGGCGCCGGCCCCGACTCCGCCCGCCTTCCGCTCGGACGCCTTGCGGCGCCCGCCGCCGGCCCCGCCGCGGCCGCCGTCGGCGTAGTAGTAGCCGGCGTAGTAGTAGTCCTTGCCGTAGGCGCGATCGAGATCGACGTTGTTGAGCACCACCCCCGCGAGGTTCGCGCCCACGCGCCGCAGCTGCTCGACCGCGCGCGCGACGATGTCGCGATCCGTGTGGTTGTGCCGCACGACGAGCAGGACGATGTCCGCGAGCCCGGCGAGGAGCGTGGCGTCGGAGAGCGTCGCGGCGGGCGGGGAGTCGATCAGGATCCAGTCGTACTGCTCGCGGGTCTCGGCGAGGAACCGCTTGAACCTCTCGCTCCCGAGGAGCTCGGGCGGGTTCGGCGGGATCGGGCCGCAGGTGATCGCGTGAAGGGTGTCCCCCGAGACCGTCTTGACGTACGGCTTCCAGCTTATGAACGGCTGCTTCGCCGCGGCGAGGAAGTCGGTCAGGCCGTTGTCGCGGGCGAGGCCGAGATGGACGTGCTGGGTCGGCCTCCGCAGGTCGCAATCGACGAGCAGGACCCGGTCGCCGGCGCTCGAGAGGGCCCGGCCGAGCTGCGCCGTCGTGGACGACTTCCCTTCCTGAGGCGCGGTGCTCGTCAGGAGCACCACCTTCCGCTCCCGGTTCTTGCTGAGGAAGATCAGCGCGGTGCGGAGGGTCTGGTACGCCTCCTTCAGGATCCCCGAGCCGAGCTGGGCGGGGTCGAATCGCGGCACGACCGCGACCGTGTTGAGCCCGAGCGCCTTCTCGATGTCCTCGGGGCGGTGGAACGTGTTGTCGAGGTAGTCGAGGAAGAACGCCACCCCGACGCCAAGGAAGAGCCCGATGATCAGGCCGAGCGCGAGGTTGAGCTTCTTGTTCGGGGAGACGGGGGACAGCGGCGGGATCGCGTGGTCGAGCAGCGTGATGTTGTTCGCCACGAGCTGCGAGCTGACGCTCACCTCGTTGAGGGTCTTGGCGATCGCGTCGTACATCGCCTTCGTGGTGGTGGCGTCGGTCTTCGCCACGTCGTACTTCGACGTCGCGACGCCGAGCTGGAACGCCTGCTGCTCCGCCTGGTCCAGGTCCTTCCGCAGCGTGCGCTGGTTGCTCAGCGCCAGATCGTACCGGTTCTGGATGCTCCCGATGTTGATCGCCACCTGATCGCGGATGCGCTGCTTGATCTTCTCCACGCGCGAGTCCGCCTCCTGGTAGGGGGCCGCACCCGGACGGTACGTGACCTTGACCGCCTCGAAGTCCCGCTCGAGGCTGGACTTGTCCGAGACGAGCCGCTGGAGGACCTCGTCCTGCGCGAGCTCGGGGATCGACATCGGGTCGCCGTCGTGGGCCTGGATGTCGGTCAGCTTCTCGAGGAGCGTCCGGTAGCGGCCGACGTCCATCTGCGTCCCGTTGAGAGCGTCGTTGAGCTTCGCGAGCCTTTGGCGGACGATCTCCTGCTGCCCCTCCGGATTGAAGACCGCCGACTCCCTGAGCACGTCGAAGCGGCGGGCCTCGACCTCCGAGAGGCGCCCCTTGAGCGGCTCCATCAGCGAGGTGATCGCCTGGAGGGCCTGCGCGGCGTTCTCCCGCGCGCGCTCGAGGTTGCGGCCCACGTAGATGTCGGCCACGGCGTTGACCCAGCGCGCCGCCTCGTCGGGAGACCCGCTGCGGATGCTGACCTCGATGAGGCCGGTCTCGCGGCGAGGCACGACGCGAACCAACGCGCGGAAGGCGCCGATGGGGTCCTTCGATGCCGCGAAGCGCGGGTCGTCCTTCAGGCCGAGCGTCTGGAACGCCTTCTCCGCGACCGAGCGGCTCTTGACGATCTCGACCTGGGTGTTCTGGTACTTCTCCTCGGCGAACCAGCCGTACCCGGCGGCGCCGATCCCGCTGACGTCCTGCGTCGGCGACACACGGCGGGCCTGCGGTTGGACCTCGATCGACGCGGTGGCCTCGTAGACCTTCGGCACGAGCACGGTGTAGAGCCCGACGATCGAGATCACGAGCACGAAGACGGCGGCGACCGTCCAGCGCCGCTGCCACACCACGCGCCAGTGATCCCGCAGGTGGATCTCGCGGGTGGTTCCGGTCATTAGGTCAGCCCTGGCGCTCATGGCGTCTCCCTCACAGGAACCGGCGCTTGACGTAGATCACGTCGCCCCCCTTGAGCGGGGGGTCCGGCACCCGCAGGCTGCGGATGTCCTTCAGGTTGAACAGGCGGGGCTCGCCGGTCGCGCCCTCGGAGATGATCTGGACGCTCTTCTCGTTGGCCCATTCGGTCAGGCTTCCGGCCATCGAGATCGCCTTCATCAGCGTCATGCCGCGCTCGAGCGCGACCTTGCCCGGGGCGCGCACCTCGCCCTGCACGTACACGTGCGAGCGCGCCGGCACGCTGATGATGTCCCCGGACTTGAGCGCGGGATCGACCTCGGCGCGCTCGAACGCCCGCCGGTCGACCGGGATCTGGATCTTCCCCGTGCCGCTGGGATCGTCGCGCGAGATCACGATCTCGTCGCCCGCGCCGACCGTCAGACCGTCGGCGTCGGCGAGGGCGTCCTTGAGCGTGGCGCCGCCGCGGAGCGGCACACGCCCGGGCTTCCCGATCTCTCCGGTCACCATCACCCAGCGGCTCTTGTACTCCACCACCTGGAGATCGACCTTCGGATCGACGAGGTAGTCCCGGGCGAGGAGCTCGGTGAGCGTCTCGCTCGCCTCGCGGACGCTCTGCCCCCCGATCGCGACATCCCCGACCAGCGGGAACGACGCGCGGCCGTCGGCGCGCACGACGAGCGTCTGCGTCAGCTTGGGGTCGCCGTTGACCGCGATCTGGATCCGATCCTCGGGGCCGAGGCGGTAGTCGGCATCCCGGCCCGCGACGCCGTCCGCCGACTCCGCGAAGCGCCGCCTCATCTTGATGACGACGCTGCCGTGTCCCATCTCGACGCGCTCGATCACTCCCGCGGCCAGCCGGAGGTCGAGCCGGACGCGCGCGGCGTCGATCGACGTGACTTCTCCGCTCCGGAGCAAGCCGTTGCTCTCCCTCTCGAAGTCCAGCGGGAACGAGGCGCCGCGCGGCAGCTCGACGGAGACCTTCCCGTCCCCGAAGGCGAGCGCCACATCCGCGTCCGAGCCCTCGGGAAGAGCGATCGAGAACTCGCCCAGCCGTCCCTCCGTCTCGACGGTCGCCTCCGCGGCGGCGCCGGGGTCGAGCGCGCAGGCGGACGCGAGCGCGAAGGCGAGCGCGACGCGGGTCAGGTTAGAACCAGCCAAAGACGAATCCTCCGGTCACCATGGTCTCGTTGTAGTCGGCGCCGGGATAGTTCGAGGTCTTCCGATTCTCACGGACCGAAAGCCGGATGCCGACGAGATCCCGAAGTGGCAAGGTAGCATAGACTTCGAGCGAAATCGCGCGATCGCTCCGCTCGATCCCCTCCCCCACGAAGCCCGAGGGAACGGGCTCGTGATAGTCGTTCCGCCAGTACGCGACGCTCGCGCCGAACCGGGCCGACGCCACCATGCCGCGCTCGACCCGGGCGGAGATCTCGTCGTAAACGTAGAAGTTGTTGTCCAGGAAGAACGAGCGGTAGGGCTGGCGCTGGACTCCGAACCCGAAGGTCGTGCGCCCCCCGACGGAGTAGGCGACATCGGTGTCGACGACGACGCCGGAGTAGTCCTCCGCGTCGTTCCCGTCGAACCGCAGCCATTCCCAACCCAGGCGGACCCGGTACGGGGAGCGCGGTCCGAGCCGGCCGTCGAGCGTGAAGAACGCCGTGTCCCCGGTCTCGGTCCGGAACACGGCGTGAGGATCGGCTCCCGGGCCGATGTCGAAGTGGTCGTAGCGGGTGCCGAGGTAACCGATTCCGAGGTGGGTGTTCGAAGACAGCGGCTCGAGGTAGCCTGCCTCGAAGTCGAATCCCGTGTAGTCGAAGAACTGGATTTCCGCGGAGCGATCGAACTTCACGGCGTTCCGCTCGATGGAGATCCGGTAGCCGCGCGCTCCGTCCACGTCGCGTGAAAAGGCCCCGCGAAGCTTGTGCGCCCGGAAGGCGTTGCCTCTGAAGACGGTCTCGCCGCCCGGATCGAAGACGATCGTGTCCGCGATGCCGGCGATGTGGTGCGCGGAGAGCTCCAATGTGTCGAGCGAGCCGAATCGAAGGTCCATCTCCGCCAGCGCGTCGTTGGAGTATTTTCCCGAGGTCTGCGCCGTCTCCTTGTAGTCGATCCAGCGCAGAGAGTCGCCGAAGCGGAACACGCTGTTGGAGAACGGCACGGTGACCACGACCGCGGGCTGGATCATGAGGACGTTATCGGCCGGAGGGTTCTCCGTTTCGCTCCGGAGGAAGATGTTGCTGTCGTAGGAGTAGCCCGCCAAGAGCGACGGCGCCACGACCACGGGGCCGATCCGGACGCCCGACGGCGGGGGCAGGGTGGGAACCTCTTGCGCGAAGGTCGGCGCGCCCGCGAGGATCGCGAGAGCGCCCGTCGCGCGCCACGGGAAGCGACGCCGGCGGGGGCGGGCCGGCCGGATCATCCCCGACCCAGGGCCTCCCCCGATGCGGCGGGCCGAGTCTGGGACGGGGGGGTGTCGTCCCTCAGATCGCGCTCGCGCCGCCGGACCACCCGCGTTCGGGCGAGCACGACGGCGAGGAATCCGAGCGTGGAGAGCGTGAGCATAGCGGCGAGGATGATCGCGACCTTGACGCTGTTGGTGAACACCAGCGCGAGCGCCGCGGCGGCGAGGGCGAGCGCCACCCCGTAGATCGACACCACGGCGGAGCGCTGGCTGAGACCGAGGTCGAGAAGGCGGTGATGCAGGTGGCCGCGGTCGGGGAGGAAGACGCGGTACGCGTTGCGCGCGAGATAGATCATGCCGCCGCCCGGCGACTGCGTTCGGATCGCGTGGAGCCGCCGCGCGATCGCGACCGAGGTGTCGAGGATCGGATACCCCATGATGAGCAGCGGCGCGATGACGGCGACCGCCGTCACGTTCTTCTGGCTGCCGTGGATGGAGACGACGGCGAGCGAGAACCCCAGGAACATGCTCCCCGAATCACCGAGGAAGATCTGCGCCGGGTTGAAGTTGTAGCGGAGGAAGCCCATCAACGCGCCCACGAGCGCGACGCTGATCGCAGAGACCGCGATCCGTCCGCCGTAGAGCGAGATGATCGCGATCGTCGACGTGGTGATGAGTGCCGTCCCCGCCGCGAGCCCGTCCAGCCCGTCGATCAGGTTGAACGCGTTCGTGATGCCGACGACCCACAGGATCGTCACCGGAAGCGAGAAGATGCCGACGTCGATGTTCCCCGCGACGAAGGGGATCCCGAGGCTCTCGACCCGGAACCCGGCCCACCACACCGCGGTGGCGCACAGCACCTGAACCGCGAACTTCGTCTGGAAGCCCACCGAGCGAACGTCGTCCACCAGCCCGAGCGCGAGCATGACGACGGCCGCCGCGCCGAGAACCGACCAGTAGCCGACTCTGCCGGGCGGGTGGACGGCGTACCCGGTGGCGAACGCCGCGAAGGTCAGGCCCGCGGCGAACCCCAGGAAGATCGCCAGGCCACCGATGCGAGGAATCGGGTCCGCGTGAATCTTACGCGGGCCGGGATGGTCGATCGCGCCGACCCGCCGGGCCAGCTTCACGAGCGGCGGCGTGACCACCCAGGTCGTTCCGCACGCGACGGCCGTGGTCACGAGTCCGATGAGCCACACGAACCTGGTCCCTCTTTGCCCGCCCTGAACGGGCCTTTATATACGTTGATCGGGGGGGATTGCCAGGGAGCGAACCTACGCGGTCTCCTTTTCCCTGAGCCAACCGATCCGATGCGCCACCGCCAATAAAAGGGTGACGATCACGAGTTGCTTGATAATCCCCGCGATGACGATCGCCACGTTTCCCTCGAAGAGCAGGGCCGACGGGAGCACGGTCGCGTAAACGGCGCGGCGGACGGGATCGTAGCCGGTTCCCGCGCCGTACCTCTGGTAATACCAGCGGTATCCCATCCCCACCAGCAGCATCCCGATGACCGCCCCCGGCAGGGCGAAATTCCAGTAGAAGTCTCCGACCATCGAGAGCGCCACCTCGGTCTCGTAATCGCCCTGGCGGATCAAGCGGAAGGTCGTCCCGAACTCGCGACCGATGCTGATGTTCGGCTTGTCGGGCCAGAGGATGCGCGGGATCAAGAGACCGATCGGAGCCAGGATGAGCGTCTCCCCGTACCGGTAGTCGACCCACCGTCCCGTGTCGGAGATGATCGCGGCGAGCGGCACCGCGAGCGTCATGCGCCGCAAGAAGGCGAACACCGACGCTTCAAGGTACTCGTTGCCATCCCAGCGGCTCGCCACTTCCACCGTGCGGTCCACGCGATCGACCGTGTCGAGGGACCGGCCCACGAGTCGGTAGGTGTTGTACATCGGGAAGATGACGAACACGGCGATGAGCCCGAGAACCATGACCGTCTTCCAGGGCAGCTTGCGGCGAACGTCGTAGTACGCCACCAGCGGCATGCCCGCGATCGTGATCGCGAGCGCCTTGGTGCCGACGCTGAGGAACATGATGCAAGCCGCCGTCGAGCCCAGGCCCCCGAGGACGAACGCCGTGGAGACGCCCCGGAGCCTTCCCGCCCACCTCATGTACCAGCCGAGATACCAGGCGAACAGGAACAGCGTTCCAAACTGCTGGATGAACGACACCCCCGGCGAGATCCCGGCCCCGGCCGAGATGCTGGCAATCTGGAACCTGTGCGCGCCGTACCCGACCGCCCCCACCACCGCGGGGACCAGGTAGATGAGGACACCGCTCGGCTCGAGCGTCCCGAGCCGGGAGGGGGGCGTGGCGCGGAAGAACCAGCCGTATCCGACGAGGAAGCAAAGGTATCCGAGGAGGCCGAGCGCGACCGCGGGAACGAGATAGGGCCGAAGCGACTGGTACCGGAGCGCGCCCGGGTAGAGGACGAGGTAGAGGGTCCCGACGCCGAAGTACAGGAAGTTCAGGACACTGTACGGAACGATGACCTCGAGCAGACCGCCGCGCTCGTGCTGGGGGCGCAGGCGCTGGAACGCAACGAAAACGACCACGAAGCCGGCGGTGAGCGCGACGATGCCCAGGTTCGGCAGCAGCGCGATCGGCACGACGATCGCGGCGAGGATCAGGAACGTCACCGCGATCGACGAGGATCGGACGGGGGATGCGACACGGGTCTGTTCGAATGTGGACACGGGGGGCTCCAGAAAACTTGATACCGTCAATGCGGAGCGGGGTCAAGCGGCGCGGACATCGCCGCCTCCAGCCGCACCACATCGTCCGTGCGCCCGGCGAGGCGCTCGTAATCCTCCAGCGCCGAGCGGGCGAGCACCCGCTCCCCTTTCGCGAGGAGCAGCTCCACCAGCTCGGCTCGCGGCGCGGCGATGTCGGGGTTGACGCGAATCGCCCAGCGCAACGCCTCCTCCGCCTGCGCCCACTCCCCGGCATCCCGCGCCACGCGGGCAAATTCGACCAGGGTCCACACGTCCCGGGGCTGGTGCTCGCGCAGGCGCCTCAGGTGGGCGAGCGCCTCCGGGAGCCGTCCCCGTGCCCGCTCGATCCGGGCGAGCGCCTCCGCCGTCCCGGGCACGAAGACCGGCTCCCGCTCGGCGCGCCGGAGATAGCCTTCCGCCTCGTCGAGACGTCCGCGATCGATGAGCAGAAGTCCGAGGTGGAAGGCGTCCTCCGCGTGATGCAGCGCTGCCCCGGGCCCCGTGAGCGCGGCCCGCAGGTCCGCCTCCGCCTCCTCGAGATGCCCGAGACGGCGCCCGAGGATCCCGGCCGCGAGGAGCTGGCGCTCGCGGTTCTGGATCGGGACGTCTTCCGGCCGGACGTCGCGAGCCGTGCGCCAGAACGTCTCGAGGAGCTCGCGACGGAGCCCCTCGAAGGTGAAATCGGTGTGCGCCCCGAAATCGGGAAGGACCTTCGCCGTCTCCGCCATCGCTGCCTCGGCCTCCTCGCGCAATCCCGCCCCCTCGAGCACGAGCACGAGCCGGTCGCAGAGCTCGAAGGTCGTCGGCTGTCTCTCGACCGCCCAGCGGGCCAAGCCGATCGCGACGCACCCGTCGTCGCCGACGAGCGCCCACCGCCCGCGATCGAGTTGCGAGAGGTCCACGCTGCGGGAGGCGCGCGCGAGCGCCTCGCGACGCGCGTAGGTCTCGGAGAGCGACGACAGGAACCATCCCGTGGCGGGGGAGGAGATCTGCCCTTGCAGGAACCGCGCGACGGCGCCCTGCAGCGCGGCGGATCCGCTCGCGCCGCGGCGCTCGGCCGCAGGCATCGCGTCCCAGAGGCCGAGGCGCGACTCGCCGGCGAGCCACAGCGCCTCGGTCCGGCTCGCGCCGATGGCGGCGCGATCCAGGAGCGGGATCGCGCCCGCGAGGGACCCGGCGGCCGCCATCCGCGTGCCCCGGTCGAGCGCGGGGGCGGCGAGGAGACCGACCGCGGCGCGCGTCGCGAAGGTCCCCGCGATCAGGGCCGCCGCCGCCAGCTCGAGCGCCCGGCGGAGGCTCATCGCGCGCGCGCCCACGCGGCGAGCACCTCGGCGATCCGCTCCCCCGCCCGGCCGTCCCAGAACCGCGGCGCGGGGGGCACCGTGCGGGGCGCCTCGAGCGCGGCGGCGATCGCCGCCCGGATTCCGGCGGAGGACGTTCCTGCCAGGCGGTTGGTCCCGTGCGTGATCGTCACGGGGCGCTCCGTGTTGTCGCGCAGGGTCAGGCACGGCACGCCGAGGATCGTCGCCTCCTCCTGGATCCCTCCGCTGTCGGTCAGGATCAGACGCGCGGCGCTCATCAAGGCCACGAAGTCGAGGTAGCCCAGAGGATCGAGAAGCCGGATCCCGTGCCCGCGCCCGAGCAGGTCCGAGAGCGCCGTCACGCCGGCCCGCGCGCGCGGATGAACGGGAAGGATGACGGGCATCGTCTCCGCGAGCGCCGCGACGGGATCGAGGATCCGTCGCAGCGCGTCCGGGGCGTCGACGTTGGCGGGCCTGTGGAGCGTGAGAACGGCGAAGCGCTCGCGATCGAGACCGAGGCGGGCGAGCACATCGCTGCGGAGCGCCGCCTCCCTATGGGCGAGCAGCGTGTCGATCATCACGTTGCCGACGAAGTGCACCCGCTCGTCGGCGACCCCCTCGCGCCTCAGGTTCAGCAGCCCGCTCTCCTCGCTGACGAACAGGAACTCCGAGATCGCGTCGGTGAGCACCCGATTGATCTCCTCCGGCATCGTCCGGTCGAAGCTGCGCAGCCCCGCCTCGACGTGCGCGACCGGGATCTCCAGCTTCACCGCCGCGAGCGCGCAGGCGATCGTCGAGTTCACGTCGCCGACGACGAGCACCAGGTCGGGGCGCTTCTCGAGGAGGACCGGCTCGAACCGCTCGAGGATCGCCGCGGTCTGCGCGGCGTGCGACCCGCTCCCGACCTCGAGGTTGACGTCCGGTCGGGGGATGCGGAGCTCGTCGAAGAACAGCTTCGAGAGGGCGCCGTCGTAGTGCTGACCGGTGTGCACGAGCGTCGAGCGGAGCTCGGGCCGCGCGCCGCAGGCGGCGAGGACGGAGGCGATCTTCATGAAGTTCGGCCGCGCGCCGGCGACGTGCACGATGTGGGCCTGTCTCATGACGACGTCTCGGTCCTGCGCGCGGCCGGCGCGACGCCGATCGCCGCCGCGACGACGAAGAGCAGGGCGTTGGCCGGCACCTGCAGGTTGAAGTCCACCGCCTCGTGCACCGCGAGGGACGCCAGCCCGAGGAGGAGCCCGAGCCCGGGAAGATAGCCGTTCTGCGCGCGCTCCGCCCGCAGCGCTCGCGCGAAGCGGGCGCCGTAGCCCGCCGCGAGCCAGGCAAGGAGCCCCAGGGCGATCGCCCCGCCGCCAACGGCGATCTCGAGGTAGTCGTTGTGCATCTGGAGCCAGTGCTCCGGCTCGCCGCGCGGGAGGTAGAAACCGATCACCTCCCGGAACGCCCCGAAGCCGCTCCCGGTGACCGGGAAGTCCCCGATCATGGGAAGACCGGCCCGCCAGAGGACGGCCCGATCCGCGGCCGAGAGCGGCCCGTACACCGCCAGGTAGTCCGAAATGCGCATGCTCAGCGGCCCCAGCGCGGCGATGACCGCGAGCAGGACGGCCGTCGCGGTCGCGAAAACCATCACGGTGCGGCGGGCGCGCTGGCGGCGCATCGCGGCGGCGAGCAGCAGGAGCGACGACGCCCCGATCGTCATCGTCGCCGTCTTGCTCCCCGCGAGCACCGTGGCCGCGGCTCCGGCGACCCCCACCGCGAGCGGGAGGACGCTCCCCGCGCCGAGCGGCTCGTCGCCGCGCCGCGAAAGCGAGGCCAGCCCGTGCCCCAGGAGCCACGGCACCATCAGCTCCATCACGCCGACGAAGTGGTTCGGGTTCACGTAGGGCCCGAAGGGCTTCGTCTCCGTGGGAGCGTCGAGAATCCAGAGGAGCCGATGGGGAGCGGTCAGACGGTTCGCGATCCCGACCGCGATGAGCGCCCCCGTACCGGCGAACAGGGCCGTCCGGTAGTGGCCGGCGACGGCCCGGTCCTGCGCGCGCGACTGCGCGAGCACGAAGGCGAGGAGGAGCGCCGCGTACCAGAACAGGCGCTCGCGCGTGGCGCTCGGCTGGAGCGAGAGGGTGAACGCCGCCGGGGGAGAGGGAAGCGCCGGATCCGCCGGCGCGACCGCGGACGGGGCGACGGCCGCGCACTCCGGCACGCGCGTGCGCGCCCGCTCCTCGAGCCCGCGGAGCCAAGCGGATCCTTCGCGCGCGCCCTCTCCGAACGTCTCCCGCTGGAGCGCCGCCGCCCTCGGGCTCACCGCGGCGACCCAGGAGCGCGGGAGCGGCACGGTCTGGAGCAGCGCGAACAGACCGAGGAGGACGGCGGGGGCGAGCCACCGCGCCTCCCGGTCGAGCCCGAGGCCGCTCGTTCCCCTGCGGATCAGCGTCCATGCGACCGCGGCGCCGATCAGCGCCGCGGCGCTGCGGGAGGCGGCTTGAGCGACCCCTCCCCAGAACCAGGGAAGCCCGACCGCCGTCGCGAGCAGGAGAAGGTCGGCCGTCCCGAGCCAGACCTCGCCGCGGCGGCTCCGCGAGCGGCGGCTCACGAGAGGAGGTCCGCGCGGCCGGCCGCGCGGACCGCTTCGACCACGGACTTCATCGACTCGGACGCCTCGCGCTTGGCGACGAGCAAGGCATCCGGCGTGTCCACGATCACGATCCCGGGGACGCCGAGGACCGCGACGAACCGGCGACCGCCGAAGACGACCGTGTCTCCGCTGTCGACCAGCAGGCGCGCGTCGGCCACGCCCACGGACCGCGAAGCGTGGCGGGCGGCGGCGTCCCACGAGCCCAGGTCATCCCAGCCCGCGTCGAGCGGCACGACGCGCACCCCGTCCGCCTTCTCCATGACGGCGTAGTCCACCGACACGCGAGCCGCCCGCTCCCACGCGACCCGGTCTCCCGCCGCGGCGCCCGCGGCGGCGCGCCGCACGGCCGGAGCGACGCGGGCGAGCTCCGCGAGGAACCGATCGACCCGCCAGACGAACATCCCGCCGTTCCAGAGGAACCGCCCCGACCGGACGAACCGCCGGGCCCGCGCCGCGTCCGGTTTCTCGACGAACCGCCGGACCCGCACGGCCTCTCCCGGACGCGGACGGCGCGCGAGCTCGAGATAGCCGAAGCCGGTCGCGGGGCGGTCGGGCTCGATCCCGAGGCACACGAGCGCCCCGGACGCTGCGGCCCGCTCCGCCGCGGCGACCGCGCGGCGGAACGCGCGCGCGTCGCGGACGACGTGATCGGTCGGGAGGATCACCGCGCACGCCTCGGGCTCGCGCCGCGCGATGAGCGTGCAGGCCAGCGCGATCGCGGGGGCGGTGTCCTTCGGCGACGGCTCGAGGACGAGGCGATCGCGCGCGAGCCCGGGGAGCTCGCGCCGGATGGCGCCGGCGAGCGAGCGCGGGGCGACGACCCAGATCCGCTCCGCGGGCGCGAGCGTACGCGCGCGCTCCCAGGTCCCGCGGAGAAGCGACCGGCGCCCCGCGAGCGGCAGGAGCTGCTTCGGCCGGGACGCGCGGCTGAGCGGCCAGAACCTCGTGCCGCTCCCGCCGGCGAGCAGGACGACGTGCAGGCGGGACCGTCGCGTCACGGAAGCTCCCACGTCCGCCGCAGGCCTTCCCGGAGCGTGACCTCGGGCGCGTAGCCGAGCCCCTCGCGCGCCTTGCCGATCCCCGCGAGCGAGTGCTTGATGTCCCCCGGCCGCGCCGGAGCGTGCTCCGCGTCCACGGGCCGGCCGGCGAACTCGGCGAGGATCGCCACCAGGTCGTTGAGGCTGATCCGCTCCCCGCAGGCGATGTTGAACGCCTGTCCGTGGGCGGCGGGCGGCGCTTCGCAGGCGCGGAGGTTGGCCTGCACGACGTTCGCCACGTAGGTGAAGTCCCGGGTCTGCTCGCCATCGCCGTAGATCGTCGGAGTGCGGCGCGCCTTGATCGCCGCGATGAATCGCGGGATCACCGCCGAGTACTCGCTCGCCGGGTCCTGACGCGGCCCGAACACGTTGAAGTACCGCAGCGCGACGGTGGGGAGCCCGTACAGACGATGAAAGATCCCGCAGTAGGTCTCGCCGGCGAGCTTCTGGAGGCCGTAGGGGGAGATCGGCGCCGGACACATCGACTCCACCTTCGGGAGGGTCTCGCTCTCACCGTACAGGGACGAGGACGAGGCCATGACGAAACTCCGGACCTTCGCGTCCCGGGCGGCGATCAGGAGGTTCAGCGTGCCGGTGACGTTGACCTCGTTCGAGCCGAGCGGGTCCTTCACCGAGCGCTGGACGGACGGGATCGCGGCCTGGTGCAGCACGAAATCCGCGCCGGCGACCGCGCGGCGGCAGACCTCGGGATCGCGGACGTCCCCTTCCACCAGCTCGAACGCGCCGCCCCCCGCCGACGCCCAGGCCCCCGCCTGGGCGATGTTCTCGCGACGCCCGGTCGCGAAGTTGTCGAGGGCGCGGACGCGGTCCCCTCGCGCGAGGATCGCCTCCGCGAGATTGGAGCCGATGAACCCTCCGGCCCCGGTGACGAGGAAGAGCGCCATCACGACCTCCCGACGCCGACGTACGTGAACCCCTTGGCGCGGAGTGCGTCCGGATCGTACACGTTGCGCAGGTCCACGATCACGGGGCGGCCCATCGCCGCCTTGAGCCGGTCGGCGTCGAGCGCGCGGAACTGGTTCCACTCCGTGGCGAGGACCAGCACGTCGGCGCCGTCGGCCGCTTCGTACTCGTCCTTGCAGTAGCGGACGCCGTCGCGCGGCGTGCGCTCCGCGATCGGCATGCCGACGGGGTCGTAGGCGCGGACGCGCGCGCCGGCTTCCAGCAGGGCCTCGAGGATCGCGATCGCCGGGGACTCGCGGAGGTCGTCGGTGTTCGGCTTGAACGTCAGCCCCAGCAGCGCCACCGACTTCCCCTTCAGCGCGCCGCCCGAGGCGGCGCGGATCTTCGCGACCGCCGCCGGGATCCGCGCCGCGTTCACGTCGATCACCGCCGAGACGATGCGCAGCGCCACGTCGTGATCGCGGGCCAGCTCCAGGATCGCGCGGGTGTCCTTCGGGAAGCAGGAGCCGCCGTACCCCGGCCCGGGGTGGAGGAACTTCCTCCCGATCCGCTGGTCGAGCCCCATGCCGCGGGCGACGTCGTGGACGTCGGCGCCCACCTTCTCGCACAGGTCCGCCATCTCGTTGATGAACGAGATCTTCGTCGCGAGGAACGCGTTGGAGGCGTACTTGATCACCTCGGCCGTGACGACGTCCGTGATGAGGACCGGCGTCTCGATGAGGTAGAGCGGCCGGTAGAGGTCCTTCATGATCGCCGCCGCCATCTCGTCCTCGCAGCCGATCACGACGCGGTTGGGCCTGAGGAAATCCTCGATCGCGGCCCCCTCCCGCAGGAACTCGGGGTTGGAGGCGACGCTGAACGGATGCGCCTCGCGGCGGTGGGCCTCGATGATCTCGCGGATCATCTTGCCGGTCCCCGCCGGAACCGTGCTCTTGGTCACCACGACCTTGTAGGAGTTCAGGTTCCCCGCCACGGTCGTCGCCACCTCGCGAACGTAGGAGAGATCCGCGCGCCCGTCGTTCCCCTGCGGCGTGCCGACCGCGATGAACACCACGAGCGAGCGCTCGACCGCCGCCGAGACGTCGGTCGTGAAGGCGAGGCGCCCGGCCTTGACGTTGCGCTCGACCAGCGCGTCCAGCCCCGGCTCGTAGATCGGCATCTCCCCGCGGAGGAGCATCGCGATCTTCTCCGCGTTGTTGTCGACGCAGACGACGTGATTGCCGAACTCCGAGAAGCACGCGCCGGTGACCAGCCCGACGTAGCCCGTTCCCACGACCGTGATGTTCATCGTCATCTCCCGGAGGCGGCGCGCGCGCGCTCGCCTCGGAACCACTCGAAGAAGGCCGCCATGCCGTCGTCGAACGAGGTGCGCGGCGACCACCCGAGCTCCTCGCGGGCGCGCGAGACGTCCGCCCAGGTGCGCTCGACGTCCCCCGGCTGCGCGGGGAGCCGCTCGATCGCCGGGGTCACGCCCAGCCCCCGCCCGATGCGATCGACCAGATCGCGGAGCAGGACCGGATGGGAGCCCCCGAGATTCCAGACGTGGAACGCCGAGGCCCGCTCGAGCGCGCGGACGATCCCGTCCACGATGTCGGCGACGTAGGTGTAGTCGCGTCCGCTCGACCCGTCCCCGAAGACCGGGATCGCCCGGCCGTCCGCGACGAGCTCCGAGAACTTGCGGATCGCGAGATCGGGGCGCTGGCGCGGGCCGTAGACCGTGAAGAACCGAAGGCACGCGATCCGCAGCCCGAAGAGGTGGTGGTACGTGTACGCGAGGAGCTCCCCCGCCCGCTTCGTCGCGGCGTACGGCGAGATCGGCCTGTCCACGGGGTCGTCCTCCGCGAACGGGACCTTCGCGTTGTTGCCGTAGACCGACGACGACGAGCCGAACACGAAACGCCGGACTCCGTGGCGGCGGCAGGCTTCCAGCAGCCGGCCGGTGCCGTCCACGTTGACCGACAGGTAGGAGGCCGGGTCCTCGATCGACGGGCGGACGCCGGCGCGCGCGGCGAGATGGACGACCGCCTCGATCGGCTCCCCCGCGAACGACGCCTCCACCGCGGCCTCGTCCCGGATGTCGCCGCGGACGAGCCGGAAGCGCGGATCGTCCCGGACCCCGTCGAGGTTCCGCTCCTTCGCCTTCGGGTCGTAGAAGGCGTCGAAGGCGTCGAGCACCACGACCCGGCGGCCGTCCGCGAGGAGCCGCTCGACGAGGTGCGACCCGGTGAAGCCGGCTCCGCCCGTGACGAGGATCGCGCCCATCGCCCGCCCCGCGCGCTAGAGCTTCTCGATCTTGCCGCGACCGGCCGACACCGCGCGCGTCGCGTTCCGCGTGTCGAGGACCCGGCGCGCGTGCTTGACGATCGAGCGGTAGTCGTACACGGAATGATCGGTGACGATGATCACGAGATCCGCGGCCGCGAGGGTCCGCGGGGTCAGCGGCGAGCCGCGCTCGACCCGGCCGTCCTCCCCCCGGATCGTCGTCGAGTACGGGTCGTGGAACGAGACCTTCGCCCCCTCGTCCTGGAGCAGCCGGATCACGTCGAGCGCCGGCGACTCGCGCGTGTCCCCCGTGTCCCTCTTGTAGGCGACGCCGAGGACGAAGATCTTCGCGCCGTTGACGCTCTTCCTGGCGGCGTTGAGCAGGGAGCCCGCGCGGCGGACCACGACCTCGGGCATGTGGCCGTTGATCTCGGAGGCGAGCTCGATGAAGCGCGCGGAGTAGTTCAGCGTCTTGAGCTTCCAGGCGAGGTAGTGCGGGTCGAGGGGGATGCAGTGTCCGCCGATCCCCGGCCCGGGGTAGAACCGCATGAATCCGAACGGCTTCGTCGCCGCGCCGTCGATCACCTCCCACACGTCCAGGCCGAGCTTCTCGCACATCAGGGCGATCTCGTTGACGAGGCCGATGTTGACCGCGCGAAAGGTGTTCTCGAGGAGCTTGATCATCTCGGCCGACTGCGTCGAGCTCACCGGGTGGACGTGCTCGATCGCCTGGCCGTAGAGCAGCGCGGCTGCCCGGGTGCACCACGGCGTCGATCCGCCGACCACCTTCGGCGTGTTCTTGGTCTGGTAGACCTTGTTACCGGGATCGACCCGCTCGGGGGAGAACGCGAGGAAGATGTCGCGCCCCACCGCGAGCCCTCCCGATTCGAGGACCGGACGCATCACCTCCTCGGTCGTGCCGGGGTAGGTCGTGGACTCGAGCACGACGAGCTGTCCGGGACGCACCTGGGAGGAGATCGCGTCGAGCGACGACACGATGTAGGAGATGTCCGGGTCCTTCGTCTTCCGGAGCGGCGTCGGCACGGCGATCAGGATCGCGTCGAGCTTTCCGCAACCCTCGTAGGTCACCTGCGCGCGGATACGCCCCTCCTTCACCAACGGCTTCAGCGTCGTCGTCGCGACGTCCTCGATGTAGGAGGTGCCCCCGTTGACCGCGCGGATCTTCCGCTCGTCGAGATCGATCCCGACGACCCGGAAGCCCGCGTGCGCGAACTCCACGGCGAGCGGCAGCCCGACGTAACCGAGCCCGACGATCCCGATGCGTGCGCTCTTGTCCTTGATCTTGCGCTCGAGCGCGCTGAACCGAGGGGGAACGGTCATGCGAGGTCTCCTGAATGTCCGGGTGCGGCCGGGAGAATATAAAGAGAATCCGCGGTTCGCCAAACCGCCGGATCAGGGCGACGGATTCGGCGGCGGCGCCGGCGGCGGCGGCGCCGTCGGGGGCGGCGACGTCGGGGGCGGCGACGCCTGGATCCCCTTCTTCTGATAGTGGCGCATCAGCCACCGGCCGAACTTGCTGTCGTTCACCCCGGCGAAGACGTCCTCGGCGCCGTCGTACAGCGTGCGCTCGTTCACAAGGGCGCCCAGGGTCCCCTTCCCTTCGTCGATCTTCTTGGCGATCGAGGCGAGGCTCGTCACGGCTTCGTGGAGCCTCCCGGCCACCTCGTTGGAGTAGGCGTCGTCGTTCATCAGCTTGCCGATCAGCCCGTCCTTCGATTCGAGCCGTGCGGCCACGCGCTTGAGCGAGCCGGCGGCCTCCCGCAGGTCGGTGACGGCGGCCTCGCCCTGCCCTCCCTTCTGGGTCAGCGCGCCGAAGGCCCCCTCTCCGCGCGACACCGACTCGAGCACCGTCGACATGTCCCGCATCGCGTTCCCGAGGTCGTCGAGCCGCGCGGCCAGCGTCTCGTCGGTGAGCATGCGTCCGACCGGCCCTCGTCCGTCGCGGAGCTTGCGCGTGATGTCCTGGATGTTGTCGAGGGTCGCCTCGATCTTCTCGAGCCCTTCCTTCCCGAACTCGGGGTTCTGGATCGCCTGCCCCAGGATCCCCTCCCCCTTCTGCAGCGGCTCGAGGATCTGCTTGAGGGAGATGGTGATCGCGTTGAGGTTGTCGGCGATGTCCTCGCTCTGCTCGAAGAACCTCCCCCCGGCGGCGACGCGGAGGAACGCCCCCTCCTCGACCGCCGGAGCGTTCGGATCCCCCGGCGCGATCTCGACATATTTCTCGCCGGACAGGTACTGGAGGAACTTCAGCGACGCCTCGGAGCCTTTTCGAACGCGCGAGGCGTAGGACCGCTGCACGCCGAGCGTCACCTCGATCCCCTTCGCCCCGGGATCGGTCGGGAGCTTCAGCTCGGTGACGGTCCCGATCTGCACGCCCCCCATCTTCACCGGGGATCCGACGATCAGGCCGTCGGTGGAGGGGAAGATCGCGTGGTAGCGGGCCTTCCGCGAGAACAGCCGCGACTCGCCCCCGACCGCCATGATCCCCACGGCGAGCACGATGAGCCCGAGCGCGAGGAACGCGCCCACCGCCGCCTCGCGGCTCCTGCTCCTAGGCATAGCCTCCCCCCTCGAGAAAGTTCTTCAGGATCGGCTCGCGAGCGGCGCGGGCCTCCTCGGTCGTGCCGTGGAACTTGATCCGCCCCTCGTGGAGGAACGCGATCCGGTCCCCCACGGTGAAGGCGGAGTGGATGTCGTGCGTCACGACGATCGACGTCACGCCGAGGCGCTTCTGCAGGCTGCGGATCAGGTGGTTGATCGTGTTGGCGGTGATCGGATCCAGCCCCGTCGTGGGCTCGTCGTAGAGGATCGCGGCCGGGGCGAGCGCGATCGCCCGGGCGAGCGCGACGCGCTTGCGCATCCCCCCGGAGAGGTCGGACGGCATCAGGTCGAGGACGTCGTCCAGCTCGACCAGCCCGAGAACCTCCTCCACCCGCGCGAGCACGCGCGCGTCGTCCCAGTCGGTATGCTCGAGCAGGGCGAAGGCGACGTTCTCGCGCACCGTCATCGAATCGAACAGGGCCCCCGACTGGAACAGCATGCCGACCTTCTTGCGCGACTCGAGCAGCTCGTCCTCGTCCAATTGCGAGATCTCCACCGCATCGACGAACACCTGGCCGGCGTCGGGCCGGAACAGCCCGACCGCATGCCGAAGGAGCACCGATTTCCCCGAGCCGCTCCCGCCCAGGACGACCACGGTCTCCCCCTCCGTCACGTCGAGGTTCACGCCGCGGAGCACGCGGTGCCCCCCGAAGCTCTTCTCGACGCCGACGAAACGCAGGAACGGGTCCGCCACGGCTCCGGCCTCAGAACAAGAGGAAGATCTTGGTCAGGAAGAAATCCGAGACGATGATCGCGATCGACGCGGTGACGACGGTGTTCGTGGTGGCCTTCCCCACCCCGTCCGCGCCGCCGGTCGCCCGCAATCCGTTGTAGCAGGCGATGATCCCGATGAAGAACGCGAAGAAGAACGTCTTGCCGATGCCGCTCAGGACGTCCTGGATCGTCAGCGCGAGCAGGACGTGGCTGAGGAAGTATGCCCGGCTCTGGCCCACGTCGGTGATCGCCATGACCATCCCGCCGAAGATCCCCAGGATGTCGGACAGAGCGGTGAGCAGGGGGAGCGCCACGAGGAGGGCCCCGACGCGCGGGACGACCAGCTTTTTCACGGGGCTCGCGGCGAGGACGCGCAGCGCGTCGACCTGCTCCGTCACGGTCATCGAGCCGATCTCGGCGGTGATCCCCGCGCCGACGCGGCCGGCCACCATCAGGGCCGTCAGCACCGGCCCCAGCTCGCGGACGATCGCGAGGGCGAGGAGGTTGCCGACGAACGACTGCCCCCCGTAGAAGGACAACGAATAGGCGGTCTGCACCGCCAGCACCATCCCCGTGAAGAGGAGCGTGACGTTCGTGATCGTCAGGGATTGAACACCGAGGTGCTCGAGCTGGTCGATCCAGAGGCGACGCTCGAACGGCCTGCGAAATCCCTGCCGGATCGCGTCCCCGGCGAGAAGTGCCAGCCCTCCCAGCTCGAAGAGCCACGATCGCAGCAGTCCATCCATGCGCCCCGGAAGGATAGGCGCGGGCCTTGCGGGGGTCAAGATTCAATGATTTCAATCACTTATGCGCGATCCGCGCGTCGCGCCCGGCGCCAGGCGAGGGCGGTCCAGCCTGCGATGAGGAGATCGGCCAGCCCGAGGACGAGGAACGTCGCCGGCCGGCCGTCCCGCCACGCCTGTACGAAGAGCGCGCAGCCGGCCGCGCGCCCGGCCGAAGAGACCGGCCCCACCAGGTGATAGCGCCGCGGCTCGCGGGCGGCGACGGCGTACACGCCGGCGAGGATCAGCAGGAGGAGGCCGACGAGGTGAAGGTAGAAGCGGTCGTCCGGCAGCTCGATCCGCAGCGCCGCCGCCGCGGGGGCGGTGAAGAGCAGGATCGCGATCGCGAAGGCGGCATCGTAGACCCCGCCGAACGCGAGCGCGCGTCCGAGCCAGCGCCACCGCTCCCCCTCCCCGCTCGCTTTCACCCGCGCGATTATAGGGATTGCGTATACTCCAGCGCTCCATGCTGCGGGGTTTTCTCACGCTCCTGACCTTCGCCGTGTCGACGACGGTGCTCGGCCTCGCGGCGATCGTGGCGGGGGGGCTGACCGGCAGCACGACGGTGGTGTTCCGGCTGGGGCGCCTCTGGTCCCGGCTCCACCTTCGGGTGATGGGGATCCGGCCGGTCTACGTCGGCCTCGCGCACGCCGATGGCGCCGCGCCCCGGGTCTTCCTCGCGAACCACCTCTCGACTCTGGACATCTGGGTGCTGACCGCCGCGCTCCCCGTCACCACGCGCTTCGTCGCCAAGCGATCGATCTTCTGGATCCCCGTCCTCGGACAGGCGATGGCGGTCGCCGGGTTCATCCCGATCGACCGGAGCGACCGCGCGAGCGCGATCCGCAGCCTGAGCCGCGCAGCGGAGACGGTGCGCGCCGGAGCGTCGATCATCCTGTTCCCGGAGGGGACCCGGAGCCGCGACGGCCGGCTGGGGCGGTTCAAGCGCGGCGCGTTCCACCTCGCGATCGACGCGGGCGTTCCGGTCGTGCCGGTCGCCATCTCCGGGACGTTCGACGTGGTCGAGCCGAACTCGATCATCGTCCGTCCGGGACCGGTGCGGGTGGAGTTCGCCCCGCCGATCGACGTGAGGCCGTTCGCGCCGGACGACTACGACGGGCTGATGGGTCGCGTCCGCGACGAGATCGCCTCGCGCCTGCAGCCCTCCGGCGCGGTCGCATGAGCGTGACCGTCGGAGTGGTGGGGGCGGGGGCGATCGCCCGCCAGATGCACCTGCCGGTCCTGTGCGCGATCCCGGAGGTGCGGGTCGCCTGGGTCGCCGATCTGAGCGTGGACCGGGCGCGGGAGACCGTCGCGGCCCTCGCGCTCCCCGCCGAAGCCGTTCGCGCCGATCCGTCGACCCTTCCCCCCTGCGACGTCGCCCTCCTCGCGACGCCGGTCGGCGTCCGCGGACCGTACTACGAGGAGCTGGCGCGGCGCGGGACCGCGGTGTTCGCCGAGAAGCCGTTCGCGACCCGGCAGGAGGACCACCTGCGCTGGGCTTCGCTCTTCCCGCCCGAGCGCGTCGTGTGCGGCTTCATGCGCCGCACGTACGAGACGACCCGGCTGCTCCGGACGCTCGTCGCGGAAAGCTCCTTGGGACCGCTCCGGGAGATCGTCACGCGCGACGGCGGGCGCACCGGGCGCACCGGAACCGATCGCTCGTTCCTCGACGACCCCGCGGCCGCGGGAGGCGGCGCGCTGCTCGACTACGGCTCGCACTCGCTCGACACGGCGCTGTTCGTCTCGCACGCGACGTCGTTCGAGCTGCTCTCGGCGTCGGCCGCGTGGGACGGCCCCATCGACCGGGAGACCCGCGCGCACCTGCGGCTCGACACCCCGGCGGGCCCGGTGCTCCTCGACTTCGGCGTCAGCTGGTTCGAGCGCCAGCCCAACACGATCGAGCTCGTGTTCGACCGCGCGCGGATCCGGGCCGGCCTCCTGCCGGAGGCGGGCGTTTCGCTCCTCGGCGCGGACGGGGCCCCGATCGCGCGCCTCTCCTCCGCGCATCGGGCCGCCCGCACCCCGTACCAGTCGTTCTACGCCGAGTGGCGGTCCTTCCTCGACGGGCTGTCGGGGGGACCCGCGTCCGAGATCCGCGCCGCGAGCGCGGCGCTCACCACCGGGGCCGTCGAGGCGATCTACGGCCGCGCATCGGTCGCGCGGCCGTGACGCGCGTCGCGATCCTCGGCGCGAACGGGCAGGTCGGCCTCGAGGTGACGCTGCTCCTCTCGCGGATCGAAGGGATCGAGGCGATCCCCGTCTGCCGGAACCCGCTCGGCTCGGCGTTCCTCCGGTCGCGGGGCGTGCGCTGCCGTCACGGCTCGGTCGCCGATCCGCGGCAGGCTCCGCGCCTCATCGGCGACGCCGACGTCGTCCTGAACTTCGCTCTCGCGCTGGGGAAGCCGCGCGCCTCCCGCCTCGCGAACGACGCGATCATCGAGAACGCCGCCGCGGCATCGAGAGCGGGGAGCCGCGTCGTGTTCTTCAGCACGATGACGGTCTACGGCGATCCGCGCTACGGCCGCCTCCCGATCCGGAGCGCCTACGGGCGCGAGAAGCGCCACGGCGAGGGGGTCGCCCGCCGCGCCGGTCGCCGCCACCGCCGTCCCACCTGGTCGCTCCGGCTCGGGCACGTGTGCGGCGATCTCCAGACGATCACCGCCGACATCCGCGCCGAGATCGCCTTGGGCCCGGTCAGCCTTCCGCGGGGCGGCGCGTACGTCTCGAACACGGTCTACACCGCGACGATCGTGGACGCGGTCCTCGCGATCGTCGCCGGGCGCGAGGCCGAAGGCACCTACGACCTCATGTGCTCGCCGCCGTGGACCTGGCGCGAGGTCTTCGCCTTCGAAGCCGCCCGCATCCGCAGGCCCCTGACCGTCATCGAGGTCCCGGGCCCCTCGGGGTTCTCCCTCGCGGCCTCCGTCGCGCGCGCGCTGCGACGGGGAGCGGGCGCGGTCGCCGGCGCGCCGCGGGTGCGGGAGTGGTCCCGGTCGGTCCTCGCGCGCCTTCCCGAGCGCTACAGCGAGCGCGCCCAGAGCGCGCTCCACGTGCGGCGCGCCGCGACCGAGATCGCGGACCTCCTGCGCCCCGATCCCCCGCCGGACCACTACGCCTGGCGCCCGCAGGGCCGCCGTTGGCTGAAGACGCTCAAGCCCACCCTCTCGGCGCTCTCGACCTGGCCGGGGCCGGACGACTGGGGACGAGTCGGCGAGCCGTTCCCCGCCGATCTCCCCGACCCCGTGGGAGGGTGATCGCATGGCGCCGCCCATGCCTTCCCTGACGCTCCCCGGCAGCGGCCGCCTCACGTCGCGCCTCGGCTTCGGATGCGGGAGCCTGATGCGCATCCCCAGCCAGCGCGATCGCGACGTCGTGTTGCAGGCGGCGTACGAGGCCGGGATCCGGCACTTCGACGTCGCCCGGATGTACGGCCTCGGCCAGGCGGAGGCCGAGCTCGGCCGGTTTCTCGGGCGGTCGCGCGGCGACGTCACGGTCGGGACCAAGCTCGGCATCGAGGTGGGGTCCGCGGGTTCCTTGAGCGGCGCTCAATCGCTTCTTCGACGCGTGATCGCCTTGCACCCAGCGATTCGAGCCTTGGCGAGGAAGGTTGCGGGAGGCGCGACGGCGCGAAAGAAGGACTTCGGCGTCGCCGCGGCGCGCGCGAGCGTCGCGCAGAGCCTCGCGGAGCTCGCCGTCGATCGCGTCGACCTCCTGTTCCTCCACGAGCCGGAGCTCTCGGACCTCACGGACCCTCTGCTCCTCGACTTCCTCGAGGAGCGGAAGGCGAGCGGCGTCTGCGGAGCGTTCGGGGTCTCCGGGGAGACGGAGGACGTGCTCCGGATCGCCGAGCGGCATCCTTCGCTGGGACAGGCGGTTCAGGTCCGGCACGACGCTTTCGCTCCGAGCCTCGGCCCGATCACGGCGATGCGGCCGGCGTTTCTGGGGATCTTCGGCGTGCTCCACAGGGCGCTCCCCGCGACGCGCCGCTTCCTCTCCTCGCACCCGGACATCGCGGCCGAGTGGTCCCGCACGCTCGACGCGGATCTCGGCGCTCCTGAAGGGCTCTCGTCCGTCCTGCTCGCGTGCGGCGCGGCCGAGACGTCGGGAGGGATGGTCCTGTTCTCGACGACCCGTCCTTCGAGAATCGCGTCGACGGCCCGGGGGTTCTCCGCTCTCCTCGGAAAGAACGAGGCCCTGCTCGCCTTCGCCCGCCTCCTGCGCGAGCGTCTTCCTCCGCCGGGCTAGGCGATCCGGCGCAGGAGACCGTCCAGTCGTCCCGCGTAGCTGTACCGGTCGCGCTCGCACCGCGCGAGCGCGGCGGCGCGGATCCTGGCGAGATCGTCGGGCCGCCGCACGTATTCGCAAATCGTGGCGACCATCTCGTCCGCGCTGTCGAAGTACAGCGCCTCCTTCCCCTCCTCGAAGAAGGACTGCTGCTCGTCGGTTCGCTCCGCCAGCATCACACCTCCCGACGCCGGGATCTCGAAGGTGCGCGCCGTGTGCCGGTCCCGGTTGACCTTGCGGAGGAACCCGAGGGTCAGCATCGACGAAGAGAAGACGCGGGCCATGTCCTCCGCGAAGACCTCCTCGAACTTGCAGGCCGGCCGCAGAGGGCTCGCGCGGTCGAGACGCTGCCAGTACGCGCCCCAGACCTCGAGATCGACGCCGGCCGCCGCCGCGCGCTCGAGATAGGAGGCGCGGTCGGGCTCCCACCCTCCCACGAAGCACGCCTCGACCGGGGGGCCGGGACGCGGCGAGACCGGGCGATGGACGGCCGGGTCGTAGGCGTACGGCACGAACTCGACGCGGCGCGCGCCGTCCACGCGCAGATCCTCGACGTTGAAGCTCTTCGGCGTCACGCAGACGTCGTAGGCCGGAATCGCGCTCTGGAAGGCCGTGGAGGTGCAGATGGGATTCCGGTAGTCGTCGGGGTGCCAATGAACGAGCAAGGCGCCGCTCGCGCGGCGCATCTCCTCCACGAAGCCGCCGTCGAAGTGCAGCGCCTTGCACGCGAACACCAGCTCGGGGCGGGTCGAGCGGACCGCGTCCCGCACCGTCTCCCGTATCGCCTCGGTGTGCCTCCCCAGCGGTCCGCGATTGAGGCGGGACACGATCCGCCATCCGACCGAGCGTCCGTAGAAATCGAGCGGCGCGTGAGTATCGACGGCGACCACGTCGTGTCCGAGCGACTCGAACGCGCTTCGGAACGATTGCGCGTTGGAGCCTCGCCAGACGGGACCGAGATACAGAACCCTCAAAGGGGGGGCCTCAGCTCGCCGCCGCGAGGGAGCGCAGGGGCACGCCGAACGCGTCGAGGACCCTCAACGCGAGGCGGCGCGAGCCGAGCCCGCCGCGGGTCGCGCTCGCGTCTCCCCCGGCGAGCGCGCGGGCGATCGGAATCCCGAACCCCGTCTTGGGCCGCGAGCGGACGATGTCCGGGAGCTCGGGCGCGACCGCGGCGGCGACGGCCCGCTTCCCACCCCCGCGCGCGGGCTCGAAGTCGAGCGCCGCGATCTCGTCGCGAAGCCGCATGTCCACGAAGGGCACGCGCAGCTCGAGCGAGTGGGCCATCGACGCCCAGTCCGAGTCCCTGAGGAGCTGATTGCGCATGTACAGGGTCGACTCCATCAGGTGCACCGCCGTCCACGGGTCCGGCTCCGCGGGCGCGCGCTCGAGGGCCATCGACGCCGCCCGGATCGGGTCGGCGTCGCGCAACCCTTCCTCCGCCATCTGGTCGCCGAGGATCTCCGCGAGCTCCTCCGGAAGGAAGAGGCCGCGGCGGACGAAATAGGCTCCGGGGAGCGAGCCGCCGTAGCGCGGCACGCCGAGGAGCTTGGGGCGCGAGCGCCCGATCGTTCGGGCGGCGGCCTCCCAGGCGGCGGAGGCGCCGGGGATCCCCGTCAACGACGCGACGCGCCGGCGCAGCGCGGGCACCTCGTGGAAGCTCGCGTACCCGCCGAACAGCTCGTCCCCGCCGAGCCCGGAGAGCACCACCTTGAAACCGGCATCGCGCGCGACGCGCGACACGACGTAGGTGTTGAACCCGTCCACGCTCGGCTGGTCCATCGCGGCCACAACCTCAGGCCAGAGGCCCCGGAGGTCCGCGGCGGTCAGGAGGCGCTCGACGTGCCGCGTCCCCAAGCGCTTCGCCGTGTCCGCGGCGATGGGCCCCTCGTCGGACGGGGTTCCGACGAAGTCCTCGAACCGCATCGTGATCGTCGTGAGCCCCTCGCCCGCCTCGCGGCGCGCGAGCGCGGCGATGATCCCGGAGTCGATCCCCGCGGAGAGGAAGACGCCGACGGGGACGTCCGCGACCAGGTGCGCGCGGACGGTGGACGCGAGCGCCTCCCGGATCGAGCCGCAGGGCACGGCATCGAGCGCGCGGACGTCGCGGTACGGCTCGGGCTCGCCGACGGTCCCGTCGCGCACGGTGAGCGTGCACCCCGACGGGAGCGCGCGGATATCGGGACGCAGCGTTCGGGGCTCCGGGACGCTGCCCCACAACAGGAACGCGGCCACCGCGGCCGGGTCGATGCCCCCCGCGACGCGGCGCCCCGCCTCGAGCGCCTTCACCTGGGAGGCGAACTGGAGCCAACCGTCCTGCCGCGCGACGTAGAGAGGCTTGATGCCGTACGGGTCGCGGGCGAGCACGAGGCGCCGCTCGAGGGCGTCCCAGATCGCGAGCGCGAACATCCCGCGCAGCTTGCCGAACGCGGCGGTCCCCTCCCGCTCGAACAGAGCGAGGATCACCTCGCTGTCGCTCGCCGAGCGGAACGCGACTCCCTCGCGGAGCAGCGCGTCCCGCAGATCCTTGTAGTTGTAGATCTCGCCGTTGAACACCATCCGGTAGCGCCCGTTCGCGTGGGCCATCGGCTGCGCGCCGGTCGGCGAGAGATCGATGATCGCGAGGCGGCGGTGCCCGAGGCCGCAGCTTCCGTCCTCGGCGGCCCAGATCCCTTCCCCGTCGGGGCCGCGCTTCGCCATCGCCTCGCTCGTGCGGCGGAGCACGGCCACGTCGACCGGCGGCGCGCTCGACGACAGTCGGACGATCCCGTTGATACCGCACATCAGGAACGAACCCCCGCCGCGACCACCTCAAGGTAGAAGTCCCGCATCCGGCGCGCAACCGCCGGCCAGCGGAACTCCTCGATCATCCACCGGCGCCCCCGCTCGCCGCGCGCCGCGAGGACCTCGTCCGGCGACGACAGGACCTCGTCCAGCGCGGACGCCAGCGCCTCGTCGGTCGGATCCACCCACCAGCCGGAGTCGTGAGATCGAAGACCCGCCCAGGGGGTCCCCGTGGAGGCGACGACCGGGAGGCCGTGGGACAAGGCTTCCGCGACGACGTTTCCGAAGTTCTCCGTGCGGGACGGGAAGACGAGACAGGCGGCGCGGGCGAAGAGGTCGCGCTTCGCCTCCCCGAAGACCGCGTCCTCGAGCACGACGCTCCCGTCGAGACGCGCGTCGGCGATCGCGCGCACGACCTCGGCGCGGTGGCCCCCGTCATCCGGCCCCGCGATCAGGAGCCTCGCGTCCGGATGCCGCGGCGCGACGGCGCGCCACGCCCGGACGAGCGTGAGCACGTTCTTCTTCGGATGGATCCGGCCGAGGAACAGGATCGTCCGCGGCCCGCGCGGGCCGGGGCGCGCGGAGGGGAGGTCGGGGACGACGACGCCGTTGGGGACGATCCCGATGCGCGCGGAGGGAACGAGCGCTCGGACGTAGCCCGCCTCCAGCTCCGAGGTCGCGTGGACCCAGGCGTGCGCGAGCGCGCGGCGCGCGCCGAGCGCGAGGAACACCCTCTTCTTGCGCCGGCTGAAGGCGAGCGCCGCCGGGTCGAGGCTTCCGCGCGGGGAGATCACGAAGGGGCGTCGCGCGCGACGCGACGCGGCGGCCGTCGCGAAGAGGGTCCACGAGACGGCGTTGGTCGTGTGGACGAGGTCCGCCGCCCGCGCCTCGTCGCGCATCGACCGCCACGCCTGCCACGACAGGTCCTCGGTGCCGGCGAACCGGCGGCCGTAGAAGACGGGCACCCCCTCGTGCTCGGTCCAGCGCCCGGTAGGAACGTCCAGCCGCCGCGGCCCGTCGTAGTCGGTCGTGACGACGCGGACGTCGACCCCGTCCTCGCGGAGCGCGCGGGAGAGGGCGTGCACTTGCTGGGGCGGGCCCGTCGCGAACGTCGTGGGCGGGTAGCACTGGACGACGTGGAGGATCCTCACGACGGCACAGCTTAGCCCACGTCCGCGTCCGCTCGTCTTGGCGGCCCGGGGAGGCGCGTGTTAGAAGGACCGGCGTGAGGAGCGCCACCGACGTCGTCGCACGGGCCTTCGACGATCATCGCCGCGTGATGGACGAGCTGGCCCGCGTCGCCGTCCCTTCGATCGTGGAGGCCGGCGAGCGGATCGCCGCCGCGCTGCGCGCGGGGGGCAAGCTGCTCGCCTTCGGCAACGGCGGGAGCGCCGCCGACGCCCAGCACCTCGCGGCGGAGATCGTCGGCCGCTTCCGCCGGGAGCGGGCCGGGCTCCCCGCGATCGCCCTGACGACCGACACCTCGATCCTCACCGCCGTGGCGAACGACTACGGCTTCGACGAGGTGTTCGCGCGGCAGGTGCGCGCGCTCGGCGCCCCCGGCGACGTGGTGCTCGCGCTCTCGACGAGCGGCGCGTCCGCGAACGTCCTGCGCGCGCTCGACGCGGCGGCCGAGATCGGGGCGTTCCGCATCGGGCTCGCCGGCCGAGGGGGAGGCCCGATGCGCGCGCGGTGCGACCTCGCGCTGATCGTCCCGGGCGACGACACCGCCCGGATCCAGGAGGCGCACATCACGATCGTGCACGCCCTCTGCGAGCTGATCGACGACGCGCTGGGGCCGTGACGCAGGCCGCTGACCCGTTCGCCGAGGCCCTGGCGTCCGCGCGGGGGGCGCGTATCGCGGTCGTCGGCGACGTGATGCTCGACGTCTACGTCTGGGGGGACGTCCGGAGGATCTCGCCGGACGCGCCGGTGCCGGTCGTCGACGTCCGCAGACGCTCGCACGGCTGCGGCGGCGCCGCGAACGTCGCGGTCAACCTCGCCGTCGCGGGGGCGCGCGTCGCGCTGGTCGGCGCGACCGGAGCCGATCACGAGCGGGACCTCGTGCTCGCCCTGCTGGCCGAGCACGGGATCGCCGCCGACGGATTGATCGCGGACCCCGCGCGGCGCACGACGACCAAGACCCGCGTCCTCGCGCGCGGCCAGCAGCTGGTCCGCCTCGATCACGAGGACCGCGCGCCGCTCGGCGGCCCTCCGCGCGCGGCCCTCGACGCGGCGCTGGACGCCGCGCTCGGCGATGCCCGGGCGGTCGTCGTCTCCGACTACGCGAAGGGAGTCGTGGATCGGGAGACCGTCGCCCGCGCCGTCGCCGGGGCGCGGCGCCGGTCGCCCGCGATCCCGGTGATCGTCGATCCGAAGTCGGCCGACTTCGGGATCTACGCGGGCTGCACGGCGATCACGCCGAACCGTGCGGAGGCGGAGGCGGCCTCGGGGCGCAGGATCGAGTCGGACGAGGACGTCGCCGCCGCAGCGGCGCGGCTCCATGAGGCCGCCGATGCGTCCCTCGTGCTCCTGACGCGCGGCGAGCGGGGCCTCTCGCTCTCGCGGCGCGACGGGGCGGTCACGCACGTCGCCGCCGGTGCGCGGGAGGTGTTCGACGTCACCGGCGCCGGCGACACGGTGCTCGCCTACTTCACCCTCGGGCTCGCGGGCGGCGCCACCCCCGAGAACGCCGCCGCGCTCGCGAACGCGGCCGCCGGCGTCGCGGTGGGGAAGGTGGGCGCCGGGCCGGTCCGCCCGCACGAGGCGCTCGCGGCGCTGGGAGCGGCGGGGGGCGGACCCTCGAAGATCCTGGACGCGCGGCAAGCGGTCGCGCGCGCGGCGCACGAGCGCTCGCTCGGGAAGCGGATCGTGTTCACGAACGGATGCTTCGACCTCCTGCACGCCGGGCACGTGCAGCTCCTCGAGCAGGCGCGCGCGCTCGGCGATTTCCTCGTCGTCGCGCTCAACTCCGACGCCTCCGTGACGCGCTTGAAGGGCGCGGGCCGCCCGCTGGTCGGCGAGGCCGACCGGACGCGGCTGCTCGCGGCGCTCGACGCGGTCGGGTGCGTGGTCGTCTTCGACGAGGACACGCCCCTCGGGCTGATCCGCGCGATCCGTCCCGACGTCCTGGTGAAGGGGGGCGACTACAGGCCCGAGACGATCGTGGGGGCCTCGGAGGTCGCGGGATGGAACGGACGCGTCGCGACGATCCCGCTCGTCGCCGGCCGCTCCACCACAGCGCTCCTGGAGTCGATCAGGAAGGCGGACCCGGGGGACTAGCGGCCGAGACGATCGCGTCGTGCACGCGGAACGTCGCGCGCGTGGTTCCGGCGAGCGAGCGGATCGCGATCGGCGGCGGCCCTCCGGCCCGGATCGCGGCGAGGAGCGCCGCGATCTCCTCCGCGTGCCCCTTCCCGCCGCCGGCGTGCTTCCGCCGCCGCGCGCCGCGGTGCACGGTGAGGCTCCTGAAGTCGTCGAGGACGGCCGAGACGCCTCCCGCGTGAGCTTCGACGCGCTCCTTACCGAGCGAGGAGTCCCCCTTCGCCGTGTAGACGAGCTGGCCCACGCTCCCGTCGGCGAAGCCGAGCTGGACGACCACGTCCTCCGCCGGCCCGCTCGGCCGGCCGGCGCACCGCGCCTCGAGCGAGACGATGGCCGCGTCGCCGGTCAGGTATCCGAGGAGATCGACGAAGTGGCATCCCTCGCCGACGATCCGTCCCCCTCCGACCTCGGGGTCGTTCAGCCAGTGTCCCGGCGGGAGCGCGCCGGCGTTGACCCGGTAGGTCGCGACGATGGGACCGCGCGACGCGATCGCCTGCCGCAGCAAGGCGGCCAGCGGCGCGAAGCGGCGATTGAAGCCCACGAGGAGGAGCCCCGGCGACGCCGCGGCCGCGTCCTCGACCGCGGAGAGCTGCGCCTCGTCGAGCGCGAGCGGCTTCTCGACGAAGACGTGCTTCCCCGCGCGCAGCGCCGCAACCGCGAGCGCGGCGTGCGAATCGTGGCGGGTCGCGATGCAGACGAGATCGACGGCCGGGTCCGCGATCACCTCGGCCGCGTCGGTTCCCGACGCCGCGAACTCGAACTTGTCCTGCACGTCCCGCGCGGTGAGCCCGTGGGCGGTGGCGACGCGGCGCAGGGCGACGCCGCTCTGCGCCCGCAGCGCGGGGAGGAGGACCGACTTCGCGAACGCGCCGGCCCCGATGAACCCCACGCCGATCCCCCCCGCGACCGTCCGCGGCGCCGGGGGCGCGGGTGCGGCCCGCGCCGGCGCCCGCTCCGGCGCGGCCGGATACCGGATGAGGATGCCGAGCGGACGCGGTCCGTCGCTCGCGACCAGCATGTCGTACGCCGCCGCGGCCTCGTCGAGGTCGTACCGGTGGGTCACCAGCGCGCCGACCTGCACGCGTCCCTCGCCGACCGCGTGCAGGAACGACTCCAGGTTCCGGGTCTCCGTCCAGCGCACGTAGCCGGCCGGATAGTCGATCCCCTTCTCCTCGAACCCGGCGTCGTAGCGGCCGGGCCCGTACGAGCGCGAGATCCGCAGCTCGAGCTCCTTCGCGTAGGCGATCTCGCGCGGGAGGCCGAACGGCACGAGACCGACCGCGACCACGACCGCACGCTCGCGGGCCATCCCCGCCGCCGCCACCATCGGAGCGTCGCTCGCGCTCGCGGCCGTGACGACGACGCCGTCCACGCCGAGCGCGTCCGTCCAGGCAAGCGCCGACATCACCTGATCGTCCGTGCCGCCCGCGAGCCCGGCTTCCGCGCCGAGCGCCATCGCCCGCGCCACCAGCGCCGGGTCGAGATCGAACGCCGCCACCCGCGCGCCGTGGGCGCGCAGGAGCTGGACCGCGAGCAGACCCAGGATGCCGCACCCGATGACGGCGTAGCGCCCGCCGAGCTGGGGCTCGGCGAGCCGCACGCCGTGGAGCGCGATCGCGCCCAGGGTCGCGAAGGCCGCGTCTTCGAGGGGCACGTGGTCCGGGACGCGGGCCGCGAGGTTGACGGGGACGCAGATCGTCTCGGCGTGGCTCGCGACGTTCTGCCCACAGCACGCGACCCGGTCGCCCGCGCGGAAGATCTCGCTCGAGCCCGGACCGACCGCGAGGACGACTCCCGCCGACGAGTAGCCGAGCGCGCGGGGCTCGGAGAGCTTCGCCTGGACTTTGCGGTAGGCGGCCAACACCCCTTCGCGCCGGACGGTGTCCATCACCCTCCGGACCAGATCCGGGCGCGCGCGCGCGGTGGCGAGGTAGGAGCTCCGCGCCGTGGCGACGGTCGCGCGCTCGGTCCCCGGCGACACCACCGAGAAGGCGTTCCGCACGAGAAGGGTCCCGGCCCGGAGCGCCGGCGGCGCCAGCTCCACCACCCGCACGTCCCCGGTCTTCGGGTCCTGGAAGAGCTGCTTCATCGCCGCCGCAGAATACCATCGCGGCAGCAGCGCTCCGGCGTCAGAACAGCTTGAGGATGGCGAGCAGGAATTCCTGTTTCCCCTCGAGCCCGTCGACGTCCGAGGCGAGGGCGCGTCCGTAGCTGAGCTGCCACAGCGTCTTCCACGGCCCGACCGTGTTGAGAGCGAGGCCGGCGCCGGTGTGGCTGCGCCAGCGGTCGTCGACGAGCGTGTCGCGCACGCGCGCGGACTCCACCGACAGGTCGAGCCTCACCACGTTGAACATGTTGAACGCCCAGCCGACGCGGCCGAGATACCCGGTGTCGAAGCGCACGCCGGTGCCGGTGAAGCCGACGAGACTCTCGTCGCCGAACCGTCCGAACTGGTACTGGCTGAACCGGTCGAGGTTCCGGCCGTCGAGGTAGTCCGCCTCGAGCTTCACCTTCTGGAACTTCGGCAGGTACCACTCCTTGAACGCGGTCAGCTTCCAGGTCTGGAACGACTTCTGCGACGAGTCGAAGGTCGTGTCGAGGAACGAGCCCGACGCGCCGTCGATGAGCCCCCACCGCTCCCACTCGGAGCGCCTCGACGCGGTGCCCGCGGCCGTGATCGAGTACCCCTTGCGGTTGAACTCGGCCTGGAGCGTCGCGGCGTAGACCTGATGGTTCGCCGGCAGGACGAACGCGATGCTCGTCCCGTTCGCGGCGTTGGCCGCCGCCAGCGCGTCGCGAGCCTCGGAGCTGTCGTCGTAGGCGTTCCAGGCGATGTCGCCGATCAGCGCGACCTTGAAGAACTGCCCGAGCGGCCGGCCGAAGCGCCCGCTGAGATACTGGCTCCGTCGCCGGATGCGCTGGGTCAGGTCCTCCTCGCCTTCGACGAACAGCTTCTCGTCGAGCTTCAGCGCGACGAGGGACGCCTCCGCGCCGAGATCGACCTTGGTCCCCCGGATCGACGGGTCGGTCAGGTTCGCGAAGGCGTAGACGCCCGCGAAGAAGACGTCCACCTGGATGTTCTTCTTGAGGAAGTCGTAGTCGAACCAGTTGACGCCCGCGATCGGCACCGTGCCGTCGATCGCGTCGTCGTGGACCGCGCCGGCGAGCGCGAAGAGCGCGCTCGTCTTCATCGTCTCGCGGACGACGCGTCCCCCGTCCGGCTGCCGCTCGAGATACCGGAAGCCTGCGTCGGTGTCCCGGAGCATCTGGTCGTTCGACGCGTACGCGTCCCGGAGCGCGCGGTCGAACTCCTCGGCGGGCGGGTTGATCGAGAACTCGGTGAAGGTCAGCTCGCGGGTGACGACGAAGTTGCGCCCGCCGCCGGTCCACAGCTGCTGCCCCGTGATCCGGCCGATCAGGCGGTAGGTGGCCTCCCCCGCGGGGATCGGGACGTAGGTGTCGGTCTCCTCGTTCTGGAGCACCGGCGGCTCCAGGTTCGTCTGGATGACGGAGGTGCGCAGGCGCACGAAGCTCTCCGCGTCGATCCAGACGCGTCCGCGGTACAGGCTCTTCCCCGCGAGCGCGGCGGCGGGCTCGAAGGCGAGCACGTACGCTCGCCGTCCCTCGATCGTGTCCTCGCCGACGAGACGGTAGTCGTACGTCTTGTCGAAGGTGAGATCCAGCGGCAGCGTGACGACCTTCTCCGGCTGGATGAACGGGATCTCGGGGATCCGCTTCCACGTCACGATGTTCCCGTTGACGTAGTAGCGCGTCTGCTGCCACTCGAGGGGAACGCCGCGCCGCCAGAAGTAGTTGCTCTCGATCGAGATGTCGAACGAGCCCCCTCCCTGCGCGAGCTTGAAGTGGAAGTCGACGCGGCCCTTCGCCGTCCAGCGCGCGAGACCGTCGTCCTGGACCTTCTGGACCTGCTGGTTCCGCGCGATGATCTCCTGCGCGGTGAGCCCGCGGGTGGTGGCGACGCGGACGTCCTCGGCCGACGGCTCGAGCCCCGGCTCGTTGATCGCCGCGCGCTCCCAGGCGACGGCGAGCGGGTGCGCGGAGGTCAGCAGCCGGAGCGCCCGCGCGCGCTCTCCGGGGACCGAGGCGGGACCGGTCGCGAACGACGTCCCCGCGACCGGATCGATCACCGCCGGGTTCTTGACGTTCGCGGTGTCGAGGAGCAGGCGCACCTGCTGATCGGCTCCCCCCTGCGGCGCGTCGTAGATCACGAGCGTCGCGAAGTCCTCGCCGCGCAGGAAGCGTCCGAGGACCCCGCCCCCCTCCGCCGGGCCGCCTTCGGGGAGACGGAGCGCGAGCCCGCCTCGCGGCGCGGGGGCGTACCCGGGGGCGAGGCGCGCCTGGAGGTCGGAGAGAGCGCGCGCGGCCTCCTCGGCCTCGGCCGGATCCGGGGGGAAGACCGCCAGCGCCGTCGCGGCGGACGCGTCGAGCGCGCGGATCGCATCTCGGAGCGACGCCCAGCCGTCCGCCGCGTCGGCGGAGCCGACGATGGCGAGGAGCTCCGCCGCCGGCGGATGCAGGGGGGCCTCGGCCGCGAACGACGACACCCCTGCGGCGACGTCGGCGCCGGGAGCGAAGGCGACGGGCAGGACGTCCACGTAGGCCGCGGCGTCGTGCGACCAGAGCTGTTTCTGCCAGTCGAGCGCGTCGGACGAGACGGCGCCCTGCGCGATCCGGATCGCAAACCCCCGCTCCTTCGCCTCCGCGTGGATCGCGAGCGCGGAGGACTTGAGGATGAACGCGTAGACCGAGGGGTCGAAGCTCCGGTCCGGCCTCTCCCCGACCTCCACTGCCGAAAGGCGCGAGCCGAGCGTCGCGACAGCGCTCCGCAGGAGCGCGGTCCAGCCGTCGAGCCAAGCGGCCTCGGGGAGCGATTCGGGAGACGTCTCCCTCGGGTGCGCGGGCGAGTCCCCGCGCAGCGCGAGGACGATCCGTCCGCCGCGCGCCGCGACGGCGCCGACGATCGGCTCGATCGACGACCAGTCGAACACCCCCGGCGCGGTCTCGACCGTTCCCCAATCCGCGACGATCCGGACGTCGATCGGATGCGCGGGGTCCTTGGCGGCGAGCCCTTCCGGAAGATTCGGCCCCGACAGCGCGATGCCGAGCGACGGGCCGCGCGGCGCCGGCTCCTGCGCGCGGCCCGCGGCGGCGAGGACGAGCAGGGCGGCCAGCACGATCCCGGGGTGGAGGCGGCGCACAGGGGGTCTCCGGACGGAACCGCGCGATCCGCGTGCTATAACGACCGATCGGAGTTCTCGTGAGCCAGGATATCGTGATTTCCGGGCCGGTGCGCACGCCCATCGGCCGCTATGGCGGAGGTCTCGCGTCCCTGCCTGCGGTCGATCTCGGCGTGATCGCCGCGCGCGCGGCGATGGAGCGCGCGGATGTGCCCCCGGACGCCGTCGATCAGACGATCTTCGGCCACGCGCGGCAGGCGGGCTGCGGTCCGAACGGCGCGCGCCAGGTCGCGGTGCGTGCGGGGATCCCGGTCGAGCGGCCGGCCTATGCGATCAACCAGGCCTGCCTCTCGGGACTCCAGGCGATCCTCGCCGCCGCGCGCGCGATCCTCGCCGGCGAAGCCGAGATCGTTCTCGCGGGCGGCATGGAATCGATGAGCCGGGTTCCGTACATGCTCGACGCGCGATGGGGCTTCCGGATGGGGCACAAGGAAGCCGTCGATCTCATGGCGCGCGACGGCTTCCTCGATCCCCTCTCGGGAAAGCTGATGGGGGAGACCGCGGAGACGCTCGCGCGCCGCTACGACATCGGACGCGCCGAGCAGGACGCCTACGCCGCCGAGACCCAGCGGCGCTGCGAGGAGGCGCGCCGCTCCGGACGGCTGCGTGAGGAGATCGTCCCGATCGGCGAGGTCGATCGGGACGAGCATCCGCGCGACGGGGTCACCCCCGAATCGCTCGCGAAGCTCCCCGCCGTGTTCGATGCGTCCGGGACCGTCACCGCGGGGAACTCGAGCGGGATCACCGACGGCGCCGCGGCGATGATCGTCCTCTCGGCCGATGCGGCGCGAAGGCGGGGCGTGCGGCCGTGGGCGCGCATCACGGGCTGGCGGGTGGACGGCGTCGATCCGGCGATCATGGGGATCGGTCCCGTCCCCGCCGTGCGGAACCTCCTGCGCGCGACCGGCGTCGCGATGGAGGCGATCGATCTGATCGAGCTGAACGAGGCGTTCGCGGCCCAGGTCCTCGCCGTGGACCGGGAGCTGCGCTTCGACCGCGCGCGGCTCAACGTCAACGGCGGCGCGATCGCGCTCGGGCATCCCATCGGCTGCTCCGGCGCGCGAATCGTCGTGACGCTCCTGCACGAGCTCGCCCGGCGCGCGGCGCGGACCGGCCTCGCCACGCTCTGCGTCTCCGGGGGGATGGGCGGCGCGATGCTGCTGGAGCGCGCGTGATCCGCGCGGTCGCGTCGGACGGCCTGGCGACGATCACGCTCGATCGTCCGCCGTTGAACGTCCTGACGACCGCGATGATGCGGCGCCTCGCCTCCGAGCTCGATCGCGCGGGCGGCGATCCGTCGGTGCGCGTCGTCCGGATCGACGCCGCGGGAAAGGTCTTCTCCGCCGGGGTGGACGTGGGCGAGCACATGGGCGACCTGCTCCCTCCCATGATGGAAGCGCTCACGGAGCTGTTCGCGGCGTTCGAGCGGATCCCGAAGCCGGTGGTCGCGGTCGTCCAGGGCGCGGCGCTCGGGGGCGGGCTCGAGGTCGTGCTGGGATGCGATCTCGTGGTGGCCTCGGAGCGCGCGACGTTCGGCCAGCCCGAGATCAAGCTCGGCGTCTTCGCTCCTCCCGCGACGGTGCTGCTGCCGCGCCGGATCGGTCTCGGAGCCGCCTCCACGCTCCTCCTGACCGGCGAGAGCATCGACGCCGCCGAAGCCAAGCGGCTCGGCCTGGCGAGCGTCGTCCTGCCGGCCGAAGGGTTCGACGCGGCGGCCGAGGCCTGGGTCGGCCGGCTGCTCGCCCTCTCGGGCGCCGCGCTCCTCCACGCCAAGCGCGCGCTCCACGCGGCGCGGGACCTGCCCCCGCAGGAGGCGCACCTCCGGCTGCACGATCTCTATCTGACCGAGCTGATGGCGACGAGCGACGCCCACGAGGGATTGCGCGCGTTCGTCGAGAAACGCCCGCCGGGGTGGAAGCACCGGTAGGGCCCGAGGACGTCATGGGTCTTGGCGCATCGTTCCGCGGTCTCGACTACGCGAACATCGAGCCGCTCCTCGGCGAGGAGGAGCGGATGATCCGCGACTCCGTGCGGGAGTGGGTCACGGCGGAGGTGCTTCCGGTCATCGAGCACCACTTCCGGGAGGGAACGTTCCCGAACCATCTGATCCCGGCGATCGGCGAGATGGGGCTCCTCGGGGCGAACCTCCACGGGTACGGCTGCGCGGGGCTCGGGGCGGTCGCGTACGGCCTGATCATGCAGGAGCTGGAGCGGGGCGATTCCGGGCTCCGCTCGTTCGTCTCCGTGCAGGGCGGGCTGGTCATGTACCCGATCCACGCCTTCGGGACCGAGGCGCAGAAGTCGGCCTGGCTCCCCCGCCTCGCCAAGGGCGAGGCGATCGGCTGCTTCGGGTTGACCGAGCCCGACCACGGCTCCGATCCGGGGCGCATGAAGACCCGGGCCGTGAAGAAGAAGGACCGGTGGATCCTCAACGGCGCGAAGGCGTGGATCACCAGCGGGTCGGTCGCCGACGTCGCCGTCGTCTGGGCGAGGACCGACGACGGCATCCGCGGCTTCCTCGTGGAGCGCGGCGCCCCCGGGTTCACGACGAAGGATCACACGGGGAAGTTCTCGCTCCGCGCCTCCGTCACGTCGGAGCTGATCTTCCAGGACGTCGAGCTGCCGGCGGAGGCGATCCTCCCCGGCTCGGACGGCCTCAAGTCCCCGCTGATGTGCCTGACCCAGGCCCGCTTCGGGATCGCTTGGGGGGTCATCGGGCTCGCGCAGTGTGTGTTCGACGAGGCGCTCCGGTACGGCCAGCAGCGGATCATGTTCGGAAAGCCGATCGCCGGCTTCCAGCTCACGCAGCGGAAGCTCGCCTGGATGGCGACGGAGATCACGAAGAGCCAGCTGCTCAACCTCCACCTCGGCCGGCTGAAGGAGGCCGGGACGATCACGCCCCAGCAGGTCTCGATGGCGAAGATGAACGGCTGCCGGGTCGCCCGGGAGTGCACGCACCTGGCGCGGGAGATCCTCGGGGCGAACGGGGTCGCGGACGAATACCAGACCGGCCGCCACCTGTGCAACATCGAGTCGGTCTACACCTACGAAGGGACCGACGACATCCACACCCTCATCGTCGGTCAGGAGCTCACGGGGATCGCCGCGTTCGAGTGAGGCCGCGGGCGCCTAGTTACGGCTGGCGCCCTCGCCGCTGCGGACGGAGACGATGAATCCCCGCTGGACGAGCGTCGCGGTGCCGTCGCCGAACAGCGGAACGAACCGGCCGCCCGCGTTGAGGCAGTCGAGCACGCGGCTCCGCTCCGGCGGCATCACGATCGACAGGGTCCCGACCACGCTGATCCCGCCGGCGAGCGTGAAGCGCACCGCGACCGGGCGGCCGGTCTGGGCGTCGCCACGGATCTCGGACGCGGGCTCGCCGGTCAGCTGCACCCAGATGATCCCGGCCTTGTTCAGGAGGAAGGCATCGTCGCCGCAGTGGAGCGGAACGAAGTCCTCGGCCCCCTCGTTGAGGTGACGCAGGACGTGCTCGGGGCGCCCGCCGGGGCCCGTATCGGAGGTGAACAGCGTCCCGTCGAGCGTCCGCCCGTCGTCCAGGAGGATCCGTGCCGGGACTTCTCGTCGGGGGATTCGGTACATGTCCATGGTGCCCAGAATCTAAGGACCGGACGTCCCCGCGGCAACGATGCCGGCCGCCTTGCCCCCCGGCGGCCGGGACCTAGATTTTCGAGCCGAGGAGCGTCATGCCGGTCCAGGGGAGCCTCGGCACCATGTCCCTGACCGAGATCCTCCAATGGCTGGGCAACGCCCGGAAGACCGGGACCCTATCCATCGAGAGGAACAAGGTCGTGAAGCGGATCCTCGTCCGCGAGGGGCGCGTCATCGCCTGCTCGTCCCAGGAGCCCTCGGACATGCTCGGCCACTTCCTCGTCTCGAGGGGAAAGATCTCCGAGGAGACCCTCCGCAGCGCGCTCGCGCTCCAGGAAACGAAGCGGAGCCATTTGGGCCGGATCCTGGTCTCCATGGACGCCCTCACGGAGGACGAGCTGCGCCGGATGCTCGAGGACAAGGCCCAGGAGACGATCTTCGGCCTGTTCGAATGGGGGGACGCGGAGTTCCGGTACGCCGACGGGACGGTGGCCGAGGCGAACATCTACGCCGTGAACATGCGGGTGGACGACATCCTCCTGCGCGGCGCCCAGCGGTGGGACGAGATGCAGCGGATCCGCACGGTGTTCAACGACCCCGGGATCGTGCTCCGTCGCACCGCGCGCGTGCCGCCCGCGGAGGTACTGCGCAACCGCATGGCGAAGCGGATCGTCGAGTCGATCAACGGAGAGCGCACGGTCGCCGAGATCCTCCTGCACGCGCACGGGTCCGAGTTCCTGGTGACGAAATTCCTCTACGAGCTGTTTCGCGCCGGAGTGGCCGAGATCGCCGGCGTCCGGGCGGTCGAGCGTCCGGCGCCGCCCGAGCGCCCGGCGGCGGAGTCGATGGAGGAGCTCGAGCCGATCCGCCAACCGGTCGTCGCCGCGGCGCCCGCCGTCGCGCGCCGGCCCGCCGTCCAGACCGCCGCGAAAGCCGCGGTCGCCCCCCCTCCCGCGAGCGTCGCCGTGGACGACCTGGAGGTCGCGCGGCGTCTGCTCAATCGGGGAGAGTTCGACGCCGCCCTCGAGATCCTCGATCGGGCCTACAAGTCGCATCCGGGGGACGAGGCCCTCCGGCGCATCCTCGCGGAGGCCGAGGCGTCGTTCGTGGAGAAGGCGTACCGCCACTATCTCCCGCCGGCGAAGGTCGTCGTGCTCGCCAAGCCGGCGGCGTCGCTGACCTCCGAGCACCTCTCGCCGGCCGAGTTCTTCCTTCTCAGCCGCATCGACGGCACGTGGGACGTCAAGTCGATCATCCAGATCACCCCGCTTCGCGAGGTGGACGTCCTGCGGACGCTCGCTCGGATGCGGGAGAAGGGGGTCATCGAGCTGCGGGACCCCGAGCCGGGCCACCCGTCCTAACGCTCGAGGATCACGACCGCGGCGGCGAGTCCCGGCTGATGGCTGAGGCTGACGTGCGAGCGGACGACGCCCAGACCCGCCGCGCGGCGGGCGGCTTCTCCCGAGAGGACGAGGCGCGGCGCCCCCTCCCCCTCGCGCACGACCTCGACGTCCCGGAACCCGAGTCCCCCCGCCCAGCCGGTCCCGAGAGCCTTCATGCACGCCTCCTTGGCGGCGAACCGGGCGGCCAGCGCGAGCACGCGGTCCGCGCGGGACGCGCAGGCGGCGCGCTCGGCCTCGGTGAAGACCCTCTCCTCGAGCCGGCCCCCGTGCTCCCGGAGCGCGGAGGCCATCCTTTCAACCTCCATCACGTCGATGCCCAGCCCCACGATCATGCGCGCTCCTCGGTGGTATACTCCGACCGCCACGGCGGCCGGGGCTCGTCTCGGAAACAGTTTACTCACAACAGCTTAGACGAGGAAGGGTCCCCGGTCGGACCGGGCGCTCGGAGGAGTCCGGTGGCGCGCACGGAGCGAGAGGTCGTGACACGGCTCGGGGCGACGGGGCTCAACCGCGTCCTGAGCGATCTCCTCGACCAGAACCGCCTCGTTCGTCTGGCGAGCGCCGCCGGAATCTCCTACCCCGGGATGCGGACGCAATCCCAGAAGCGCCCACGGCTCGTCGCCGACCTCGCGGAGAAAGCGGGACGGGACGACACCGCCGGCCTCGCGATCGTGCGTGCGCTGCGGAAGGAGACGGCGACGATCGCTAAGGAGTGGTCGGGACTCTCCCCGTCCGAGCGTGTCGAGCGTCTGACCGATCCCGCGGTGGCGTCCGCGAACGGACGGCTCGGGGGCTACCTCTTTGTCGCCGCCTCGGCGGCGGCCGAGAGCCCGGTGGAGGAGGCGCTCAGCGAGATCCTCAGCCGCGGGAGCTCGCCCGAGGCGGGCGGCCCGGACGGTCCCGCGTCGGCGAGCCGCGAGACGCTCTCGAAGGAAGCCCAGCGCCTCCGGAAGAAGTGCGCGGAGCTGCAGAAGAAGGTCCGGTACCTGGAGGGGCAGATCGCCAAGACGCGCGACGTCGAGAAGGCGAACAAGCGCGATCTTCTCCAGCGGAAGGGGGAGCTCGCGGAGGCGCGCATGCTCGCCGAGAGGCTCAAGCGCGAGCTCGACGAGGCGCGGAGCACGGCGAGCGACGCCCCCGCTCCCTCGAAGCCGGCCGCCTCGCTCTCCGGGGTCGAGGAGCTGGATCGCTCGGTGAAGCGGTTGGCGACGGAGCAGCGGCGGCTCGCGCATCGCATCGACAAGATGGCGGAGAGCCCCGGACCGGCGGTTCCCGCGCCGTCGTTCGCGCCGATCGCGGATGCGCTCGCCGAGCTCCAGAAAGAGGTCGCGACGCTGCGCCGCGAGCGCAAGAAGGACGTGTCGGACCAGGCGAAGCGGCTCGACGAGATGGCCGCGGCGGTGGTCGCGGCGCGGGAGGCCGTGGAGGCGTCTCCGAAGGCCTCGCGCGCCCACTCCCGGAAGAAGGGGGAGCCCGAGCGCGTCGGCGTGTTCATCGACGTCCAGAACATGTACTACGCCGCGCGGCAGCTCAAGGGGAAGCTGGACTTCGACGCGCTCCTCCAGGCCTGCGTGCTCGACCGCCGCCTGATCCAGGCCTCCGCGTACGTCGTCGAGTCGAAGGAGATCGACCAGTCGGGGTTCATCGCCATGCTCCAGCAGCGCGCCATCGAGGTGCGCCGGAAGACCCTGAAGGTCCGCTCCGACGGTTCGATGAAGGGGGACTGGGACATGGAGATGGCGCTCGACATCCTCGACATGGCCCCGAAGCTGGACGTCGTCGTCCTCGTCTCGGGGGACGGCGATTTCACCTCCCTCGTGCGGCGGGTGAAGAGCATGGGGCCCAAGGTGGAAGTCGTGGCGTTCCCGCGGAACACGGCGAAGTCGCTCCTGGAGGCGGCGGACCGCTTCCATCCGCTCGACCGCAAGGCGATGATCCGGGTCTCGGAATCGGTCGCCGCCGAGGGGGAGCCGCAGCCGGCCTGAGCGTCAGGACTCCTCGAAGCGCATCGTCCCGTCCGCGGTCACCCTGAGGCAGCGGCGGCGCTCCTTCCAGAGCGGGAGCACGAGGATCCGCTTCCCCGGGGCGACGGCGAGATCGAGCTCCTGGTGAAAATGGCCGAGGACGACCGCATCGGCCCCGTCCCGCATCAGGGGCGAGGCGAACGCGTTCAGGGTGGAGGACGGCAGCTCGCGCTTCATCTCGAGGTTGGTCCCGCGCATCCTTCGCTCGAGCCCCTCCGCGAGCCGGAACCGGCGCGAGCGGGGAAGCAGCCCGAAGAGCGCCTGCGCGACGTCGGATCGCGAGACGCGTCGCCAGATCCGGTACTGCGCGTCCCCGGCGTTGACCAGGTCGCCGTGGGACGCCCAGATCCTGCGGCCTCCCCACGATTCGTCGAGTCCGAGGTCGGAGACGGCGTCGAACGTCGCGCCGAGGTGGGCGCGCGCGATCCGGTAGTCCCGGTTCCCTTCGAGATAGTGGAGCTGGACGCCGTCGCGACGGAGGGCGCGAAGGACGTCGATGACGGCCCGATGATGGGGCTGCTCGAGCGCGGGGTCGCCGATCCAGAGGTTGAAGAGGTCCCCCATCAGCACGACGCGCGCCGCCGACGCTCCGATCCGCTCGAGCGCTTCGAGAAACGCGGGCAGATCGGGATCGTCGCGATCGAGGTGCACGTCGCCGACGAACACCAGGTCGTCACCGCGACGCAAGGAACGACTCCCGGAAGGCGGCGAAGCGGTCCCGCGCGATCGCCTCGCGCATCGCAGTCATCAGCCCCGCGTAGTGCGTGAGGTTGTGCAGCGTGTTGAGACGGGACCCGAGGATCTCGTTCGAGACGAACAGGTGGCGCAGGTAGGCGCGCGAGTAGCGCGTGCAGGTCTCGCAGGCGCACGCCGGGTCGAGCGGCCTCCCGTCGGCGCGGTACTCCTCCCGCTTGATGTTGATCCGGCCCGCCGACGTGAACAGCGTCCCGTTCCGCGCGTTCCGCGTGGGGAGCACGCAGTCGAACAGATCGATGCCCGCGTCGACCGCCTCGACGAGGTCCTCCGGCCGGCCCACGCCCATCAGGTAGCGCGGCTTGTCCTCCGGAAGACGATCGGCCGTGAAGCGCGCCATCCTCGCGATCGCCTCCGGCGGCTCGCCGACCGACACGCCGCCGATGGCGTACCCGGGAAAGTCGAGCGCGGTGACCTCGCCCGCGCTGTGCTCGCGGAGCGCCTCGTACGTCCCTCCCTGCACGATCCCGAAGCACACGCCGGGGCCGCGGTAGGCGTCCCGCGACCGTCGGGCCCAGCGGGTCGTCCGGGCGACCGCCGCGGCGACCGCCTCCTCCGCCGACGGCAGGGGCGGACACTCGTCGAGCACCATCGCGATGTCGGATCCGAGGGCCGCCTGGATCTCCATGCTCGATTCCGGCGTCAGCTCGCGGAGCGAGCCGTCGAGGTGGGAGCGGAAGCGCACCCCGGATTCGTCGAGCGTGCGGAGGCCCTCCATCGAGAACGCCTGAAACCCGCCGGAGTCGGTGAGGATCGGGCCGTCCCAGCTCATGAACCGGTGCAAGCCGCCCAATTGCCGGACCACCTCGTGCCCGGGGCGCAGCGCGAGGTGGTAGGTGTTCGCGAGCACGATCTCGGCGCCGGAGGCGCGCAGCTCCGGAGGGCTCATCGCCTTGACCGTCCCCTGCGTCCCGACCGGCATGAACGCCGGAGTCGAGACGACGCCGTGCGCCGTCGACATCCGGCCCGCCCGGGCCCTCCCCGAGCGCGCGCCGACCTCGAAAGCGAACGCGCTCACGCGGCCCTCACGAACATCGCGTCGCCGTAGGACGCGAAGCGGTACCCTTCGCGGAGCGCCTCGGCGTACGCGGCGAGGACCGGCTCGCGTCCCGCGAACGCGCAGACCAGCATGAGGAGCGTGGATCGCGGAAGGTGGAAGTTCGTCACCAGAGCGTCCACGGCGCGGAAACGGAACCCGGGATAGATGAAGAGGCGGGTGCGGCCCCGCGTCGCCCGGATCCCCCCGGGCTCCGCCGCGACGGTCTCGAGCACACGCGTGACGGTGGTGCCGACCGCGACCACCCGCCCGCCCCGAGCGCGGCAGTCGGCGATCGCCGAGGCGGCCTCCGGCGGGATCGCGAAGGCTTCCTCGTGCATGACGTGGGCTTCGACCTCGTCCTCGCGCACCGGGAGGAACGTTCCGAGACCGACGTGGAGCGTGAGGCACGCCGTCGCGACCCCGCGCTCCCCGAGGCGCGCGAGCAGCTCCTCCGTGAAGTGAAGGCCGGCGGTCGGAGCCGCTGAGGCCCCCGGCGCCTTCGCGTAGACCGTCTGGTAGCGCTCGCGGTCCAACGCCCGCCGGGGATCGTCTCGCTCCCGCCGGACGTACGGCGGGAGCGGCATCTCTCCGGCCGCGTCCATCGCGGCGCGAGGCCCCTGGATCAGCTC
>Ga0075428_100000140_pt1 | contig 64282 bp, 53 predicted proteins | sample RhiMetdeltSRZDD2_FD_75291 | JGI IMG/M metagenome (GOLD analysis project Ga0075428, IMG submission 75291) | Populus rhizosphere microbial communities from Tennessee, USA - Rhizosphere MetaG P. deltoides SRZDD2 | ecosystem: Host-associated > Plants > Roots > Rhizosphere > Soil | place: USA... | reverse complement strand
CGCACGTCGTGGCCGATCTCGCGCAGAGTGCGCACGACGTCGAGCTCCATCTGGTAGGTCCAGGTCTCGCTCGGTGGCAGCTTGTCCGCGTCGGGCGGCGGCACGAGCACGTCGTGCATGGCCACGAGCACGCGCTGCTTCCTCATCGGCGGAACCGCGGCTTGTGGCCGCGAGAGAGGGCCAGCGTCACCATCGTCGACAACACGGCCGCTCCGAGGCGTGCCTCCGCCGTCTGGCGGGAGACGCGCAGGTCGAGTTCGCGGCAGCGCTGGATCATCGCGTCGAGAGCCTGATCGACAACGTAGCGGTACTGGCCCGTGAGCGCCGCGACTTTGGTGCGAAGAGCCGTGCGTTGGCCTTTGAGGAACGTCGCTGCATGTTCGCGCCGCGACGTGCTGTCCGCCGTGCCGAACAGCATCCGCAGCTCGCGATCGTGCAGCCACGGCGGCTGCTGCCCGTAGGATCCCTGCTTGCGCCGATAGTACTCGCGCAGCGTCGAGCGCAGGCGCGGCAGCGACTCTTCGCGTTCGCGTGAATGCACGGTCGGCGGCAGGTCGCCGATGTCGCGCAGGATCTTGTCGAGTTGCCGGAGCTTCTTGAGAGCAGGCCAGCCTTCGTACTCGACCTCCCAACGCGAGTGGGGGGCCAGCCAGACTGCGAACGTCTCGGCGTAGTCCTCGGCGGGATGGCTCTGCGCATACCACGACCCGAGATGCAGCACGTAGTTCTTGCTCGTCGGGCGGACATGGTAGGCGCTCCGGTAGGGCGCGCTGTAACGGCCGAACGTGCGTCGCCAGTCCGCGCGCTGGTGCAGGCGGTAGGCGTTGTCCATCGCATGCGCGGCTTCGTGGCGGAGCAGCTTCATGCACCAGTCGTGCGTGCTGCCCTCGGCCTCGAACATCTGCGCGTGTTCGAGCTGCACGAGACGGCGATGGGCGAGGTAGAACGGGACCGTGAAGCCCGTGGAGCCCTCGGGCGTGAACCAGTCCGTCGACAGCCACGCATAGGGGCGGAACACGAGACCGGCGCGCCCGAGCTCCTTGTGCAGGCGGTCGAGGCGGTGTTCGAGTGCGGTGCCGGTGATCGAGAGGTCGAGGTCGCAGAGGCGCACGTCGAGCAACTCCTCCGTGGGAAGGTCGGCCCACCAGGGCTCCTTCCGTCGTCGCCGTCGCTTGGGCACAGGGTGACCATAGCTCTGTGGTCGAGAGAGGCCAGAGTGCAGGACCGCGGTCCTGGCTGGTATTGCTCCTCCAGCAGCCACAAGAGCTTGCGATCTTGAAGTCACGAACTGTGACTTCAAGTTGTGGGTTCGCAGCACGGTCGTCCTTCCCCCGTTCGAGCACAAGCAGGCGGAGGAACCATGACCATTCACCGCCAGCATCGACGATCAGTCCCGCTCTCTGCCGACGCGATTGGGGCCAGGATTCGGATCGTCCGTGGTCAGCGCGTCTTGCTCGACGAGGATCTCGGCAGGCTGTACGGGGTGCCGACGGGCGGCATCAACCAGGCCGTCGCTCGCAACCCAGCCCGTTTCCCGTCCGACTTCGCCTTTCCCCTGACGAGACAAGAGCTTGTGAACTTGAAATCACAAACTGTGATTTCAAGTTGGGGCGGGCGTCGCGCCACGGTGGTGGCCTTCACCGAGCAGGGCGTCGCCATGTTGTCGAGCGTGCTGCGGTCCCCGCGCGCGGCCGAGGTCAACGTCGCGATCATGCGCGCCTTCGTGCGGCTGCGTCGCTTGCTCGTCGATCACGCGGAGCTGGCCCACAGGGTTGCCGAGCTCGAGAAGAAACATGCTTCGCACGACGAACGCATCGCCGCGGTGTTCGAAGCCATTCGCCTGCTGCTGCAGCCGCTGCCGCCCACGACGGGCGAGCGCATCGGTTTCAACCGCCCTTCGTGATCGATGCCACCGTGCTCGACCGCGGCGGGCCGATGAATCGTCACCGCGAGACCGCGAGGACAATCGCCGCAGGTCACACCTTCCCGCGAAGCCACCCGAACGGTGTGCTTCCTGCTTGGCGGGGTCTGCCCGCGGATGGATCGAGCGCTGCTTCCACTTCCTTCTTCGCCGTCGCGAGGGGAACTGCTCGACCGATCGGTGCGTGGCGCTTGGCCCAGTGCGACCAGCTGGTCAGCACGAGGGCGTGGCTGCCAGTCTTGGTGTGGACCTGCTCGGTGTGCACCAGCAGCCGGACTTCCAATTCCTTCACCGCCACGCCGCTGGCTTCGAGTGCGCCCTCGGCCTCGACGCGCGCGAGCAGGCGTCGAGCGGCGGAGGACAGACCCTTCATCTGCCAGGGCTCCCTCGCGCTCGCGATCGCGAGCAGCGATGGCCATAGACGGCGATGCACGAATGTCACCTTGCCAGCGACGAGCTTTGCGGCCAGCACGTCCTCGTGATCGCCCAACTCCTCGAGCAGCGCATAGATCTCCCTGCCCTTCCGGTGACTCCACCACGAGCCCTTCGCGGGAGCGCCGACCACGAGCGAAACGACACTCGGCAGCCTGGCGTCGGACAGAAGCAGGAGTCCGTCTTTCTCGAGCCGCACGAGGAGATCTGCCAGCTTCATGGGAACCGCGGACCGTACCCAACGCGCCCCACGAGCGCATCGGCTTCAAGCGCCCTTCGTGACCGATGTCACCGCTTCCAGCCACCCCATGCCGAACCGTTCGTCGGGTTCGAGGTAGTGTCCTTCGCTCCACTCGTTGAGCGAGGCCACCAGCACGAGCGCATCGTCGATCCCCACCCGCGAACGGAACGAGTGCGCGCGCTGCAGCGCTGCCGCCAACAGCTCCGGATGCTCGCCGGTCACGACGGGCGACCACGGATACTTGTGTGGCCGCGCGTCGCCGAAGTCCACGCCGCGCGGACTCGCGTCCCAGCCGGGCGCCACCGAGGGCATGTAGGGCAGGCCCGAGACTTCGGCGAAGTGCGGCCATTGCTGACCGCGCAGCTCGGCATACGCGCGATAGTCCTGCAGGAAGGGACCCTTCCAGTCGGGCAGCAGCACGTAGTGCGTGACGCTGTCGAAGCCCACGTCGCGCACGAGCGGCAGGACCGAAGCACTCGGGTCGATCGCGGCGAGGTGCAGATCGCGATGGCCGTGCTCGAGCAGCCAGGCGCGCGCCGCCGCGACCGCGGCCTTCGCTGCTTTCACACCGAGCTCCTTGACGAAGAACGTCGAGTCGAAGATCGACAGGTAGCTGCGCCCCTCGACCGTGACGTAGTTGGGACGGCCGAAGTAGTGCGTGGCCAGCATCGCCACGAAGCGCACGAAGTCGTCGACGTCGGAGGGAACGGCCCGCGTCGCGTCGATCACGGGCAGGTCCGCGCGCAAGACGGGCAGCACGCGCCGGGGCATGCGGTTGGCCCACATGCATGCGAACGGCATCGTCGACCCCAGGGCCGAGCGCAGGAAGCCCTGGTCCAGGCCGGCCTCGAACACGCGTTTTCCGCGGCACCAGAAGACCCCGAACACGAGCGCGTCGACACCATGGGCCGCGGCCAGTGCCACGCGCTGTCCGAACGCCGCCGGGTCGCGGTCGTCGTATTCGCCGAGCCGCGGCACCCTTGGCTGCGCGTGGCCAGGAAAGCGGGGCCGGCAGCTGCGCACGAGCTCCCATTCGGTGAAGTCGCGATGGAACCCAAGGTCCCGCTCCGGGACCGGATGCCACCCGGTGTACACATAGGCGGCGGTGCGCATTGGGCCCGTAGTGTCGCAAGCTGTCGCCCTGCGCGACAGCTTGTGTAGCGCCAAGCCCTTTGGTTGCGGCCATGGCCGCGATGGGGGGGATCGTCGGGGTCCATGGCATCGAGGTCCACGTCCCGTTTTGGGCTCATGCCCGTGATTTGACGGAGCCGTCTGTCCCGGCGGCCAACGGCTGCGACAATGGCCGCCCGTGGAGTCCCGCGATCTGTTCGAAATCCTGACGCGCGAACACATCGATTCCGTTCGCGCCTTCCTGCTGTCTTCGCTGCGCGACCAGGTCGCCGCCGAAGACCTGCTGCAGGAGGCGTTCCTCGTCGCATGGCGGATCCTCGATCGCTACGACCGCAAGCTCCCGTTCGGCCCTTGGGTGCGCGGGATCGCCGGCAAGCTGCTGCTGAACCACCGGCGCAAGCTGGGCCGCAGCCGCGTGCACTACTGCGACGACCAGGTGTTGGGCCAGATCGACACCGGGTTCTCCGACTTCGCGCAGCTCCCGGGCGATACGTTCGACGAGCAACTCGATGCGCTGCGTGATTGCCTGGCCCGGCTCAATGGCGTCCAGCGCGAGTCGATCAATCTGCATTACGAGCACGGTCTGCATTGCAAGGAGATCGCGGACCGGCTCGGCCTTGGGTTCGAAGCCGTCAAGAAACATCTGCAGCGCGGCCGCGCGATTTTGCATCGCTGCGTGCACAGCAAGCTGCCGAAAGGAGCGACGGCATGACCAAGGCGCCGGGACCTGGGGAAAACGGACCCGATGCACGGGGACCCGAGAACGGGTGGCCCGACGGCGTGCCGGATGCGTGGCGCGAAATCGACGACACCTTGGCCGATGGCCCGTCGCCAGCCGACGTGCCAGAGGAGGCCAAGGGCTGGATCGCCGAACAGCGCCTGATGCACGGTCTCTTGCGCGCGATGCACACGGCGGATGCGCCGGCGCGCGAGGGCCGCATCGCGACGTTGCTCGAACGAATCGACCGGGAAGCCAGGCTGGCACCGCGGCGGCAATGGGTGAGCGTCCTGGCCGCGGCGCTCGTGCTCGCATGCGTCGGCGTCTGGTTCGTGCTGCCTCCGTCCCTGCCCACCGCCCACGCGGCCGTCGAACGTGCAGTCAAGGAGCTCGCGCGCGACGTGGACCGCCGCTTCCGGCTCGAGATCCTGGGTGCGAGTGGCGTCGAGTGTTGGGTCGTGACGCGTCCGGGCAACCGCTTCCGTGTCGATGGGAAGTTCGTGATCGGCCCGATGCTGTTCGCTGGTCGCATCGGTTGTGATGGCGAGGAGCTCTGGATGAGCGACTCGAGCGGCGCGTACCGTAACGCCGTTCCGTGGTCCGAGCGCGGACGGCAGAGGATGCCGGTTCTCCATCGAGCGTTGGATCTCGGCTACCTCGACGTGCACAACCTGCTGCAGAAGTTGACCACGGAATACGACGTGACCGTCGGCCGCGAAAAGGATGAGAAGGGCGAGTCGCGGCTGCGTCTCGACGCGCAGCGCCGCGGCGCGTCGGGCGGTCCACGTTCGCTGCGGCTCCAGTGCGACGAAGCGACGGGCATGGTCACGCGCATCGACATCGATGCCAACGCCGGCAGTCTGCGTTTCGTGTATCTCGGCGAACCGGCGGGGCCCGTCGACTACAGCCGGCCCTGGAAATAGCTCGGACCGCTCGAGAAGAGAACGCAAGCTGTCGCGCAGCGCGCCCGTTTGCGAGACTACGGGTCGAGTGTGAAGTCGACCGACCCGCCGTCCCTGCTGCACCTGCGCACGCTGCTGCACGACGCGACCACGCAGCCTGCCGCCGCGGTCGAGCAGCTCGCGGCGGCGCGCATGCACGTGGCAGCGGATGGTCCGGTGGCGCACGAGCTGCTCGCGGTCGAGTTGCGTTGGCTGCAAGCGCAACGCGAGGCAGAGCCGGCCCTGGCGACCGAAGTCGCCGCGGCGCGCTGCGAATGGTTGGCGCTGCGCGTTCGCAGCCTCGTCGCAGCACGGCCGGGCGACCCGGCGGCGCTGTTCGACCTCGCCGAGGCCCAGGCCGCGGCCGCGATGGCCGGGGACACCGCGACTGTCCTGCAGTGTGAAGAAGCGATGACGCGCAGCGTGGCGGCCGCGGTAGCGGGCGAGGCACTCGACCAGGAGGCAGCCGAGCGCTTCGCGTTGTTGTCGACCGCGATCGACGAGATCTCGATCGAACACCAGGTCCATCTGCTGCGGTTCAGCGGCGAGGTGGCGCGAAGGCTGGCCGTGCAAACGGGCAGCAAGGTCTGCCGCCGCTGCGGCCGACGGCTGCTGCGCGCGGCCGACGATCGCGAGCTCGCACGCCGGCTCGAAGCTCGCGTCGGCCGGGCCGGTGTGTCGGCGATCGAGACGACCAACTTCGTGTTGTTGCTCGGCGTGCTCGCGATCCTGCTCGTCGAGGCCACGATCGAGCTCTCGCCGACGCAAGCAGCCGTGCTGAACTGGATCGACGCGGGCGCCTGCTCGTTCTTCATCGCCGACTTCCTGTTCGAGCTGGCGCTGCACCCGAGCCGGCTGTCGTGGTTCTGCCGCAACGCGGTCACGGACCTGCTGCCGGCGATCCCTTCGGTGTTGTTCTTCTTCCCGGGCGTCGAGGTGTCCGAGGTCGCCGAGAGCGCGGTGGCCGTGCGTGTGCTGCGGCTCATGCGCGTGACGTGGGCCGCGCGCTACGTGCAGTCGCTGCGACCGCTGTTGCGTTCGGCGCGCCTCTTGCTGTTCCTCGTGCGCGGCCTCGACGGCCTGACGGCGCGGTTCGCGCAGATCCTCAATCGCGAGTTCGTCTTCGTGCCCGCGGCCGCGGACGTGAAGCGCGGCGTCGTCGAGGACGACCAGCGCGACGTGCTGTTCGCCGCGCTGCGGCGCGAACACGAGCTCACAGCGCTGCTGCCATCCAGCGCCCGCTCCGAGGTGCTGCTGCTGCGCGCACGCGCGGCGCGCGACGCGGCCACGGCGCTCGGGCCGGGCTCGGGACCACGCCGCGCGGGCGCAGCGACGCAGCGCGACATCCCGATCGACGAGGCGATCGAGTTTCTGTGGGCCTTGCGCGCGCAGGACGTCGGCCGTTGGCTGCGCCCGTCCGACGTGCAGTCGCTCGATCGCGTGATCCGCGTGTTGTCGGCGCTGCCCGTGCGCTGGATGCCGATCATCCGGCGTCTCGCCGTGCATCCGCTCGCCGCGAGCCCCGAGGAGCGCATCGTGCAGCTCGGGCGCCGCGTCGCCGAGTGGCTCGAAGGCTGGCACGGCCGGATGGTCTTCTTCGCCGATCTGCACGGCATCGTGACGGGTCCGCAGATCCTCGACCGCGTCGCGAGCGCGATGGTGAAGGCGAGCCAGCGGCCGGCCGTGCGCCTGTTGTTCTTCGGCGGCTTGTTCCTCGTGTTCGACCTGCTGATTGGCGCGGAGAGCTGCAGCAAGATTCTCGCCAACATCGTCGCGCTGCCACTGATCGTGCTCGGCACGTTGTGCCTCGTGTTCCTCACGCTCGGCACGTGGCTCAAGCGGCTCGCCGGGCAGGCGTCGGAGGCATACCGGCTCACGAGCGAGGCGCACTTCATCTCGCAGCTCGAACGCATCAAGCCGCACTACGAGCGCGAGGACCTCGCTTTCCTCGCGCGCCGCGTGTTCGGCGATCGCGCGGCGGCCCGTCAGGCAGAGACCATGCTGCATGCCCTCGTGTCGAGCGCGCGCACCGGCGTGCCGATCGACGACAAGGACGTGCCAGAGTACGTGCGCCTCGAATCCAACCGCATCGCGCTGCTCTACCTGCATTTCCTCGACGGCGCGTGCCTGCACATCAGCGACGTCAAGACGACCGAGCAGCTGCTCGCCAACCAGGCGCTCGAGAACCTGCGTGTGCGGTTCCTGCGCTTCGGCAAGCGGCAACGCAAGCAGCTGCGACGGCTCAAGCTCGAAGCCGGGTCCGTGTTCAGTGGGCCCTACCTGTGGTTCAGCTTCATCACGGAGAGCATCGCGGTCGAGACTGCGAAGCGGATCGCCGGCTACAACCGCCATTGTGTGCCTCTGGCCGAGCGCGAGGTCGCCACACCAGCACAGCTGCAGGCGATGCAGGATTGGCTCGCGCGGCGGCGTGATCCGCGCGGTGGTCGCACGCTGAGCGACCGCAAGTTCCAGCAGGTCCGCAGCGACTTCCAGGCGACCGAGTTCACCGCGCTCGACTTCCTCGGCGGCGACGCCGGGCGCGACCGGCACATCGCGAGTCTGTTCGGCGACGAGGTGCTCGAGGTCGTACGGCTCGACCGGCGCACGATGGTGCGCGAGATCTTCGGCACGCGCCCCGTGCACCAGCTGCCGAAACACGAACGCAGCTTCAATCCGCTGCGCTTCTACCAGCGGCGGCTGTCGCATGGCCTCGTGTTGCTGGCGCCGCTGCTGATCGGCTGGCGGTTCCTGCGGTGGCTCGGTTGGCTGATCGCTCGCGTGCGCCAGATCGTGCGCGAAGTGGTCGACCCCGAGCTCGCGATGCAGCGCCGCGAGATCGGCGCAGCACCGTTTGCGGTCGCGTTGCGCAAGATCCACCGCATGAAGGCGCCTGGACTGCTCGAGGCGATCTCGATGCGGCTGCACCTGGATCCCGTCTACGCGGGGGCGCCCGCCGGATGGTCGTCGTCGGAGCCGTTCGCATCCGAACCGGAGGTCGAACGCGATCTGCTCTTCTTGCATCTGCGCGAACGCGAGGCGAGCGAGCTGCGCGAAGCGGCGACGTTCGTGCGTCAACACGTGGCGGCCCTGCACGCTGCGATCGGGTGGCTGCCGCCGCTCGGCACCGCGGCCGACGACGACGCGCGCGCGGCCGGAGAGCTCGCCGCGACGTGTGCGTGGATCGCCGACAAGGACGACGTGCGCACGTTGCTTCATGCGGAACGGTGGCGGGCCGAAGTGATGCCGATGCTGCTCGCCCGGGGTTCGAGGGGCACGTGGTGGCAGCGTTGCTGGCGGTTGCTGCGTCGTTGCTTCGTCGAGCACCCGATCGATCGCTGGCTGAAGCGGCACGGGCGCGGCTTGCCGAAGAGCGCGGCGGCTCCGCTGCGGCATGCCTACGAGCGAGGGGGACACGGCGTGCGCGCGCTGATCGACGCGTGGGTGCAGCTGCCCGAAGGTGCGTCGCCGGCGGAGACCGCGATCGAGTGCCTGCGGCAGGCATATCGCCACGGTGCCTCGACGCGGCGCGACCTCCTCGCGCTGCGCGCCGTGCAGTCGATGGCCGTGCTCGACGTCCGCAACTACCGTGATCTCGTGTTCCAGCTCGGCGACTATGCCTCGGAAGGCGAAGACAGCCGGCTCTGGTCGAGCCTGCCATGAGCGGTTCGGAGTCGAGCGCCGCCGTGCCGACATCCGGGCCGATATCCGGGCCGCGGCTGTTCGCGCCGCACGAGCGCCGGATCCTGCTGTGGCTCTGTGCCGGCGCGATCTCCTGGCGGTGGGTCTGCGCCGTGAGGTCGCCGCTGCCTTCGGTCGCCGCGTGCCGCGACCTCTGGCTCGCGGAGCGTCTCGCGCACGGCGAGTTCGCGTTGCTCGCCGACGCGGTCGCGCAGCCGTGGTGGGCGTTGCTGCTCTGGCCTCCGGTCGCCGCGGGCTGTGATGCGTTCGCAACGGCGCAGATGCTCGCGTGTGTGATCGGCGGCCTGCTCGTGTGGCCCGTCGCGGTCGCGGCGCAGCGGCTGCGCGAAGGAGCCGGCGTGCCGGCGGCCGTGCTCGCGCTGGCGGCCGGCGGACTGGCAGCGTCTGCCGGTGGCGGGGGCGCGACAGCGCTGCTCGCGATCGCCGTCGCGGTGGCCGTCGTTGGCATCGCGGCGCGACGGTGGGTGCTCGCGGCCGTGGCGGGCACTCTGGCCCTCGCGCCCGGCCTCGAAGCGATCGTCAGCAGCGCCGCGTATCGCGGGTCGTGGCATTGGCACGAGCTGCGTTTCGGCTGGGGAACCTCGGCGGCGCTCGCGCTGTGGTGCGTCCTGCCGCCGCGGCCACGCGCCCTGCCGCTGCTCTGCCTGCTCGCTGCGGCCATGTTCGCAACGTCGGTCGTGCGCGGCAGTCTGCAATGGCTGCTGGTTTCCTGGCCCATCGTTGCGGTGCTGGCAGCGGTGGGCCTCGCGCGTCTGCCCGTGCGCGTGCGCGACATCGCGCTCTGTGCTGCGGTCCTCGCCGAGTTCTGGATCGGTTGGCAGGCGATCGAGCCGAGCACAGCGTTCGTGGAACGGGCTCTCGGACAGCACCTGCGGCGCCATCTCACGGAAGGCTCTTCGGTCGTCAGCGACCTGCCTCGTGTGCAGTTGTTCGCCGGCTCGAGGCCGACCGGGTTCTCGGACGACAATGCGTTGCTCGCGGCCGCCGGTGGCGATGGCGTCGCCTATGTCGTGCTCGGCCCCGCGCTCGCGCAGCACGCAACGGTCACCTCGGCCTTGGGGGGCCGGTTCGCCCGCTTCGAACTGCCGCACGACCTCGGCGACCTCGTCGCCGAAGGCAAGCTCGCCGTGTTCGTACGGCGCTGAGTCTCGCTGAGCACTCAGTGCATGTCGCCGCGCCGCGACAAGCAGAGGTTGGCCACTGGGCATCCATCGCACAACGGCTGCCGCCGGCAGGTCTGCTGGCCGTGGCGCCGCAGCCGCTGCCACGCGTCGATGCGCACTTCGACGTCTTCGGGCAGCTCGGCGGCGACCGCCGCCGTGACCACGCGGTAGGTCGACGCGTAGTCCTTCTGTTCCTCCCCGAAGCCGAGCCGCGTCAGCGCGCGCAGGCCATTGGACTCGAAGGTCGCGCACGCCTCGGCGCCCGCGAACAGCCGCAGGCGGTGGAAGCCCGGCAACCCTACGCCCGGGAAGGTGCAAAGGCCCTTCCGCGCTCTGGCTTCGGGCAGCTTCACGAGGTCGCGCGGATCGCCGGCGCTCGCGAACAGCTCGGCGCACTCGCGCAGCTTCAGCACCTGCTGCGCGGCCATCTTGCCCTTGCCGCAGATCGGCAGCAGAACTTCGTCGGGCGCCGCCGTGATCATTGCCGCTTGCAGCCCCGTGGCATCGCGCAGCTGCGCGAACGCCTTCTGCCGCCGCGCCTCGTCGGTCAGGTAGACGACGTTGTCCCAGAGGATCGCGTGCCAGGGATCGCGCGGCGGACCGTCGTCGATCTCGCCTTGGGTCTCGGCGAGGCGCGTCAGGATCTTCTGCAGCGTGCTGCGGCGCGGCACGCAGGCATGCTACCCGGACGCCGCTGACCGTCACTTCACGAGCTTCAGCATGCCGAGCTGGGCGCGGTTGCCGCGCCCGCCGCAGGCAAGCTCACGGTAATCCTGTATCGCTGAGCTCTTGACCGGGACGGGCGCGTGGTTCAATACCGGCGCCCGTCGGTTGCCTTCGCGTTCGCGAGCCCGACGATTCCCACATGAAGACACTCCTCCTGCTTCCCGTTGCCTTTGCCCTGTTCACCATTCCCGGACACGGAGATCACGCCGCTGCGGTGCCGCCCGGAGACAACGATTGGGTGGTCGACGGCGTGCACAGTTCCGTCGTGTTCCGCATCAAGCACGCGAACGCTTCGTGGTTCCAGGGCACGTTCGACAAGGTCGAGGGTCAGATCACGCTCGACCCGAGCAAGCCCGAAGCGGGCAGCGTCACGCTGACGATCCCGGTCGACAGCATCGACACGAACGACAAGAAGCGCGACGAGCACGTGAAGGGGCCCGACTTCTTCAACAGCAAGGAGAACCCGTCGATTGCGTTCGCGAGCACGAAGATCGCGAAGAAGGGCGACACGCAGTTCGACGTGACGGGCGACCTGCAGATGGCCGGCAAGAAGAAGTCGATCACGATGACGGTCGAGAAGACCGGCGAAGGCGAGATGATGGGCAAGGTGGTCGGCTGGATGACGACCTTCACGATCAAGCGATCGGACTTCGGCATCAACTACGCCCTCGACAAGGGCACGCTCGGCGACGAAGTCACGCTGATGGTCGCGCTCGAGACGAAGCAGGCGAAGAAGTGACGGCTTGGACCCCGTCAGAATCCTGAAGGGCGTGCTGCCGGCGATCGGTTTGGCACTGCTGCTCGTGAGCTTTGGCGGCGCGCGGCTGCTCTCGCTCGCGGCGGCGGCCGGGCCGTTCGTGGCCTACGTGCTGCTGATGGCCTGGCCGGCGTGGCCGCACGAGCTCTGGGCGGCGCCCAATGGCATGGAATGGCTGCTCTGGGCGCTCGTGGCTGCGGCGCTGGTCACGGTGCTCGAATACGCGCGGCTCGTGCGCGGCCGCTCCGCCGCGGGGCTCTGTGTCGCGGTCGCCTGCGTCTCGACCTGGCTCGTGTTGCGCAAGATGGTGACCAATTGGTCGCTGTCCGAGGCGTGGTGGTATGTCGGTTCGGGTGCTCTGATCGTCGCGCTCTCGGCGCTCGGCCATCGCGCCGTGCTGCGCCGCGCACCCGCGGGCGTGCGTCCTGCGTTCCTGTTCACGGTCGTGCTGTCCGTCGACGCAGTGGTGGTGGTGACGCTCGGCAGCAGCCTGTTGCTCGGGCAGTTGTGCGGCGCGGTCGCGGCCGCGCTCGGCGCCGCGGTCGGCACCACGCTGTGGCGGCGGCCGTTTGCGCTCGCTGTCGCCGACGGCACCTGGCTCGGCATCGCGCACGCGTTGTTCGTGCTCGCGGGGGTCCACATCGGCTACCTCGGTTGGCCCGCTGCGGGTTGCGTGCTCGCGGTGCCGCTGCTGGGGCTCGTGCCGCGTCTCGTGGGCTGACGAGCCGTGCTCGGGTCGCCGGTTGATCGCGGTCAAGCGACGCCCGCGCCTCGCGCCGGTTGGCGTTCGAGGCCCGTCACGACGACTCCGACCACGATCGTTATCCCGCCAATCAACTGCAGAGCACCCATGCGATCGTCGAGCGCGGCCCAGGCCACGAGCGCTGCGAACAGCGGCTCCAGCGCGAACAGCAGCGCAACGGTGGTTGGCGCGATCCGGTGCTGCACCTTGCCCTGCAGCACGATGCCGAGCGCCGTGGCCAGCACGCCGAGATACGCAATCGCGCCGAGCAGCGCCGGCGTCCATTCGACTGCGGGCAGGTCGCCGGCTGCGAACGAGCCGTGGTAGAGAGTCGCGACGGTGGCTGCCACCGCGGTCAGCACCAGCTGCCAGAAGCAGAACGCCACGGCCGGCGTAGCCCGGCCGAAGTGCGACAGCAGCAGGATGTGCGCGGCGTAGCTCACCGACGAAGCGATCTGCAGCAGGATGCCGCGCGGCGTGTCCTGCGGTACAGCGGCCGTCTGATCCGGCCAGCACAGGAACCCCATCCCGACAAGGCCGAGTGCGAGACCGGCGAGCGACAGTTGGCCGAGCCGGCCGCCGAGAAAGGCCCAGCCGCCGACAGCCACGATCAGCACGATGAGTCCCACGAGGAAACCGCCCATCGAGGCCGAGGTCTCGCGCATGCCCTCCGTCTGCAGCAGGTAGCCGGCGGCGAGCGCGGTGCCTGCTGTGAGCCCGGGTCGCATGGCCTTCGGCAGATCGCGGACCACCGAGCTGCGCAAGAGCGGCAGCATGCAGGCGACGGCCACCCAGAACCGCACCGCGACGAGCCCGAATGGCGACAGCGAACCGAGCGCGATCTTGACGACGGCGAAGCTGCCGCCCCAGATCGCGATCAAGAACGTGAGCACCAGGTGCGGCGTGTAGCGACCGGCGGGGGCGTTCATCGAGGGCCGGCAGGATAGGGAAAGACGCGCTGCGAGCCAGCGTGGGCTGCACGTCGCGCGCCAGGCGATGCTGGCGGTCGCGCGGGCGCTCCGCTACGAGTGGCGGTTCGACTGCAGCGCGCGCGAGTTCTTGCGAGCGTCCTCGCAGTGATCGCCCTGGGTCCGTAATCAGCGCGTGACCACGCTCCTGCGATTCTTCGGTCTGCAGCACGCCACGGCGCCCGAGCGCCGGGCCACGCTTTGGATCGCGGCGATGTTCTTCTGCTCGCTCTCGAGCACGTTCCTGCTGCGTCCGCTGCGCGACCAGTTCGGCATCGCCAAAGGCGTCGATGCGCTGCCACGGCTCTACTGCTTCACGCTGCTCGCGACTGCCGTCTGCGTGCCGGCGTTCTGGTGGCTCAGCAACCGCACGCCGAGCCGGCGTTTCGTGCCCGTGGTGTTGCACGTATGCGCAGCGAGCTGGCTGCTGCTGGCCGGGCCCCTGGTCGCGATCGGCGACTACGAGTGGAAGAACGTGCCGGGACTCGGCGAGACGTTCTGGGGTGGTTTCAGCGCAGTGAACGTGATCGTGCCCGCGCTCGTGTGGATCCACGCCGTCGAGCACTTCCGCCGCGAGCAGGGACAGCGCATGTTCGGCTTCGTCGGCGTGGGCGGCACGCTCGGGGCCGTGTTCGGCTCGTGGCTCGCGGGCGTGCTTTCGGCCCACCCCTGGCTCGTAGCCGTGACGGCCGCTGCGCTGCTCGAGGCCGCTTTCGTGTTCTTCCTGGTGTCGCTGCCGGCCTGCTCGGCCATGCTCGCGCAGCGCGGGGAATCACCGGGGCACGTTTCGCGCGGAGGGGTGTTCAGTGGCGTGCCGCGGCTGCTCGGCGACGGCTACCTGCGCGCGATCGGCGTCTACATGCTGCTGCTCGCGATCATCGCGACCGTGTTCGCGGCCGCGCAGACCGAGATCCTCGGTGAGCTCGCCACGGGCGCCGAACAGCTGCAGAAGAGCGCAACGATCGAGTTCTGGGCGCAGGGCACGGTCCTCGCGCTGCAGCTCTTCTGCACCGGGCGATTGTTGCCGCGGCTTGCGCCGACCTGGTTCCTCATCGCGCTGCCGTCCGTCTCGATCCTCTGCCTCGGTTCGTTGTGGTTGTGGCCGACCGGGCTCGTGATCAGTCTGGTGCAGATCTCGCGCCGCGGTGTGCAGCACTCGCTCGACAAGCCGGCGCGCGAGATCCTCTACACGCCGCTGGACCTAGAGACGAAGCACAAGGTCAAGTTCCTGATCGACACGTTCGTGTTCCGCTTCGGCGACGTCCTCGGCGCGCTGCTCGCGGTCGAACTACGCGGCGCTCGCTGGGGCAGCTGGGGCGGGGTCGCGGTCATGGTCGCCGTCGCGTGCGTGTGGATCGGCATCGGCGTTTTCCTCGGGCGGCGGCGTGTTGCGCCGGGCCACGACGCAGCGGAACGCCCGCGGCTCAGCGCGGGATCGTGAGACTGGCCGCTTTCTCGAGCGTCAGCTTGTCCTGGCCGAGATCGATGCCGTTGGCCTTGAGGTCGAACGCGAGGATCGCGAGATACTGCTCCGTCGTGAGCGTGCCCGCCTTCTTCGGCGGCATGTTCTTGACGACGAAGTCGGCGACGTTGGCGACCGTGACGAAGCGGCCCTTGCGCGCCTTGCGGTCGGCCGGTGGATCGGTCGGCAGTGCGCCCTTCTTCAGATCGACGACGCGCGGAGCGTCGTCGGTGCCCTCGCCGGCGTCGCCGTGGCACTTCGCGCAATGTTGACCGTAGAGCGTCTGGCCGTGGCTCACCTGTTCGGTGAACGAGGCTGCCTTGAACGACGCGTCGGCGGTGCTCTTCGGCGAGTGGCAAGCGACGAACGCGACGCATGCGAACGAACACGCGGTGATCTTGAGTCTCATGGTTCTGCTCAGGGTCGGAGTCACGGCGGGAGTATCTGCATCACGTGGGCGACCACGCGGTCGCAGCGTTGCAGATGGAAGTCGTAGAGGTCCGGGGCGATCGCCTCCGCGTGTTGGGCCAGCACGCCCTTGAGGGTCGCACGCGCGCGCAGGTAGCGCGTCTTGACGGTCCCCTCCTCGACGTCGAGGCACTCGGACACCTCGCGCACCGAGAGCTGCTCGACGGCGCGCAGCACGAACACGAGGCGGAAGGGCTCCTCGAGTTTCGCGATCGCCGACTCGAGCAGGCGGCGGACCTCGGCGGAACTCGCGAGGTCGTCGGGGCTGTGCGCCGTGTCCATGAGTTGCTCCACGTCGTCGTAGGTGTTCGCGCGGCGGCGCCGGCACCGCGCCAGGGCTTCGTTGATGGCGATCCGCGTGAGCCAGGTCGAGAAGCGCGCGCGTTCCTCGAACTGGTCGAGAGCCGTGAAGGCGCGCACGTAGGCGTCCTGCATGATGTCCTCGGCCTCGTTCGCGTTGGCGGCGAAGACGCGCGCGACGCGGAACAGCCGCTGGTTGTGCCGGCGCATCAGCAATTCGAAGAGCTGGGTCTCGCCGCTGCGCACGCGGTGTACGAGGTCCAGGTCCGGGTCGCTGCCAGGCAGGGTGGGGGAGTCGGGCATCACGGCAAGGGATCAGAGTTCCTGCACCCCCTAAAGGTTCCCAGATTCTCGCCGCGAATGTGGGCTGGGAACGCGCGCTGCCCCGGGTATCAGCCCGAGTCGACCCGGTAGTGCAGCCAGCGGCACTCGATCGGGCCGTTGCGTACGGGGTGCTTGCTGCTCGCGCGCAGGCCGAGGAAGCGTGTGAGCTCCGGGTTGCCGCACAGCACGTAGGCCGAGGCTCCCGCACAGCGCTCGTGCAGGAACTGGCCCAACGCGCGCCAGGTGTCCTCGAGCTCGGCGGGATCGGCGTCGAGGCGTTCGCCGTAGGGCGGGTTCACGACCACGAGCCCCGGTGGCCAGCTCGGCGCGTAGTCGCGCGCGTCGCCCTGCGTGAGCTGGATGTGACCTTGGAGTCCGGCCGATGCGATCGCCTTCTTCGCGATCGCGAGAGCGCCGGGATGGCGGTCGTTGCCCATGAGCTTCGGCATCTGGCCGGCGCCCGCCGCAGCGCGCGCTTCGGCTTCGTCGTAGAGCATCCGCCACGCCTGCAGGTCCGCGTCGCGCCAGTGTTCGAAGGCGAAGCTTCGGCCCAACCCCGGAGCGCGGTCCGTCGCGAGCCAGGCGGCTTCGACGAGGAACGTGGCCGAGCCGCACATCGGATCGCAGACCGCGGAGCGCCGGTCCCAGTCGGTCGACAGCAAGAGACCGGCGGCGGTCGCTTCGTTGAGCGGGCTCTTGTGAAGGATCTCGCGGTAACCGCGCTTGTGCAGCGGCTCGCCGCCGAGCTCGCGGTAGAGGATCGCCTCCTCGCCCTGCAACACGAGCTTGACCGGCAGGTCGGGGCGGTCGCGCGCGACGTCGGGGCGTTTGCCCGTGAGCTCGCGGAACTGGTCGCAGATCGCGTCCTTGACGACGAGCACCGGGTAGCGCGTGTCGTTCGCGAAGCTGTCGCGCACGGAGCCATCGATCGCGAGCGTCTGCAGGTGCGTGATGCTCTGCGACCAGTCCACGGTGCCGGTGAGGCCATAGAGCTCGTCGCGGTCGCGCGCCCTGCCGCGTGCGAGCTCCTCCTGCACGCGGATCGCCGAACGCAGCCACAAGCAGGCCCTGTAGCCGAGCGCCTTGTCGTCCGTGAACGAGCAGGCGCCGCGCCGCGTCGCGACGTCGGCCGCGCCCAGGCCACGCAGCTCGCGCGCGAGCACGTCCTCGAGCCCGAGCGTGCAGGCCACGTAGTAGCTCGGCACGTCAGGAGTCCTGCGGGGCCGCGCGGCCCGCCGCGGCCGCGAAGTCGGCGGCGAAGCACTTCACGGCGCTCAGCACGGGGGCCGCGGCCATCTCGATCAGCGAGCACCACCCCTTCTTCTTCGTGAACTCGGCGAGCTTCGCGAGCTTCTCGTCGTAGCCGGGGCCCTTCCTCTGCTGCACGCCCTTCAGGATGTGCACGAACTGGTTCGTCTCCATGCGGCATGGCGGGCACTGGCCACATTGCTCGGCCATGAAGAACCCGGCGATCTCGATCGCGAGCGCTACGACGTCGGTCGTCTCGTCGACGATGCGCACGCCGCCGCAACCGGGCGAGGTGCCGAGCGCACGCAGCGTCTCGTAGGCGATCGGCACGTCGAGGTGCTCGGCCAGGAGGAATGCGCACGACATCGCGGGCAGCACTGCGCGCACCTTGCGGCCGTTGCGCATGCCGCCGCCGTTGCCATCGATGAGCTCCCGGTACGACACGCCGAACGGCAGCTCGTAGACGCCGGGCCGCTGCACCTCGTCGCCGAGCGTGAACAGCAGCGTGCCCTTGCTCTCCCTCGTGCCGATCGCCGCGAACGCGCCGGCTCCGTGCCGCGCGATCCACGCGACGTGCGCGAGCGTCTCGGTGTTGTTGACCGTGGTCGGTTTGCCGAACAAGCCGGCCTCGCCCGGGAACGGCGGTTTCTTGCGCGGTTTCGCGGGCTTGCCCTCGATCGCGTTCAGCGCCGCGGTCTCCTCGCCGGCGACGTAGGTCGAAGGTCCGTCGTGGATCTCGATCGGGAACAGCAAGAGGCCGGCGTTTTGCAGCTCTTGCAGCGCGGCGCGCGCGCTGGCCCTTGCTTCGTGCATGTCCTCGATCAGGTAGAGCCAGCCCTTCGTTGCGCCCGTGGCGAGACCGGCCAGCAGCAGGCCCTCGAGCACCGCGTGCGGGTGCTGCTCGACGAGAACGCGGTCCTTCCTGCTACCCGGTTCGTGTTCGCCGCCGTTGCCGACGACGAACTTCTCGCTACCCGGCGAGCCTGCCGCGAGCTCCCACTTGCGCGCGGTCGGGAACGCCGCCCCGCCGCGGCCGCGCAGGCCCGACTCGGCGATCGCCGCGCGCAGTGCCGCGGGATCGGCCGTGCGCGCGCGCTTCAGTCCCTCGTAACCGCCGCGGGCGCGATATTCGTCGAGGCGCTCGGGGCCGTGTCTCTGGCGGTGCGGTAGCAGCAGGGCAGGATGCACCACCGCGATGGTAGGGAGTCGCGCCGTTCGTTGCACCGGCGTGTGTGGTACGGAGAATCTGCTGAGCAGTGGCCTGCGCGCGGTCGTTGTCTATCATGCGCCGCTCGTCGGCCGGACCGCTTCGGCCTTCCCCGAGGAACCAATGCAACTGAATCCGCTCGTTCATCTAGCCGCCGCCGTCTTCGCGTTCGGCACTGTCTTCCCGACCTCGATGGCGCTGCCCGACGAGGGCATGTGGCCGTTCGACGGCTTGCCGCTGCAGGTGCTCAAGGACAAGTACAACTTCGAACCGACCAAGGAGTGGCTCGACCACGTGAGGCTCGGCTCGGTGCGCTTCGACACGGGCGGCTCGGGTTCGTTCGTCTCCGCGAACGGCCTCGTGATGACGAACCACCACGTCGCGCTCGAGACGTTGCAGAAGATCTCGACGCAGGAGAAGGACTGGGTCAAGGATGGGTTCAGCTCGCGTCTCTACGGCAGCGAGCCGGCCGGCAAGGACCTGACGCTGCGCCAGCTGATCGAGATCAAGGACGTGACGAAGGAGATGCTCGCGGCGAAGGAGGCCGACAAGACGCCCGAAGGCAACGAGTGGCGCGCGAAGTTCGAGGATATGTGCCACGCGCTCAGCGACCAGGAGAAGCACATCGAAGCGCAGCCGGTGCCGCTCTACGACGGCCAGCAGTTCCGCATCCACGTCTATCACGTCTACGACGACGTGCGCGCCGTGTTCGCGCCCGAGAAGCAGGTCGCGTTCTTCGGCGGCGATCCGGACAACTTCACCTATCCGCGCTACGACCTCGACTGCGCGTTCTTCCGCGTCTACGAGGACGGCAAGCCCGTCGACTCCTCGAAGTGGTACTTCAAGATGAAGGCCGAAGGCGCGAAGACCGACGAGCTCGTCTTCGTGTCGGGCCATCCGGGCGACACTGCGCGGCTGCTGACGCATGCCGAGATGGAGTTCCTGCGCGACGTGCGCAAGCCGATGGAGGTCGCCCAACTCCGCCAAGCATGCGAGATGATGAAGGCGCAGATGGCGAAGAGCGAGAAGGCCGCGTTCGACCTGCGCGACCAGTATTTCGGCGCGGCCAACACCCTGAAAGCCTTCGAGGGGCATCTCGCGGGGCTGCGCGACGCCACGATGATGGCGAAGATCAAGGTGCGCGACGACGAGCTGATCGAGAAGTCGGGCAAGCCCGAGGTCAAGGCCGCGTTCGAGTCGATCGCGGCCGGTTACGCCGAGTACCGCCTGCTGATCGAGTCGAAGAAGCCGCGCTCCGAGCTGCAGAAGTTCCGCGCCAAGCTCGACCGCGAGATCACGCCGCCGGCCAAGGCAGTGATCAACAAGGCGCGCTTCGAGGTCTACGGCACGGCGATGTATCCGGACGCGACGTTCACGCTGCGCCTGTCGTACGGGACGGTCAAGGGTTACGAAGCCGGCACGACGATGGTGCCACCGAAGACGACGTTCAACGGTCTCTACGAGCGCAACGCCGCGTTCGACAACCAGTCCCCGTTCGACCTGCCGAAGCGCTGGACCGACGCGAAGGCGAAGCTGACCCTCGACACGCCGATCAACTTCGTCTGCACGTGCGACATCATCGGCGGCAACTCGGGCAGCCCCGTGCTGAACCGCAACGCCGAGGTCGTCGGTCTCGTGTTCGACGGCAACATCGAGTCGCTGCCGGGCCACTTCTGGTTCGACGAGCGCGTGAATCGAACCGTCAGCGTGCACACGGGCGGCATCCTCGAAGCGATCGCGAAGGTCTACGCGGAGAACGACCTCGTGCGCGAGCTGCGCGACGGCAAGTAGCCCGGGGCATCACAGCCGGCTCGCAACGCGAGCCGGCTCACTGGATCGTGGCTTCGATCGCGGGGCCGAAGGCCAGCACGCCGAAGTTCGAGAAACCGAGCGACTGCACGCGGAACTGGAAGCCGAGAGGCGCCGACGGTGGGATCGACAGCGTGTAGGAGTCCATGCCCTGGTTGCATCCCGTCGGCACGAACGGCGGTGTGCTGGTCACGCCGAACGAAAGGATGACGGGGCTGTCGAGCAGCAGCACGTTGCCGAAGCCCGGCACCGGGAGGCACGGGCCCTGCAGGCCGATCGCGATGATGTAGAGCGAGGTCGGATTCGAGTAGTGGACCAGCAGGCGGGTCTGGCCCGGGCCGACGGTGCCGCCCGGAAACGGCTGGCAGGTCACGGGCCCGCAGACCTGGCCGTAGATCACGGTGAGCACGCCACCGTCCATCGTGAGGCCGACCTCGTTGTATTGGGCGGTGACGTTTCCGGCGATCGCGCCGGCGAGAAGGCAGGGCAGGAGGAATCGCATCGCGGGACTCCGGGTCGAGTGTGGTGGTGGGGGAGGGCCATTCTATTGCCGCGCCGCAAGTCGGGTGCGCCGCGCGGGCGGCATCCTGCCCGCCCAGCGCCAACTGGTTCGAGAGAACCGGTTTCGCGATGATCGTCCGTGCATGCGTCGACTGCTCTTGCCGTGCCTCTGCGTGCTGGCAGCGTTGCTGCTGCGGGCGCAGGAACCTCTGCCGTCGTCGCAGCGCCAGTTCACGGTCCCGCTGCACGACGGCCGGCTGCACGTCGGCGAGCTCGTGCGTGAGTTGTTCGCCGCCTACGAGCTCGACGGCAGCGCCCTGCCCGTGCCCGAGGTGCGCATCGACCTGCGCGGCGCGCCTGGATTCCTGCTGCTGCTCGCGAGTCGCAAGCTGCTGCTCGAGACGGTGCGCTTCCGGCGCGACTTCGCAGAGAGCCAGCTCGTCGTTGCGATCGATCGCGAACGCACCCGCGAAGTGCGGCGCCAGCTGCGCGCGCGTCTCGCGCTGTTCGCGGCGCGTCTCGCGGGCGAAGACGCGGCGGAACGCAAGTACGAGCTCGCGTTGCCGCCCGCGATCGACGCAGCGCGCCCGCTGTGCGTGCTCGTGCACGGCGTCGAGAACGACGCGAGCATGTGGAAGGACCTGCGCACCTTCCTCGAGGCCGAGCCGCGGCGGGTACAGGTGGCGACGTTCAGCTACCCGAACGACGAAGCGATCGAGCGCGTGGCCGCCGAGTTGTCGGCCCGGCTGCGCCGGCTCGGCCCGCAGCCCGTCGCGATCGTCGGCCACAGCATGGGGGGCCTCGTGGCGCGCGCGGTCGTCGAGGACGAGGCACTCGATCCCGGCAACGTGCGCACGCTGATCCTGACCGGCGTGCCCAACTCGGGCTCCAACCTGGCTGGCTTCCGCATCGCGCTCGAGGTCGCCGACGTGGTGCGCGACGCGGGTACCGAGGCGTTCGCGCGCGAACTGCTCTCGATCGTGATCGACCACTGGCAGGACGGCCTCGGCGAGGCAGGCGGCGACCTGCTGCCGGGTTCCGTCTGCCTCGGCAAGATGGCGCAACGGGGCCGCAATCCGCGCGTCGAGTATCACCTCGTGCTCGGCACGCGTTCGGTGCTGCGCGAGCAGGAGCTCGGTTCGATCCAGCAGGCCGTGAAGGACGCGCTCGCAGACCGCGGTCTCGCGAAGGTCGTGCGGCCGCGGCTCGAGCGCTGGCTCGGCGACCTCGACGAGCTCGTCGACGGCAAGGGCGACGGCGCCGTCAGCGTGGCGCGCGGCCGACTCGACGGTGTCGAGCCGGAGCTCGTGCCGCTCGACCACCACGGCCTCGTGCGGCTGCGCGGCCTGCTCGGGCGCGTCGAGAAGGCCGAGGAGCACCCGGTGTTCGTGCGCATCGCCGCGTGGGTCGGGGCGACCAAGACCGTCGTGCGATAGCCGGACGCGGGCTCACTCCGGCGCGGTCCACAGGTTGTTCTTGCGAGCGACGTCCGGCAGCATCTGGTCCGGGTCGATGCGGACCTCGGTGACCTTGCCCCTGCCTTCGAGCGTGACCAAGACCTTGTCCGATTGGTGCCAGATCTCGACGGGCAGACGCCGCTCCTCGGTCGTGCCGTCCTCGAACGTCGCGCGGAAGCTGAGCGGCATCACCTGCCGCTCCTTGTTGACGAACGTGATGCGCGTGCCCCGCTTCTCGGTCGGCTGCTGCACGTCTTCGACGGCCTGGTCGAGCATCGCGTCCTCGAGAAACCATCCCCTCCAGAACCACGCGAGGTCCATGCCCGCGACGTCCTCCATCGTGCGGAAGAAGTCCGCCGGCTGCGGGGACTTGAACGCCCAGCGCCGGATGTAGGCGCGGAACGCATCGTCGAAGCGTTCGGTGCCGAGCACGTACTCGCGCAGGATCAAGAGGCCGACGCCCGTCTTCTCGTATTGCAGCAGGCCGAGCTGCATACCCGTGAGGCGGTCCGCGTTCGTGACGATCGGCACGCCGGGCGCGCGCAGCATCGCGGCGAACGCTGCGGCCTTCGGCGGCTTCGACTTCGGGAACCAGTCCTGCGTCGAGTACTTGTTGATGAACGTGTTGAAGCCTTCGTCCATCCACGCGTGGCGCCGTTCGTCGGTGTTGACGAGCATCGGAAACCAGTTGTGCCCGATCTCGTGCGTCGTGACGCCATAGAGCTGTTGCGCGCTCGTCTTGTTGCGTCCGAAGCAGAAGATGATCATCGGGTACTCCATGCCGCCCTCGACGCCGCCGACGTTGGTCGCGACCGGATACGGGTAGGGGAACCAGCGCTTGCTGTAGCCCTCGATCGCGGTGCGCAGCATCTGCGTCGACTGGCCCCAGATCGGCAGCGAGTCCTCGGCGTAGGCCGATTGCACGAGCACGTCGCCCGTCGAAGCTGCGTCGAGCATGAACGCTTCCGACGAGGCGAACGCGACCGTGCGCACGTTCTCGGCGCGGAAGCGCCACGTCAGCGGTCCGTCGCCCGCGGGGCGGCTCGCCGGATCGCCGACTTCGTCCTTGCCGCGGATCATCACGGTGTCCTTGCTCTGCCTGGCCGCAGCGAGCCGTTCCTGCTGCGTCGTGGTCAGCACCTCGCTCGCGTTCTGCAGCACGCCGCTCGCGACGACGAGGTGGTCGCGCGGCACGGTGATCGCGAGATCGACGTTGCCGAAGTTCGTGTAGAACTCGCCGCTGCCGAGATAGGGCAGCGTGTTCCAGCCGTGCACGTCGTCGTAGACCGCCACAGCCGGGAACCACTGCGCGAGCTCCCAGATCGTGCCCTTCTCGACCACGAGCGTGCCGTAGCGCCGGAAGATCCGCTTCGGGATCTCGAACGACCAGTCGATCTGGAACTCGAACTTCGAACCCCCGCGCAGCGGATGCGGCAGGTCGACGCGCATCAGCGTGTCGTAGACCTTGAAGGGCAGCGGCGCGCCGGCCGCGTCGACGCGCGACACGACCACGCCTTCGGTGTGGTCCGAAGGTCCGCTGCCGATCGCGGCACCGCCGTCGATGAGCGAGCCGATGCTGTCCTTGCGCAGGATGTTCTGCTCGAGGTGCACCCAGAGGTAGTCGAGGGCCTCGGGCGAGTTGTTGTGGTAGGTGACGTGCTCGCTGGCTGTCAGTCGGCGTTCGATCGGATCGAGACGCGCGTCGATGCGGTAGTCGACCTGCTGCTGCCAGTAGTCGGGGCCCGGGGCTCCCGAGGCCGTGCGCACGCGGTTCGGCGTCGGCAGCTCGAGCGGGCTGAAGATCGTGACGTCGGGGCGCGGCTTCGGCGCGCGCGAATACTCATCGCGATTCTGCGCCAGCAGGGCCGCGGGCAGGCACGCGAACAGCAGCGTCCGGCGGAATGCGGGGGATCGAAGGAGCATTCGTGCCAGGATGGCTGGGCGCTGGCAGCGCCGCAAGCAAACGGTGCTTCGCGGGGCAGCAGAGATGTTCCCGGTGGGCTCCGACGACCTGCCCGGCGTCACTCGCTTCCATCAGCACTTCTCGCGGGCTGCCCTCGAGAGCGGCATGAGCCGGCTCTACGGCGGCATCCACTTCATGTCGGGCAACCTGCACGGCCTGGCCTGTGGCGAAGACATCGGCCTCGAGGTGTCGCAGCTGCTCGGCAAGCTCTGAGCCAGGTCGCGCGGGCGAGCAGGCTCAAAACTCGAACGTGATCTGCAGCAGGTCGAACGACATGTAGGTGGGTTCGCCGGCGACGTCGTCAGGCATGATGTTCAAGCGCACTTCGCTGCCGATGCGGTAGTTCTCGCCGGTCAGGTAGCGCACGCCCGCGCCGATGTTCACGAGCATGCCCGAGTCGCTGCCGCGGTTCTCCTTGTCGATGGTCGCCACGCCGATGCCGCCGGTCACGTAGGGCCGGATCGACAACGTCCACAGCTCGGTGAGCGGCAGGAAATACTTGAGCTGGCCTGTGATGCTGACAATGCTGATGTCGTCATCGGCGCCGTATTGCACCGACGGACCGGCCGTGACGTTCGTGTCCAACGGGAAGTCGAGCGTGCTCGCCAACATGAACGAGCTCGGGCTCGTGGTGAAGCCGAAGCCGGCCGCGAGCATCGTGTCACTCGGGGCGTTGCCCTTTTCGAAGGCCCTGTCGGGCTCGACCTCCGCAGGCGCGGCCGGCAGGAAACCGGTCAACGCGGGACGAGCGGACCCGTGCCGGCCGCCATGGGTGGCGCAGGCGCACAGGCAGGTGAGGAGCAGCACGCTGTAGGTGGTTCGCATAGGAGACCGGCGCATGGTAGGGGCCTGCATGCAAGGAGCCATGCGCGGTCGGGAAATGCTCGTGCTGCTGTGCTCCGGCGCAGCCGAGGCAGGCAAACGCGGCGCCGCGGTCGCCATGTTCCGGACCACGCGGATCGGTTACACCGCCCCAGTGGACCGAGCATCGAACGACGCGAACCGAAGGCGACGCGGCGCCCTGATGCTGCTGGGCCTTGCCGTGCTCGTGTCAGGTGTCGCGCTGACATCTTGGATGCTCGCGGACGACGCGGAGATCGCACCCGCCGAGTATGTCGGTCGCGGTGCCTGTGCCGCCTGCCACGCGGCCGAGACCGCGGCGTTCTCGGGCTCGCACCACGATCTCGCGATGCAGGTGCCGGCGCCCGGGACCGTGCTCGGTGACTTCGGCGGTGCTGTGTTCACGCACTTCGACGTGACCTCGACGTTCGGAAAGCAGGGCGACCGGTTCGTCGTCCGCACCGACGGCCCTGACGGCCAGCTGCACGACTACCCGGTGGCCTACGTGTTCGGCGTTCTGCCGCTGCAGCAGTATCTGCTCGACATCGGCAACGGCCGCTTGCAGGCGCTCGGTATCGCCTGGGACTCGCGGCCGAAAGAACAAGGCGGCCAGCGCTGGTTCCATCTGCTGCCTTCCGAGCGGCTGCCCGCAGGCGACGAACTGCACTGGACCGGCATCCAGCAGAACTGGAACTTCATGTGCGCCGAGTGCCACTCGACCAACCTGCGCCGCGGCTACGACGCTGCGAACGACCGCTACCACACCAGGTGGTCCGAGCTCGATGCATCGTGCGAAGCGTGCCACGGCCCCGCATCACACCACGTCGCGTGGGCGAAGGGCGAGCGCGGCTACGGGGCCTTCGCCGATCGACCGGGCAAGGGCCTCGTCGTTGCGTTCGACGAGCGACGCGGCGCGACCTGGGTGCGCGACGAGAAGACCGGCGTGCCGAAGCGTTCGCGCCCGCGCGCGACGCAGAAGGAGCTCGATACCTGTGCGCGCTGCCACAGCCGGCGCACGGTGTTCAGCGAGGACTTCGTGCCGGGCCGGCCGCTGCTCGACACGCACTGGCCCGAATTGCTGACCGCGCCGCTCTACCACGCCGACGGCCAGATGCAGGGCGAGGTCTACAACTACCAGTCGTTCCTGCAGAGCCGCATGGCGCAGCACGGCGTCACGTGCAGTGACTGCCACGAACCGCACACGGGCGGCCTGCGTGTGCCCGGCAACGGCATCTGCCTGCAGTGCCACGAAGCCCGCTTCGACACGAAGCAGCACCACTTCCACCAAGAAGGCACGGCGGCGGCGGCCTGCGTCGCCTGCCATGCGCCGACCGTCACCTACATGGGCGTCGACGCGCGTCACGACCACAGCTTCAAGGTGCCGCGGCCCGACCTCGCGGCGCGGTTCGGCGTGCCCGACGCCTGCACGGCGTGCCACCGCGACCAGAAGCCCGCGTGGGCCCAAGCGCACCTGCAGCAGTGGTATGGCCGCCTGCGCACCGACCGTTCGACCTGGACCGAGGCGTTCGCCGCGGCGCGCGCGCGCAGCTTCGATGCCAGCTCACGGTTGCTGCGGATCGCAGGTGATCCCGAACAACCGGACATCGTGCGCGCGACGGCGCTGCACGAGCTGCCGCGGCCGCTCGATGCCGCCGCGGCCAGGGCCGTGCTCGAAGCGATGAAGCACGAAAGCCCACTGCTGCGATGGATCGCTGCCGACATCCTGGCCGACTCGGCGATCGAGTTGCGTGCCCCGCTGCAGAGCCTGCTGCGCGACCCCGTTCGCGCCGTGCGCATGGCGGCCGCGCGCGGTTTCGTCTCGGTCGACACGTCGAGCTGGTCCGAGGCCGACGCGGCGGCCCTTCGTACCGGCATCGCCGAGTACGTGGCCGCGCAGCGCCTCAATGCCGACCGCCCCGAGGGGCGGCTCAACCTCGGCAGCCTCGAGCTCGAGCGCGGCGACCCCGCCGCCGCCGAGGCGGAGTTCCGCGCCGCACTGCGCCTGCACCCCCAGTTCTTTCCGGCCTACGTGAATCTCGCCGACCTGCATCGAGCCCGTAGCCGCGACGACGAATGCGAACGCACGCTGCGCGAAGGCCTCGCGATCGCAAAGCACCATGGCGACCTGCTGCACGCGCTCGGCCTGTGCCTCGTGCGCCAGAAGAAGATCGACGAGGCCATCGTCGCGCTGGGTGGTGCAGTGACTGCCGCACCGGATCGGCCGCGATATGCCTGTGTGTATGCCATCGCGCTGGAGTCCGCAGGGAGGCTCGGCGAGGCGATCACGGCGCTCGAGGCGGCGAGTGCGCGATTCCCCGACGAGCGCGAACTGCTCGAGCTGTTGGTCGAGTACCTCGTGCAGAACGGCGACGTCGTACGCGCGCAGTCGAAGGCCGTCGCGTACATGCAGAAGTGGCCCGACGACCAGACCGTGCTGCGCTGGCGGCAGGGGCTGCTGAAGTAGTCGGAACAGCTGCAAGAAGAGGCCGTTCGAGGTCGCGAACCCGGGCTGGTCTTCGCACGGCAGCGTCTCCGCTCCGGCGCTGGTCGACGCCGGCTTCGATCGCGTGCTCGTTGGAGCCGTCGACCGCTTACTGGCGCAACAGCACGTAGACGTAGCCGACCGTCTCTCCGTGTTCCTCGCCATCTGCCTGCGACTTCTCGCAGTTGCCGACCAGCAGGTCGAGCTTGCCATCGTCGTTCCAGTCGGCCGTGGCGATGCGCAGGCGATAGCCAGGAATCACGCGGTGCGGATCGAGCTTCGCTTTCGCCTTCGTGTAGTTGTCCTTCGGGTCGACCGGCAGTTTCGAGAAGAGCGACACGCCGGCCTCGTAAGTGCCGTCCTTCTTGCCCGCGAAGAACGACACGTCGGCGGTCTCGTCGCCGACCAGGATGTCGAGAACGCCATCGCCGTCCCAGTCGACCGGGATCGGGTCCGACTTGTGCGACACCTTCATCGGTTGATCGCCGACCCGCAGCGGCTCGCGCCCCGTGAACTTCGGCTCGGTGCGGCTGCCTTCGTTCTTCGCGAGATAGACAGCGCCGCTCGTGTCGCCGATCACGAGGTCGATGTCGCCGTCGCCGTCGAGATCCGCGGTATTGGTCGTGGACATCGAGTACTTGGTGTCCTTGTCGGCTGCGAGCAGCACGCGGCGCGGGCCGAAGCCCTTGCCGACACCGAGACCAGGAAACCAGTAGATGTCGGCCGGGTTGTAGCGACCGTTCACGAGGTCGAGGTTGCCGTCGCCGTCGAGATCCGCGAACTGCGGATCGAGACCGATGCATCAATTCGACTCCATGACCGCGGGCTTGCCGTCGGCTTGCAACGTCGTGAACGCGGCGAAGCGCGGTTCCCGGTTGCTGCCGACGTTCTTGTAGACGCGGGCCGTGCCGCCGCTCACGCTCTTGCTGTCGCTGCCGAACATGCCGACGACGAGGTCGCGCACGCCGTCGCCGTCGCAGTCGAGGACGAACGGCGCGGCGTGGCCAATGATGGCTTCGATCGGCTTGCCGTCGGCGACGATGCGGATCGGCGCCGACAGGCGCGGCAGGGTGTCGGTCGGCGGAGCGGGAGGCTGCTGCGGCAGCAGCAGTGTCGTGGTCAGCAAGAGTGCGCTTGGCATGCGGCAGAGGATACCGCGGCCGCTAGACTCTTCGCGCTTAGTGCAGACCTTCACCGACATCGTGCGCTACCGGTTCGTACTGGAGAACCTGGTGGCCAAGAACCTCAAGGCGCTCTACCGGAACATGGCGCTCGGGTTCTTCTGGTCGATCCTGAACCCGCTCGTGATGGCGACGGTGCTCACCGCGGTGCAGGTCTTCATGTTTCCGGACGGAGGGGGAGCCAGTCGTTCGGGGTTCCTGCTCGTCGCGCTGATCCCGTACAACTTCTTCGCCTACTGCCTGTCGGGCTGCGCCAACTCGGTGCTGGGCAACGCGAGCCTCGTGACGAAGGTCTCGTTCCCGCGGCAGATCCTGCCCGTGTCGGTGATCGTCACGAACCTCGTGCACTTCGCGATCCAGTCGTCGCTGATCCTGCTGGCGCTGCTGCTGTTCCCGCCGCCGGCGCAGTGGTTCGGCTGGCAGCTGCTGTGGTTGCCCGTGATCCTCGTCGTGCACGTCGGTCTCTGCATGGGGCTCGGGCTGCTCGTCGCCGGGCTCAACGTCGTCTACCGCGACGTGCAATACATCGTCGAGTCGACGATGACCGTCATGTTCTGGATCTGTCCGCTGATCTACGACCCCACGGAGAAGAAGAGCTGGTTCGAGGGCGCTGAATGGGCCTTCTGGCTCTACTACAGCAACCCGCTCGCGGGCCTCATCGACTCGTATCGGCACGTGCTCTACTACGGGAAGCCGCCCGACCCCGGCGTGCTGGCGCTCGCGTTCGCGATGACGCTCGCGATCGGCGCGTGCGGCGTCCGCAGTTTCTGGAAGCACGAACACCGTTTCGCGGACCTGCTCTGATGGGCACGGCGATCCGTTTCGAGGGTGTCGGCAAACGCTTCCTCGTGCAGCACCAGAGGCCGTTCCTCGCGAAGGAGCTGCTGCGCGCGATGCTGCAGCGGCCGAGCCAGAGCCAGGAGTTCTGGGCGTTGCGCGACGTGAGCTTCCAGGTCGAGGCGGGTGAGTCGGTGGCGATCCTCGGCACGAACGGATCGGGCAAGAGCACGACGCTCGCGCTGATCGCGCAGACGAGCCGCCCGACCGAGGGCCGCATCACCGTGAACGGCCGCGTCGGTCCGCTGCTCGAGCTCGGCGCCGGATTCCATCCGGACCTCACGGGCTACGAGAACATCTATCTCAACGCGTCGCTGCTGGGTCTGTCGCGGCGCGACGTCGACGAGAAGCTCGAGCGGATCATCGACTACGCGGGCATCGGCGACTTCATCGACGCGCCGATCCAGACCTACTCGACCGGCATGAAGGCGCGGCTCGGGTTCTCGGTCGTCGCGCACATCGACCCGGACATCCTGTTGCTCGACGAAGTCCTGGCCGTCGGCGACGGCCAGTTCGCGCACAAGTGCGAAGCGACGATCCGCGCGTTCCAGCAGGCCGGCAAGACGCTGTGCTTCGTGTCGCACAGCCCCGCGCAGGTGCTCGCGTTGTGCCAGCGTGCGATCTGGTTGCACCAGGGTCGCGTTCAAGCCAACGGGGCAGCGGCCGAAGTCTGCGGCCGGTATCAACGGTTCCTCGACACGGGGAGCATCGCGTGAACGGCGCGGTGGCGCCTGCGATGGGGCGCGACGACCTGGCCCTGTGGGTTCACCTCGCACAGCGGGGCCGGCCGGTCACGGTGGTCAGCTCGGTCGAGGTGCCGGTCTGGCTGCGTTCGTTGCCAGGTCTCGCGGCCGTCGTCAGTGCCGACGACGCCGGAAAGGCCGTGGAGGGCACCATCGTCGTGTTCGAGGTATCCGATGGCCGGCGCGATGAAGTGATGGCCGCGCTGCGGCGCAGCGGTGCTTTGGTCCTGCACCGCTGCGGCGGCTTCTGGCGCAGGCTCGATTCGCGGCCTGTGGAGCAGCAAGGTATGCGCTGGTTGCGCTGGCTCGCGCAGACCCTGCCGGTGCTCGCCGGACACTTCGGCATGCTGCGCCTGCGACCGCCGTTCCGCCACGACGGCGGCGCGTGCTGGTGGTCGTCGATCGCAAGTCTGCGGCGGCCGCGGGCGGGACAGCGTGTGCTGCTCTACGAGGACGGCCACCCGCTGTCGTTCCCCGATGCGGTCCACGAGGACATCCGGCGCTCGGGCGGCGGGCGCTATTCGGTCTGGGAGCGCGGGATCTTCTTCGCGGCATCCGACGGCTCGGATCCGGCGACGAACGGCCGCAGCTACGAGGTGCGCGTCGTGCGCGGGGATGTCGGCGCGCTGGTCGCACCGTCGACCGACGAAGAGGGCTTCGCGCAGGCGTTCCTGGCCGCGGCGGGCCGGCGCTCGGTGGCAGCCTCGCGCGTTCACCGCGTGCTGCTGCTGACGAGCTCGCTGGGGCCCGGCGGGACCGAGCGACAATTCTGCAACCTCGCGCTCGGTCTCGCCGCGCGCGGCTTCGAGGTGGCGATCGCGTCGCTGGACGGTTTCGACGGACCCGCGGGCCACTACCGGTCCTTGGTCGAAGGTCGCGGCGTTCGCCTGCTCGACCTCTCTCGCGCTGATCCTGCGTTCGATCCTGCCGGGGCCGAGGCACGGGCGCCGGGTGGTCTGGCTTTGCTCGCGCGCATGCCCGACATGTTCGCGGCGGAAGCGTGGAAAACGGCGACGCACGTTGCCGCGTTCTCGCCCGATGTGCTGCACTGCGCTCTCGACAAGCCCAATTTGCTGGGCGCGATTGCCGGCGTCTGCCTCGGCGTGCCGCGCATCGTCTTGTCGCTGCGCAACGTGAACCCGACGCACATGCCGCACCTGCTCGCGCCGTGGTTCCAGCGCTGGTACCGACTTGCTCTGCAGGTGCCGGGGCTCGTGCTGTCGGCCAACTCGCACGCCGGAGCCGCCGACTACGCGCAGTGGCTCGGCCTGCAGCGCACGCGTTTCCACGTGGTCCACAACGGCCTCGACGTCGCGGCGCTGTGCGAACCGGGTGATGCGGAAGTGGCGGCCCTGCGGCGGGAGCTCGGCATCGACAAGCAGGTGCCCGTGTTGCTCGGCGTGTTCCGCCTGTCGCCCGAGAAGCAACCGTTCCTGTGGCTCGATGCAGTGGTGCTCTTGCGCGAACGGTTTCCCGACCTGATCGCGCTGCACGTCGGCCAGGGTTTCATGGCCGAGGAGGTAACCACACGGGTCGCGGCGCGCGGCCTGCAGCACGCGGTGCGTCTGCTCGGCCGCCGTCACGATGTGCCCGCGCTGATCCGGGCGGCCGACCTCTTGCTGTTGACCTCGGCGTTCGAGGGCATCCCGAACGTCGCACTCGAAGCGCAGTGGTTGGGGCGGCCCGTGGTCTGCACGCTGGCGGGTGGCAGTGCCGAAGCCGTGCAGCACGGCGTGACGGGCGCGGTCGTCACGCGGCACGACGCCGCGGACATCGCCGCCGCGTGCGAACCGCTGCTCGCCGATGCTGCTCTGCGCGCGCGCATGGGCGAAGCCGCGCGGAAGTTCGTCGCGGAGCGGTTCGCGCTCGACACGATGGTCGAACGTTGCCTCGGGCTCTACGCCGTCTCGGCGCCGCCGCCGTAGCGTCGCGCCGCTCGGGCCGGGGCGCCGACGATCGCGGCGGTGGGCCGTTTCTTGCCGAAGACCAGCACGCGCATGTGTGTGTCGCTCTTCCAGGCGCGGTAGACGTCGAGCAGCAATGGGAACCTGTTCACGTAGCGCTGCAACCGCGGTGAGATGCCGAAATACGCTTCTTCGACGAAACGGCATTCGTCGAAATACTGCGTGACGTGGCGGCGAATCCGGCGCCGCGACAGGTAGTGCGTCTGGTGGACCAGGTAGTCGCGGTTCTTCCTGGCCGTTTCACTGGCCGACATGCCGGCCTGATGCTCGTTGCGAATCCCGCAGAGAGCCCACAGCTTGAGCCACCAGTAGGAGCGGATCACGGATGCGAAGGGTACGTAGACGTGGCTCTCCTTCCACTTCCACCGGCCCGGGAAGACGTGCACGCTGACGCCCTGCGGTTTCAGGATCCGGCTGATCTCGGCCAGTGCCACGGGGTAGTCCATCACGTGCTCGAACACCTGGTTGCTGAACACGAGGTCGAAGGTCTCGTCCGCGAACGGGAGGCGATAGGGCTCGACTTCGATCCTCCTGACGATGCCCTCGTCCAGGTGCGCGCGCAGCCGCGGGGCCGGATCGGCGGGCAGACGCATGTCGCAACCGAAGATCCGATAGCCCGCGCTGCGGAACTGCGCGACGCAGTCACCGGCGCCGCAGCCGAAGTCGAGCATCACGGTGTCGCGCGACGGAACGATCCCGGCCTTCTGCAGCAAGGAGGTCTGCCAGGGTACGTAGTCGAAGTCGGCGTGGCTCATGAAGGGCGATCAGGCGAACGATCCACTTGCGTAGTTTTCCGTCAAGTCTCCTCAGCCGCCATCCAGCAGTTCCGGGTGGGTCTGCAGGAACGCGTCGATCGCGGCGGCAGCGCTCGCGTGCCCGAGCGGGTTCCAATGATGGTCGCTGCCGAACGTGACCTTGTCGAGGATGCCGCGCCGCGCGAAATCGGCGTGCAGGTCGAGGAAGGGCAGGCCCAACCGCTCACACATCGGCTCGATCACGTCGAGCCAATGGCGCCGGAGCAGCGTGCGTCCCCACGACTTGTCCGCGAACGAAACGCCGAGATTGTGGCAGCCGACCACGAGCAGGCGGCCGCCGTCGCGCTGCACGCAGTCGCGCAGCACGGCGAGCGAGTACTCGGTCAACTCGCGGGCTTCGAGGAACGCCGGCGGGGGTGTCGTGCAGGCCGTCATCGAGTCGATGTCGAGATCGTTCGGCCACTGCCAGCCCTCGAGAGCAGTTCGCCATGCGGGCTGCTGCCGCAGCCACGCGAGTCGTTCCGCATACAGGTCGTAGGCCGCTCGAGCTTTGGCGTCCGTCGCAGCGGCGAGGTTGTGCTCGACCCAACAACCGAGCCGGCTCCACCGCCACCACGGTTCGTGTGCCAGGGTCGCGGGAGCGCTGCTCGGCTGCTTGTACTCTTCCCAGTCGGCGGTGATCGGCAGGCGGTGAAACCCGCTGCTGTCCTTCGTGAAGTAAACCCGCGGCAGCTTCTCGGGATGCCAGCCGTAGCGCACGGATTCGAGCAGCGGCGAGTTGTTCGCGAAGTCGTTGTAGACGACCAGCAGCACGACGAGCCTCGGCGAGAGACGGCTGCCAAGGTGCTCGTAGAACGGAAGCACGCTGCTCGTCCCGCAGCCGCTCATGCCGAACGCTGTCGTGGCGATGGCTCGCCCACGCGCGACGAGCAACCGTTCGAGCACCACGTGGAACTTCGCCGCGAGCGGAACCTGCACGGCTTCGACGAACGAGTCGCCGAGCACGACGACGCGTCGTGTGCCCTTCGGCAGGTCCTGCAGTGGTTCCCGATCCAGGAACCCGAGCGAGTTGACGCGTTGTTCGACGCAGAAGTCGCGCCAGTTGGTCTGACGGACCGTGGCGTCCGGGGCAAACGTGAAGCCAAACGCCGGGTCGAAACGGCCGGGCCACGTGTTCTCGGCGAACGGATAGCGCCAGCGCACCCACACCTCCGCGCCGAGCAGCGCCACCAGCAGCGAGGCCGGGACGAGCAGCAGCTTCAGCCAGAGGCGGCGCCGCCGCACCAGACCCTTCCCGAGTGGGAGCGGGACTGCAGGCGTCATGCTGGTCGGCCCCGGTACATGGCGAGCGTAGCGTCGACCATGGCCTGCAGCGAGAACTGCGCCGCCACCCGTTCGTGTGCCTTGCGGCCCATGCGTTCGCGCCGCTGTGGATCGCGAACGAGCTCGACGATGGCGGCGCCGAGTGCCTCGGCATCGTCGACGGGGCACAGAAGACCCGTCTGGCCGGGCTCGACGACCTCGAGGCAACCGCCGGCCGCCGTCGACACGACGGCGCGGCCGAACCAGGCGGCCTCGATCAGCGCGTTCGGCGTGCCTTCGATGCGCGACGTGAGCAGCGCCATGTCGGCGGCGCGCAGGATCGTGGCGACATCGAGCCGCCGGCCGAGCACGTGCAGGCAGTCGCCGAGGCCGAGGCTCCGGGCGAGCTCGTTGACCTCGGCCTGCATCGGACCGTCGCCCGCGAGCACCGCGTGCAGGTCGGGGACCACGGACCGCGCCGCGGCGATCGCGCGCACGAACACGAGCGGTCGCTTCTCTTCGTTGAGGCGCAACAGGCCGGCTACAAGAGGGGCGCCGTCGGGCACGGCGCACTCGTTGCGGAATGCGAGCACGTCCGCCGCGCTGGCGTCGCCGAGCGTCGCGGTGTCGAGGCCGTTGTAGACGATGCGGAATCCTACGCCGGCGCCGAGCCACGTTTCGTAGTCGTCGGCGCATACGCGGCTGTTCGCGAACATGCGCACGCGCGGGCTCGCCGCGAGCATCCGGTAGTAGCGCTCGAACCAGGGACGATACTGATCCGGGTAGTGCGTCGGGTTGTAGCTGCGCACCCCGAGCGCGATGCAGGGCACGTCCGCGACCAGGCCCGCGATGCCGCCGCTGATGTTGGGGATGTCGAGGCAGCAGTGCAGCACGTCGGGCCGCAGGACGCTGATGTGCGAGAACAGCCGCCACACTTCGTCGCGCAGCCCCTCGGGCATTCCCGCGAGCAGTTGCAGGCGCCGTGCGTCGCGCGCGGCGGTGTCGAGCGCGAACTCGGAGTCGGCGCGGCTCGCCGCTCGCAACTGCACCTTCGTGTTGCGCAGCAGTGAGCGGTAGTGGCTGCCGCTGCCGTGCAGACCGGACAGCGCAAGGATCGTGACCTCGAGGCCGCGGCGGTCGAGTTCGATGGCCAGGTTGCAGAGCTGGCGTTCGGTGCCGCCCGGAAACAGCGCGCCGCTGACCATGACCACCCTGCCGCCCGGACCGAGTTCGGGCGCGCGCGGCGCACCCTCGCGCGCGAGGTCGTCCAGACGGTGATCGAAGTCGTCGGTCGACGCGATGGCCGGCTTCAGCCAGACGCCCTCGGCGCTGCCGTTGTCCTCGGCCAGCGTCTCGCCGGACGGCACCATGACGATCGAGTAGATGCGGCCGTTGTTGTTCGGGTTCGTGTCGTCCGAAGCCGAGAACCAGACGTGGTCGTTCCACACCGAGTGGCGACCGCCGCCGAGGCGCCGCACCTCCTCGTGCACGCAATCGGGCATCGGCAGCGCGCGGCCGTCTTCGTGCACGACGGCGTGCCAGCCTTGCTGCAGCAGGTGCAGCGGCACGCGCATGGACCGCAGCGACGCGAGCCAGCAGGCTCCGCCGTCGTTCCGGAACGGGCGGCGGAACTGGTAGATCCGCTGGTTCGCGGGGTCCTTCTCGAGCCAGCGGCCCAGACTCTCGCGCGCCGTGAGCGCCAGGTGACCGATCGGTGTCGCGCCGAGGAAGTGCAGCATCCCGGAGCGGTGGCTGCCGCGCAACGCGACGAGGTAGCGCCGCCCGTTCCGCGCAGGTTCCGTGTTGTCGCTCGAAGCGAACCACAGCCAGTCGCCGACGAGACCGAACCGGCCGCGGCCGTAGCGAGCGATGGCCTGCGGACTGCTGTCGCCGTGCGGCAGCAATGCGTCGTCCTCGAACATCACGAGGCGCCCCTTGCGACCCTGCGCGCGCTCCCTGGCCAACCTCGGCAGCGCGATCTTCCAGGCGAAGCCACCCGCGTGCTCGATCGCGTCGGGGCGCCGCGACGGTACGCGGTGTCCGAACAGCCGTTCGCCGAGCCGCGGTGAGCGCGTCGTGATGTCGGGCGCCCCGTTCGCGACTGCCGAGGCCTCGCTCACACACCAGCGATTGCCCACACGGTGCACGATCGGCTGGCGGCGTTCCTGCAGGAAGCCGAACAGGTCGGCATGCGCCTCCTCGAATCGCTCGGCGAAGACTGCCGGGCCCGCTGGCAGCCAATCCAGTCCGGCGCAGTCCGGCGCTGCCGGCACGTTCCACGACAGCGTGGCGTTCCGCACGGCCGGAGGCGTCTCGATGGCATCGGGCGTGACGATCACGGAGCCCTGCGGCAGCTGCCTCACCCACGGCGGCAGTGCGTCGCTGCAGAAGACGACCGCCGGCTGCGCCGCCGCATGCAGATGCTGCAGCAGCAACAGGTCCTCCTGGTGCAGGTCGCCGGTCATCACCTCTTCGAGCGTGCGGCGCTCCAGCGGCGGTGTGGTCGCGTCGTCGCCGCGCGAACACGGATGCGCGCGCAGCCAGGTCTCGAGCACGAGCATGATCCACACCTGGTAGAACGAGAAGCCCTCCGGCCCGGCGACGCGGCGCACGAACCTCTCGCGTCCCTTTCGGTCGATCCATTGCGACAGCTTGCTGTCGTTGCCGAGCGTCAGCTCACGCAGCCACGACACCATCTTCTCCCTGCCCCAGCCGGTCTTCGTCGGCACGCCGAATCCCATCTTGGGGCGGTCGAGCCACTCTCGCGGCAGGTAGCGCTGCGCGACCTGCTTCAGCACGAGCTTGCCCTGCGGGCCAGAGAGCAGGCTGGTCCTGTAGCAGTCGTCGACCGCGAGCTGTTCGCAGAACGCCGCGAGCTCGCGGCTCAGGAACGGCGTGCGCACTTCGAGCGAGTGCTGCATGCTCATGCGATCGACCTTGGCGAGCACGGCGCCCGGCATGTAGTGCTCGGCGTCGTGGCGACGCATGCGATGCAGCAATGGTCCGGGTTCGCGGCTCAAGCGCCGCCGCAGCGATTCGAGCAGCGCCTTGGTTCGCGGCGGCACCATGCCGAACAACTCGATGAGGTCCTCGTCGACATACAGCAGCGTCCGCGTGTCGTAGTACCGCCGGCCCGCGTCGAAGCCGCGCCTGCCGCGCGCCTCCTCCTGCAGCGTCATGAAGTATCTGCCATAGCCGCCGAACATCTCGTCACCGCCGTCGCCAGAGAGACAGACCGTGACGTGCTCCCGCGCGACCTTGCTCACGAGGAACGTCGGCAGACACGAGCTGTCGCCGTTCGGCTCGTCGAGCACGGTGCCGATGTGGTGCAGCAGTGGCAGCACGTCGAGCTCGAGCAGGCGGTCGTGGTGCTCGGTGCCGAGGTGTGTTGCGACCTGCCGCGCGAACAGGTGCTCGGATTCGTCGGGTGCGTTCTGGAAGCCGATCGAGAACGTCTTGACGCGCCCGCCGAGCGCCTTCGTCATCAGCGCAACGACGGTCGACGAGTCGACGCCGCCCGACAGGAACGCGCCGAGCGGCACGTCGGCGATCATGCGGGCCCGCACGAGGCCCAGCAGGATCTCCTCGAGCTCGTCGGCGAGCTCGGGCATCGGGCGCGATGGGCGGACGCCGCCATACGGCCGGAATGCGAAATGCCGGCCGAGGCGCACGTGGCCGTCGCCGTCGAGCCGCAGCCAGTGGCCCGGACGCAGCTTCTGCGCAGAGCGGTAGATCGACCGCGGCGCGTCGACATACTGCAGCGTCAGATACTCGGCGATCGTGTCGGCGTCGATGCGGTCGTCGAAACCCGGAACGCGTGTCAACGCGTGCAGCTCGCTCGCGAACGCGAACCAGCCGTCGCCCTGGCTCCAGTAGAGCGGTTTCTCGCCGAACGGGTCGCGCGCGAGCAGCAGCTCGCGGCTGCCCGTCTGCCAATGGCCGAACGCGAACTGGCCGTCGAGCTGCTCGATCGCGCGCTCGCCGTTCTCGGCCAGCAGCGCCAGCAGGACCTCGGTGTCGCTGCGTGTGCGGAACCGGTGCCCCGCGGCCTCGAGCTCGCGTCGCAGCTCCAGATAGTTGTAGATCTCGCCGTTGAAGGTGATCGCGTGCCGGCCTTCGGCCAGCACGAACGGCTGATGCCCGCCGGCGCTCGTGTCGATGATCGACAGGCGCCGGTGCGACAGCGCGCAGCGGCCGTCGGGCGACAGCCAGACGCCGCTGTCGTCGGGTCCGCGGTAGGGCATGGCGTCCGCCATGCGCGTGGCGATCTCGGCCAGGGCAGCCCGATTCCACTTGCCCACGAGGTCGACGATGCCCGCAATGCCGCACATTGGCGGGCGATTCTGCGGCGAACGCGCGAGAAAGCAACCCGCCAAGGCCGCCGCCGTCGTGGCGTGTCTGGGGCCGCTCAGCTACGGTGCGCGAGCCGATGGCTGTCCCGGGGCTGCGTTTCCTGTTCGCCCGGCGCGGCGAGAGCTGGGCCACGCTCGTGGGTCTGTTCTGGCGTTCGCTGCGGGCCGAAGGCATCGGCGCGACGTGGCGGCGATTGCGCAACTACGTCGGCGCGGTGACCGCGGCGGCGCGCACGCCCCTGCCGCCGCCGACGACGCGCAAGGACGTGCTGTTCGTCGCGGGTTGCCCGGGGCATCCGCGCCGCTGGCGCTGCGAACACGCGCTCGAGCGCAACGCCGCGACCGGGCGCTCGGGCGATCTCGTCGACCACCCGGCCGCGCCGCTGCTCGACTACGTCGACTGCTACGAGCAGTTCGTGCTGCAGCGCGTGCCACACGACCCCGCCGTCGAGGCGTTCGTGCGCAAAGCAAGGCAGAAGGGCAAGAGCGTGGTCGTGGACGTCGACGACCTCGTGATCCACGAACGCTACGGGCCCGAGCTGCCGATCCTGAATGGCTACACGCCGCTCGCGCGGGAACTCTACGTGCAGCAGATGGCCCGCATCGGGCAGGTGCTCGAGCTCGTGTCCGAGGCGACGGCCGCGACGGAGACGCTGGCCGTGCAGCTGCGGCACTGCTTCCCGCGCCTCGAGGTCCAGGTCGTGCGCAACGTGGCGAGTCGCGAAATGGTCGCGCGCAGCGCAGCGGCCCTGGCCGCGGCACCCGACGTCGCGCCGGGTGGCGTGGTCACGATCGGCTACTTCGCCGGCACGCGCACGCACGCGGCCGACTTTGCGACGATCGAACGAGTGCTGGCCGAGGTGCTCGCGGCGCGGCCGAAGGCGCGGCTCTTGCTAGTCGGAGAAATCGGGGAGATCGACGCGCCGGGCCCGCTCGGCGCATTCGCGGATCGCGTCGCGAAGCTGCCGGCCGTGCCGTGGCCCGAGCTGCCGGCGCTGTTGCGGCGCGCCGATGTGCACGTGGTGCCGCTCGCGGACACGCTGTTCGCCGCGTGCAAGAGCGAGCTCAAATGGGTCGAAGCCGCGCTCGTCGGCAGACCCGTCGTCGCCGCGGCCGTGGGGCCATATCGCGACTGTGTTCGCACCGCAGAAAATGGCTGGCTCGCGTCGAGCCCGCATCAGTTCGGACCGCACCTGTTGCAGGCGATCGACGACGCCGGGCTCCGCGTGCGCCTCGGAGCAGCGAGCCGCGGTGAGGTGTTGGCCCGATGGACGACGACAGCGCGTGGCCTCGGGTCACCGTGAGAAACAGCGACGAGGGGCTAGGAGCCGGCGCGTGCCATGGCAACAATCCACGGGCCAGCCCATGCACCTCCGAAACTCTCCCATGCGATACTCCGCCATCGTCCTGTGCGGCCTGCTCGGGCAGGGGACCGTGCTCGCTCAGGACAACGCACCTTCCTACCTCTACCTGGTCAAGGACCCGACGCCGGGCCAGCGGCTCCTGTTGCAGCAGCACTTCGACGTGCTCGGCAGCTGTTGTGGCGGTGCTTTGCGCGCGACGGGGCCCGTCGAAGTCGTCGTGCAGCACGACGAGGTCGCCGCGTTCCTGTCGATCGTGCCCAGGGCGCAGCTCCGGGAGACGAGCCGCCCGTATCACGAGGTCGAGCTCGAACAACAGGCCGCGGGGCCCGACGTGCCCGACCCCGGTTACTACACGGTTGCCGAGATCGAAGCCGAGATCGATGCGGCGGTCGCCGCCTACCCGGGCCTCGCGACCAAGGTCAACATCTCCACGCTGCCCGGCGCAGTACTCACGCATGAAGGTCGCTCGATCTTCGCGCTCAAGGTCAGCGACAACGTCGCCACCGACGAAGACGAGCCAGCGATCCTGCTCGCGGCGCAACATCACGCGCGCGAGCTCAATTCGCCGCACATGGTGATCCGCGCGTTCCAGCGTGTGCTCGCTGGCTATGCGACCGACCCTGCGCTGCAGGCCGTCGTCGACAACTACGAGGTCTGGTTCGTGCCGATGGTCAATCCCGACGGCGTCAACTTCGTCTGGACGTCCAACGACTTCTGGCGCAAGAACCGCCGCAACAACGGCACGAACTACGGCGTCGACAACAACCGCAACTACCCGTTCCTGTGGGGACTCTGCGGCGCGTCCACGACGACGAGCTCCGATACCTACCGCGGGCCGTCGGCGGGCAGCGAGCCCGAGAACGTCACGATGCGCAACCTCGTCGCGCGGGTGCGGCCCGAGATCTACCTGGACTTCCACAGCTACGGCCAGGACGTGCTGCGCATGTGGGCGCCGTGCGCGACCGTGCACCCGACGATGCAGACGTTCCAGCAGGTCTACTGCGACGACCTGCGCACGCCGATGGGCTACGCCACGCGCGATCCGTCGGCTTCGGGCGAGGCGCCCGAGGACCACTACGCGTCGGGTGGCACGCTGTCCTTCCTGATCGAGGTCGGCACCGCGTTCCAGCCCGTGTTCTCGTCGACGGTGTCGGAAGAACTGCTCGTCTGGCCCGGCGTGCGGCAAGCGCTGACCACGTGGCGGCCCGCCGTGCGCGGGCACGTGCGCTCGACGCTCGGCAGCGCACCGCTGGTCTCGACGATCACCTTCACACCCAACGTGATGAACCACGGCGAAGTCACGAAGAGCCGCGCCAGCGACGGCCGCTACGGCCTGTGGCTGCCGGTCGGCAGCTGGAACGTGACCTTCGCTGCGTCGGGGCACGTGAGCAAGACGATCCCCGTCACGGTGGCCAGCCTCAACGCGCCGATCGCGCTCGACGTGCTGCTCGAGACCGCCGGTCCGACGCCGACGACGACGATGGTCGGCACGGGCAGCATCGGCACGACGGTGACGTTCACCTACACGAGCCCGGGAGATGCCGGCAAGCAGGCGTTCTTCGGCTGGTCGCTCGGCACGGTGCCGGGGGTCCCGATCGGCGACCAGCGCTGGCTGCCGTTCAACTACGACATCTTCCTCGAGGCCGCGTGGGTCGGTAACCCGTTCCTGGCGCCGACGTGGACGACGTTGGACGGCAGCGCGCAGGCGCAAGCGGTGCTCTCCATCCCGCCCTTCGCGTGGCTCGTGGGTCTCACGACGTGGGTCGGCGGCGTCACCTTCGATCCCGCCTACCAGGTCGGCGTCAAGACCTGGGGCGCGCCGATCGCGGTGACAATCATCCCGTAGGCCAAGGGATTCGACGGCCCTGAGTCGCGCCCAAGCCCTCGGGATACCCCAGCGGCTGTCCAGGCACCCTGCGGCGGTGATCAAAGCGTCCCGCGGCCCTTGCCGGTCGCCGCTTCGCGATAGATCTGCCGCAGGCGATCGGCTGTGATCGAGAACGCGAAGTGATCGAGCACGCGCTGCCGGCCCGCGGCCGCGAATTGCGCACGCCGGCCGGCGTCGCAAGCGAGGTCGTCGATGGCCGCCGCGAGGGCCGGCACGTCGTCGGGTGGCACGAGCAGGCCACTCTGCTCGGTCATCACGTCGAGGCAGCCGCCGATGCGCGTCGCGATCGATGGCAGCCCGGACGCCATGGCTTCGAGCAATGCGTTTGGCAGGCCTTCGAGCCGGCTCGGAAACACGAATGCGTCGGCACACGCATGGAACGACGCGACATCCGCGTGCTCGCCGAGGAACTGCACTTGCGCTGCGATGCCGAGTTCCCGCGCCATCTGCTCGAGGCCTGCACGTTCGGGGCCGTCGCCGACGACGAGCAGACGTGCGCTGCGCGCGCGCTGGCTCGCTGCCATTGCACGCAGCAGCACGTCGACACCCTTGCGCGGCACGAGCCGTCCGACGAACAACACGCAGAACTCGGCGGGGCCGACCCCGGCGGCGGCGCGCGCTTCCGTCCGGGCGGCCGGCGGCGCCGGCGCGAACCGGTCCGTGTCGACGCCGTTGGGCGCGATCACCGTCTGTTCGGCGCGGAAGCCGCAGGCGATCGCCTCGCGCTGGATCGACTCCGACACGCACAAGAGTCGATCCGCGCGCTTGAGCCACCGGAAGAACAGCCGGAAGTGCAGCGAACGGTTCTCGTGATACTCACGCACGTCGCGTTCGGTTGCGACCTTCACGAGCACGGGCTTGCCGAGGATGCGGCCGATGCGCGCGCAACACGCGGCGAGGAACGTCAGCGCATGGCAGTGGATGACGTCGTACTCGTGCCGGTGGCTCTCGAGGAACGTCAGGAACGACACGAACAACGCGGCCCAGTTCGGGCGGTGCGGCGGCGATGGCGGCAAGCGGTGGATCACGACGCCGAGACGCTCTTCGCGTCCCGCGAGACCGCCGCCGGCGTTCGACACGAGGAACGAACGCACGCCGTTGCGCCCGTAGTGCGCCGCGAGCGACAGCGCCTGCAGCTCGTAACCGCCGATGCGGCCGAAATCGGGCACGATCATCACGGGGCGCAACGGCCGTGCTTCGCGCTCAGGCACTGGCCGCCTCCCGCAGTATGGCGGCGAACGCCGGTGCGTGGACGCGGCGATCGAACTTCTGCACGGCGCGTTGCCGGCCATGCTCACCCAGGCGCCGGCGCAGCACCGCGTCGCCGAGCAGCGTGCGCAGCTTCAGCACCCAGTCGTCGCGGCTCTGCGCATAGAGACCGCATTCGCCCTCGGCGCCGCCCGTCGCGACGTTGGCGCCGACCGGCGAGGCCACGAACGGCACGCCGCAGGCCATGTATTGCACCATCTTGAAGCCCGCCTTGCCGACGGCCCAGTCGTCGTCCTCGAGCGGCATGATGCCGACGTCGAACTGCTGGATGCGTTGCACTTCCCCGTCGGCGTTCCACGGCACGAACTCGAGGTTCGCCGGCAGGCCCGCGAGCTGCGTCGGATCGACGCGATTGCAGACGACGCGCAGCACGAACTCGCAGCTCTCGGCGAGCGCGCGCAGCGCGGGGCCGATCCTGCGCAGGTAGAACAGATTGCCGGACGTGCCGACCCAGCCGATCACGGGCCGCGCGTTTTGCACGTGCTGAAGCGGGGGGCAGAACTCGTCCGTGCACAACACGGTCGGGATCACGTGCACGTTCGCCGCGTGTTCGCGCGCGAACGCGGCGAGATGCGCATTGGCCGTGATGACGGCCGTCGACAGCGCGCAGATACGCGCGATCTTCTTGCGCAGCTGCACGTCGACGCCGTCGCTGCCATGCCGTGCCCAGGGTGGACGCAGCCAGATCGCGTCGTCGAAGTCGAACACGATGTGGCGGTTGTGCAGCGGCAGCTCGCGTTCGAGCAGCGAGTGGGGCAGCGCGATGAGGTCGCGCTGCAGGAACACGACACCGCGCCCGGCGAGGTGTTTGAAGTCGCGGCGGCGGAACCGGTGCTGGCGCATGTGGCCCAGATGCGCTTCGAGCATCGCGAGCCGCGGCCAGCGCGCATAGAAGCTCTGCCAGCGCGCAGTTGCCGTGAAGTACTTGTCGGGCCGCGACGGCCAGACGCGGCAGCGCAGCCCCGCGGCCTCGAGCAGCGGCACGTAGGACACGGCGCGGTAACGAGCGGCCGGCGTGAGGCCGCGCTTCGGATCGCCTTCGATCAGGAAGTGCACCTCGTTCGCGCCCTCGGGCTCGGCGTGCTTTGCCCGCAGGTTGGCCCAGACTCCGCGTGCCGCCGCGCGCGCCATGTCCGCGCCGAACGTGGCACCGGCGACCGCGCGCGCGAGAAGGCTCATCGCGGCGAACCTAGTTGGCTCAGTAGGGCGAGTCGAGCATGTCCCAGATGATCTGCTCGACGTCTGGCTGGCACTTCCCGCAGAGCCGCTGCACCGGCGGACCCTTGCCCTCGATGTGCGCCGCGATCGCGGGCAGGTCGGCCGCGGTGACCTTGCTGTAGAAGATCTTGTCGGGATACAGCGTCACGTTGATGCCCTGTTCGCAGGCGCCGAAACACGGGTAGCGGCGGATCTTGATGCGCTCTTCGGCGGGATCGAACTTGCGCACCAGATCGCGCAGCTGATCGAAGACGTCACCGCTGCCCTTCTCGGTGCAGTCGCCGCCCTCACAGACGTAGCAGAGTCGGTTGGTCATGAACGACGGGGGAACATGCGCGAAAGGCCAGAGCTCAGTGGAACAGTACGTATTGGAAGTCGATCGGCTTGTCGTTCACGCCCTGGGCCGGCGGCGCGATGTAGTTCGCGAACTTGCCAGGCGTGGTCACGCGGACCATGCACGACTGCACATAGTCCCGGTCCTGCTGCGTCGGCAGCCACTCGCTGTGCTTCTTGGTCCAGGTTGCCTCGTCGGTGAGCTCGCCCGTCGGCGAGAACCGGAAGCCAGCACAGACGCCCTGATACCTGTGGAACTTTCGATCCGGCAGCCAGATCCTCTCCTTGCCCCCGAGCTTCTCGAGCTCGCGGTTCCAGCGTTCGACGATGCGCTTGCAGTCGGCGATGTAGGCATCGAGCAGCACGGCGTTCATCGCGCGGCGCAGCGGGATGTCGCGCTTCTCGACCTTGCCCTCTTCGGTCGGCACCTCGAGCGTGTAGGTCGCCTGCAGGGCCTTCGGATCCTTGTAGATGCCGTCGCTCTCGCGGTAGCGGCCCTTCAGGCCGTTGGCGAACGACTCGGCTGCGTTGGTCGAGTCCTCGCCGCCGAACAGGTCGCACGAGCCCGTGAACCAGAAGTTGACGTAGCGCTGGATGACGTCGAGCGGGATCGCGCCCTGCGTGCGCGGGTCCTTGCCCTCGGCCATGATCTCGCCCGTGCGCTTGATGATGCGGCCGACGCCGTTCTCGCCGGTCTGCATGTGGTAGGCCTCTTCGGCGAGCATGAACTGCGTCGTGCGCGCGAGCGGGTCGAAGCTCGACTCGGCGAGCGACGCGAGCTGGTACTTGCCGTCGCGGTCCATGAAGGTCGTGAAGCAGAAGAAATCCAGCCAGTTGGTCACCGGGTAGTTGAACGCCTGCAGGATGCGCGGATTGTCCGCGTCGCCGCTGTGGCGCTCCAGCATCGCCTCGGCTTCGTCGCGGCCGTCGGCGCCGAAGTAGGTCTGCAGCAGGTAGACCATCGCCCACAGGTGGCGGCCTTCCTCGACGTTGACCTGGAACAAGGAACGCAGGTCGTAGAGCGACGGGCAGCAGTGCCCGAGCATCCGCTGCTGCTCGACCGAGGCGGGTTCGGTGTCGCCCTGGGTCACGATCAGGCGGCGCAGCCGGTTTCGGAACTCGCCCGGCACTTCCTGCCACGCCTTCTGGCCGACGTTGTCGCCGAAGTGGATCTTGCGGTCGGCGGGGCCGTCGGCGAGGAAGATGCCCCAGCGGTAGTCGGGCATCTTCACGTAGTCGAAGTGCGCCCAGCCGCCCTGGCCGACGCCGATCGCCGTGCGCAGGTAGACCTGGTCCTGGTTGAAGTCGGTGGGCCCCAGCCCGTGCCACCACTCGAGGAACTTCGGCTGCCACTTCTCGAGGGCCATCATGAGGCGCTTGTTGTCGCGCAGCCCCACGTTGTTCGGGATCTTGGCTTCGAGGTCGACGATGCTCATGGGCTCAGGTCCTCCTCCAATCGAACTTGGCGCTCTCGGGAGCGCCGTAGCGGGTCAATGCGCCTTCTTCGCCCGTGGCGTTCGGCCGCGTGAAGATCCAGTTCTGCCACGCGCTGAGGCGGCCGAAGATCTTGCTGTCGCAGTTCTCCGCGCCCGGAAAACGCAGCGAGGCCTCCATGCCGGTCAGCGCGTCGGGTGACAGCGAAGCGCGTTCCTCGAGCGCGATGCGGACGTCGTCGCTCCAGTCCACGGGGTCGAGCAGGTAGGTGCAGAGACCCTGTTCGTCGGCCTCCGCGGCCGAGAACGCCGGCTGCTCGGCCGCGAGCTCGAGCGCGTGTTCGGGCTGCGCGAGGAAACGATTCTGCAGCCGCGTGAGTCCGTGGCTCATCGGCATTGCGCCGTTGCTGAGCGGACCGATCGCGACGTGCACCTTGTCGTCGTCGAGCATGTAGACGCGGTCGGCGCCGATCGTCATCTCGAAGAACGAGCCCGCGCAGCATGCGTCGGCGTCGACGAGGGCATACATCGAACGCGCCATGAGGTCCCAGCGCCTCAGCGTGCGCGCCATCTGCGCGATGATCTCGTTGCAGAGCCAGTGCGAACGGTTCGCGAACAGATCCTTCTCGACCGCGAGCAGCGCCTCGCGGTTGCCACGCGTCTTCAGCACGATCAGGCCGATCTGTTCGTGGTCGAATCGCAACCGCAGCAGCGCATCGTCGATCTCGCGGAAGCACTGCAGCGCCCACGCGGCGCTGCCGGCCTTCTCGTAACCGGCACCGGTCTTCGGCTGCGCGCCCTCGGGGCCGCGCACCGTCAGCGTCGCCGTGCGCGCGCCCGCGTCGACGTCGAGCTGCAAATGCGTGTAGGAAGCGCCCCGGTCCGTGACCTTGGCCTGGATCGGCGACAGCGCGATGCCCTTCGCAGCCTTCGCGGGCAGCGTGGTCGCGAGCTCCCTCGCGCGCGCGGCGACCTTCTCGTTGAACTGCGACTTCGGCCAGATCGCGTCGACGAGGCCCCAGGCCTGCGCCTTCTTGCCGCGCATGCCTTCGGCCATCGTGCAGAAGACGTCGGCGCGGTCGCGGCGCACGCGGCGCTTGTCGACGAGACGCGTGAGGCCGCCCGTGCCGGGCAGCACGCCGAGCAACGACACTTCGGGCAGCGACACGGCCGAGTTGTTGTCGTTGACGAGGTGGATCTCGTCGCAGGCGAGCGCGAGCTCGTAACCGCCGCCTGCGCACGCGGCGTTCACGGCGCAGATCGACTTGAGACCCGAGTACTTGCTCGCGTCTTCGAGCGAGAGGCGCGTCTCGTTCGTGAACTTGCAGAAGTTCACTTTGAAGGGGTGCGAGCTCTCGGCCAGCATCCAGATGTTGGCGCCGGCGCAGAACGCGCGCTCCTGCGCGCTGCCGACGACGACCACCTTGACCGCGGGGTGCTCGAAACGCAGGCGCATGATCGCGTCGGCGAGCTCGAGGTCGACGCCGAGGTCGTAGCTGTTGAGCTTGAGCTCGTAGCCGGGCTTGAACGGGTGGTTCGGGTCGACGTTCATGCGCAGGTGCGCGATGTCGCCGTCGATCTGGAGCTGCCAGTGGTGGTAGCTCGAAGGGTCGCGGTTGAAGTCGGTCATGCGTGCGAGGGCGGATCAGTGTGACTACGTGCCACCGGGCGTGCAAGCAGGAGGGAGCAGTTTGGCGGCTTCCCGCGTGCCAGTAATGTGCGTAGCGACGGCGCAACGCTGGCCCGTCGGTGGCAACGCGATGACCCGAGCGATCCAGGTTTTCCAGGTGGGCGTCAAAGCCCTCCTGTGGCACGAAGAGCGCCTGCTGCTGCTGCAGGAACGCGACCAGCAGGCCCGCTGGGAGCTGCCCGGTGGACGCATCGACGTCGGCGAAGAGAACCTGCCGATTGCCGACGTGTTGGCCCGCGAGCTGCGCGAAGAGCTCGGCGCGCGGTTCTCGTGCGATATCGGAGCTGCGTGTGCGTGCTGGGTGCGGCGGGCGGACGCGGGTCGGCCGCTGCCCGTGTTCCTGGTCGGTCTCTGCTGCACCGCGCCGCGCGGCGAGCTCGTGCTCAGCGACGAGCACCAGGCTTTTCGCTGGGTCGCGCGCGATGGCTGGCAGCAGCTCGCGCTCGCCCCGGGCTATGCCGCGGCGCTCGCGAAGTTCTTCGCCAGCAGCCCGCGCGCGTGAGCCGCTTCACTTTTGGCGGTCCGCCATGAGCTGCCGCACGAACGGCGCGAGGGCCTTGCCCGCCGCGTCGTTGCCGCGCGCGTTCCAGTGTGTGTCGCGCAGCAGGTAGAGGTGCCGGTCGCCGTCTGGCAGCGGCGGCACCGCGGTCAGCACGGGCAGCAGATCGAGGCACGGAATGTGCTCGCCGCGGCACCAGGCGACCAGGCGATCGCGCAGCGCGTGGCGTTCGAGCGCCGTGCCGGCGGCTCGTCGAACCTGCTGCCACAGCGCGTCCTCGACCATGAACTCGTCGGGGATCAGTACCAACCCGAACCGCGGCGTCCCGGCCAGCTCGCGCAGCTGGCGCAGTTCGTTCAGCAGCGCGCCGAAGCACCGTTCGTCGATCGCGCACGCCGTCTCAGCGCGCTCGACTTCGAGGCTCAGGTAGTCCTCGGGCCGGAACGTTCCCGGCTCCTGCGCCGGATCGTGGAGCCAGCGCTGCGCTTTGGCGACGTCGCCGAGATGCGCGGCGGCGCCGGCCTCGTGCTCGAGCCCGCGTGCGATCTGCCAGAGGCGCTGCGGCACTTGAAGCAGCAGGACGTTGCCGCCGTCGAACCAGTCGGCGAGCCAGCGGTCGCTCCTCGACCACGGCCAGGTTTCGGCGAGGTCGTTGCCGAGGAAGAGGCTGACGATCACGGCGTCGGGTTGCAGCGGCAGCACCACGCTCGCGAGCAGCGCGCGGTAGTCAGCGGGCCCGAGCGCGGGCCAGCCGATGTTCCAGACGTCGACGTCGCCGAGCTCGCGCTCGGCGATGGTCGTGTAGTGGAACGCGTGCGGCACGACGCTCGCGCTGAACGAATCGCCAATCACCGCGACGGTCTTGCGCCGAGCTGGACCCGGTTGCGCAAACGCGTCGTCGTAGAAGCCGAGCTCGTTCGTGGCGAAGCCGAAGTGGGGCTGCCGCGGCGGGAACGCATACGTGCGCAGCCGCTGCTCCGACGAGGTCGAACTGCGCACGAGCAGCGGGCTTCGCAGGAACCATGCCGCACCTCGCAGCAGCACTTCGCCGCACAAGAGGCCCAAAGCGGATCCGGCCAGCGCGCGTGCGAATGTCCGCGACCGGTGGGGGGCGGCAGGTAGCAACATCGACGCGATGGCGACCAGCGCTGCCCAGCCCGCAGCCATGCAGCCGACGCGCGCGCGGTAGTAGAGACCGGCGGCCAGCGCGTAGCCGATCCACAACCACACGGCGCTGCCGAATGCGATCGCGAACAGCGTCGCCACCGGTGGCACGCGACGGCGCAGCCGCACGAACGCGAGCACCAACAGCGGGGCGCTCGCGCTACCGAGCAGCAGCATCGCGGCCGCGATCGGGTTGCGGTGCGCGTTGACCAGGTCGACGCGCGACCAGGCGTTGACCAGTCCCCAGGTCGCGATCACCGCGGCGACCGCGAGCAGCGACCTCGCTGCGCGCGTCGCACTGCATCGGGTGTTTGCCATGGCTTACGGAATCGCGTTCACATGGTCGAACGCAAGCGGGGGCTGGTCTTGTACAAACTTCGGTCTTCAGTAGCGCGGCGCGTAGACCCACGCCGACTTCGGCAGGAAGGGATCCTCGTAGTTGATGCGCAGGATCTCGCACAACGTGGCCTTGAGCCGCACCCAGCGCAGCCCTTCTTTGTAGATGGGCGTCCACAGTGCGGCGCCCGCCAGGGACCAGGGCTTCTCGACGTGCGGCGAGCAGTAGGCCACCGCCGCGACCGCGCCCAGCGACAGCATGCAATAGAAGACGAAGCAGACCGAGAGCACGAACACCGCGACCGCGGGGCTCTGCCAGACCAACCAGCCGAGGTAGACCGGGTAGACCAGCGTCGCGACGACGGCGAACAGGAACTCCGTCGCGAGCTCGAACGAGAACCAGAAGCCCGCGATCCGCGGATCGAGCAGGCGGTAGTGCTTCTTGAAGAACGCGCGCAGACCGCCGCGGTCCCAGCGGAAGCGCTGGCGCGCAACCTGGCGGAAGGTCGTCGGACAGTCCGTGCGCGCGACGGCATCGGGAGCGAAGCGCAGCCGCCAACCGGCCTTGATCATGCGCAACGAGACGTCGGTGTCCTCGCCGAGCTGCTGTTCCCAGCCGCCGATCTCGACCAGGGCCTGGCGCCGGAACGCGCCGACGGCGCCGCTCGCTTGCAGCGTGGCGCGGCGCGTGTCCGTCCACCGCTTGTTGATGTCGATCGCAACCGCGTATTCGAGCGCCTGCAGCCGTGCGACGAACGAGTCGCGCCAGTTCCGGATCACCACGTTGCCCGCGACGACGCCGACCTCGGGATCGTCGAACTGCGCGACGAGCGCGCTGACCAGGTGCCGGTCGAAGGTCGTGTCGGCGTCGAGCGACACGAGGAACTCGCCGCGCGCGAGTCGCAGGCCGAGGTTCGAGGCCGAGGGCCGACCCACGCGGCCGCGTGAGGAGTTGTTGCGGACCAGGCGGACCTTGCCCGTGCGCGTGTACGGCAACACCTCCGCGGACGTCCGGTCGGTGCTGTGGTCGTCGATGACGAGGACCTCGAGGTTCGGGTAGTCCTGGTCGACCAGCGTGCTCACGCACTTGCCGATGGTCTCCGCTTCGTTGCGGCCAGCCACCACGACCGACACGAGCGGCAGGCGCTGCCGCCGGCGGTCCAGCGAGTGGGTTTTCGATCGCGGTTTCGGTCGATCCTTGCGCAGCAGGCGCATCACGACGGCCCAGCAGAGCGGCAGGTAGTAGCGCGGGATCTCGAGGAACACGATCGCAGGCGCGAACCAGAAGAACCACGTCCACCCGCCGTGCACGGTCCAGGCGACCTGCACCGCGGCGCACCACTTCGCCAGTGCCGCTGCGAGGCAGTCGATCATCAGCGGACCAGGGGGAACACGGCGCGCAGGCGTTGATTCGCCTGCAGGCGCGCGCCGAAGGTCAAGACCCGCATCGACAGGTAGCGTCGCGTCGGGTCGACGACGCCGCCCTCGAGCGATGTGGGTGCGTTGGTCCAGATCTGTCCGACCGACGCCACGACGCCGGCGATCTCGGGTCCATTCGTCTCGGGCACGAGCGTGACCTCGGTGCCGGGTTCCACCATGGCCATGTCGGGTGGCGCGAACACTTCGACCCACTGGTCCCTCGGGTCGAAGTAGGTCACGACGGGCTGACCCGGCTCGAGCACCGAATTGAGTCGCACCGGCACGCTGTCGACGATGCCGTTGGCCAGCGCCGTGACGATCACGCGGCCGAGCTTGCGGTCGTGTGCGCGCAGCTCGGCCTCGCGCTCTGCGACCTCGGCCATCACGAACTCCACTTCGAGCGCCGCGAGGGCTTCCGGCGTCTGCCCGATGCGCGGCATCAACGCACTGCGGCGATCGGCCGACGCCTGCCAGGACTCCATCTCCTGCTGCGCGGTCTCGGTCGCCGTCCATGCCGCGGCCACCGCAGCGTCGAGCTCCGCGATCGCCGCCGCGGCGCGGTCGGTCTCGAGCTCGTGTTCCATGCTGGCCGCAGCCCGCGCCTGCTCGAGTGCTGCGACCTCCGACCGGCGGGCCCGCACTTCCTGCGCGGCCGCTTCGTTCTCCGCGCGCAGCGCGTCCATCGTGAGGCCTGCGACGATGCCCTGCTCCGCGAGCTCGCCGCGGCTCTGCAGCTGGGCCTGCAAGTCCTGTGTCTTGGCCACGGCCTGTATGACCTTCGCGTTGGCCGCGGCGATCTGCTCGCCGAGCACCGCGAGCGTGCCCTGCTGGCGCGTTCCGCCCTGCTGCAGCGTGAACGCGAGCTGCTCGCGCGAACGCTCGAGCGACTGGGCCTCGAGCCGCGTGCGCCGCTGTTCGATCCGCGCGCGCTCGAGGTGCAAGCGCGCGTCGTCGAGCAGGTCCTGGCGGCGGTTGATGTCGATCTCGTCGACGGAGGCTCCGCCGCGTACGAGCTCGAGCCGCACGCGGCTGCGCTCGAGACGGCTCTCGAGCACGGCGCGTTGCGCGTCCTCGACGGGTTCGAGGTATGCGAGCGGCTGTCCCTCGCGCACCATGTCCCCGGGCTCACAACAGACACGCGTCACGCGCACGCGGGCCGGCGCCGTGACGGTGATCGGCCGACCGCGCACGACAGCCTCTGCGGTCCGCCCCCAGGCGAAGAGGACCTTGGCGACGAACCAGAGGACCAGCAGCGGTACGAGGAAGCGCACCGGGAGCAGCAGACGCCTGCGCCAGACGGCCCACTCCGACTTGCGGATCTCGAGCCGCTCCCGCGCCGACGGTACGGGTCGCGTCGGCGCGACATGGCGCTCGTGCCGGAGCTTGCCGAGCGTGCGCATTACTTACCGTCCCGTATCGCGGCCAGGGCGGCTTCGAGGTCTGCCGGTGGTTCGTTCCAGCTCTGGATGGTCCAGGTCGTTCGCACCCCTTCGCCCTCGGGGCTGTGCAGGCTGAGCCTGCCCAAGATCTCGTCGATGCGGTGCGCGACCTGCCGCGCGCCGTCCTCGGTCGTTTCGGGCAGCAACAGATACAACGTCGAGGCATCGAACGGCGCGGCCAGATCGAGCTCACGCAGAGTCGCGGTCAACCGCCGGCCGAGGTCCTTGATCTCGCGCTCCGACGCCTGTCGGAACAGCGGGAACGGTTCGTCGCGCACCTGGAAGCGCAGGTGGGCGAGACTCAACACGCTGTCGTGCCGCTGCAGGCGCAGCAGCTCGCGCCGCACTTCGAGCATCAAGTAGTCGAGACGCGCGAGCCGCACTTCCGGGTCGAACAGCAGGTCGGCGACGCGCAGGCCGGTCAACCGGCCGAGCTCGATGGCGCGCGCGGTCAGCTCGGTCGGGTAGTAGGTGTAGATGTCGAGCACGCGCGCTTCGACGACGGGAAACAGGTTCGTGCAGTGCAGGCACTGGCCGTGGACCACGGGCAGCTCCGTGATCGCCTTGCAGTCCTCGCAGACGTAGCTCTCGTGCGGCCGGTCGAAGTCCTGCCCGAGCTGGTGCAGGCGGTTGCGGCACTTCGGGCAGACCATCTCGATGCCGCGCACGAACTCGGACTCGAGACCGATGTAGGCGCACGCGAAGTGATGGATGAGCCGCTCGATGTGCAGCAACAGCGAGTCGCAGTTCTGGCACGTCTCGCGGAAGTTCAGCTGGCAGCGGTTGCACTTCGGGCAGACGTGCACGCGGTTGTGCAGCTCACGTCGCAGCAAGCCGAGCTCGGCCAGTTCCTCGAGACCGGTGCGGGCCTCGCCGGTCTGTACTCCGAGCGTGCGGTCGGCGATCGGGTAACCATGGCCGATGGAGGCAAACGGGTTGAGCTGCGGCGCGATGCCCACGTCGGGGCGCGACAGGGCTTCGCCGAGCAGTGCCAGCTTGTCCTGGAGGCTCGGCCCCGATGGGCCCTCCTCCGCCTCGGCCGGCTCCCAGCCGAGATCCTGCGAGAGACTCGCGACGGCTTCGCCGAGTCCATCCACGGTCGACGCGAGTCGGCGCAGCTCGCCCCGGCTGCTGCGGTCCTTTCCGTCGATGGCTCCCATGTACGTACTGCCCCGTACCCGGATCGACCTTCCAGTCCGGCACGCTTGAGCGTTCCCGGGGCCGGGTTCACCCGACGGCCGGGCGACGCCGATACATGTGCTCGCCGTAAAGCGATCCCTGGCAATGTCCTCGCCGCTCCGTGTGCTGATCCTCGACCCAGACCCTCGGGGCATCCAGCTGAGCCGGTCCTGCCTCGCACAGCTCTCAGGGCGTGACTTCCAGGTCTCGGCGTTCACCGACGTCGAGAGCGGGTTGGCGACGCTCGCGAGCCGGCCGCCCGACCTCATCCTGTTGGAGGTCCAGCTGCGCGGCGAGAACGGGATCCGTCTGCTGCATGCGATCCGCGCGATGCAGTGTCGCGCGGTGGTGATCGTGCTCAGCGGTCACAGCGATGCGCAGACTGCCGTCACGGCGCTGCGCGCCGGTGCTGCGGACTACCTGTCCAAGGCCGACCTCACGCCGGCCCGCCTCGAACGCGCCGTCAACCTCGCGCTGAACAAGATCCACCTCGCGAGGCGGTTGGCCGACCATCGCAGGCGGCTCGGTGCGATGCACCGCAACCTGCAGCAACGACACGAGGAGCTGCGCGCGAGCATCGACATCCTCTCGCGCGACATGGCCGGTTCGTTTGCAGCGCTGCAGACGTTCCTCGCGGCTTTCGAAGGCGAGACCTCGTTGACCGACGAACAGCGCGCGCGTCTCGACGAGGCCCTCGCGAGCTGCCTCGGTTTGCGCCGCCTCGTCGACGACCTCGGCTCGAACCTCTCGGTCGACGACGAGCTGCAACAGGCCGTCGCGGTGGCGACCGACGTGCAAGCGCTGCTGCAAGACGTGCTCGACCCACTCGCGTCGGAAGCGAGCAGCCGGCAGGTCACGATCGACGCCGCGGTCGCCGCGTCGATCCCACCGGTTGCCGCTGCTCCGTTGCTCGTCAAGAGTCTGCGCGATGTCGTGCGACGGGCCATCGAAGGCACGCCGAGACAGGGCGTCGTGCGCCTGCGCGCCACCGAAGAGTCCGGTGCGATCACGTTGCACGTCGACGATGGCGCCGGCGACCGGACCGTCGAGCAGGTCGACCTGCTGCTCGCGCGACTGCCGGCCTGCCGCTCGCAGGCCAGCATCGAACTGTGGAAGGAGGGGCTGCCGCTGCGTACGACGCGAACGCAGCTGCAGCAGTTCGGGGGCGACCTGCGGCTCGAGTCCCGCTCGGGATCGCTGCGCAGCGTCGTGCTGCTGCCGGCTGCGCGATAGCAGTTCGTGTTCACTGCGAGTTCGCTCGCGCGCGACCACACCGGGTCGTGACCTTTGCCGAAGATTCACGATCGCGACCTGGCGCACGGAGCGCCCGTTGACGTGGGAGAGACGGGATCGAGGTCGCTCGCGCAGGGGTTGACGCGTCCGGCCGGGTCTGAATAGTGCAAAGCGTTGCGCGAGCCCGGGAAGCAGCTCGCGGACCCACCTCAGACCCACACCATCGAACAGCATCGAATGAAAACTGCCATTCTCGTCCTCATGTTCACCACGTTGTCAGTGGCGACACCTTCGGACACCTCGAGAGCCGACGTCCAGCGCGCGGCTCCACCGTCCATCCTGCAGGTGTCTCCATCGCTCGTGCACTTCGGGACGAAGCAGATCGGCACGTTCACGCTGAGGGGCGCGCGAATCACGAACACGAGCTCGCAGACGATCAACCTGATCGTGACCAACTCCAGTCTGCCCGACGACTTCTCGTTCGGGATCCTGCCTGGATCCACGGCTCCCGTCTTCGAGCCCGAAGCCTTCGAGCCCGGCCAGAGCTGCAGAGCCGTGGTCGGCTTCCGGCCCTCGGAGTTCTGGGCCGGTCAGCAGCAGTTTGCACAACTGCTCGCGAGGGCAACCGATCCGGTGACGAACGAGGTCCTCGAAGAGGTGCTGATCGACTTCACCGGCACCGGCAAGTAGCGGCGGCCGCGCGCCCCAGAGGGTGACGCGCGGCGTTGCAACACTCGCGCCAGATGACGCCAACGTGACGAGCGCGAGCCGGAAAAACAAACCAGGTTTTTCCGCGGCCAGTCTCACTGCGGTCGTGCGTAGAGCACGCCTGACGAGTCTCGAGCGACGTCGAGTCGCTACCAGTGCCGGATACAGTGAACGATCGCGTGGGTTCCAAACCCGCAGCAGACGCGCAATGTTGAAATCTGACGAAGCTGCGGGAACCCAAGTTTTTGCAACAATAGCTGCTTGACCACACGGTCGTTCACCTGAGCCGGGCCGCATCCTGGAGGCAGACCCCAGGGCGCGGCCCGGCGCTTTTTCTGGCAGTCCATGTGAGTACTCCGCGCAGCAGCTCCATGCACCTGCCCGAGCTCGCGAGCGCACTGGTGCTCACTAGCACGATCGGTCAGGCGCGCGTGCCGATCGTGATGCCGCCAGGACTCGCGCCCGGCACGGTGTATCTGCAGGGTGCAGTCCTCGACGCCACCTCGCCCAACGGCCTGGTCACTTTGTCCAACGGCGTCGCGATGCAACTGCTGTAGGGACGACGCGGCTTCAGTCCCTGCGATCCCAGAGGTAGACCTCGGTGCCGTAGACCATCGTCGCGCGGCCGTCCGCGCCGCGGTGTCGGGCATGCAGCGCGTGCAACAGGCGCAGTAATTCGTCGGTGCGTGGACCCTCGCGTGGCACCGTGGAGGTGCTCATCGCGCGTCCGATCAACTCGTCTTCCGTCAATGCGTGTGCATTCCGGAAGACCTGCTGGCGCAGGTTCGCGAAGAGCCCCGTTGCCGTCACGACCGCGGGATCGAACGTGCTGCGTTCGGCCGGTGCCTCACCGTCGATGGCTTCGAGCGCCATGCGGTAGCCGAGCGTGAACGCCTCCTCGCGGCTGCGCTTGTTCCAGACGATCGCGAGTCTGCCTTGCGGACGCAGGATGCGCCGGAATTCGCCGAGTGCCTTCGGCACGTCGAACCAGTGGAACGCCTGTGCCGCCAAGACGACGTCATGGGCGTTCGCGGCGAGGTTGCTGCACTCGGCGGTGCCATCGACCCAGGTCACGCGCGGGTGGGCGAGCGCTGCGGTGCGCATCGCGGCGTTCGGCTCGACGGCAACGACGCGTGCGCCGCGATCCGCGAGCAGGCGGGCGCTGATGCCGGTTCCCGCCCCGACGTCGGCGACGACCAGCTGCGATGGCGGCGCCAGTCCCGCGAGGATCGCATCGATGGCCGCGGCCGGATAGCTCGGGCGGTAACGCGCGTAGTCCTCGGCGCGGTCGCTGAAGCGGCGGGTCGGGTTCGCGTCGAGAGGTTCCATCGCGCGCGAGAGCCTATCTCAGCGCATGTCCGATGGCGTCACTGGCGCGGCGGGAATGGGCCGTCTGCAGCAGGTCTCGTTCCGGGGCATCCGGTTCAAGCAGCCATGGACCCGTGCCGAAAGGACCAGCGACGGCGGCGCATTGCCTTGCGGGTCAGATCACTTTGCGATCGCGATCACAGGGCCGGCCGCGGCAAGAACCTTGTTCGCACCAACCAATCGCATGGTTTCCAAGCTCTCAGTCTTCGCACGCAGGTTCGTCCTGCTTCTCGGGCTCTTCGCGCTTGCGGGATGCTCGGATGGTTCTACGTCCGAGGATTCCGGGCCGGGTCCTGTCGCAGCCAAGAAGCAGGACCAGGACCAGGCGGACGTAGCGGATCGGCAACGACGCAGCATCCACCACCGCTGAACGGCAGCGAGGACCGTCGCCCGTCTCGGGTGCTCGAGACCCGCGCCGTGAGTTCGCGAATGGGCCCGACGGCGCACAGCGGTGGGCACAGCCCGGTCAGTCGAGCCCGATCGTGTGCTTGATCGCAGCGCCGTGCGAACCCTTGCGCAGGGCGAGGCAGGAAGCCAGTGCCGCGCTACCCTAGGGCTGCGTCGGGGGGCACACCGCCGACGATGCGGCACGACCATGCACGATGAGTGATCTGCTCGCGGCCCGTTCGCTGATGGCTCTGTCGCTGGCGTTCCACATCGTGTTCGCCTCGATCGGGATCGCCATGCCGCTGCTGATGGTCGTGGCCGAAGGGCGCTGGCTGCGCACTGGCGATCCCGTCTGGCTCGACCTGTGCAAACGCTGGTCGAAGGGCACTGCGATCCTGTTCGCGGTCGGCGCAGTGTCGGGCACCGGGTTGTCGTTCCAGCTCGGGCTGCTTTGGCCGGAGTTCATGCGTCAGGCCGGACCCGTCATCGGCCTGCCGTTCGCGATGGAGGGCTTCGCGTTCTTCCTCGAAGCGATCTGCCTCGGCCTCTACCTCTACGGCTGGCAGAAGATGCGGCCGCGCGCGCACCAGCTCGCCGGCGTCGGCGTGATGCTGGCCGGGATCGCGAGCGGCGTGTTCGTGATCGCGGCGAACGCATGGATGAACGGGCCCAGAGGCTGCCGGCACGTCGATGGCCGTTTCGTCGACATCGATCCGATCGCGGCGATGTGCAACCCGATGTGGCTGCCACAGGCCGCGCACATGCTGCTGGCCACGTTCCTGGCGGTCGGTTTCGGCACCGCGGGCCTACATGCGTTGATGCTGTTGCGCAAGCCGGACAGCAGCCTGCATCGCCGCGCGCTCGTGCTCGCGTTGTGGATGGGCGGCGCGTCGGCTGTGCTGCTGCCGCTGTCCGGCGACGTGCTCGGCAAGCGCGTGGCCGAGCTGCAACCGGTCAAGCTCGCGGCGATGGAGGGACTGTTCGCGAGCGAGCAGCCGGCGGCTCTGCGCATCGGCGGCTGGCCCGACGAGGCGGCTCGGGTCACGCGCTACTCGATCGAGCTGCCGTATCTGCTGAGCTTCCTCGCGCATGGCGACTTCGACGCGAAGGTGCGTGGACTCGACGAGTTCCCGCGCGACGTGTGGCCGCCCGTCGTGATCACGCACGTGGCCTTCCAGATCATGGTGGCCATCGGCGGGCTGCTGCTGCTCGTCGCGATCGTCGCGGCGTTCCTCGCGTGGCGCCGCCGGCCGATCGTTCGACATCGTTGGTTCCTGAAGCTGCTCGCCGGCTGCGCGCCGCTCGGGTTTCTCGGCATCGAAGCCGGCTGGGTCGTGACCGAGGTCGGCCGCCAACCGTGGATCATCCAGGGTGTCATGCGCACGCGCGACGCCGTGACGCCGGTGCCGGGCCAACTCGTCCCGTTCTGCGGGTTCACGCTTCTCTATGGGCTGCTGTTCGCCGTCGTGGTGCGCCTGATGCGACGGCACGTGTTCGAGAGCGCGGAGCAGGTGCATGCCTGACCTGCCACAGCTCGTCGTCGTGGTCGTGCTCGTCGCGATGATCGCGTATGTCGTTTCGGGCGGCGCCGACTTCGGCAGCGGCGTCTGGGAGTTGTTCGCGCGCGGTCCACGCGGGCAGCAGCAGGTGCGGGCGCTGCGCGAAGCGATCGCGCCGATCTGGGAAGCCAACCACGTCTGGCTGATCCTCGTCGTCGTGCTGCTGTTCGTCTGCTTCCCGATGGCCTTCTCGGCGATCATGGTCGCGCTGCACATCCCGGTCACGTTGATGCTGGTCGGCATCGTGCTGCGTGGCGCGGCGTTCGTGTTCCAGTCGTACTCGGCCGGCGACCACGCGATCGAACATCTCTCGGTTCGGCTGTTCCGCATCACGAGCGCGATCACGCCGATGGCGCTCGGCGTCGTCGCTGGTGCCGTCGCAGGCGGCAACATCCGCGTCGATGCCGCGACCGGCGTCGTGACTTCGGGCGCGGTGCGGCCGTGGTTGCTGCCGTTCCCGCTGCTGGTCGGTGCGATGACGCTGGGTCTGTGCACCTACCTCGCGGCCGTCTACATGACGCTCGAGACCGACGGGCCGCTCAGGGAGGACTTCCGCCGGCGGGCTCTGTTGGCCGGCTGCGCGGTCGGCGCGATCGCTTTGCCGGCCGCGTGGGTCGCGCTGCGCAAGGCGCCTGTGATCGGCGTGCCGCTGTTGACGGCGCCGTGGTCGTTGCCGTTCCACGTGGTGACCGGCGTGGTCGCCGTATCGGCGCTCGTGGAGCTCGGCAGACGTCGGTTCCGTTCGGCACGTGTGCTCGCTATCGCGCAGACGGCGCTGATCCTGATCGGTTGGGGCGTGGCCCAGTATCCGAAGGTGCTCGCGCCGGATCTTCACCTCGAGAACTGCGCCGCTTCGCCCGCCGTGCTCGAAGCGACGCTCGTCGTGCTCGGCGCCGGCACCGTGCTGCTCGTGCCGGCGTTCGTGTGCCTCTACCGCGTGTTCAAGAGCACGTGACGCCGGAGGCGTCACGAGCTCTTGTCAGCGCGCGCGGGCGGCAGTCGCAGCCACCGCCACGCGAGGAACGGCAGCGCGAGCAGCAGCCCGATCGACCACCGGTAGAACGCGGCGAAGACGCGCAGGAACGCATCGGACTTCGCGCCCGCCAGCCGGCGCAGCGCGTGGCCGAGCAGCGGCCACGGCGCAGACCACCGTGCTCTGAACCAGCGACCGCGTTCGTCGAGGACCTCGACGCGACGGGCCCCGGCAAACAGCGCGACGAGACGCATCGGCTGGAAGCTCCCACCGCCCGTCCACGCGACCAGTGCGACGTCGAACCTTTGGCGGCGCAGCTCGCGCACGAACGCGAGCTTGCCACGCGCGGGTTTGTCGGGCACAACGGCGTTGCCCGCGAACTCGCTGCGCAGCCGCACACGATCCGCGTCGCCCGCGACGACCGTCACGGCCGCATCGGCCGAGACGCGCGCCCGATACGCCGCGAACAGGGCCGGAGCACCATCCGCGGCGGCCGGGGTCAGGAAGAAGATCGCGTTCATCGCGCAGCGACCTCGCGATAGATCTCCGTGAACTGCGCCGTGGTCGCGGGCGCCGCGTAGCGCGCGTTGACCAGTTCGTGGGCCGCTGCACCGAGCGCCGCGCGTGTCGCCGGATCCGCGATGCAGCGCGCGAGCGCCGCGGCGAACTCGTCGGGTCCGGCCGCGACGAGACAGTGCACACCCGGTTCGACGGCGAAGCCTTCACAGGCGACCGGCGTCGCGACGACGGCCTTCCGCGCGGCCCACGCTTCGAGGATCTTGCCGCGCAGACCGCCGCCGCCGTGGATCGGGACCGCGACGACCGTGGCGGCAGCGAGCGCTCGAGCGAGGTCGGGCACGAAGCCACGCACCGCGACGGCTTCCGAGGCAAGCGCTTCGACCGCGGCGCACGGTTCGCGGCCGATCAGCTCGACGCGGGCCGCGGGCACCGACCGGCGCAGGCGCGGCAACACTTCGCGCACGAGCCACTGGGCTCCGGCGACGTTCGGCTCGTGCCGGAAATAGCCGACGAAGAGGACGGTCGCCGGTGCGATCGCCGCGTCATGTCGTGTTTCCCATCGCGTGAGGTCGATCCCGGTCGGGATCACGCGCAGTCGAGTGGAACCAGGCACGCGCAGATGCGCGGCGTCGACGTCCGACAGCGCGACGACCGCGCGATACTCGCGCAGCAGCACCGCTTCGTAGGCGAGCGCTTGAGCCGCCGCGTACGCGGCATGTACGCGTGCGAGGCCACGCGCGGCCTGCCGCCGGCGCAGCGCGGCGAGCGCAAGGCTCTCGTGACACGTGTAGACGGCCCGTTCGCCGCGCAGTCGTCCGCGCAGCAGGTGCGCCATCTCGATGTACTCGACCTGCAGTAGGTCGTGGTCGGTGCCCTCGAGCACACGCAGCGCCGCGCGCAACATCGAGTCTGCGCCATAGTCGCGCCAGAGGCGGAGAGGCACCTCGTGGTGCAGGTTGCCGGGCCGGCGGTTGCGTTCGCGCACGCATGTCACGACCTCGATGCCGTGGCGGCGCAGTTCGTCTGCGGCCGGACTGTCCGGTTCGTCGACGAACGCGAACAGAGTCACGCGGTGGTTCCGCGCGAGCTCGACGAGGCGTTGCCAGAGCACCCACGACCCGTCGATGCCGAGCTGCGGCATCCGCGCACTCATGACGAGAATGCGCAGGCCCCCGCTCTTCGGCGTCGCGACCGCGCCGAGCTCCGCGCGGCCTGCGTCGCGATACCGCCGCACCGAGGCCGAGAGCTCGCAGACCTCGCGATCCGAACGCACGTAGAACCTCCGCGCAAGGCAGCGTTTCCAGAGCGCTTGCGGGAACCGCGGCAGCGCCTTGCCGAACGCGCGCAGCTCGAACCAGAGACCGCTCGCGTGGCTCGCTCCTGGTCGCTGCGCGCGCGCGAGGCTCGTGAGCGGCAGCAGCGCGAGGATCGAGACCATGAGCCGCCAGTCCGTCACGCTGCGCCACAGGAACAGGTGCTGGTTGCGCCGGATCATGTTGTCGACGAAGTCGTCGCCGAAGACTTTGCGGCTCGTGCCGCGGTGCTCGTGCCAGACGCTCGCGCGCGAGGTGAACAGGACGTCGTAGCCGCGCTTCCAGGCCTGGTACGACAGGTCCGTGTCCTCCATGTAGAACGGGTCGTAGAGGTCGTCGAAGCCACCGAGCTCGAGGAACAAGCGGCGGTCGAAAGCCGAACTGCCGCCGCCCGCCCAGAACGCGGGCACATACGCGAGCTCGCGTTCGTCGCGCGCCGGCAACACGTGCGCGAGCTTCAACCACCCGCGGCGGATCTCGCCGCGCGTGCGGCCGGTCTCCTCGCGGCGCTTGTGCGGATCGCGGAAGTACACTTCGGCCGTGACCGCGAAGACGCGTGGGTCGCGCAGGCCGTCGAGCAGCGGCGCGAGGAAGCCGGGCCGCACCTCCATGTCGTTGTTCAGGAAGACGACGACGTCGCGCGTGGCGGCCTCGACTCCCGCGCGGATGCCGCGCACGAAGAACCGGTTCTCGGGCAGCGCCACGACCTTCACGGCCGGGTGCTCGGACCGCAGCCATGCCACGGTGCCGTCCGTGCTGCCGTTGTCGACGACGATGATCTCGTGATCGCCGCCGTGCTCGTCGACGGCGCGCGCCAGCGAAGGCAGCAGCGTGCGCAGGAAGTGCATTCCATTCCACGACACGACGACGATCGAAGCACTGGAGGTCGACCGCGCGCGATACTGCGGCGTCCTGCGCCTTCTGGCCACCCACGGTGCGAAGAGCGCGTCGACGAGCAGCACCAGCACGAGACATGCCACGGCCACGACCGCGACCACGACCGACATCGCCAGCGCAAACAGCGGGGTCAGGAGGCGAACAGTGAGCCGGGCCATCGGAGCTGCAGTCAACTCAACCGCAGCAGGGGCGGATCGTCAGCTGGAAAACAGCGACGGCGCGAAGTTCACGGCCTGCGAGACCACGCGCCCATGGCACCGCGTTGCCGGGTTTCTCGTGTTGCGTCCAGCGTCCCATTCCACCTGACCACGCGCGACGGTCGAAAGATCGGTCGGGGGTGACGGCATGGTCAAGACCGACGAGACGACGAAGGAGATGAAGAGCCGCCTGTGGACGCTGGTGCTGATGTGCCGGCACGTGGCGCTCAAGGCGCGCCAGCTGGGGCGCGGCAAGAAAGCCATCGACCACGAGACCCTGCAGGCAGCCGAGAACCACCTGTCGGAAGCGAGCGTACTGCTCGATTCGGGCACCCAGAACACGTTCCTGCCGCTGCGGCCGGCCAGTCCGGCGGGTGTCATGGAGCTGACACAGATCATGCTGCACACCGAGGGCAGCGCGCTGTCGGACCCGACGAAGCGGCCATCCGGCTCGGCGCCCAGCGAGAAACACCAACTCGTACTGCACGCGCAGGGTGGCCTCGTGCCGACCCCGGACTACGTGGCCTTCCTGAGCCAGGCCCAACGCAGTGGCGTCCTGCAGGTGTTCACCGAGAAAGAGGTGTTCTGGATCGAGATCGACGACGGCGACATCGTCCATGCGCACAGCGACTTTGCGCCGGCCGGCCAGCGACTCGGCGACATCCTCGTCGAGCAGGGTGTGCTGACGCAGGTCGCGCTGCTGGAGCTACTCGACGGGAACAAGGGCCAACGTCTCGGCGCCCGCAGCGTCGAGGAAAAGCGCGTGACGCGCGACGAACTGCTGCGTGCGCTCGAGACGCAGATCCGCCGCCTGTTCCACCGGCTGTTCTCCTCGATGCCGCGAGAGTTCCTGTTCTGGGCGGGTCCGTGCCTGTTGGCGGAACAGAAGCTGCGGTTGAACGCGAACATGCTGCTGCTCGACAGCGCGCGCGCCGCCGACGAGGCCTTGCGCGACCTCACGAAGTAACGGCGGGGCGCCGCGAGCAGCCAGCGTCGGTCACTTCGCGGTCAGTTCGGCGAGCGCCTTCTGCGCGGCCGCCGCGATCGCCGCATCGGCGTGCTTGCCGAGAGCCGTGAGGGTCGGAGCGGCAGCCGCATGATGCAGCTTGCCGAGCAGCTCACACGCCAAGACGCGCTCTCGCTGCGTCGCACGCGCCACGAGGTCGCGCGTCGCCTGGTCCGCGTCGCGGTTGGCCTCCATCGCCGGTGACCGCTCGCGCTTGCAGATCGCGAGCAGCACCTTGGCGCCCGCGTCGTTGCCCG